>ENA-OQEY01000659-OQEY01000659.1-human-gut-metagenome-genome-assembly--contig:-NODE-659-length-19682-cov-5.841061_pt1 | contig 19682 bp, 13 predicted proteins | sample MGYA00242801_ERZ504647 | MGnify/ENA primary metagenome ERZ504647 (study PRJEB26092, sample SAMD00036204) | human gut metagenome | host: Homo sapiens | study: EMG produced TPA metagenomics assembly of... | reverse complement strand
CTTGAGATTCTCGGCCGCCGTCACGGGCTCGAGCACCTCAAGCTGCGCGCCCGCAGGCTGTGCCAGCCGGACGGAGCACTCCGTCTGATACGGCAGGATGGCAAACTCCCGTCCCGCAGGCAGGCAGACCGGCTTATCGAGATAAAAATACGCCGTCTCCCCTTCCCTGCGCACGGCAAGCACCGTCATGCCCAGCTCGAAATCCAGATAGACCGGTCCGGCACTCTGGCGGTAAAAGCACAGGCCCTCCGCCGAGAAATACTGTACGGACTCCTGCCACTGCGCTCCGGACGGAAAGCCGCGGTTCGGCAGGCTGTCGCGCAGCACGCGGCCGTAGCCGGAAAAGGTCAGCTTGTTCAGATTTTCAACCAAGGCGGATCCCCCCTCCCGTTCCGCCGGCTGTTATTCGAACAGCACGGGCGGATAGATACCGGCCGCATGCATGGCGGCCACGGACTCCTGCACGGAGGCAAGGTCCTCGCGATAGGTCACGCCGTGCCAGCTCTCGTCCGTGTGGAGAACGCGCACCGTAGCGCGGTTGGCGGCAAGCTGGTTGTTGGCGACCGTCGGCAGATAGAACTCCGCCTTCAGCGGGTTAACGGACACGGACTCCTGCAGGAAGCGTGGGAACTCTGCCGCCAGCTCGTCAAGGATGCGCGGCGTGAAGCCCCAGAAGTTCATGGAGACGGTCGTATCGCCGGACAGCGGGGTGAAATGCTCGCCGTCCTCCGTAAAGGCCGCGTCGTCGCCGCGCTTTTCGATGTGCGTGCGCTCCGTGATTCCGGTAAGGTAGCCGTCGCGCAGCTCGCAGACGCCGCGGGCCACGGAGCCGTGCTCCGTCATGGCGTTGTGCAGGCGGTAGCCGACCATGGCATAGGCATTATCGGCATGCTGCCCGGTAAGGAAGCCGCCGATGGCCGTGAACGCGCCGCGACCGTAAAAATCGTCGGAGTTGATGACGGCGAACGGCCCGTCGATCACGTCGCGCGCGCACAGCACGGCGTGGCCCGTGCCCCAGGGCTTCGTGCGGCCCTCCGGCACGGTAAAGCCCTGCGGCAGGCAGGACGTCAGCTCCTGAAAGACATAGGAGACATCAAAATACGGCTCGACACCGCGGCCGACCTTCTCGCGGAAGTCGTGCTCGATCTCGTGCTTGATGATAAAAACGACCTTGTCGAACCCGGCAAGGCGCGCGTCATACAGAGAATACTGGATGATGCTGTTGCCCTGCGGATCAATGGGCGTCATCTGCTTCAGGCCGCCGAACCGGCTGCCCATGCCCGCCGCCATCACGACCAGCGTCGGCTTTTTCATGGAAATACTTCCCTTCTGCTGCGTTATTTCGGTTTTCTGCGCGGCATATGCCGCAGGGCAGGCCGCAGAGCAGCCCGCTCAGTGCGCACTATTATAACAGCTCTTTTCCAAAAGCTCAATGGTTTTTGCAAAAAACGGCGCATATTTCGGCAAATATTTTGCATGTTGGCTTGCATGCGCGGAAGGATCTGGTAAATCTGCACGCAAAAGCGCCCCGGCCGAAGCCGGGGCGCGCGGGGATGTAATGGAGAGTAATCACTCTGCCTTGGCAATGCAGATGGCGTTGTTCTCGGTATCAAGGTAGAACGTCGCCTTCGGATTGGCCGATTTGACCATGGCCAGATCAGCCTCGGTGAGCTTGTATTCGTCCGTGCCGACGACGAGCGGCATGCCCTTAGCCGGGACGCGATTATCCGCGATATACACGGAGATCGTATGTGTCAGGGCGCTGTCGACGACGATGCGGCTCATGAAGACCTTGGCGCTGTAGGGCGTCAGGTACACGTTCAGGTCCGCAGAGAGCTTGTGCACATAGACATTGGAGCCGAGCTTCTGGGAAACGTCGCGCAGATAGATGCCCTCATAGTTCTTGCCGGCTGCAGTCGTGTTGTTGGCAAACGTGCCGCCGTAGAAGTGCAGTGCACCCGGAGACTTCAGGCGGGCGATGGAGCCGGAGCCGTAGGACGTGCTGCTCAGCAGGCAGGCATTGTCCGTGAACGTGCCGCCGTAGACGTTGATCGCAGAGGCGTTGCCCGCATTCGACTGATCCATCAGGAAGATCGCACCGCAGCCCTTGACGGAGTTGTTCGTAAACGTCGCATTCTCGATGTTGATCGTGTGCGTACCGCCGCCGTTCACATGGACCAGCCGGGCCTGATTATTCGTGAACGTGCCATTCTTCAGGTTCAGAACACTGCTGCCGCTCTGACCGTACATGGCGAAAACGGAAGCGCCGCCGGTCTCGCTGTTGCTGGAGCTGTAGGTCTGGCAGTTCGTGACCGTCACGTCCTCGACGTTGACCGTGTTCGTCTTGCCTGCACGGCTGAACGACCACACGAAGACCTGAGACGAGCCGCGCATGTTGCGCACGACCGTACCGGCCTTAACGTTCAGCGTGCCGCCTTCATCCACACGGACAAAGGCGCTCGTTGAGCGCGTCTGCGGGGTATACATGCACAGGCCGTCGAGCGTGATATTCTCGAGCGTCAGTTCACCCTCGACCCAGACGGCCGAGCCGGTGCTGCCGTTGAGATAGCGGGAAAGCATGGCGTTCGGAATGCCCTCGAGGGACCAGACCTCACTCGTGCCCGCTCCCAGCGTGCCGCCGTTCATAATGTAGATGATGTTGTCGCCCTTCTCCTTGGCGTTGGCCTTCAGAATCTCCTTGGCGCGCGCGAAGGTGGCGACCGGCGTCTGCGGCGTCAGGCCGTCGTTGGCATCATTGCCGGGGTTCGTGGACATCGTGCTGTCGTTCATGTAGACCTCGGCGCCGATAACCTGCGCGGAAACAACGCAGTAACGGTTGTTCGCCGCGTCGATCTCCGCCTTGTAATACGGGTCGAGAGAGTTGACCAGCTGATAGGCCTTCGTATCCTCGGCTGTGAGCTTATAGGTGCCGTAGCCGATGGCCAGAACGATATCCGTGCCCATGTAGTCGAGGGTCACGCGGACGCCGCCGCCCGTCACATTGCTCAGGGGCTTGGCGATGGCGACTGGGAGCGCTCCTCTCTTGGTGTTCAGATACAGGCCGGAGAACGTCAGGGCATCCTTTTCGGCGCCAAAGACGACCTGAGACTTTTCAAGCATGGCGACCTGATCGTCGGGGTAGCCTGCACCCGGCGTGTTGTTCTCGATCGTACCGCCGTTGAGGTACCACGTCGAGCTGCCGGAGTTACCGTAGGCAACAAGAGCCGCATAGGTGCCGGAGACGTTGTTGCGGATGATACCGCCGTTGAGATAGCCGACCGCATGCTGGGCAAGACTGACGGCACAGCCCTTCAGGGATTCGTTATTCTCGATGATGCCGCCGTTGATAGTCAGGATGCCGGGAGCGTTGGCTTCGCCGCTGCTCACGCCAACGGCGGAGCCGCGGTGCGGGAGGGTCGTGCCGGTGTTCGTTGCCTTGTTGCCGGAGATGAGGCCGCCGTTGATCGTAATATGCGCACCGGCGGAACCGGCGATCGCAGACATATAGCCGCCGTAGTTATTGATGATCTTGGCGCCCTCGTTCATCTCTACCGTGCCGCAGTTAAAGCCGCTGCCGGTGACATAGATCGCGCCGCCGACCATACGGGACGATGCCGCGGAGTTCTGCACCGTCGCGCCGCTGTTCAGGACAAGGCGGCCGCCGGCCTCGATATCGAGGATGTACCAGACCATATTCTGCGTCAGCAGCTCCGGCCACATGGTCGCGCCGCCGTCGAGCGTGATGTTCTCGAGCGTCAGCGTTGCGGAAGCGTCCTCGGCCTCCGGCTCGATGACGATCATGCGCTTCGTGAAGGAGCCTGCACGCATGACCTTGCCGCCCTCAAGATCGGCCATGGTCCACGTCGTGTCCTGCGTAATGGTCACGGTGCCGCAGATCAGGATGACGGGGTTCTTGCTCTCTGCGAGCAGCGACTTCGCGCGCTCGAAGGTCTTGACGGCGCTCTCCTCGGTCGTGCCGTCGTTCGCATCATCGCCGTCCGTGCCGTCGAGGTAGATATAGTCGGAGCGATCGTCCTCACGCCACTTGGCGTACAGGCTCATATCGCCGCGGCAGCGGTCGATGAAGTCGAACATCTGCGTCAGCTCGGGATCCTTGAACCAGCCGGTGAACAGGTAGCCTTCCTTGCTCGGAGAAGTCGGACGGTCGATGACGGAGCCGTAGCTGTATTCCTGCGTGTAGAGCACGTTTTCGCCGTCATAGTATGTCACAACGTACATGCGAACCTTCCAGGTCGCATAGAGTGTCACGTCCTCACGAACGGGCTGGGAGAAGTCAAACGGTGTGCCGTCCTCCGTCGTCCAGCTGACGAACGTATAGCCGCTGCGCTCCGCCGTGGCGGGCTCAACGGTCTGGCCCCAGGGCACCTGCACCTTTTCGGGTGTGACCGTGGCGACCTGCTTGGAGACGAACGTCACGGTGACGATCATGCCGGTCGTCGTAAACGTGACGGTCACATCCTCGGTGATGTCGCGGAGGATGAACTCGGAGCGCACGCGCTGCAGCGTGCCGGAGGAGGCGGCGACCTGATCGAGATCAAAGCCCTCGCTGTGATCACCGTAGAGGTTGAAGTTCAGCCAGTTCACGCCCGGCTCAAGCGTCACGGACGTGACCTTCTCACCGTTGACCTTGGCATAGCCGCCCTCGCCCTTGAACGTAACGGTGAAGCCGGTCTCCGGCTCCGTCGGCTCAGTGGGATCGGTCGGCTCCGCAGTCGGTTCCTGCGTCGGCTCCTCGGAGGGCTCCGTCGGCTCGGCAGAAGGCTCCGTCGGCTCGGGCTGCTCCGAATAGTCCAGCAGCACGCAGAAGACCTTTGCGGCCTGCGCGCGGGTGGCGGTCTCCTGCGGGCGGAGCGTTCCGTCCTCAAAGCCGCCGAACAGGCCTGCGCCGACAGCCCAGATCATGCCCTCAACGGCCCAATCCGAAAGCGCGGAGGCATCGGAGAAGACGTCGAGCTTGCCGTCCTGCGGGCACTTGTTTCCAAGGAAGCGCATGGCGCGGTACAGCAGGGCTGCCATCTGCTCGCGGGTCACGGGATCGTTCGGAGCGAACGTCACAGCGCTCGTGCCGTTGACGATGCCGTTAGCCGCAGCCCAGGCAACGGCGCCGGTGTAATACTGCCCGGCGGGGACATCCGTGAACGCCGTTTCAGCATTGTTGTCCGTTTCTGCCTTGGCATAGCGCGCCAGGATCGTCACGAACATGGCGCGGGTGATCGTTTCTTCCGGAGCGAACGTCGTGTCCGAGGTGCCGACCATGAGGCCCTGTTCCGCGACGCGCGCGATATAATCGCTGGCCCAATGCCCGGACGGGACATCCTGATAGACCTCCGCCGCGGCGGCGCCGGCGGGCAGAATGCCAAGCAGCATGACCAGAACCAGAAGCAGGGACAGGGCGCGTTTGCGAATACTCATAGATTCTGTCCTTTCTGTTGTGAGTTACAACACGGGATCCGGAGCGGGGGCCGCAGCCACCGCGCGGGGATCATCAAATCTTCGCAGCCAGCCAGACAAGAAGCGTTGCGGCCTCGGCGCGCGTCAGTGTGCCGTTCGGCTGCAGCGTATTGTCGGGGTAACCCTTCATCAGGCCGGAGCCGACGGCCCAGCGCATCGCGGTGATCGCGTAGGCATTGATCTTCGCGCTGTCGGTGAAGCGGCCGAGCTCGGCACGCTCATCCGTCCGGATGCCTGCGATCTTCACGGCGTAGCGATAGAGCATTGTCACGGCCTGCTGGCGCGTCACGCGGGTGTCCGGCTCGAACTTGCCGCCGCCCATGCCGTTGGCAACGCCCTTCTGCATGGCCCAGATGACAGCCTTCTCATAGTAACTGCCTGCGGGAACGTCGGAATACGGGTTCTCGCCCGTCACGGCCGGAGAGCCGGACATGCGGTACAGCGTCGTGATGAGCATAGCGCGGGTCATGCTGTCGTTCGGGGCAAAGAGATCGGAGGACTCGCCGACCATGAGGCCGCGGCCGTATGCGTCATAGACCGCGTTGAAGAACCAGTCGTCAGCGGAAACGTCGCGGAACACGCCGGGGATCTCGACCGAGACGGAGACCGTCTCCTTTGTCTCCGGGAGGGAAAGCTGCAGCGCATAGACACCGGGCTTTCCCGTGAGCTTCAGCTCAAGCGCAGCGGTATCCTTCTTCAGATCCGCATAGCAGGCCCAGGCAAAGCGCAGGGACGTTTTCGTGCTCGACAGGTCGGCAATGCCTTCGCTGCCCAGCAGGGAGCGGGCGCTTGCCAGCGTCAGGCCGGCAGGCATCGTCGCAGTCACGCGGCCGTGGGACGAGCCGCTGCCCGCCTTGACCGTGAGGACGACCGTCGCAGAGCCCTGCGCGTTCGCCGTTACGGCTGCAGTCGCGGTGGGAGAGCCTGCGGCTGCCAATGCCGCCGGGCAGAGCCCGAGCAGCAGGAAGCAGACGAGCAGGCAGGAAATGATTCGTTTCATCATGACTTGCCTCATCCTTTCTTCAGCGTGCCGTCACGGGAAGCGCCTCGATCTGCGCCTCCTGCAGTGCAGGCAGGGAGTCGGTGCTTTCCATGGCGGAGGAGGTGGATGCGGAGGTGACGATCGTCACGCGGTCCGTTCTCAGGCCGACAACGGGCCAGACGTCCGCATTGAAGCTGCCGAGGTCGGCAGCCGCGCCGGTCTTGAGGTCGAGGACGGCCAGCTCGGACTGCGAGCCGTTCAGGATCGTGGCATAGAGGTAAGCACCGTCCGTCGCGATGGAGCAGAAGAAGGCTCTGCTCGCCGTGATGCCGAGGTCGGCAACGAGCTGCGGCAGCGTGCAGTGCAGGTTGTCGCCGTCGCCGTAGAAGCCCATGGCCCAGACCTTGCCGTCTGCGTCAAGCACCAGGCAGTTGTCAGTCACGCCATTCGTCGTGTCGTTGACGGTGTTGAGATAGGTAATGCCGACGAGGTTCGCGGAGAAGAGTGTGGAGAGATTCCAGCCCGCAGTGTAAGCACCGGTTGCGGTGTCGACCGTGACGATGCTTTTGCCACAGGTTGCAAGCATCGTGCCGCCATTGAGCTTCTCGGCGAACGTCATATCGGTATAGGCAACTTCGGAATCGCCGATCTTCGTCAGGCTGTAATCCTTTCCGACCTGATAGAGAGTCGAGTAAAGATTACCGTCCTTTTCTTCATAGGAGGCGGCGTAAGTAATGCCGGCGGTATCGGTCGCCGCGGCCATGATCTGCTGGCGGCTGGCCTGCTCGGTCAGCTTCTTGTAATTCGGGATCGTCTTCGTGTTGAACGTGCTGAACCAGGACTGACTGTCCGCATCCCAGATGACGGCACTGAGGTCATGGTCGACCTCCTTGACCGTCACAGTGCAGGTATCCGTGACACTCGGGTCCAAGACGGAGGCTGCCTTGATGGTGCAGGTGCCTGCGCCGACGGCCTTGACGACGCCGTTTTCCACCTTGGCGACAGTCTCATCGGAGCTTGTCCAGGTGCAGTCACGGTTCACGACCGTCCACGGCTTCGCGGAAACCTCCAGCGTGGCGCTGCTGCCCTTGATGAGGTCGAGGCTCTCCTGGCTCAGTGAGATCTCCTGAACTTTTTCGGACGGGCCGAACATGGAGCCGCTCTTGCGCGGGATGAACAGGCCGCACAGCTCTGCCTGATAGAGCTCATCGAGCACGGTGGCTTCGCCGGTCGTCAGGTCATAGGAAATGAAGGTGGTGTAGTACGTCTTCGCACCGTAGTTGGCGTGATAGAGCTTGCCAGTGTTATGGTCGTAGGTCATGGACTGCAGGAATGCGACCTTCATGCCCGTCGTCTTCGGGAACGGCGTGACCGTGAAGCCCTCGTCCGTCAGGACGAACTTATACAGGCGGGAGTTATAGTCGCTGTAGGTCGCGGCATAGAACGTGCCGTCTGTCGCGCAGGCCAGCGTCATGAAGCTCAGGCCGGCGGACATCGGGATGGTGCCGACCATCTCCAGTGTGCCCATGAGCGGGTCGATGGAGTACAGGCGGTTCTGCGTGCACAGGACGTACAGCTTGCCGTCTGCGTAGTTGTAGGCCATATCGAGCGCATTACTCGGCAGACTGAGCGTTTCGATGTATGTCTGGTTCTCCAGATCGTTCAGCGGAGCGACGCAGAAGCGGGCGCTGCTGTCGATCGTAAAGACATGATCCTCGACGCAGTCGGCGGCATAGATCGCACCCTGCGCCACGGTCTTGGCAGTGTCCATCGAACCGGCCTTGAAGGCGATCCAGGAGGAATCGTAGGCGTTGTTGGCATAGAAGCTGTCCGCATCGATCTCCTCTTCCTCGCTGCCGTTGAGCTTGATCTTATAGCCTGCCATATTGCCGGCATAGTCGACAGCAATGACACAGACCTCGGAGCCGGTGACGCCGGAGGTGTCGACCGTGACCGTGGATTCCACGCCGAGCTCTGTCTGATCAACGGCCTGACGGGCAAGGACCTGCGTCTGGCGGGCATTCGTCACGAGGATGGCCGCAACATAGCGGTTGTCCTTCGCGGTGACCCGCAGACTGGATTCGCCAGTCACGAAATCGCGGGTGTAGCTCGCGCCGGTCAGCTCCGGAGCGGTGTTATCGACCGTGAGCTCCGTCGTCCAGGAAGCGCCCGCGCCGAGCGTGCCCTTCACAGTCTTCGTGGCGCGGTCCCAGTTGTATTCCGGGATGGCATTCACAGTGACCTTGATCTTCGTGCCCTCGGGCAGCGGGCCGCCGTTCTTGTCCGTCACATTCCAGCTCAGCGGGATGGCGATCATGTTGTTGCCCCAGGCCGCTGCGCTCGTGTTGTAGTAAGCGCCGAACTGCACGCCCTGATCAACGCTTGCATAGACCTCGCCGGTCTCTGCATTGGAGATGACGGCATTCAGATCACCGCCCGCGTTGCGGATCAGGCTGGCGTATGCGCCATAGAGCTGCATGCCGGACGTGGAGCTGATGGCCGTGCGGTCGGCAAGGAATTCCGTGGCCTGACCGTAGGGGTTCGCCGTAAGGTAATAGGCCGAGGAGGAGCCGGAGCCGCGCAGGACGAGCGCGTTGGCGTACTGCGTCGTGGTGTAGCCGACGGCATCCGGATCGACGCTGTCACGCAGGGTGATGTACTTATCGAACATGGAGGCATCCGTCCAGCTGCCGTAGTAAGCCAGGATCGGCAGAGACAGCTCTGCCTCGGCTTCCGTCGGATCGGAGGCGTAGACAAAGCCCTCAACATAGCAGCCGTTCGGATAGTATTCTGCGAAGTAAGCACGGTCGGCCTCGCTGAGCTTCACTGTCGCCTTGACGGAGACGGAGCCGCTGGCGGGGACCGTCACGGCAGCCGCGTAGACGTTCGGACTCTCCGGCTCATTGTGCAGACCGGCCAGATAGAGTTGGGCGTCCGCCGTAGTGAGAGCGCCGTCGCCGTCGAAGTCGTACTTGGCGGTATCGGCCTCGGGCAGCGCGTCATGCGTGCCGTTTGCGACCTGCAGGAGCACGAGGGCATCGTTCTCGTCGATGGCGCCGTCGCCGTTCAGGTCATAGAGGTAGCTCATGCCGCCCTCGACATCGAAGGTGACCTTCGGGCTCAGGACGCGGGCCGTATCGGACATGTAGTTCTCACCCTCGATCTCCTCGACCGCCATGGTGTTGATGCCGGCATGGAGCACATAGGCAAGGGCCTTGTCCGAGAGATTGTTAATGGTGAAGTCAAAGGTATACTCGCCCGTGCGGTCGGGATCGTCGCCGAGGTTGACCTTGACCTTGCCGTCGGTCACATCCTTGCTGTCCGTCAGCAGATAGGCCGGGGTCGTCACGGCATGATAGACGTTTGCAAAGCCGGAGCCCTGCTTTCTGGGCGAATATTCCACACCGTTATCCTGCTTCAGCGGGCTGGACGTGGACATGAGCAGTGCCTGCGACAGGGCGCGGACCGTCATGCCCTCCTGCTCGGCAAGGCCGGTCTCGCGCAGATACTGCGCAACGACTGCAGCCATGCCGGTCACGCTCGGCGCGGACATGGACGTACCGGACATGGAGCCGTAGGTGCCGTCCGTCAGGGTGGACCAGATGTTGCCGCCGGGGGCGGTGATCTCGGGCTTCAGGTCGAGGTTGCCGGGAACGCCCCAGGAGGAGAAGTCGCTCGGCACAAAGCCGCCGGGGACATCCGTCACGGTGCGGACCTGATTGGCAACGACCATCTTTCCGCCGTACAGGCCGGTCGTCTCGTCCTTCTCGGAGGCGGCGAGAATGCTCTCGGCGCTGATCATCGGGATGAGGACGGCATGGTTCTTGTACTCATAGCCCGTCAGGTTCATGTTGAGGTTGTTGGCGCTGTCATTATTATAAATGACAGTGGCAGCCGCCCCGGCCTTCACGGCATTGTTCGCCTTGACATATAACGAAACACCGCCGCCGCGGGAGATGAGGACGATCTTGCCGGTGAGGTCGAGGCCCTCAAAGCTCTCGTCCGCGCCGAAGATGTCCTCGCCCGTCGTCGGGTCGCCAAGGAAGACGTAGTCATACGTCGTGCCGGACTTGTCCGCCGAGGTATCGAGCGTCGTGAACGCATAGGCGCCGTAGTTCTCAGAAGTATCGTTGTAGGACGTGCCGACGCCGTTGAACACCGGCATCACGCCCGTCAGGCCGGAGTTGTCGGTCGAGGCAATGGTGAACGCATTGCCGAACGAGCCGGGAGAGCCGACCGTGTCGATCACGGTGTCCTGCGTGAGCTGCATCTTCGTGCCGGTATTGTTGTACTGCGCATAGCTGAACTTGTTGCCGGCGGAGATGGTCACGACGGTGTCCGTGTCCTGGAGGCTGGCAAACAGCTCGTCGTTATCGCTGAACGTATGGCCGGAGACGGACGAGCCGAGCGACAGGTTGACCGTGTCGCAGTCGAGCAGCAGGGCGTCCTCGAGGGCCGCCATATAGTCCGAATCATACGCGCCGCCGCCCTTGCCGAAGACCTTCATCGGCAGGACCTGCGCATCCGGCGCCACGCCGGCCACGCCGTTTTTCTGGCGGGCCGCGTGCAGATCGCCGTCGGCGTCCTTCGTCCAGACATAGGTATTCGCGGTGGCGATACCGGCAACGTGCGTGCCGTGGTCGCCCTACGCGTCGTTGTCATGGGTGACGTCCAGATCCTCATCGATATAGTTGAACGCATAGGGGATCTTGGCCGTGCGGTAGAGCTCGTCGGCCGTCAGGCCGCTCATGCGCTCCGATGCATGCAGACGGGGCAGGACCTTCGTGATGTCCTCTTCCGTCATCAGATCATAATCGGAGACCTGCTTGCCGAAGCGGGCCGCGGAGCGCTCGAGGCCATAAAGGAACGCGCTCTCGTCAAAGCTCGGGTGGTCGATATCCAGGCCGGTATCGATGATGGCGACCCGGCTGCCTGCGCCGGTATAGCCGTCGGCCCAGGCGTTATAGGAGCCGATCATCGTGCCTGCCGTAGCCGTGTTGGGCTCGTCGACATCCGGCTCGTACTGATTTTCCACATAGACGCTCTCAACGCCGTCCATGGCGCGGATCGCCTCCACCTCGCCGTAGGGCACACTCGTGGCAACGCCGTTCACGCCGATGGTGAACTGGTAGCGCACGGGAAGCGTCACGCCGAGCTCCGCCGAAATGGCCTTGATCTGCGTGCGCTGCTCCTTCTGCAGGCGGTCACTGTAGGCCAGTGCCGCAGCGTTGCTGCCGAGACCGCGGGTCGAATAGCCGTGCCCGGTCAGGGAATCGCTGCGGAAGCGGATGATCACACGCACCGTTTCCTCCGGCGCGGGCTCGTCCGCTGCGTCCGTTTCCACATTCTCATTTTCAGGAGAGATGGAAACAGGCGTCTGCTGCAGCTCCAGCTCCTTCGTCTGGTCTGCTGCAAACACTGCGGGAACGCAGCCGAGCAGCAGGCAGAGCGTCAGGAGGACAGCCAATAGCTGCCGAAGCTTCTGTTTTCTCATCGAATCAACCTTCCTTTCTTTTGTTATGACAATACGCCCGGCTTGCCGAAAAGGTCCCGCAGGCCCTTTTCGATAAACCGGACGTTAGGCCATACTTTATTGTAGCAGTGCCGCAAAGTGCAGTCAAGATAAAAATGCGCTAAAATTTGAATATATTTCCTTATGTTTTTTGCTTGTCGTGCATACTTGCAGGAATTCTTTCACAGTTTCCCGAATGATTATCCTTTCATATGCCGTAATATCAGCATAACCTGCATGATTTCATGCAAGACTGCCATGTGTACTGCTTACCTACATTTTGCAAACGTTTTCATCATATTCAGACCATCGGAACGGGAAAAAGCCGCATTCTGACATTGACAGAACGCCGAAATCGGGGTAGGATAATACTATAATCGAAAAATGAACGGCGGCGCAGCTGCGCTGCCGAAGGAGGCTGCCCATGGATCCCATTTACGTCACCGGCCATCGGAATCCGGATACCGACTCCATCGTCTCCGCCATGGCCTACGCCGCGCTGCGCAATGCACTCGGCGACCGGGAGTACCGCGCCGCCCGTCTCGGCCACGTCAGCGACGAGACGCAGCTCGTGCTCGACCGCTTCGGCTTCCCTGCCCCGGTCTGGATCAAGACCATGCGCACGCAGGTGCGCGACCTCGACTATGACACGCCGCCCGCGCTTTCCTCCGGTGTGACCATCAGCCGCGCGTGGGCTGCTCTGTCGACGGACACGTCCATCGCCGCCCTGCCCATCACAAATGAGGACGGCACACTGTTCGGCATGCTCTCCTCCGGCGACATCGCCGCCAGCGACATGCAGTCCATCGAGCATCCGCACATCGACGCCGTTCCGCTGTTCAATGTGCTCAGCGTGCTCGAGGGCCGTATTCTGAACGAAGCGGGCGATCTTGTGGATTCCATCAGCGGCGACGTGTGCATCGCCCTGCCGCAGAGCTGTGACAATCTGCTGTTCTCCGGCAGCGGCAGCATCATCGTCTGCGGCCACCAGCCGGACATGGTGCGTCGCGCCATTGAGCAGCACGCCCGCTGCGTCATCGTCTGTCAGGCCGAGCTGGACGAGCAGCTCCGCAATGCGCCGACGGACACCGTCATCATCTCCACGCCGTTCGATGCCTACCGCGCCGTCCGCCTGCTGTATCAGTCACTGCCCATCAGCCGCATCTGCCGCACGAAGGACCTCGAGTGCTTCCATCTCGACGACTTTGTCGACGACGTCCGCGAGGGTATGCTGAAAAGCCGCTACCGCTGCTATCCCATTCTGGATGAAAACGACCGCGTCGTCGGCACGCTCTCCCGTTACCATCTGATCCGCCCGAAGCGCAAGCGTGTCGTGCTCGTCGATCACAACGAGGCGGCCCAGTCCGTGCCCGGCCTCGATCAGGCGGAAATTCTGGAGATCATCGATCATCACCGCCTTGCGGACATCCAGACGGGCAATCCCATCTATTTCCGCAACGAGCCGGTCGGCAGCACCACGACCATCATCGCCACGATGTATCAGGAAAAGGGCCTCATGCCCTCGGAAAAGCTCGCAGGCATGATGGCAGCCGCCATCGTCTCGGATACCGTCATGTTCAAGTCCCCCACCTGCACCCAGCGCGACCGCAGTATGGCCGAGCGCATGGCGCGCATCGCCAACGTCTCGCTCGAGGAGCTGGGCCAGCAGATCTTTTCCGCCTCGTGGTCGGATGACAAGACGCCGGAGGAGCTGCTGTTCACGGACTTCAAGGATTTCCACATCGCGGGCCACGATCTCGGCGTCGGCCAGATCACCTGCGTGAATTCCGCGCACATTCTCGAGCGCAAGCAGGAATTTCTGGAAATCATGGGCCAGACCATGCAGGAGCGGCACTACAGCCTGATGCTGCTCATGCTCACGGATGTCCTGCTCGAAGGCACGCAGCTCATCTATCTCGGCGACGAGGAGACGATCCAGCAGGCCTTCTCCAGCGAGGCCAAGAACAACGTCGTGTTTCTGCCGGGCGTCATGTCCCGTAAAAAGCAGATCATTCCCACGCTCTCCGCAATGTGGGGCTAAACCGCACCCGAACGGGGATCGCCGTGCCGCTCGGCAGGCTGTAAGGCACAGAAGCATAAAAAACCGGCAGGGGCCTTTTCGCCCCTGCCGCATTGTTTTCCGTATTTATTTGGGCCAGCCCGCGCAGAGCTTGGCATTGAGCTTGGAATAGATGCGCTCGCGGAACCACGGCTCCGACGAGGCCTCCACGGCCTCATCCAGGCCGAACCAACCCACGCGGCTGTTCTCATCCGGCTTGCAGCGGATGGGCAGCGCCGGGTCCGCCTCCAGCAGATATGTCACGTTCAGGTGCAGGTGTGACGGCACATAGTGCCCGCGCTTTTCGTGCCCGTCCACAGTCAGGATCTCCACGGAGAACAGCTCCGGACTGACGGCGCGCACAGCGGCAAGCCCGCTCTCCTCCTGTGCCTCCCGCAGAGCGACAGCCAGAAGATCATGGTCGCCGTCGGCATGGCCGCCGAGCCAGGACCAGGAGTCATAGAGATTGTGATAGGCCATGAGCACACGGTCGCGCTCCGGGCTGACGATCCAGCCGGAGGCCGTCAGATGGGCCGAGCGGTTCTCCCGCGTCCACAGGTCCTCTCCCTGCCCGAGCCGCCGCAGCAGCTCCGCGCAGTCCGCCTCCTCCTGCTCGTTCCACGGGCGATAGGCCCGCAGCTGTTCCATGATCCGATCCATGCAGTTTCCTCCGCTTTCTGTCTGTTTTCTGCTTCTGATTTTACAGCGGCTTTGGCCCGCTGTCAACTCCCGAACGCACCTGCGCGGTCCAGCAGAACAAGAAGCCGGACGCTGTCCTCCGTCAGATCCAGCACCCGCTCCTCTCCCGTTCCGCTGCGGCCGCGCAGGATGTCCGCCGCGATCAGCTTGTCCAGCACGGTGCGGTAATCGCCCTGCGGCACGTCGGAGAGCAGATGATAGCACACCGTCTCCGCCCGCTGCGGCTCGTCTGCGGTCTTTTTCAGGCCGTAGTGCTCCGCAAGAACAGCTGCCTCCGCAGCTGCCAGCCGTTTGAGATTTTCGTCGTCCAGCAGCCAAGTCGTCATGCGCGTGTTCGTGTGGAAGCTGTGCTCTAGGATCATCCCTGTCACGCCGAAGGCCGCCGTGAAGCGGATGACCCCGTAATAATCGGCGTTGTGCGCGCTGTTCCAGCGGACGCGCGTCTGCGCGGGCTGCAGCGTTCCCATCGTCTTATGGATGCACTCCGCCAGCTCGGCAGCCAGCCCGATCCCCTTCCCGCTGACCGGATAAAAGACGACGGGATAGTCCACGCTTTCGCAGACCCCGTTTCCCGCTGCGTTGCTGTGCAGGCTGAGGAACAGATCGCAGTCCTTCGCCGCCAGCGCGCGGGTATAGAGCGGCGGGTCGTCCTGCCGCGCGGCGCGCGTACAGACCACGGTCACGCCGTAGGCCTCCAGCTCCTGCTGCAGCAGGCGCTGCAGCGTAAACATCCGGTCGCCCTCAAAGTAGCCGCACCGTGCGGGGCTTTGATTCTGGCCGGTCCCATGGCCGGCATCGAGACAAATTTTCATGCTGCATTGCTCCTTTCATGCTGTGTTCCGAAATAAAAACTGATGACGACCGTAAACACGGTCAGAAACTCCTGCGCCGAGACACACCGCTGCAGCGCAAGCGCGGCAAAGACCCCCGTCAGCGTCACCGTGACGAGCGACTTGACCGTCAGCAAAGCGGATAACCGATCCTTCATGTTTTTCCCCCTTCCAGGCAGTCCATTCTGTGCGAGATCGCCGTGACCCGATCCTCCAGGACCGGGATGCGCTCTCCGAAACCGTTGTGACGGTCCACTTTTTTCTCGAGCTGCTCGATCCGATAATTTGTCAGCCGGGCCGAGGTCAGGATCCCGCCGAGGGTGCCTGTCAGCGTTCCGGCCAGCGACAGCAGCGCAATGAGAACGTCGTGTTCCATATTGCCGTATACCTCCTTTCACCCATACCGCGCAGCCGGTGAATTCTTAACGGAAAATGTTGTTTTTTCCTGCCGAAGTTGAAAAATTTTAATTCATGTGCTACACTGAATGCTGTCGAATGCCAAGGGCAATACCGCACAATTCAACAAGAGCATTCGACGAGAGATTTTTTGTTGATACAAGGTTTGAAAAGCGCAGGAATACTTTGTGTATTTCAAACTTTTCGAACTGCAGTATCGGCGAAAAATATCCGGCGAAGGCCGAAGAGGAATTATGCGGTGTTGCCCAAGATCTGCCGCTGCAGCCCGAAGCCGCGCGGCACGGAAAGGAGAGTCCGGATGAAGCAGCAGATCACAAAACGCGCCATCACCGAGTCGTTCCGGGCGCTTCTGGCCGTCAAGCCGCTGGATAAGATCACCGTCCGCGACATCGTCGAGGACTGCGGGCTGACGCGCAATACCTTTTATTACCATTACGAAGACATCTACGATCTGCTGAGCGACGTGCTGGAGTCCGAGATCGAGCGGGCGCTGTCCGTCCCCGCAGGCGGGGCCTCATGGGAGACCATGCTGCTCGATATGCTCAGCTTCCTCATCGATTCGCCGCAGATCGGCCGTCATATTTTCCAGTCGAAATGTCAGGATGCCATGCGCGTCTACCTCAGCAAGGTCATCTCCGAGCTGTCGGACCGCTATATCGAGCAGAACGTCCGCGATCTGGACTACAGCCAGCAGGACCGCAAGCTCATCTGCGACATCTGCTGCCACGCCCTCTACGGCCTGCTGGAGGAATGGCTGACGGGCCGCTCCGACGTCGCGCTCGAGGCAGAGCTTCGCCGCGTCGCCCAGCTGTTCGAGGGCACGGTGCGCCATGCGCTGGAATTCAGCGCCGCTCATCCGCGCACCTGAATGCCATACAAATATCCCGGAGTGTATGGATTTTGCACATCGCTCCGGGAATGAATGATGACTAGCAGAGGCTGACCCGCTATGCTATAGGGGTGGTTTTTTGAGTCTCGCAGAACACAGGAGGAGATCAACATGCAGGCTCTGCTGCTCAATGGCAGCCCGCGCGGCGCTGCCAGCAATACGCTGCGACTTTCCCGCGCCTTTCTGCAGGGTACAGGCTGGCCGTTTGAGACGTTTTCTCTGACAGAAAACCGCATCGAGCCCTGCCGGGGCTGCATGGCCTGCTGGCGCAGCGGCGCCCCCTGCACGATTGCGGACGATTTCTCTGCTTTTGTCGGACAGTTCCGCCGGGCAGACGTGCTGATTGCGAGCTTCCCCCTGTATTATTTTGGTCTTCCCGCTCAGCTCAAAGCCCTGCTGGATCGGACGATCAGCCTGATGGAGCCATACCACGGCCAGACGCCGGAGGGCGGGCACTGCTCGTTCCAGACGCTGCGGGACCCGGCGCTGCGGCGCAAGAAGCTCGTCGTCATCTCCTCATGCGGCTATACGGAGGCCGCGCCCATGTATGAAGCGCTGCTGGCCCAGCTTGACCGGCTGTGCAGCGGCCGGAATTATACGCCCCTGTTTTTCCCGCAGGGCGAGCTGCTCCCGGTGGAAAAGCTGAACGGGCCGCGGGCCCGCCGTCTGCAGGCCTTCGAGGCGGCAGGCCGGGAATATGCCGAAACGGGAACGCTCTCGGAGCAGACGCTTGCCGGGGTGCAGCGGCCGATGGTCGATCCCCGTGTCTATGAAATTCTCGCCCGCGCGCAGTGGCGCGGCGGCGCGGAAAGGAACAAACAGCCATGAAGCAAAACGACAATCTGGTCAAGCTGGCCAAAATCACCAATACGGCCGCCTCGTTTCTGATCTTTCTGGCGGGCCTGATGCTGATCTTCCTGCCCAGCACGGAGGTCACATCCCTGCAGCGGACAGTGCTTGCCGTTTTATTTCTGCTGACCGGCGCCGCCAAAATGATCGGCTACTACTCCAACGATCTCTACCGCCTCGCCTTTCAGTTTGACTTTGCCATCGGCATCCTGTGCGCCCTGCTGGCAGGGCTTCTGGCCTTCCTGCCGCAGCGCGTTCTGCCGACACTTCCGGTGTTGCTGAGCGTCTATGTTATTCTGGATGCCCTGCTGAAGCTGCAGATCGCGATGGATGCCCGCCGCTTCGGCATGGAGAGCTGGATCGCCATTCTCTGCTCCTCCCTGCTGCTCGGCCTCGGCGGCCTGTTCGCCCTTTCGGCGCTGTATTCCAGCTTCCTCACGCCGTCCGTCGCCATCGGCATCGCGCTGGGGCTCGACGGTCTGCAGAATGCCTGGATCACCATGCACACGGTGCGCGTCCGCGCACGCAAGAAAAATCTTTCCGAAAAGTTTGGACTGGAGAATCATGAAGAAGATCCTGATTGACGTATTCGGCAGTGACCACCCCGAGCAGCTGCTCGAGGGCTGCGCCCGCTGCACACTGGAGGTCCCGGACGTCATGCTCGTCCTGCCCGGCGAGGAGGCTATGCTTCGTGCGGAGCTGGAAAAATATCCCTGCAATTGGGATGCGCTAGAATTCATGCCCGCATCCGAGATCATCACAAATCACGACGACCCCATCGACGCCGTCATGCACAAGCGCGACTCCACGCTCGTCAAGGGCATGCAGCGCCTGAAGCGCGACCCGGAGCTTGCCGGCATGCTCACCGCCGGGAGCACCGGCGCCGCCCTCGCAGGCGGCGTGGCCTATGCCGGGCGCGTCCGCGGCGTGCGCACCCCAGCGCTTGCCACGTTCCTGCCGTCCATTCCCGGCCGCAGGCTGTGCCTTGCCGACTGCGGCGCAAACGTGGACTGCAAGCCCGAGCGCATGGAGCAGTTTGCCCTGATGGCCACGGCACTCATGCAGAGCTGCGGCGTGGAGGAGCCGCGCGTCGGCCTTCTGTCCGTCGGCGTGGAGGAGAGCAAGGGCAGCCACTTTATCCGCGAGGTCTATGACCTGCTCGAGCGCCTGCCGATCCGCTTCACCGGCATGATGGAGGCGCGCGACGCCCTGTCCGGCGAGTACGACGTCATCGTAGCCGAAGGCTTCTCCGGCAATGTGCTGCTGAAGACCGTTGAGGGCATGGGCCTGTTCACGGCCGCCCGGCTGCGCGCCAGCGCCGATCCTGCCGTGCGCGCGGCAGGCGATGCCATTGCATCCGAGCTGGACTTTGCCTCAAACGGGGCCTCGATGCTGCTCGGGCTTTCTAAGCCCTTCCTGAAGGCGCACGGCAGCGCAAACGCAGCCACGATCCCGAATGCCGTCCGCCAGCTCCTGCAGCTGAGCGAGCTGGACTTCCCCCAGCGCCTGCAGGCCCTGCTTTCCCGCACGGCCGAGCTGCAGATGACCTGAAAATACAGCAAAAGCCCGAGGCTTCCGCCCCGGGCTTTTTGCCCATCGGGGAACCCCTTCGGGCTTTCCCGACGATTGGATCACAGTCCGCTGCGCGCACGGATCATCCGCCGTTGGCAGACGATCCGCACACTGGCGGACTGAGCGGTATTTTCTCCGACGTACACGCCGCCGGAGAAAATGATCTCACTTTCTTCGCCGCCTGCGGGCGGCGAACTCTGCGAGGCTTTTAACGAAACGCCGAATGGCTCTTAGGCGAAAGGTGAAAGCAGAAGCCCGGGGCTTCTGCCCCGGGCTAAGACTGTCGAAAAACCTGCCCAGCCGAAAGTTTCGGAGGGAAGGATCGTGTGAAAGACTAACTATTAAAAGTCAAGCCCGAAATGCGGAGGAGCGGCAAAAATTTAGACGGTTCAAAAGGGGTA
>ENA-OQEY01000655-OQEY01000655.1-human-gut-metagenome-genome-assembly--contig:-NODE-655-length-19787-cov-7.181279_pt1 | contig 19787 bp, 24 predicted proteins | sample MGYA00242801_ERZ504647 | MGnify/ENA primary metagenome ERZ504647 (study PRJEB26092, sample SAMD00036204) | human gut metagenome | host: Homo sapiens | study: EMG produced TPA metagenomics assembly of... | reverse complement strand
GAAATATCGCTATATTTCAATAAATTAGGTTTTCATCTCAGTATTCTTCCTAAAAGTAATTACCTGCCACTTTGTTGCCTTACAGGTTTGGCTTATGTCGATTTACGTAACCTGTATCCACACCATATCGGGATGACGGCAGACGGTAGAAAATACATCCGTGAGAAAAGAGCAAAGACCAACAACGAAGCGTTCATTCCCTTGCATCCGATAGCTGAACAGATAATGTCGCTATACAATATAGCGGATGATAGCAAACCTGTTTTCCCTCTTTCTTCACGTGATTCCATGTGGTTTGAATTTCATTCACTCGGTGTGGCTTTGGGTATAAACGAGAACCTTACCGTACACGTTGCAAGACATACATTCGGAGTAAACATGGTTTCTTCTGGCGTATCAATGGAAAGCATCGCCAAGATGATGGGGCATTCCAACCTGCGAAGCACCCAGGTCTATGCCGTCATCACCGATGACAAGATATCCAAGGACATGGACAAGCTGATGCAGCGCAGAGAAACAAAAGAAACTGACCAAAAGAGAAATAAGGAGGACGAAAAATGAACAGAGGTGTTATAACTATCAGCGAGAGCGGAACGGTATCCATGCCGACCGATACTGTATGGATGACCATGCAGGAGATTGCCGACATGTATAATGTATTCGGCTACTATGTGCGCAAGGCTGTCAAGGCTGTATTCAAGGACGGCATTCTGAAAGAGCAGGGTGTACGCCGTCATGTCTGGAAGAACGACCGCATCAGCTATGATGTGTATAGCCTTGAACTCGTCATTGCGGTAGCCTTCCGTATTGACAGCATTGAGAGCAGAGCCTTTCGGGAGTTCTTCATGCAGTCCGTCATCGGCAAGCAGACAAGCCGCACTAAACTGGTCTGTATCTTTACAGAGAACACAATGGCATAGACCTGCCATAAAGCAACGTTCCTTGGAGGCTTTGCGCCTCCAGCCACTTGGGCGAACCTCCGCAGTGTGTTTTAGCATGGTATTAGATTTATACAGGTAACACAAATGATACCCGGCAAACACGAACAACTCGGTATAGCCAATAAAACGAGGCGACAACCTATAACAGCCACACTCGGTAAGTTATACGTTGTCGCCTTATTCATTTCACACACTCATCAAGGACATTCTCTTACACACCTTTCATTCTGTACGCTTCACGATAGTTAGCCATCAGAATCTTCTGAATGTCGGACTCGCGGTAGAGAATCTTTCCGCCAAGCTGGATATACGGGATGACACCGTTGTTTCGGTAGTCCTGCAGGGTTCTTCGGCTCAGTTGCAGCCTGGCACAAAGCTCCTTGTCCGTCATGAAGCGCTCACCGCCAAGCATGGGGCGGTAGTTCATCACGGCACGTTCAAAATTGTCAACCATTCGGTTGAGGTGGTTCACGATGTGGTTCATCCACTCGCTGTTTCTTGTCATTACTTCATTGCTCATAGTTGTCTCGTTTTATTGTTGATACTTACGTTACTCGGTTTACTTGCTGCATTGGATAAAGTGGCTGTTGTATATTGACAGCCTAACCTGTGCGCTTGCGAAAGCGCATGTCCTTTTTCTTGTCCTCCACTACTGCTACGATAGCCATCACGTCCTCCGGCTTGTAGTAGGTCTTGTGGCTGATTTGCGTATAAGCCAAAGTTCCGTTGTCCCGAAGCGTCTGCACTGTCCGTGGGCAGATGTTGAGCGTCTGACACACGTCCTGCGTGTCGAGCCACTTGTTCATGGTCTTGTCCTCACTGCGCTCACGGATTCTGTCCATGCGCTTCACGAAGTTCTCCAACTGGGCATCAAGATAGTTGAATGCCTCTTCCTCGAATACGATGAATCCCATACTTTTCTTTTTTCTAAGTTAATACTATGTTATATGTCGCAAAGCTCCACGCATATGCTGTGCTCCACGTTTGTGAGTGCAAAGATAAGGCACGGCAATCTAAAAACAAGCGTTTTCAATTTCTGTGGCAGTATGTTGCCGGGGTTTGCCGACTTCAACGCCAAAAACAACAAGAAAAACTTGCACGACTGCAACGAATACATGAACAATGATGAGTTGAGAAATACGTTGAAGTTCTCACAACTATCTCGGTATGCAAATAAGCAAGCCACAACTAAATTGCCACGTTACACCCAATCAGTTGCATGGCTGCACTCAGTACACTTACTTTGCGCCCGACAATCGGTCAATGGTGCAAACCGTGACCACTATACTAACAAATAAAACAGCATAAGCTATGGCAAGAACAAAAGATGCAGTCTTGGCTCCTGAGCAAAAGGAGCTGATGGAAAAAGAGTATTTGGATTTTGTTAAACCATCTGCGTATGGCAACAAAGCCAATCCAAGTAGTTGTAATTCTCTCTATGATGATGTAGAGAACCCAGAGTTGAGAGCAATTGTAGAGAAAGTTGCTGCAACAACTCCCTATAGAGAGGAAACATCAACGAATGAGGCTCTATCGCCACCGAATCCGCAGAAGCGCATCAGTGGCAAGCAGCGCAAGGCGACATTGGAGGAGTATCAGCAGACCTTCCTCCAAGTTCCAAGGATTGACGACCGCAAGCCAGTCTTCGTCAGTTCCGATGTACGAGACCGTCTTGATCGTGTCGTCCGCATCCTCGGAGGGAGACGCATGAGCGTATCGGGCATCATCGAGAACATCGTGCGCCACCACCTAAGCCTTTATGAAGAGGACTTCGAGGCTTGGCGCAAATTGTGAGAATTAAGGTCTGCGACCTTTGACGTGGATAGATGAAAGGCTGTAGTTCCAACTAACGTGTTCTGAGAGGGAGCGAGGTTATGTTTTGGAAACCCCAAAACGCCTCGCTCCACCATGAGGGCGGAGGAATTTTGCTCCCGACGGTCGCAGAAAGTGAGTGTACCAACTATAAACAGTGTATAGAATGACAAACGTACAGGAACAAGACAAGAGAAAGGGCGGAAGACCGCCCACGGGCAGGGTTCGCAAGTTGTCGAAGTCTGTCACGGTGAAGTTCTCGAAGCCAAGCTACGAGGCTTTAAGACTGAGGGCGAGAAAAGCCAACCGCAAGTTGGCGGAGTACATCCGTGAGTCCGCCTTGAACGGCGAGGTGGTCAGCGGACACAATGCAGAGACGGTAGCCATCGCCAAGAATCTCATCGGTATGGCGAACAACCTCAACCAACTTACCAAGCTGTCGCATCAGAGAGGTTTCCATGAAACCCAAGTGTATGTGGTGGACTTGTTGAGAAGATTGAAAACCTTCCTTGACGAGTATCGGCAAGCAAGTTCTAAGTCGAAGCCAGGCAGAATGAGCAGAAAGGAGACATAGACATGATAGGCAAGCTAAAGAAAGGTGCATCCTTTGGTGGTTGCGTCCGCTATGTGACAGGCAAGGACGAGGCGAAAATCATCGCCTCGGATGGCGTGTTGCTCGGTACGAATGCCGAGATGACGCAAAGTTTCGAGCTACAAAGGCTGCTAAACCCAAGGATTAAGAAGCCTGTAGGGCACATAGCTTTGAGCTTCAAGCCCGAGGATAAGCCACGAGTGACGGATGAGTTCATGGCTAAGATAGCCATTGAATACATGCAGATGATGGGCATCACCGATACTCAATTCATCATCGTAAGGCATCACAACACGGACAATCCACATTGTCATATCGTATATAACCGCATCAATAACGAGGGCAAACTCATATCAGACAGGAATGATTACAGGCGTAATGAGCAAGTGACCAAAGCTCTAAAATCCAAGTATGGACTGACCTACGGAACAGACAAGAGCAATACTAATACTCGCAAGTTACGCAATGCTGAGCGAGTGAAATATGAGATTCACAATGCAGTTAAAGATGCCTTGAAAGTCGCAGATAGTTGGGATAAGTTAAAGAAAGAACTTGCAAAGCGAGGTGTTCTCTTGGAGTTTGTCTATAAGGACAAGGAGCGAACCAAGGTTCAAGGCATCCGTTTCTGCAAGGATGGATATAGCTTCAAGGGTACGCAGATTAGCCGAGACTATAGCTTTGGCAAACTGAATGCGAGATTAGAGGGAACGGAGAACCTTTTATCAGCAAGAGCCAAATCTGCTCAGCAATACGAGCAAGGCAATCACAAGAACAACCAGGAGCCATCCATATCGGAGAGCAGTCAAGACCCTTGGGACGGTATTTCTTCCATAGGACTTTTTGCTCCAGCCAATGCTCAGACCTTTGAGCCATTCCCAGAGGATGAATCAGTCAAGAAGAAAAAGAAGAAACGCAGAAGAGGCTTTAGCCTTTGATGCAAGTTACAAACCATTCAAACAACATAAGAAAGATGAAAGAAGAAATGTTAGAAGCCATCTACGGCACAGTTGAGAGATTGGAGCAGAAAGTCGATGAACTTTCTGCTTCACCAAAGTACGCAGGAGCGGAAACCGTTCCTGCAAGTAATGACACAACCAAGTTGGAGAAATCAATCATTGCTATGTTTGGCAAGGAGGAGGAAGTCATTGGTAAATTATCCAAATTAAGAGATGCCATTGTTGTTTTCGCTGACCTTATCAAGATTGAACATGGCAAAAATGAGCAGCGAAGCAGGTTCTTGGTTGATGCAGTCAAGCAGATGAGACAAGAGAATGATGTTTCCTCGAAGGTATTGCAGGACAAGCTTGAAGTGATGAACAATTCACCTCAAAAGAAAATTGTAACCCATCGCTTTGAGCCTACTTCAAAGTATGTTCTTCTTTTCATTGGAGGCTTGTTCCTATCTCTTGTTATCTCCATTTGGGGCAACCTCAACCAATGGCGAGAGCATCAAGATTGGGCGGAGGCAGACTTGAAATATCGCGCTTTGAAGATGGTTCTTCCATCTGACGATCCCAATGTTCGATACATCGAAAAGAACTTTTCTGTATGCCCAAATAAAGAAGTTATTGAGAAAGTGAAAACTCGTGTAAATATTTACGAGGACTCAATTCGCTACCATAACGAAATGATACAGATGGCAGCAATTAAAGATAGCATTGCTAATAGCCTATTTAAAGAGGCGAATGAAATTAAACAGGAAATTAATCTGAAATAATAGACAACGACCATCTGGTAGCGCATCCTTCGTTTCGACAAGATTAAGACTAACGGTCTTCGCATCGTATTCGACAGCGCAAGGGCTTGTCCGTGCATCAACAATGTTTCAGCATACTAACTTTCATTCAACTCTCAACTATTCATCCGTGTCCGTGATGCCACTCGTTTGACATTGCGGACACATTTTCTTTTATGACGGCTATGAAAAAGAAAATGGCTATTATAGCAGTATTGGTTATCGCATTTGTCACATCTTATATATTCTGCGGTACAGAACAAAACGATGCAGGTGTTGACTCTATAAAAATCGAAGAATATACGGCAGCTTTAAGCAACAAGATTGATTTGGATTCTGTAGCGGGAACATATTGCGGTGTGTTACCGCCTGATGTTGAGACAACACTAACATTAAATGCTGACGGAACCTATTTGTTGACACGGACATTCAAAGAAAAGCAGAACGAGCGGGAAAAGTTAAGAGGTGTTTTCCAAATGCTTGACGGCAACATCTTGATGCTTGTGCATCCTTCGAGTGGTGAGCATACCATCTACAAGGTGAAGGATGCCAACTTTATTGTATTAACAGACTCGGTTGGCAATGAACCAGAAGGTGAAACCGCCAGGTTCTATGTGTTGAAAAAGAGAAAGTAAAAAACAACGTTACAAATAAAATCCGTGGATAGGTTAATTTCTTATCCACGGATTTCTATTAGTAGGAAGTAAAAATTTGAACACAGCTAATCTCAACTATCTAATAATAGTGGGAGTCAATAAACTGCTTTTTTGAGAAAAATCTCTCTCTTTGTATTTTTTTATTTCACATCCTTCTTTTATTAAAATACTATCACCACCAAACAAAATAGCTTCATTAAATGAGCTCATATTTAAATTAGAACGCATACAATGAAGCACATGTTTTTTTAAATCATACCAATAGTAGTATCCTTCTTTGAAAAAAATAGCTCCATCGATATCCGATGACACATCTCTGCTTGTTGTATATTTATGAGTTATAATTTTATTAAATCGCTTATCTAAATATGACAATGTTATATACCTGTAGCTTGAAGAACCCGTAAGGAAAAATACATAATCAGTGCCAAATAAAATTTTTGGTACAGACTGTTGCTTTGTCTTGCTATTTAAATAGTAATCAAGAGTATCAATATAATTTGTAATACTTACCTGAAGTGAATAGGAGTTATCTTCTGCAGGTACAAGTTTAACAAATATGCCATTTTTTGCAAATACACTCTTAAATCCTACCTTATTAATGACATCAATGCTTACATTTGTTTCTTTGGCTACCTTATTAGAATCAGAACACCCTAATATCAGTAACAGCAATATTATCATAACACCTCGGTAAAAAAATACCGAAGCGTTATGATAATAAAGAGCATTATAAAGGTTTGTTTTTACTTCCATTTACATTTCTAAAGTTTCTATTTAAATTTACACCTTTAATTATAAAGTTAGAAACAGGTCTCCAGAAAATAGTTCCGCCATATGCAGCCGAAGAATTATATAAGACCATTCCTTTCCAATACCCTTGAATTGCTGGACTATAAGTAAGTTTATAACCTATCTTGCTCACGTAGTCGTAGCCGTATGACTTGTAGCCATGAACCTTCTCTAACTGACCGCCGAGATTGTAGGAATAGGTGATTTTCTCCTCATCAGGATAAATCATCTCCAACAGACGGTTGTGGCTGTCGTAAGTCCATTGCGTCACGTAGGTTGCTATCGCCTGGTTGGGCACAATCATCGTGCGTCGAGTCTTTGTCACTTCGCCCATGTTGTAAGCTGAGGTTGGCTCATTGCCCTCCGTGTCGGTGACACGAACAAGACGCTGTATGCCGTATTGCTTGGATTTTATATGGAAAATGTTTCAAAGATATAAGGGAAGTATCCTCTGATAACCCCTACTGAATTTTAAGGTGGTTTAAAACCTTGTTTTGTTGATACTTTCATATTGCTTCTATTTTTATGTTATAGCTAAAGAACGATTGGCTATTGAATTTATTGCGTTGATTTGCAGCATAATCAGAAAACGCACAATAATATGTCTAACATTTTTTCCATGTCTCACCAAGCTGAGATAACTTGGCGACACGCATATTCAAGTCATACACGTTTTTACGCCAAAGGTGTGTCTCTGCGTTCCTGCTCTCCATCCTGCTTCTGTCGCGCCATTCAAATAGGCCGATTACTATGGTACATCCTACGACGATGGTGACAATCGTTATGCCAAAAACCATCCATCGGCAGACATGCCCGGTCTGTTTCTTGTGTTCCATTTTGTTGCTGATTTTTTATAATTCTACTACATTTTTATATGATTTAATTTGTTTGAACTGGCAAAGTTACGGTTGGAATGTCACAATCAAGAATTTTCGCAGCATTTATAACAACTTTTATGGAATAAAGACCTTTATGGGAATGCGATGAAGATGGAGAGGGTTGCAATCATACAATTGGGCATACAAAGACCTTTGTATAATATCTTATAAAAAGGGACTGTGCCATTTCACACAATCCCTTTTTGAAAGAATTTTAATTAGTCTATATTGACTTCAGCTTTATAGCTCTGATAAATTTCTCCTCTATTATTGTATTTAAATAGAAAAGCCGAAATAACAGGCGATCCATAAATGCCAACCATTTTATCTTTTGGTAGGATGTCGCATCTTATCATTCCTTTATATGGCTCCGAAAAATTTGCTATATACATACAAGAATCACAAGTTTCAGGACCGAATATAGATAATAAAGCTTCAGAATATGTTGGAGCGTTCCAAATAAATTTTTTCTCTATTCGATAAGACCAGAGAATTTGTTTGGTCTGAGTATCAACCATATCTGAAAAAATATCCCAATCAAGATCATAAATCGAATCTGAAACACACAGTTCTTTTGAATGGTAATAAACTTGCAGAATATCAAATGCCATATTTATAGCTCTCTGCTCATTTTTATTACCATAAATGATATTCTGAGCTGCTATCGTCAAAGAAGCCCCCAAAATGCACATCAAAAAGAATATTCTCATAATGATTCTCATTTTGTTTTAATATAATGAGCCTTTTTCCCCATGGAACTATTGTACTTCAACGAAGTTAAAGCCGATTCATTAAAAGGAATAATATTACCTTCTTTTGTATGGATCGCTTTATAATTTAACCTTTCTCCATAATTAAACCCTTGTTTGTTGAGTTCATTGCGGATTATATTCATGTTATCAACAACTGGTCCAGTTCCAAAAAGTTCTGTAGAATCATGATAGTCTCCACCTATTGTTGTATGATGAAGTTCATGTAAGAAGGTCATGCCAAAACCAAGCGTATTGCCATCTACACCAACAGCACCTTTAACCATGTTACTGATTTGCTCAAAACTGAGACCTATTTGAGTTCCAGATGTAACAGTACGTTTAGCATGATAGGATACTTCTATCTCGGTTTTGTTGTCAATCATTTTTATTAAGATATTCCTTGCAGTTTTACTTCCTGCATCTATTTCTTTTCCTTTTTTGTTGGTAATCTTATTAACAATAGGTTTTCCTTCATCATTTTTAGCATATTGCAACTTGTTATCCTTGTCCAAACTGAGTTGTAATCCCGTTTGAGAAGCCAAATCTTTTATTACAGACTGAGTTGTTGACAATTTAAGTTGTTCATCAGCCAAACGAACTTTTGTCATATCAATTTCCATACCTGTAGGATCTGTATATTTCAGCGGATTAGAAATAACATAACAATACGTTGACACATTGGAATATTTTTCCTCTTTGGGATCTATAGAAAGCCAAAGACTCAACCTCGGATCATAGTACCTCGCTCCATAGTAATACAATCCTGTCTCCTCATCGAATTCCTTCGCATTGAAAAGATAAGGTGTATTCCAAATGTTGTTGCGTTCCTCAAATTCGAAGGCATCGCGCACGATGGCACCAAGACTGATGAGCGCATTGCTTACGTCACCTGCCGAGAGGGAGGTTTCGCGCACGATACGGTCAACTACCATCTTGTTTGTCAGATGTTGTTGTGACACAGGCTGGGCGAAGTACACCGTCTGCCCCTTACGCTTGCCAATAGGCTGCGTCTTTGATTTTACTTCAAACTCTATCATACTTTTAATTGTCTATGGTTATCAATTATTTAACGTTGTTTTTTCCTATTTCTTGCCCTCTCCGTTTAATACCCATATAAGGGTAATGATGAACACCCTTATAAGGGTATTGGTCGTTACCCTTGTATGGGTAACGGGACATAACGTTTTTTAATCAATACATAGGCAACTTTCCACTTTTTTTTATTATAGCATTAATCATATTTCTGAATTCTTCGTTTACTTCGTATATTCCATTCTGACAGTATATATAAAACATTCCTAAATAATATGTATTCAAGATTTGCTCGTTCAAATAGAATATAATTTTTGCTCGAACATTTATAGAAGGATGTATTTCACTTGTTTTTTTAAGAGAATTTATAGTGTCGAAGAATTTGGAAAATTTCATATCTGACACCACGATTATACTATCAAGCGAATGACTGATTAATCCCTTGTCAAACAACTCTGGAGTAATATCAAAAATTGTTCTTAGGTCAGCTTGGGTGTAAACAATTTTGAGCTTGATATTACAAGCACTCAATGTATTAAAACCAAGTAACCATATACCAAAAACAATCAAGCATTTAATACTATTTGTTATCTGTCTCATTATTGTCATTATTTGGATTTACATTTTTAGACTTGGGTACAGATATAACTATTTCATCCATTACAAATGTATTCTTTGGAATTTTCCCATCTTTTGCTTCTGTCGTAGTTGGCGATTTAGTTATGGCATTACCTCTGATTCTCTTAGAGCACCGATTAACTCATGCGCTAAACCGACATTGTCTGGAGCACATGCAATTGCAACATTCTTAAAATGTTTCAATCCCATTAAAAAATATTTCATTATCTATTCCACCAAGATTTGTTTAACATTTTTGGATTACTCCGTATTAACAGAGTCGCGCTGATGCAGAAAATGCTCAAATCGTTGGCTATAAAACCGAGATGAATGTCTCCCTATATCCAACAGATTTATATCATCGTACGCTTCCTTTTGCTCATGTGTGTGTTTATATAATGCACGATACTGTACATGCACACTTACCGTGTCCAGCGCTTCTTGAGAATGGACGCATGAGGCAAATAAACAAAATGCCAATAAACTGAAGAGTATTTTCATAAGCAACAATTCTTTTTATTTACTTCAACTCAAAGGTTGCCATAAGCAGCACCTTATTGCCATCTATGTTATCTTCGTAGAAGAAGCGATAGACGCCTGGCTTGTTTGGCAGAATATCGGGAAAAAGATGGGCCGTGATGGTGCCGCTTTGACCATCGCTTAAAACATGACCGATGGCCGTGAACAAGCAATCGGTGGGCACAACAAACCAATTGCCATTCGCTCCTTGGGCTGTGATGCTATATGCTTCGCCATACACAAATTCCTCGCCACTATGGTTGGTAATCGTGAATCTGATTTCCGTGGTGCCCAATGGATAGGAAGGCTTCTCCGCCTTGAGGGAGATGCCTTGGTAGGTGCTCACGCCTTCCCTGTTGTCGATGATAGGGTCCAACTTGCCCTCAAACCTGATGGCGGGCGAGTTGTAAATCTGCCTACGAAACTCCTGCTGCTTCTCCTTCGTGTTCCAACGGAGCGCAACATCAATGGAGTTGGATCCCATTCCAAATCCAACAACATTTCGCAAGGCCGGGGTCTTGTCTTTCGATAGGAACTTCCGCTCAAGTATCCGCATAATGGCGTTCAGTTCCCTATGCGAATATTTACGCGCCGAAGCCTTGCGATAGGTTCTCTTCTTGCTCTTGACAACTCTCTTTTTGCTAATGGTCGCTACCTTCTTTTGTTGAGCGGCAAATGACTGTTTGCAAGCAGCAAAAGCTGTTTGCATTGAAAGGAACATTGTCAATCCTAATATTATTGCATTGAGGAGTTTTGGCTTCAGTCTCATAGTTATCAGCAATTAATAATTTAACATGTAGAGAGATATGAACTCTTATAGTATATTTCTTTTCTTATGAGAAAAGTTCAATTTATTTTGCAAATATTATATTTTAGTTTATCCACAAAATGATGTTATGATATTATTTTGTCTCTCATAATCTCTTCAATCATTGCGTTCCTTTTTGTCCGTGATAAGTTCTTTCATATCCACAGACAAGAACTGTGCAATTTCAAGAAGTGTGGTAAGGTTGGGTTGAGAACGGTTGCATACGTAAGCATTGACCGTACTGAAACTCCTTCCTAACTTCTTTGCAAGCCATGTTTGGCTTATCCCTTTGTCCTCTAAGACTGCTCTTATGCGATTTAACTTCATGTTTTTATCGTTTTTACGCTACAAAAATAATATTTTATCGTGATAATCCATCCAAATCCCTTGAAAATCTGCTGTATTCCGTCGTAATTTAGACAAAATAGAAATATAATCTGCAAAAATGGAACTAAGCAATTGATTTCCCAATATGGCAAGATACATATATGCGTTTATGAATATGTTCTTTTTGCCATACTCTTAAAATGACGTTACATGAAAATTACTGTTGGTAACTACTCTTTTACCTTTGCAAAGACTAATCTTAATATTTTGTAAAATCACAGCATAAAATGTTGTTTTTCAGAAATTAGATTTAACTTTGCACTCGAAATCAAAGCGTTCTTTGTATATTGCAAAGTTGTGAAAGAAAAAGAATATAGCTCGTTTCTAAATCGTTAGCAGTCACATTCTTTAAAATACTCAACTCGCTGATATTCAATAAATAAAAGAATTTACTGTGACTCGCTACATGAAATGTCACCCTTTTTCTGATATGACAGATGTCGGCAAGCTCTTTAAGGTAGGCGTTGCTTTTCTGGTTCGAAATGGTCGGGAACAGGTATTCCGACTCGCCTTTCCCGATGTAGAGGCTGACCATTTTCCTAGCCTGAGGAAGAAGGGGGATGAATGCTGGATGGTTGGTCTTGGTTCTGTACAGGTGGATGTACATACCCTTGTCGGAATCTGAAATGAGCTGATCCTTCCTCAGTCTACATATGTCTGAATAGGCGATGCCCGTGAAGCAGCTGAAGATGAATATGTCACGGATGGAAGCCAGCCTGGGAATATCCAGCCGCTTACCCATTATCCTTATTATTTCCTGCCTGTTCAGGTATTGTTTCTGACTTTCCTCCTTCTTTATACGGTAGGTTGAGAACGGATTGGTTGGGATGATTCCGCACCGGTAAGCCCATAGAATTCCTTTTCTTACCATACTCATCATCTTGGCTGTCGTATTAACCGACAGCCTGCAGTCAGTTCTGAAGAACAGCTCCAGTTCGTGTATCATCTGCCGGTTGAACTGTTCCAGTGCCATATCTTGCCTACCCATCTTCTTGCAGAACTCCTCAAGCCGCTTGTAGACCAGTTTATGCCTGTTGGAATGGGACATGCTGATTTGTCCGGCATGTGCCAGCCTGTCCGCATCTTTCACCAGTTTGTCAAATACTTTCAGGAGAGAAAGTGGATTGGATCCTGTTGCCATGAAGCGTTGTTTCAGCATGCTTGCTGTAAGCTGCTTTCCTTCCAGTTGGGCCTGTCGGTAATAGTGGAGTAACGTGGAACTTACATTGTCCAGATATGCATTGATGTCGTGTGCTTCTGGGTTCATGGCAGAAACACGTTTGTTCTGCTTGTCCCAATGTTCCTGCAAGATGGAAGTCTTCAGGCTTACATCTGTTGCCTTGTTATTGACTATAATGCGGAGCATGATTGTTGACTTGCTGTCTTTTTGAAGCTTTCTACGCTTCAGATAAAAGTAAATGGAAAAACTATGTCTCATAAGAATAAATATTAATTGTGTCCATATCACAGACGGATGCATAGGACACGGATAAGACATAGATTATGGTTCTGAATGGAATGTAATATATTGATTATTAATAGCCTTGGATAAAACGCAACAGGAGAAGAAAATAAAGTAAATGCGTGATTTTCAGATATTTGTTAAGGTCATAGGAAAAGGTTCAAATCCGCCTGGGGCCCGAACCCAGAGCCCCAAGCTGCCTAGGACTAATTGGATTGTGTGTAATGTACTTATTATCAGGTGTTTGTATCTGTATAGTTCGGCACTGCTTACAAAAATAGGTTCAGTTCTTACTTAATTTGCTAGTGAACCTTGTAGGATATTAATATTCAATCAGATACATCAGACTGCTAAGTGTGGACTTTTCAAATAACCACCTCTTTCCATCTGCATCATAGAAGAATTTAACGTTACGGAGGTAGTGTTCTCTGGCTCGCCGGAACAGACAGGAAAAGTCGGTTATTTTCGTCTCTTTTGGGAGTTCTTACATTCCGCAGTTTGGGCATATCCGTTCACATAAATACGGGCTTCTTCACGGAATCTTTCACGTTCCGGTGTCCCAGGTTTACCGAACTGGACATCCATAAAATCATCGATGTTTGTTAGACCGTTTTCTTTTAAAATCTCTTTTTTTGTCTTCATGTTCCAAAGATAGATTTCTTTCTGGAAAAGGACAAGTTTTATGGTGTAAAATTGTGAAGAACGGTGTTATAAACTTCTATGATAGTACAGTAACTTGGTGTCAAAGATTTGTTTCACAGGATGAGTATGGAATTGAATATTGATATATTACCATTAGTATCCTTACCTAATGTAGACTTCATATAGAATTAGCTTAGATTCTCTATAACATTCCAATTTGTCTTCCTATGAAATGATAAAAGGAATTAGTTATTTTTAAATATATTCTTTATTTTTGCAATTATAGGAAACCGTTTTATCTAATTAATAAAGCATTTATTATGGAAAACAAGAATATTTGTATCGATCTTAACAAAGTCATTAAAGGTGATGTCATTTATTATCCTATCAATGAATTAATCCATAGAGAGCAAATTATGAGAGTGGGTAATATTTTACTTGGACGAATGAAAGAAGCGGAAGAATACACACCGGGAAGAAATGGAGAATTTAAACATCAAACAGACATTATTTCTGTCTTCGCTCGCAGAGGAGCAGGAAAAACAACATTTGTACAATCCCTTATTAAGTTAATACAATATAGCAATGAAGAACCGTTTAGTACACTTGGGAAAGACCTGTATTGTCTGGAACTTTTGGATCCCAACAATACAGAAAGGAAAGAAAACTTGACAATAAGGCTTATTGCACAGATTCATCATGTTTTCCAAAAAGCAGCAGATAACATAAGACATCAACAATCTGAGAATTATGAAAGAGTGTATAATGATCGGGAACGTCTGATTGAAAATTTTGACAGAGCTACACAAGATTTGTATAAGACATTACCAGTATTGGATGGTATTGGTGATCCTTGTTTGTATTCAAACTGGGATGACTCAGTTTACCTTTCCGATAGATTTATGGAACTAACAATTAACGCTAGTAAACTTGAAAAGTGTTTTCATTTATACCTTGATGCTGGTTTGCGGTTAATACAGAAGAAAGCTTTGCTTTTTGTTCTGGATGATTGTGATATAAAAATCAATAATACATTTCAGATATTGGAAATAATCCGCCTTTACTTTACGTCACCTCAAATTATAGTAATAATGACAGGAGACGCATCCTTATATGGTATGGCTATCCGAAAACATTTTTGGCAGTATTTTGAAAAGGAATTTCTGGATAAAGAAATGGCATTTTCATATAAGGAACATAAATTCAAGGAATACCAAAAAATGGTTAATCGTTTGGAGGCTCAGTATTTTCAGAAAATGATACGGGCAGAGTATCGAATTTTCTTAAATAATTTATATGATAAAATCCAATACGATAATCAGCCTGTTTATATTAAATATACAATAGATTCCAATGGAGAAGGGTCGATTGTGAAAGAGATAAAAGAATTGTATAATGAGGCATTTAATTTAGTAGGTATCTCTAGGAAAAATTATAAGATTTTTTCCGAATTTATGAATCACATGCTGGCACAGCCATTTAGAAATCAGATACGTTTTTTTATAGCTTATTATCATGCTCTTAATACTAAAGAAAATCAAACTTCAACTTTTGTTAGAGGAGTACTGAAAATATTTGAAGTTTACATAAATCAATACTCAGGGGACAGTAAATATCTGATGGGGCATAGTCCTGTTTATCCAGCTTGGATGTTGAAGTTTTTAGTAGAAAATAACTTGTTATTTACTGGTGCTTCTTTCCTCCCAGAAATAGAAGATGACAGTTTAAAGAATATAATTATTGCTTTATGTTTTTCATTCTATGAACAGGTAAAACATAATTCATTTATGATATTTGATTATTGGATACGAATATCTCTTACTCATCAATGGTTATCAGAAATAAAAGATAATAAAGAAAATATTAATGATTTTATAACTCAATCCTGTCTATATACTGATTGTGGATTGTCTAAAATATTAGGAAATATGTCCGTTCTTGCAATGAATAAGAATGGGACAGTAATACTTCCTGGCCTTTTCGAAACAAAAAAATCTTTAGTTGGAAAATCTGATAACTTGAATAAGCTATTAATTCAATTGCTCCAACTACAAATACAGACAAACAACGGAAATGTTATGAATATATTCTCTGTTTATCGTATATTTGCTTTTTTAGGAGAATTGCTTAGGGATGCTAATGATGTAAAAAAGGAATTAACTAACTCTATTGAAAGACAACTTGATTCACACTGGGATCTGTTAAAAAAGAATTCACAGATAAGGCTATACATCGGAAATCAAAATAAAGAGGAAATAACAGAGATACATAATATTGAAGATGTATGGTTAGAAAATCTAACATCTAATATCTCTATAGAAAATGAAAACGGTTTAAATTCTTTAATTCTTTTTTATAAACACGTATTTGAGTGGGAAAGAATAAGCTTTGATAATGAACTAGTTATACAGCCCTATTGGATTGATCATATATTTACACGTTTTTACCATACTATTCATCATTTTAATTCAAAAATTAAATTAAATGATTACATAAATAATTCGATACTAGCTTTTTGGAATGCATTAATTGTAGAAGGATTTTATGCAGATAATAGCTCAAATCGAATTCAAAATGACCAAAATGGAGATATTAGAGAGATTTTTTTCAAAAATTATCTATCTTATCTATTTAGATATAAAAACGAGAAATCATCAAGGTTCTTGGAACAAGATTTATTACTTCAATGGTTATTGTATTGTCCGATATTGCATAAATATATTAATCCCTTGATTAGTAAATTTATAATAATAGCTCGTTTGCATCTTGAAGGGTTAAAAGAAAATGATGATTATGAAAAAGAGTTTATTGAACTTTTAATGAATAGTAAAAATACTAATAATAAGTTCAGCAATGAAAAATTATTTAGCGAAAATGACTTAATAGCATTATACATGAATAAAATATGTATGCCTCAAAACGAAACTGAAATAAGTTATGATAAAAAAGAATTACTGAGTTCTTTAATTGATTATTACAATCTTTATGATAATAGTCAGATATACGAGTTATTAAAAGTATTTAGTATAGAACAAGAGAAATAAAATGCAAATAGATATACCGTTTTTTGCTTATATATTAAGGGATACATATACTTTGTCCAATTATGATTCAGGTAAGGTTACTCCATTAAGTGAAATAAGGCGCAGATTATTAGACTCTTCCAGATCTTTTAATCCTTATCTGCCGGACTATATTTATGAGAACCGTTATCGTCATGAAAATGAAGTTCCTGATAAATCTTATATAGAGAATTTAGGGAGTTTCATTACTAATGGTTTTGTTTCATTGGCAAACAAATACTTATATAAGGTGAATGGAAACTTATATATACAGAAGGAAAAATTAGAAGAGTGGATGGCAGTAATGCAACTATGTCCGCCGCTTTTAATTTGTGCTGCATATTATTTAAACGACTTTAGGAATAGAAGCTCAAATTCTTCCTTTTTCCGGCAAGTCTTAATACCTCAATTTAGTTCCTCTGCCATGCGTATTCCCTATGTATTTGAGTTGGATAATTGGATAAATGATGGTAAAGGGCTCATGGATTTACATGTTCATTTAAATGGAACGACTGAAACTGATATGTTATGGTGGTCACAAATCGGACAAGTAGATAAATGGATTGCATCTTTAAGAGACTCATTAGTGAAAGAAAGGGTACGAAGCCAATATGAACAATTATACATTGAACAGGAACAATTTATTAAACAGCTTCGTCTGGCATTAAATATTATCAAGAAATTGGTAAGAATTATAAACAAAGATTACAAGCTGTTCAAAAATGATTGGGATTACTATATAGACAATGGGAATACTCCAGTATTAGCCAAAGGCGCTTATTTTTATTTGGCGCTTTTTGATAAGATTCAAAATGAAGGCAACCTGAATATTGCCTGTAAATTTCATCATCTCATTCTGATATTGGGAAATCTCCATAAACTACTTGTACAACAGAAAAATCAAAAAGGTTTTACTCAATTTGGGGTTATTCCTGATAATGACTTACGCTGGTCACATGAATCGAAGGAGTATCTTAAACGTTTACGGCAAATAATATCAGATAATCAATTTTGCTTTATAGATTATTTGGAAGGACGTTTTTCACCTAGTAGCCAATCAAATGATAACCTTAAAATAATTAAGAAAATAAATGATGATTTTGAAAAGCTTTGTAAGGAAATTAGCTCAAACAGAAAAAAAGTAGAACTTTCTTTAATAGCACATTTCATCAAGAAAATGGATAAAAATCCTTATAGCCACTTTGAACGGCATAGTGAATTACGCAGGGAAATTTCTCAAAAGAGTCATAGTTTACTAAATGTAGTTCAACGGATAAAACACAATAAGTGGGATGTCCAAATAAAAGGTATAGATGCAGCTTCCAATGAAATGAGCGCTGGCCCCGAAGTTTTTTCACCGGCCTTTAGATATATGCGTAATCATTGGACGGGAAATGAAGATCTTAGGATAACATTTCATGCGGGCGAAGATTTTGTTCATCTGCTGAGTGGACTGCGAATGATAGTAGAAGCAGAAGAATTTCTTGAAATGAGACAAGGTGACAGAATCGGACATGGAACAGCTGCGGGTATTTCTCCGGCTCTATGGATGGAACGAGTAGGTGATAATGTACACATCAGTCAAGGCGAATGGATGGATGACCTGCTGGTTACTTATTACCTGATATCTTCAGAATACAATCCATACATTTCCTTGAAGTCTTTATTGACTAAATTAAAAGATGAGATTGAAGATTTAGCTTTTAAAATATATCAAAAGCCAACATCAATTACAGTATTATTAGATAGCTGGAAGTGCAGAATGTATGATCCAAGGAGATATCTTTTAAACGATAGAACAGCAGAAAAAGACGAACAGCAGAAAGAATGTGTATGCAGAAGATTATTGTCAGACTATCATGTGAAAGATTTGTATTTTCAGTACCATTTCAACTCTTTAACAAAAAAACGATATAATAATATGATTTCAGTATCAATAGATAAAGGAATCTTTTCTGTGGAGGATTTTATACATATACAAGACTTAGTATTATATAAACTAGCCAGAAAAGGTATAGCTTTGGAGAGTCCTATAACCAGTAATCTTAATATTAGTTTTTACAAAGAATTAAAGGAACATCATTTAGAACGCTGGTTAAAGGGACATTCCGCAGATGGTAAGATTCCAATGCCAGCAGTAGTTATCGGAAGTGATGATCTAGGAATTTTCATGACCAACATCTTTATAGAGTATGCTCGTATAATGAAGTATCTTGAAGAAAAAGGATATAATATAACAGAAAGAATGCATAAAATTGAGGAGTTGTCTCAAATTTCACAATATTATAGATTTTAAATAACAGATAATTGAATATTAAAATGGAAAATCCGTTTTCAAGTATGAGTTTTCAGAAAATTATTGACCGAATAGCCGATGCCTTCAGTGTTTTTGATTTCTCCTATATCATATCTGGAGGATTAACACTATTATTAGTGTATATGGATATAGTTATATTACATAGTAGGACCATTACACTTAAGAGTCCATTTTTAATTTTAGCTATTGGATTGTTTTTAGCATATGTTTGCGGACTTATTGTTTGGGTAATAGGGCGTTTCGTAAGACGTTGTTTTATAAACACAAGCAAAGACTTTAAAAAGGTGTATAATGAAACAAAAACTGCCCTAAATCTAGACACAATTATCTCAATAACAGAAGAAAAAGTAGCATATTCATATATGTGGAGTCGTTTGCAATGCGATAATAATACTCCTCAAATAGAAGAGAAATTAAAGTTCATCAATAGGTATTGGGTTATGCAAGCTTTATATGAAGGTTTAATAGGTTCAGGTATAATAGCAATACTTATACTCTCGGATTATTACATAATAAATCGCACTATTTTAAGTTGTTGCAATACATGGTGCATTATAGGCATATTTATATTTGTTGTATTTTTAATGTTTTGCTTTGCAAAAGAGGCTAGGAAGTATGCAAATACACAAATTGTAGATTTACTGACATTATACTATATTTATTATCATAGAAATGATAATAACGGAAAGGAAGAGATTGTGGTGATTGATGATGCTTCTTGAATAGAATCGATATGAATTTCAATAACGATATTATTATTATTAATAAATTGGATAGAATTA
>ENA-OQEY01000648-OQEY01000648.1-human-gut-metagenome-genome-assembly--contig:-NODE-648-length-20004-cov-4.654439_pt1 | contig 20004 bp, 20 predicted proteins | sample MGYA00242801_ERZ504647 | MGnify/ENA primary metagenome ERZ504647 (study PRJEB26092, sample SAMD00036204) | human gut metagenome | host: Homo sapiens | study: EMG produced TPA metagenomics assembly of... | reverse complement strand
TGAACTCGTACGCGCTTCCGGTTCGCTTGCCAAACATTTGCGTGTCACCAACGGAGAACCTTTATTTTATTTATACTCCGAAATTTTTGACACAGACTATAATCTTGTTCATATTTGCCGTGATTATATCCGCGGAGAACAATATCGATTTTATATGGACGATTATACAAGACCTTAACTTTAATAACCGTTCGCTCTGTAAATATTCTATGCCACAAATAAAAGAAGCAGTTACTTCACGAAAATTCGTGAAGCAACTGCTTCTTTTATTATTTGTGGCATAGAATATTTACAGAGCGAACGGTTATTAAGGTTAAGGTCTTGTATAATCGTCCATATAAAACCGATATTGTTCTCCGCGGATATAGTCACGGCAAATATGAACAAGATTATAGTCTGTGTCAAAAATCTCGGAGTATAAATAGAATAAAGGTTCTCCATTGGTGACGCGTAAATGTTTGGCAAGCGAACCAGAAGCGCGTGCCAGTTCAAGGTACGAATTACGGGAACCCTTAACCTGAATATGGTAGGAATCTTTTAGAAGCTGATAAAGGGAACCATCCAACGATTCATCTAAAAGAAATTCATATTTTGGATAAGGAAACAGATTGCTTTCATAAATCATTGGGATACCATCGGCAAGATCGACACGTTCGATCAAGACTGCCTTTGAGCCAGTTGGAACATTCATTGTTTTGGCTTCTTCCTCAGATAACTCGGTTACGGAGCGTTTGATCAAAAGGCGGGATGGAATACATCCATTTGCTTTACATGCATCAGCAAAGCCAAGAAGATGTTCCATTTTGCGTTGGATCTTGCGGGATTTTACAAAAGTTCCCTTTCCCTGACGTTTTACAAGATAATTTTCCTGACATAATTCTTCAACAGCACGTCTTACGGTGATGCGGCTGACTTTGTAGTGTTCGCTTAATTCTATTTCAGTAGGTATTTTTTCGTTGTCCGGATAAGTGCCATCTTTGATTGCAGCTTTGATCGCTTCTTTTAGCTGCATATATAATGGAGTTTCTGCATTCATATCAAGTTTCATTATAATTCTCCTCTAAACATACAACGTATATTATTTATAGCTATACGATTCACAGATACATTATAGCGGAAACAGACTTAAATAACAACAAAATCCATCTATTTCATAACAAAAAAAGTAAAAGATAAACCACAGGATAGGAACAGAAAATTGTGCATATATTATAAAAACAGGAAGCTAATTTTGGTAAATATATAGAAAGTGAACATATAACGTTATATAATGATTGCATATAACGTTATGATATGATATAACATAATCATCAAATGAAGAAATAAGAACGGAGGGAGAACATGGGAAAGCAAAAAGCAGATTATCTGTTAAGATCAGATCATATTTTTACATCTACTGTTGAGAACCCATTTGCAGGATATGTTGCAGTAAGCGGACAGAATATCCTGGCGGTTGGAACAGATGATGGAAGTGATTGGATTGACGAACAGACAGAGGTTCTGGAATTGGAAGATCAGTTGGTGACACCGGGATTTATTGATGTACATACTTTTTTTACGGGTTATGCGATTTTCCATATTGGAATTGATATGTCTGGCATAACATCGCAGGAAGAGTTTTTACAGAAGATAAAGGAACAGGTTGAAAAAGAGAAAGAACCTTCCACTGTATTTGGACATGGATGGAATCCAAACGGATTCGAAACGGAAGGTCTGGAAGAAAAGCTGAATGAAGCATATCCGGATCGGGCAGTTATCGTATTTGCAGCAGACCGCAGCACATGCATGATGAACCGGAAAGCGGAAGAAGCATATGGATTTAATCCGAAAGAATGCTATCCGGAAGCCTATCACAAGATTATGCCGGAGTATTTAAATGATCGGGATTTCATAGAACCGGAATTTAAAGATTATATGAAGCTGATGAACAGCCGTGGAGTTACAACGGTAAAAGAAATGGGATTTGATGATTTTTATGGATTTGACTCATTTCTGAAAGAAAAAGAAGAACAGAAGGAATTGTCACTTCGAACATTTTTTATGTCGCAGCCGGTTGGTGAAGGAATAAACATTGAACATGGAAAAAGAATGAGAGAGAAGTTCCAGGGTGATTTCATCCGGTTCTCCGGATATAACCGAATGACAGACGGAACGGTGGCAAGTACAAAGGGTGATCTGTTAGAGCCTTATGAGGGAACGGACATGCATTGCAGTATCCAGGTGGATTATCCAATGATTGAAAGAGAAGTGCAGCTTGCTGATGAAAATGGATTTCGTTATTCACTGCATGCACAGGGGGATGGAGCAGTACATAAAGTGGCTGGTATTTTTGATAAATGTCAGAAGAAAGATGGAAAGCTTGTGAACCGTCATGCTGTGACAGATATGGAATTTTCTAATCCGGCGGATTTGAAAAAGATGGGTGAAATTGGTGTGACTGGAGAAATCTATTTCCAGATTATGTCATTGGATCCAGCGGATGATGTGAAAAAATCGATTGAAGAGACGATCGGAACAGAGCGAGGCAAATATTTCTGGAATCGAAGAGGCATGCTTGATGGAGGAATGACATTATCAGGAGCAACAGATCTGCCACTGATGATCACTGACATTCCGGAAGCAATTTTCCATGGCTGCGGTGGATATTTCCCGGATGGAAAAGAACAGTACAATGTGCAGAACACAATTACGATTGCTGAAATGTTAAAAGCATGGACGTATGGTGGGGCTTATAACATAGGAATGGAAGATAAGATTGGAACGTTAGAAGCAGGAAAACTGGCAGATATAGCAGTTCTTGATCGGAATGTCTTTGAGGTACCGATGAGCGAGATGAGAGATGTAAAAGTTTCCATGACAATGGTAAATGGAAAACCGGTATATACAAAAGAACAATAAAAAATTATGATGATAGAAAGGGGAAGAAACATGGCACAGATTAACAGAGACAGAATTGCAGGAATGAACATTCATTATTTATATTATTCACTCCCGTATTTTCTGGATGCACAGCAGAAGCTTGGTGTGAAGACGATTGAGTTATGGGCCGGTGCACCGCATTTCTTTTTGGACAGTATGTCTTACTCTGATTGCACAAGAGTCCGGCATGAAGTAGAGTCAAGAGGAATGCAGGTAAAGATCCTGACTCCGGAAAATTGTACTTATCAATATCAGTTCGCAGCCCAGGAGCCGGAGCTTTATGAAAAAAGCTTTGCATATTTTGCCAATGCATTGAAGGCTGGAGAAGAACTTGGCATAGAAACAATGGCAATTAACTCCGGCTGGGGTTATTGGAATGAAGACCGTGAAGAAGCATGGAAGCGTTCAAGAGAGATGCTTTCAAGACTGGCAGATGAGGCAGCAAAACACAATATTAATCTGGCGATGGAATCATTAAGACCACAGGAGTCCCAACTTGTTGTAACTCTTGCAGATGCAAAAAGGATGCACGATGAAGTGAATCATCCGAATTTGAAAGTAATGATCGATACAACTGCAATGGGAGTTGCCGGTGAGACCATAGACGAGTGGTTTGATACATTTGGTGATGAGATTATTCATATGCATTTCATAGATGGAAATCCATACGGACATCTGATCTGGGGAGATGGCAATCATCCACTTGGAGAATGGATCGATACGGTTGTCAGACGTGGATACAAGGGATACTTCGGTCAGGAAATTACAGATTTTGATTATTTCGAAGATCCGGCATCACATGACAAACGGAATATGGAAGCTTATAAGCCTTACTTAATAGGCTGATTACGGGGGATTTGAAAATGGAAAATAAGAAAAAATTTAAACTTCAACTGCCGCATGTATATACGCTGGCATTTATATTGATTATAGTATTTGCAATCCTGACATGGATTTTGCCAAGTGGACAGTTTGACAGACAATTAATTGATACAGCAGCAGGAGAACGTGAAGTTGCTGTAGCCGGAACCTATCATGTGATAGATAAAGTGAGTGAATCCGGTGATTTAAGACAAGGACTGCATGAAATTTTAATGGCACCTACAAGAGGTATTCAGGCAGCTGCAGATGTTGTTGCATTCGTTTTACTGATCGGCGGTACATTCCAGATTTTAACAAAGACAAATGCGATGAACCGCGGAATCCGGAAGGTTATTTTAAGATTAAAAGGCAAAGAAGTTTTACTGATCCCAATTCTGATGATCCTGTTAGGAATTGGTGGAACGACATTTGGTATGTCAGAAGAGGTTATTCCATTCTATGTTATGTTGATCCCTATTTTCTTTGCAATGGGATATGACTCCATGACGACCTTCATGATTGTATTCTTAGGACCACAGATTGGATATGCAGCATCTACCACAAACCCGTTCAACGTTCTGATCGCACAGGGTGTTGCTGGAATCCATGGCAACCCACAGCTAGTATACAGATATATCTGGTGGGCAATTATGATGACAGTTACCATTGCTTATGTTATGCGATATGCAATGAAAGTAAAGAAAAATCCAACCGGATCCATCACTTATCAGGATGACCTTCTGAAAAAACAGGAATTTATGATGGATGAAAAGGATACAGGATTTACTTTAAGAGATAAATTGGTATTACTTGTATTTGCAGTAGGAATGGGAATTATCGTGTACGGTATTCTTGCACATGGATGGTATATGGATGAGATTTCCGGTGTGTTCCTTGCAATGGGTATTTTAATGGGTATTGTTGGCGGACTTTCTGAGAAAGAGATCGCAGAACAGTTCGTGATCGGTGTAAAAGATCTTGCGTTTGCAGCAGTTGTAATTGGTGTATGCCGAGGCATTCTGGTTGTTGCAGAAAACGGAATGATCATTGATACGATCCTGAATTACTTATCAGGAGCACTTGCAGGTGTAGGAAGTGCAGCATTTGTTGCAGTAATGTATCTGGTTCAGTCATTATTGTCACTTCTTGTTCCATCATCTTCTGCATTAGCATCCCTGACAATGCCAATTATGGCTCCATTATGTGATTTACAGGGTGTGAATCCGGAAGCAAGTGTAACAGTACTTCAATTTGCAAATCAGCTGACCAATATGTTAAGCCCGACAGCAGGCATGACCGTTGCAGGACTTGCTGTATGTAAGATTACCTTTGGTCAGTGGTGGAAGACAATTTGGAAGTTCTTTATTTTAGTAACAGCAATGGCATTGGTATTCTGTACTATTTCAGCAATGCTTTAAATATAAAATTTTTATAATAGAAGGAGAATAAAACAATGAAAGAATTAGTAAACAAAATTTTAAACGGAAGAGAAAAAATCGAAGATGTATATTTTGTAGCATGCGGAGGATCTTTGGTAGATCTTTATCCAGGATATTATTTCGTACGTACCGAATCCAAGACAATGCATGCTGACTGGATCACAAGTAAAGAATTTGTTGTAACACCTCCGACACACCTTGGAAAAACAAGTCTTGTATTTATCTGCTCTCATGGTGGAAATACAAAAGAGACTGTAGAAGCAGCACATTTAGCAAAAGATCTTGGCGCAGCAGTTGTAGCAATGACACATACACCTGGATCAGCCTGTGATGACAGTTCATTAAATCCAATTGTATATTCCTGGGAAGATGATACAAATGAAAAGGATAAACCACAGGGTATTGTATTAAACATTTTGAATGAGTTAATGAAAGCGCAGGAGCCAGACTATAAATTATACGATGCAGTTGCAGACGGACTTGAAAAAGCAGATGGTATCGTAAGAGCTGCTGTCAAGAGCGTAAAAAACAGAACATGGCTTTTTGCTGAAAAATATGCAAAAGAACCGTTCTTATATATCATGGGTTCAGGAGCAGCTTATGCAGCTGCATATGGATTTGCTATCTGCTCACTTCAGGAGATGCAGTGGATGGATTGCTGCTATTTAAATTCAGCAGAATACTTCCATGGACCATTTGAAGTAACAGATGAAGATCATCTTTATATTTTATTAAAGAGCCGCGGAAGAAACCGTGTTATGGACGAAAGAGCAGAAGTATTCCTGAACAAATATGCAAAGAAATATGAAGTGATCGATGCAAATGACCTTGGACTTGACGCAATTGACGACAGCTGCGTAGAGTACTTTAATGCAATGGTATTTTATGCAATGAGTGTTGCATACAGAAATGCTCTTCAGGATAAGAGATGTCATCCAACTGACATGAGAAGATACATGGGTGTTGTTGAATATTAATCATAGAGACGGATCATTGCGGAATTCTAAAAATACAATAAGAGATCAGAAACTGGAATTTCGCAATGACCTGAAATTTATGGCAGGCGAAAAGGAGAATGAGAAAATGTATGATGTAAGCGCATTAGGTTTTGGTGATAATGTTGTAGATAAATATGAGCATATTAAAACAATGTATCCGGGTGGAAACTGTGTAAATTTTGCAGTATATGCCAAAATGTTTGGTGCAAAAAGAAGTGCATATATGGGATATTTCGGCAATGATGCTGAAGCAGAACATGTTATGTATGCTTTAGATGATATTGGGATTGAGACAGTAAAGTGCAAACAGTTAGAAGGAGAAAATGGTTGTGCGCGTGCAACTTTAGTTGATGGGGACAGAGTGTTCTTAGGATCTAATGAAGGTGGTATCCGCGGAAAAACACCATATGTATTGGATCGGTTTGATCTTGAGTATATCAGACAGTTTGATTTTGTACATTCTGGAAATTATTGTTTTATGGAGAAAGAACTTCCAAAAATCCATGAGGCGGGCGTGCCGATTTCATTTGATTTTTCAGATGACTCAGAAGATTCTTATTATGCGGAGGTAGCACCTACGGTTGATTATGCATTCTGTTCTTTTGACGGAACAGATGAAGAAGCCAGAGAACATCTGAAAAAGATCGTTTCCTATGGACCAAAGCTTGCTGTTGCGTCCAGAGGTGCAGATGGCTGTATTTTATATGATGGACAGGAATATTATGTGCAGAAAGCGGTACCAATCAAGGAAGTTGTTGACACCATGGGTGCAGGAGATTCTCTGATCACATCGTTTATGGTTGCTTATACAGATCACCTGAAAAAGGGAATTACAGGAGAAACTGCAATCAGAGAAAGTTTGGCAGCAGCTGCTGAATTTGCTTCCAAAGTATGTGGAATGAATGGTGCTTTTGGATACGGTAAAAAATATGAATAGGCAGATGTCTGTGAGATATTTTGAGCTATAAAACACAGTGGGACAATAAAAAGTGCGTTCTGCGGATGTTTTATTGTTTGGGATGATTCAGAAACAGCAGGGGCTGATGACAGAAGCGTTCTGTTGTTTCTGGAAAATTCTTTCATAATAGCTTTACGAGCATCTGCTTTTTTGATTTCCAGGAAATGGAAATAATACCCCGGCAGCTCCGTCAGGGACAGTGTTGCGGAGAAATACAGGGGCTGTACAGTGAGAAGGAGGAAAATATGGGCGAAAAAAAAGTACGTGCGGTTGCAGCAGGTTTTTCTTGTATGGATGTTTATGAAAAATTAAATAGATGTTATCCGACCGGAAATGGGGTAGACTGGGGAGTACATCTTCAGAGACTGGGAATTTCAGTCAGCGTGGTCAGCGTAACCGGAACAGATGAATATGGAAAAACAATGCGCAAAATGCTGCAGCAGGAAGGAATAGAAATCTCACATTTACATGAAAAAGAAGGAAATACATGCCAGATGAAAATGGATCTGATCAATGGGGTTGACCGCGTACATCTTGAAGAGGTGGAAGGCGTCATGAAAGATTTTGCATTGACGGAGGAGGATAAAGAGTACATAAAAACATTTGATTATCTTCACACAGATCTTTTTGGAAATATATTAAAGGACCTCCCAGAGCTTCGCGCAGCAGGAGTGAAAGTAGTGATGGATTTTTCAATTTTCAGTGGAAATCCGGAGTATAACACGGACGAGAACTTTAAAAATGTAGACTATGCATTTCTTTCTTATGAAAAAGAAGATGACTACATTCGGGAACATATAAAAAGAATCCAGTCATTCGGGGCGAAAATTGTAACAGCTACGCTTGGAGAAAATGGAAGTCTAAGTTATGATGGCGAAAGATACTACCATTATGGAATTGTTCCGGTGAAAGTAGTGAACACAGTTGGTGCAGGTGATTCATACATAGCAGGATTTACCTATGGAATTATGAATGGATGGGAAATCCCAAAATGTCAGGAATTTGGAGCAAAGATAAGCTCAGAAGTAATTACAAAATTTGAACCATATTAAAATCAAAAAGGAGAATATGTACAATGATTATAGATATGCACATTCATCCAATTTTTTATGAGGCAGTCTGTAAAGACAAAGAAGAATTGGAATTCAGGAAAAATGCATTTGGAGTATTTAAACAGTCTCCATACGGATATGATGAAATGTTTGCAGAGATGGATTACGCCCATGTGGACAAAGCGGCGCTGCTGCCTTTAGACGTTACAACAACAGAAGGTGGACAGATTGTGACAAATGATCAGATCGCCGTGCTTGTAAAAGACCATCCGGAACGCTTTATCGGATTTGCGAGTGTTGACCCGCACCGGGAGGATGCACTGGAAGTTCTTGAGCATGCATTTAGGGATCTTGAACTGAAAGGATTAAAATTAAATCCTGCAAAACAGAAGTTTTTTCCGGATGATCCAATTATGAATCCAATTTATGAACTATGTATCAGATATAACAGACCAATCATATTTCATGCAGGGTTAAGCTGGGAGCCTAATACGATTACAGAATATGCGCATCCGCTGAAGTTTGAACGGGTAGCAATCAGATACCCGCAGCTGCGTATGTGCCTGGCTCATTTTGCGTGGCCATTTGTAAGGGAAATGGTTATGCTGATGATTAAATATCCAAATGTGTATACAGACACTTCTGTGCTCTACCTGGATTCTCCAGAGGAGTCAATAGCAAGACTTTTTACAGTGGATATGGGACCGCTATGGGTAGACCGGGCATTATACAGACAGATTATGTTTGCGTCAAATGGTCCGAGGTTCCGGCAGTTTAAAATTCTTCGTGCACTGGAAAAAATACCAATGAGAGATTACGCACGTGAAGGAATCTATTATAAAAATGCATTGCGCTTTTTAGGAGAGGAGACGGAAGAATGGTAGATTTACATACAATTGAATGGATGAGCCATAAACCGGAAGAATTCCATATGATTACAGAAGAGGTACATGAGATTGTTAAAAATAGTCCGGTAAAAAACGGAGCGGTTCTCGTCCTTACAGCCCATACAACAACCGGAATTATGGTGAATGAAGGACTCCCTTGTGTGGAAAGGGATATTGCAGATACCCTTACAAGAATTGTCCCTCTCGAAGCCGATTATATGCATGCCCATTTCCTGCCAAGCTATGGTGCAACAGGAAATAATTCGACAGGTCATATCAAGAGTCTGCTATGTGGAAATCATTGTATGTTCCCGGTGGTTAATGGAAAAATAGTCTGTGGTGGTGCACAGGATATTTATCTTGTAGAATTTGACGGACCTCAGACACGAAGAGTATATGTGGAGATTTTTGGAGAATAAATTGTAGCATTAAACAAAATTTAACACATCAAATTGGTAAAACTGCATAAAGTTAAAAAATAAGAACCGATCGTATCTAATATAACGTTATAATATGATAGATTATATCATAATACGTATTAACATATAAAACGGTTTAAGAGAAAGTGCTCATAAAAGCCGTGAATGTTATATTCACAGATAGCTGTGGAGCATAACAATAAGAAAAGCTACACAAAGAATGATATTAAAATAGTTGGATTATCGAAGAAGGAATAATCGGAATGGGAAAAAGAATACTTTGCATTGGAGATTCAAATACCTGGGGATATATACCAGGCAGTGGGGAACGATATGAGAAAAATGTGCGCTGGACTGGAAAGCTTGCACAGACACTTGGGGAAAACTATGAAGTGATCGAAGAAGGAATGAATGGAAGGACAACTGCATTTACAGATAAAATTGAACCTGGAACAGCTGCCTTGGATTATCTGTATCCATGTTTGATCTCACAATTTCCTTTGGATTATATCATTGTTATGTTAGGAACAAATGATACAAAGACACGCTATGGAGTGAATACAGTAGAGATTGGATATGGATTGGATGAAGTACTGCTGAAGATAGAGGAAACATGCAGACGGAAAAGTCAGACTCCTGAAAAAATAGTTATCGCACCGGCAGATTTATATCCTAAAAAAGACTGGATAGAATTTACAGCAGAGTCTGCGCAAAAGGCAGGCGGACTGACGGAAGAATATAGAAGTATTGCGGCACTTCATCATGCAGAATTTTTGAGCGCATGCGAGGTGCTTGGGGCAGAGTGTATTGGCTGTGACGGAATCCATTTTACGGAAGTGGGACATCAAAAACTTGCGGAAGCAGTAGCGTTTATAATTAAGAATAACGAAGAATCATAATGAATTTCGAAATAGAATGGAAAGAGTAATGTGTGTATTCCAACAAAAGTTAGCACGTTAAATTGTTAAAATTATACAAAATTAAAACAGTAAAGCGTGAAACGATTGAACATAACGTTATATTATGATATAGTACATTCAATAAATAACGAAAGACACAGGTAGGAGGAGTACCATGAAGATGGACAGGAAATACTGGCTGAACACAGTAATTGTATGTTTCTTGATGATGATCATCATAATTCAAATACCGATGCATGTTTATGCAGACGAAAAGAGAACGGTTGCAATCGGAACAAATGCAGAATATGCACCATTTGAGTATCTTGACAGCAACGGGGATCTTACGGGATTTGATATTGACCTGATGAATGCTATTGCCGAAGAGGCTGGATTTGAAGTGAAGTGGGTAGATCTTCCGTTTGATTCATTGCTTGGATCTATTGAAGCAGGAGATATTGAGGCAATCGCGGCTTCGATTGCACCTACGGAAGAAAGAGCAAAGAGCGTAGATTTTTCAGATGTATACTATTCGGGATCCCAGAGCCTTGTATATAGGACAGATGAGAAATATACTGATTTTTCAGACATAAAAGGAAGGACGATTGCTGTATTGGAAGGATCCCAAAGTGATATGATCGCATCGGGTGAAAATACAGACTATGGTGTAGTAGAGGATGCGACAGTAAAGCGTTTTAAAAATGCCTCCAGTGCAATTATGGAACTAAAGAATAAAGGCGCAGATGCTGTGATCATTGATACGATCATCGCAGAGATTTTTTGCAAACAGACCGATGGGATTGAAGCAGTCCCGGTGAAAGGAACTGAAGAGGATACCGTATTTTGTATTGAAAAAGGCAACACCGAAATAACAGAGCTGATTAATGATGGTCTTGCCAAGGTAAAAGAAAATGGAACCTATGATACTTTGTATGCAAAGTATTTTTCAGGAGAAAAGAGCGAACAGATCATTGCTACACAGGAAGAGGATGGCTTTATCGGAACTCTGAAGTTTATTTTTGTACAGGATAATCGATGGAAATACTATGCAAATGGTCTTGGTACGACATTAATCGTATCGTTGCTTTCCGTATTGATAGGTGTGATTCTTGGATTGCTGGTTGCAATTATACGTATCAATGCCGACAATAGAGGAAAAAGAACGCTTGCTTCTTCTGTTGCGGCTTTCTATGTAGATGTGATTCGAGGAACGCCATCAGTACTACAGCTGATGATTGTATATTTTGCAGTTTTCCATAGTCGTTTGGGATATATTGCTGCAGTGGTAAGTTTTGGAATTAACAGTGGTGCTTATGTTTCTGAAGTGATTCGCGGTGGCATTCAGGCAATAGATAAAGGACAGTCTGAGGCGGGACGTTCCCTGGGTCTTAGTTATAATGATACAATGCGTTTTGTTGTGATTCCGCAGGCAGTAAAAAACATTCTTCCTGCCATGGGAAATGAATTTATCCAGTTGATAAAGGAAACATCCATTTTAGGCTATGTAGGAATTGTTGATCTTACCAAGGCAGCTAGTTATGTATCATCACGTACTTATCAGATGTTTATCCCTTTATTGGCAGCAGGTATCGTATATTATCTGATTGTAAAAGTATTGTCGATTCTGCTTGGAAAATTTGAGAGGAGGCTGAAGGAAAGTGATTAAGATTCATAATTTGGAAAAATCGTTCGGAAATAACCATGTATTAAACGGTGTCAATATTGAAATAACAAAAGGTGAATGTGTTTGTGTCATTGGACCTTCCGGTTCCGGAAAATCTACATTTTTGAGGTGTATTAATTTACTGGAACAGCCTGATGCAGGAGAGATTCTTATTAATGGAAAGGATATATTGAAACCAGGGTTAGATTTAGATGAGTTTCGGGCGAACCTTGGTATGGTATTTCAGCATTTTAATTTATTTCCGAATATGACAGTGAAAGAAAATATCAAGCTTGCACCAGTACGTCTCCAAAAATGGACAAAAGAGGAAGCGGATGAAAAAGCAGTAGAGCTTTTGAAAAGGGTAGGACTGGAGGATAAGGCAGATACCTATCCGAATAAATTATCTGGTGGACAGAAACAGCGCGTGGCAATTGCGCGTGCATTGGCAATGAATCCGGAAGTGATGTTATTTGATGAGCCAACCTCTGCTTTGGATCCGGAAATGGTCGGAGAAGTGTTGGAAGTTATGCGTTCTCTTGCAAAAGAGGGAATGACAATGATTGTCGTAACACATGAGATGGGATTTGCCAAAAATGTGAGTAACCGTGTTATATTTATGGATCATGGAACGATTGTGGAAGACAGACCGCCGAAAGAACTGTTTGAACAGCCGGAACATGAGAGAACAAAAAGTTTTCTTGCGAAAGTATTATAACAAAAATATAAAACATGTAGATAGTAAAGGGACAGTTTATCTGAAATTTAGGTGAATTGTCCTTTTTGTTAAGGATTTGTCGAAAAAGATAAAAAATAGCGTGATTCATTCCACTATTCATAAAAGTACAGTAAATATAATTCTTGACGAGGCAGATATAAAGCCACATAAAATAACTTATTATTGTGAGAACAGGGATCATGGCTCAATATGGTTGAAGGTTTCTTTAGCAAGATGATTCGTCAGATGCTCAGAGGTATCCGTGTTAAATCTAAGGAGGAACTTACTGATCGTATCAACAGATATTTTGCAGAAATAAACGAAGAGCCGATTGTGTTTCATTGGAAATCTAATCTCGATGATATTGATGTATCAGAAGAAATCATTGTTGATACACTGCCTGCCAAAAAGTCGAGTTAATTAAAGGAAGAAATATTAGCACTGGTGAAGTCAACTTATCCTAATCTGGATCCACATCAGGTATCTGTTATAGATCCGATAACAAAGCGGCAATTAGAAATCACACATTATGCAGCAACCTTAGGGGCATGTATAGTGAGTACAACCGGATTGAAGATTGATTTTCTGGAAAGAGATATTGATGCATTTGCAGGATGGGCTGGAGATCTTTTACAAATGGGAGGGGTTTTGCAAAACACATTGAATTTTGGAGAATATAATTATTTTACACCAGAAGATTTGCAAACAATCATAGGCGCACCTGCTAATGGGTTACAGAATTACCATTTGTATGGTGAGAAGGAGAATATGTATGAAAAACAAAATTAAAATGGGTTTAGCGTTATTAATGTTCGCAACTGTAATTCCAAATACTGCGTTTGCACAGGATTCAAGTAATCAAGTTCCAAGCGAACAGGTTGAATTTGCAGATATTTATATCGGAGACGAATTGATTACAGTTCCGGTTGTGATCGAGTCTGAAATTGCTGGCAAAACAGCACGAAGTGGTGTATAATATGAAGATACAATAGAGAGTGCAACTTATTATATCCCGGTAACTGAAGAAGGGAAAGCATATAATGAAGAATATGTAAGCGGTGCGAGAGCAAGAGGAACAGCGACAGATACTTACTTAGATCCGAGAAAATATCTGACAGCAACGAGTATTATCCGATATACAATGTCTTCAAATGATGAGTATGTTTTGATTAACAATGTTGCAATTACGAAAAACAGAAATCCAGAATCATCTTCTACTGGTGGATATTTATATGGGATTGGAACACCGAATGCCAGAATTGTGTGCGTTGGTCTTGGAAAAAATAGCGGAAAATACAATCAGGTAGTTGATTCCCAGAGTGTCCCATGGGGAACAACAGGTGTGAATACACCATCATCGTGGGTACCTGTAATGTGCGGCAGCTATTCAGATCAGTATAGAGGACTTGTACAATATAGTTTTAATTTGATTTATAAAGATGGCACAGTCAGCTGTGCGTTTACGCATGGTCTGGCAAAATAAAGTAAAAAAGGAGGAGGCACCATGGCAACAAACAAATCATTAAGCAGAAGAACGATTTTCCTGTTAGCGGCGGCAATTTTGTATCTGATGATTCCACAGAATGCTACAATGCCTATGCCGGAGGAAGCGGTATTCCCATTTTCATTGTTGTCGCTGTCGCAAATAGCAAGAGTGTTTGCTTTCAGACAATGGATTGCCATGGATTTGATTCTTTTTACAGCAGTGCTGGTCATCATGCAGCTGATCCGTGGAAAGCATGAAGGAGGAATGTTTCTTAGAAATAAAACTGCAAGAATTATTTGCATGGCAGCATTCTTAGTAGTATTTCTTCCACTTGCATACATAACGATACCAACCGTATTCATTCTGGGCAAACCAGCCTTTATGAGCATGGATGCCTGGGTATTCATGTTCGGTAAACAGGGCGGCGCGAACCAGTACATTCTTCATCTCTGGTGGGCAGCATCAGCGGTACTGCTGGACATGGGAATTGCGAAATAAATTTATAAAAATAACCCGCATGGAATCAGAACATATTCTGTTTGAAATTCCATGTGGGTTGTGTTATTTTACGCAATTTGAACATAAGTTGGGAACGTTGTTGTTGGGAGAATGGGATGGGTTTACCGTTCAAACCGTCCACTTGCCCCACAAGGAAGCACAAGTCCATTGGATGACACCGGAAGCCCGATCTCATCGGCTGCTATCGTTCCGTGGTATTTTTTCAACACCGTGTTCATCATATAGCTCAATACCGCCGGCTGCAATCCGGTTGTGTAAGAATTGATCAGGAAAAACAAAGGTTCGTCGGACAACAACTGTCCACACAACTGTACCAGAGGATAAATTGCGTCCTCAATTTTCCAGATTTCTCCTTTAGGACCTCTGCCGTAAGATGGGGGATCCATAATAATTGCGTCATAGTGATTTCCACGGCGAATCTCACGTTCTACAAACTTTACGCAATCGTCCACGATCCAGCGGATCGGAGCGTCCTTGAGACCGGAGGAGACAGCGTTTTCTTTTGCCCAGGTCACCATACCTTTTGAGGCATCCACATGTGTGACAGAAGCTCCGGCTGCGGCAGCAGCGAGGGTGGCACCACCGGTGTAGGCAAAAAGGTTTAATACTTTGATCGGTCTGCCGGCTTTTTTGATCTTTTCTGAAAACCAGTCCCAGTTAGCGGCCTGCTCCGGGAAAAGTCCTGTATGTTTAAAACTAAAAGGCTTCAAGTTAAAAGTCAGGCTTCCGTAATGGATCTGCCACTGCTCCGGCAGATCGAAAAATTCCCATTCTCCGCCGCCTTTGGCACTTCTGTGATAATGTCCGTTCATTTTGCGCCAGCCCTTTTCCGTTTTTGGCGTGTCCCAGATCACCTGGGGATCCGGGCGGACCAGAAGATATTTTCCCCAGCGTTCTAACTTTTCACCTTTGGAACAGTCGATGACTTCATAGTCTTTCCAATTTTTTGCAATCCACATATTTTAAATTACCTTTCTATGTTATTTCCTGCGCCACAGCGATGGCATGAACAGAATTAGCAGTGGGTACAATTCCAGACGGCCGGCTAACATGTCGAACATCAGCACAAACTTGGAAAAATCGGAATACATACCGAAACTCCTTGTAGGACCTACACCGTCAAGACCGGGACCGATATTATTTAAAGTAGAAGCAACTGCTGTAAAATTCGTCGTCAGGTTGAAATTATCCACACTGATCAAAAGGGTGGAAACCAGCAGGATGAAAAAATAAATTGCCAGATACACATTCGTAGAGCGCAGTGTATTGTGGTCGATCGGTTTTCCATCCATACGGATTACCTTGACCTCTCTCGGATGTATCACGAGAGAAAGCTGCTTCGGGATCGCTTTGCATAAAATCAGCAATCGCGAGATTTTAAAACCGCCACCGGTACTTCCTGCACAGGCTCCGATAAACATGAGCAGCACCAATATCATCTTGGATGTCTCCGGCCACAGATCAAAGTCTGTAGTCGCATATCCACAGGTTGTGATAATGGAACCCACCTGAAAAAATGCATGGCGGAATGCCTCGCCAAGTGAGCCGTACAAGCTTCGGATATTAAGTGCGATAAAAGTACCAGCACCCAGAATGATGCCAAAATATACCCGGATTTCTTCCACTTTAAAAATTTCTTTCAACTGCTTTGTCATAATGTAAAAATAAGCGACATAATTGACACCGCTTAAAATCATAAAGACGGTGATAATATTTTGCAACACAGGGCTATATCCTGCAATGCTGTCATTGTGGATACCAAATCCACCGGTTCCAACTGTACCGAATGTCAGCGTCAGGGAGTCGAACATCGGCATACCGAAAATACATAATAAAACAATTTCAATGATCGTAATGACCAAATAAATACGATACAGAATTTTTGCAGTGTCCTTCACATGTGGTACTAATCTGCTGACGGAAGGTCCCGGGCTTTCAGCTTTCATCAGGTTGATCGTCGAACCGCCCATCAGAGGGAGAAAGGACATGATGAATACTAAAACCCCCATGCCGCCAACCCAGTGGGTAAAGCTTCGCCACATCAGACTTGTGTGTGTGAGTGCCTCCACGTTCGAGAGAATACTTGCGCCGGTCGTGGTAAAACCGGAGATCGTCTCAAACAGGGCGTCCACATAAGATGGGATCTCACCAGTGATCACAAACGGAATGGCACCGAAAATACTTAAAACGATCCAGCTTAATGCAACGGCAACAAACCCCTCGCGGTTAAATATCTGCGGATGCTTTACTTTTTTTAACGTGATCAGGCATCCGAGGACAAAACAGATGATCCCTATAATAAGGTAAGAATACGCTTCGTTTTCGTGATAGATCATTCCGGTCAGAAACGGAAGCAGCATAAAAATACCTTCGAATTTCAAAACCTGTCCAAGAATATAGCCTATTGTTGAATACTTCATAGCAGCTTAATCCTCCAGAATCTCTTTGATATCGGATATATTGTAACCGGAGGTGGCGATCATAACAGAGTCGCCGGGCATCATGCAATCCTGTCCACTTGGCACGATGACCTGATGATTACGGTAAATACAGCAGATCAAAGTATTTTTGCGGATCTTTAAATTCTGAAGAGGAATATTGCAGACGGCAGAATTCTCTTTGAGCAGGAATTCCAGAACTTCTGCTTTTCCATCTTCCAATTTGTATAGCGCCTCCACATTGCTGTTTAAAGAATTATTCATGGAACGCACATATTTGATAATGTACTCTGCAGTGATCACTCTCGGGTAAATAATGCTTCCGAGATCCAGCTTATTGATGACGGAGGTAAAGTTAATGCGGTTTACCTTTGTCACTGTCTTTGCGGAAGAGATTCCATTCGCATACAGGGATAAAAGAATATTTTCTTCATCCAGATCGGTCAGCGCCGCAAAACCGGCTGCCTTTTCAATGCATTCTTCAGATAAAAGCTCCTTGTCAGTGGCATCGCCGCAGAGAATTGTAGCTTTCGGAAGCTGCTCGCTTAAAAACTCACAGCGCTGCTGGTTGATTTCGATAATGGTCGTCTTGATTCCGGACATCAGAAGACTCTTGGCAAGGTAATAGGATATCTTACCTCCCCCTGCGATGATCGTGTTGGATACACGGTTTTTCTCTAAGCCGATCTTGCGGAAAAAGTCGATGGCATCCCTGCGTTTTGCAACGATGGAGACGATGTCATTTGCCGCAAATTCAAAATCACCGTTTGGAATGATGACTTCCTCGCTGTTCCTTGCGATTGTGCAGACCAGAATATCATTGCAGTGCAGGGTTGCGTGGAATTTGGAAAGTTTCAGGCCGCATAAAGGGGAGTTATTTCCTATTTTAAAGTGAAGTAATTCCACACGTCCCTTTGCAAAGGTATCCACGCGGATAGCAGAAGGAAACTGGAAAACCTTTGAAATCTCATTTGCAGCCGTAAGTTCCGGATTAATGATCATGCTCAGTCCGAATTCCTTCTGGAGAAAATCTTTTTCTTCATTATATATAGGGTTGCGGATGCGGGCGATGGTCTGACAGTGGCCACTCTTCTTGGCAATGACGCAGCAGAGGAGATTTTCCTCATCAGATCCTGTGACAGCGATCAGCAGGTCTGCGGTTTTGATACCGGCCTGCTTTAATGTTGTGTGGCTTACACCATTTCCAACAATCCCCATAACATCCACTGTATCCGTAAGGGCACTTACTTTTTCGGGACGGGAGTCGATCACTACGATATTGTGATTTTCGATACTTAAGGCTTCTACAAGCGTGCATCCTACTTTACCGCAGCCAACAATTATAATATTCATGATAATAAGATACCTTTCATTTCTAAATAGTTCATAGCTGATTATAGCACACAGTATCTGTATCGGATAGGGGAAATATTAATGTGAGAGCGGATTATGCAAAAAAAATTAAAAAAATTAAAAAAAACACTTGCAATATAAAGGAACATCATGTAAAATAGCAACTGTTGTGACATTGATAGCGTAGAAACGCGAGGTTGCTGCATGAAAATGCAGGTTTTCCGTGGAGCGAATGTCAAGTTAAGAAACTGGCGACAAGTCACTGTATCACGAATAACGTCTACAAAAGGTAGAAACAACGTGCCAAATCATCAACGGGAAGATGTTTTGAAATCGAAAGTGGATGACACGCACGGGAATGTGTACAGTCACCGCTTGTCGTACTGATTTATAAGTGCGAAAAGGAGGCGACTTTTTTTATGGCAAGTCAAGTAATGAGAATCACATTGAAAGCTTATGATCATGAATTAGTTGATGCTTCAGCTAAGAAGATCATCGAGACTGTAAAGAAAAACGGATCACAGGTGAGCGGACCGGTACCACTTCCAACTAAGAGAGAAGTTGTTACTATTTTAAGAGCTACTCACAAATACAAAGATTCCCGTGAACAGTTCGAGCAGAGAACTCATAAGAGACTCATTGATATCATGACACCAACCCAGAAAACAGTTGATGCTTTATCTCGTTTAGAGATGCCAGCTGGTGTTTACATTGATATCAAAATGAAAAACAAATAAGTTTTTCAACAAATCATTAATTAGTTAATATCCTGAAGGGTTTTATATAGAAGCAATACAAAGGTTTACCCCTTTGGTTCCACTTATATGGACTTTCTAGGATGAACGGTTCCGCTACCCCACATCTGATGGGCATGAAGCGTTCCGCTGTAGAGAAAACAGGAGGTAAAAAGAATGAAGAAAGCGATTTTAGCAACAAAAGTCGGAATGACTCAGATCTTCAATGCAGACGGTGTTTTAGTACCGGTTACTGTATTAGAAGCAGGTCCATGTTCAGTGACACAGATCAAAACTGTTGAGAACGATGGATACAGTGCAGTACAGGTTGCATTTGCTGACAAGAAAGAAAGAATTGTCAACAAAGATGCAAATGGAAAGAAAGAAATCAGAAACAGACATGGCGTTAACAAAGCCCAGATGGGACATTTTGCAAAAGCTGGTGTATCCGGAAAGAGATTTGTAAAAGAGTTCAAATTTGAGAACGCAGCTGAGTACAACTTAGGTGATGTGATCAAAGCTGATATCTTTGCAGAAGGCGACAAGATCGACGCAACTGCAATTTCCAAAGGTAAAGGTTTCCAGGGCGCTATTAAGAGATTTGGACAGCACAGAGGTCCTATGGCTCACGGTTCCAAATTCCATCGTCATCAGGGTTCCA
>ENA-OQEY01000644-OQEY01000644.1-human-gut-metagenome-genome-assembly--contig:-NODE-644-length-20100-cov-6.330020_pt1 | contig 20100 bp, 18 predicted proteins | sample MGYA00242801_ERZ504647 | MGnify/ENA primary metagenome ERZ504647 (study PRJEB26092, sample SAMD00036204) | human gut metagenome | host: Homo sapiens | study: EMG produced TPA metagenomics assembly of... | reverse complement strand
GAGCGCACGCTGGCGGATGATTTCCGGGTCGATGCGGAAGGTTTCGGGATTCACGCCGTAGGCTTCGGCGTGGTAGAAGCGGCCGGAGAAGTTGATTTTCATGCCATGGGTGAGGTGGCCGCCGTGGTCGAGGGCGAGGCCGAGGACCGTGTCGCCGGGTTTGACGAGCGCCTGGTAGACGGCTGCGTTGGCCTGTGCGCCGGAGTGCGGCTGTACGTTGGCGTATTCGGCGCCGAATAGGCTTTTGGCGCGTTCGCGGGCGATGGTTTCGATTTTGTCCACCTGCTCGCAGCCGCCGTAGTAGCGGCGTCCCGGATAGCCTTCGGCGTATTTGTTGGTCAGTACGGAGCCTTGTGCCTGTAGGACGGCGCGTGGCACGAAATTCTCGGATGCGATCATTTCGAGTCCGTTTTGCTGCCTAGATAGTTCGGCGTCGAGGATTTCGGCGATTTCCGGATCCGCTTCGGCGATGGGCGCGTTGAACATGTCGTTCGGTGTTTGCGCAAGAGGTGATGCAGTCATGAAGCCCTCCTTGACTTCGGAATGATCATCCGCTGTACCGCGGGTTACAGAGCAGTGTACGTGTGAAAACGATCGGAGGAAAACCGGGTTTCGAAACATGTGGGAAATATGGCACCGCCTGCGTGCGAAGACATGGACGGCACGATCGCGGTGCCACGTGGAAAAGCAGGACCTTCCGTCGGCAATCGTATGGGGTCGGCGTCCCATTCCACGGACGCGAGGCGACGTTCTTCCCACCTGTGCCGGTACACTGAGAAGCACGTTTGACGTAATCTGTCCGTTCTATTGCTAAGGAAATCAAGTGACCACGTTCCACAGCACACGCAGCACCACCGATTCGCTTACCTCCAAGCAGGCCATCCGCAAGGGCATCGCCGATGATGGCGGCCTGTTCGTGACCGACTCCTTGGGTGAGACCCATGTGGATATCGCTTCCTTGGCCGGCAAGTCCTACCAGCAGATCGCGTTCGATGTGCTGTCCGTGCTGCTGCCGGACTACACCGAGGCCGAGCTCAAGGAGTGCATCGACGAGGCGTACGGCCCGCAGTGGTCCGACGAGAAGATCACTCCGGTCAAGCCGCTCGGCGATGACTATGTGATGGAACTGTTCAACGGTCCGACTTCCGCGTTCAAAGATGTGGCGCTGCAGATTCTGCCGCGTTTCATGGCGCGCACCACTCCGGCGGATGGCGACGCGGATGAGAAGATCATGATCGTCACCGCCACGTCCGGCGACACCGGCAAGGCCGCGTTGGCTGGTTTCGCGGACGCCGCGGGCACCGGCATCACCGTGTTCTATCCGGAAGGCAAGGTCAGCCAGGTGCAGGAGCTGCAGATGACCACGCAGTCCGGCTCCAATGTGAACGTGTGCGCGGTCAAGGGCAATTTCGATGACGCGCAGTCCGCCGTCAAGCGCATCTTCGGCGACAAGGAGCTTGCCGAACGTCTCGCCGATGATTCGCATGTGGTGCTTTCCTCCGCGAATTCCATCAATGTGGGCCGTCTGGTGCCGCAGGTCGTCTATTACTTCTCCGCGTACGCGCAGCTGCTGGAACGCCAGGTCATCAATGTGGGCGACGAGGTCGAGTTCGTTGTGCCGACGGGTAATTTCGGCGACATCCTCGCCGGCTATTACGCGAAACTGCTGGGCCTGCCGGTCAAGCATCTTGTGGTGGCGTCCGACAAGAACAACGTGCTGTTCGACTTCCTGACTTCCGGCACGTACAACCGTCAGCGTCCGTTCTTCCAGACCATTTCCCCGTCGATGGATATCCTCATCTCATCGAACCTGGAGCGCATGCTGTATTACATGTCCGACAAGGACACACGCCTGATCTCCATGCTGATGAACGATCTGAGCCAGTGGGGCGCCTACGAGGTTCCCGAGCCGATGATGAAGAAGATTCGTTCCATCTTCGGCACCGGTTGGGCCGATGAGAACCAGGTGCGCGAGATGATCGCGGACTGCTGGAACAAGAACCATTACGTGATCGACCCGCACACCGCATGCGGCTACTACGTCATGCAGCAGATGCCGCGCGATCCGCTCACGCCGCGCGTGCTGCTGTCCACCGCCAGCCCGTACAAGTTCCCGCGCGTAGTCAACGAATCTCTGGGTCTTGACGCGTCCGGCACCGATTTCGAATGCATGGACGTGCTTGCCAAGGCCACCGGCACCACCGCTCCGGCCGCGCTGCGCGGTCTTGAGACCGCCGACGTGCGTTTCGACCATGTCGTTGACATCGACGGTATGGAAGGTTTTGTCGAGCAGGCCGCCAAAGCTCTGTAAAAACTCTGTAAGCGAAGCATACTTTCACATCGTTAAAGCCATCTCCATCGGCCGTCCGCAATATGTGGACGGCCGTTTTTCGTCAAGGCTGCTACAGTTGCATGCTCGGAGGCGAACGAGCATGACAGCACCAACGATACCCGCATCTGAATCGGTGCGACAGAAGCAACCGGCACAACAATCGAACCAGCCCGAACAGCCCCGGCGTAAGCATGATCGTCTCATCACCCGTGATATGGCGTTGGTCATGCTTGCGACGTTCTGTTTCATGTCGAGCAATATGCTTGCCAATCCGATCGTTGCCGGATATGCGGAATCGTTGGGCGCGGACGGCATGCTGATGGGTGCGGTGGCCGGGTCGATGAGTTTCATCTCACTGTTCTGCCGCCCTATCGCAGGCAATCTTTCCGACAAAACCAGCAAGCGCACGCTTGTGGCGGTTGGCACGGTGCTCTATTTCGCCGCCGGACTGCTGTACTATTTCGCAAACTCCCCCATCATGCTCATCATGGCTCGCGTGATCAACGGCGTTGGTTTCGCATGCTGCTCGGTCTGCCTGGCCACGTGGATGTCGCTTTTGCTGCCGATCCGGCATATGGGTGCCGGCATGGGATTGTATGGCACGATGAACGCGCTGGCTATGGCGGTCGGACCGGCATTGGGTATTCGCGCGCAAAAATACATCGGTTATCGTCTGACGTTTTTGAGTTCGCTGGTGCTGGCGGTGATCATGCTGATCGCCACACTGATGGTGAAGAATGGCGGACAACCGGTACGCAAAAAGCAGACTTCCATAACGGAGAATCCCTCCACTGCCGTAGACATTGACGGTTCTGCTAGCGCAACCAAAAAGCATCGTTTTTCGATCCGTTCGATTCTGGAACCGCGTGTGGTGCCGTTGTCGCTGACGTTCATGATGTTTGCGATAGCGTATTTCGCAAATCAGTCCTTCATCGTGAATTATGTTCAGTCTCGTCATCTGCCGGTATCGTCCGACCTGTTTTTCATGTTTTACGCGGTCGCGTTATTGGTGTTGCGACTGGGCTTGCGCGACCTGTTCGACAGCAAGGGCTTCCGTTTCTGGCTGACGGTCTGCTCGTTGGGCATGCTGGCGATGCTCGCATGCATGACGTTCCTGTTCAATGATTGGATGCTGTTGTTGGCTGCGATTTTCACCGCTGTCGGCTACGGTCTGATGAGTTCAGTCACGCAGGCGCAGGCCGTGGTAATCGCAGGCCGCGAGCGCAGTGGTATTGCGAATAGTACGTATTATGCGGGTATTGATTTGGGTATGTCGGTTGGTCCGTTTGTGGGTGGCTTGGTGTATGGGCGTTTGTCTGCTGTGTGGTTTTATCCGGTGTTTATGTTGGCGATGCCTGTTGCTTGGTTGATTTATTTGTTGTGTGTGAAGCGTGTTTCGCGGTAGTTGTTGGCATCGTGTGCGAGGTTTCTGCCGTAAACCATTCCAAGCGCGTGTCGTTCTAACTGTTTTTGCGGTCGGTCGTATTTTCCATATACGGCAATATGACCGACCGACGCCCATCCTGGCTCGTGCAAGGCGTCCATGCCGAAGGGGAGATGTCAAGATCGGCCCTTGCCGCCGTATTCCGTTCCAGCCTTTCCGGCTATTTGACTTGGTGGATTTTGTTGCCTTTGACCATGTAGGCACGTCGGGCCATGTCGATCATGGGCTGGTCGAATCGGCTGTCTGTGTAGAATTCGTCCACTCGAACGTTGTCTCCGTAGAGTTCGCGGAATCGTTTGGGCTTGTTGGTGTTGAAGTTGAGGTAGTTTACGTTCAACGTGTTGCCGTCGATGGTGGACGAGACCAAATGTTGCACGCCAAGCCTGCGGCAGGCCTCGCCCACGGTGATGTCGAACGAGGCGGTGAGGATCACATCGTCTTCGCGTGGCTCATACCAGGGTTTGATGCGCTTCATGTTCTGATCCCAGAAGGCGTTGACCAATTCTTCGAATTCCAATGATTCGGCCAGTTCGCTTAAATATCCGTGGCATAGCTTGCCCACACCGTATTCCATTTGATCGAACGTAGCTCGTCCGAGCTTGTATTTGATGGCATAGCGCAGTACCGGGGCGATGTACCGCAATACCTTCGGATTGTATTTGGCCGAAAACAGGTACAGGTCGAACAGGCTTTCTCCGTCATAGATGGTTCCATCGAAATCGAACACACGCATGTAAGCAGCTCTCACTTCCTCGTATGCGCGCATTCAATACGCGCCATTGCACCTCATGCTAAAGTCCGAAGGCTGATTCCTTCTTACACCAAGGTGAACGGCCGGCGACCGCAATGTGCACAAATTGCACATCTCAATGCACATTCGGTTCATGCCACGTTTGGAAGGAGGAACCACCACAACAACAATATAGTCGGACCGCTATTCGCCCCATAGGAGCCGTTCGCGCTGCTGATACTCCTCATCGAACAACGGCTGGGCCTTCGTGTCGATGAGCTTGGCGAATTCCAGATCCTCATCTCGTTCCACCCGATGCTCAGCCATATTCCATTGGTCATGGTACGTGTAACGCAATGCCTCGGCATCCGTTTTCAGAACATGCGACCGGTAAAGGTCCCGTTCGAATAGAAGCGTATCAACCAGCCATCCTGGCTCGTCCGGAAACTTGCTGATGCCATTGACGTACTCCGCACGATACGCGTCATGGACAAGGACAGGCAACGCATCGATACGCAAAAGCTCCTTGAACATGATAAGCCGTCCGATTCGACCGTTGCCGTCCGAAAATGGGTGAATCTTCTCAAACGTCCAATGGACACGGGCGATCTGATACGGTTCATCCTCAAGTTTCGTGCACATATCAAACAGCCTGTCCATAAATTCGGGAACATCCTGCGGCAGCGCAGTCCTTGTCGGAGTGACAGGATTGCCAATAAAGTCCGGCCGAGTCTTGTAGCCGCCCACGTTGAAAAGCGAGTCGGAGACCTGTCTGGTGCCTTGCTTGAGAATGGCATGCAGGTGACAGACCATATCCCGGTCCACCGGCTCATCAGCATGGTCGAGAATCCAACGGAACGCAGCGAAATGATTACGGGTTTCCAACGCATCGTCAGGATTGACCTGTTCGCTGCCATCCGTGGTATAGGTACCGGTGGCAAATAGCTGCGCGGTCTGTTTGGCAGTAAGGGTGGAACCTTCCATATGATTGGAATTCCATGCGAACTGGATTTGTGTAGTCGTGTAAATGCCGTCACCATATCGAGTATCACGCTCTCGGATAAGACGCTCCACGATACGTTCCGCCATAACCCCATCCTTCCTTCATCCGCTCGACTATCCTCCCATGGTAATTCATTTAGGCTAGAAACCGTGGTGGATGTCGTATATCCTGCAGGTTGGTTCCATGTCGAACGTGACCGTGTCGAACTGTTCGGGATGGTGCACGAACGTATCGATCAGTTTCCATTGGCGACGGCTGATGCCGATACGATAGTCCGGACGGACCATAAGCACCGGCGCTTTCGGCTGGAGTTCCTCCAAGAGCTGCGCGCGCTGTTCGAAGCATTCATCATCGTCGATCCATACGATCGGCGCGGGTTCATTCTCTTCGCATTCGATGCGTACGCGTCGTTGGATGGTCTGCCATTTGCCTGTCTCACGTCCCCATTTGGTGACAGGATCGTACCAAGTGATGACATCGACCAGCATGGGATCCCAGCCGAGCATCGGGTCGAGAATCTGACTGCAGTATGGCTGCCAGGTGGACAGCCACCACAATTCCACAATGCCGTCAACTGCCAACGCGTACATGGCGTCGGACAGTTCGCTGGACCAGTGGATGCGCCATGAGCCTACGGGCGTGTGGGCTTTTTCGTTGCCGTCCAAGTGGAACGCTTTTTCAGGATTGTACATTTTCGCGTAGGGACTGTCGGGCTTCGCCCAGGTCATAACTTTGTTCACGCCACTCCTGCGCAAAAGCTTGTCATCCGGAAAGGCGTTGAGCACCCCATCGAAATCCGTGAACACCACAGGCTTGGAAAACATTTTCAACTCCATCATCACTCCCCTTTCAATCATCAACTATCTTCTTATATTGACCTTACGGTTTCCTCACTACGCTTTACCTGACAAATACTGACAGCACCGCCATCGTTTTATTTGCTACACTCGGATTAGTTCGGCACGGACGCCGAACGACCGCAGGCACGAGCATAGGCAACCGCAAACATGGTCCATAGATGCGCAAAACATGATGCGCGGACGCATCCAAAAAGCGGTCACCATCACGCAAAGGAGTGAAACATGGCAGACGAATCATCGAAGATTCCAGAGAAAACCGTCGAACAAATCTTCGACGAACGTTATCCCCTCGACAAATGGGAGGATTCAAACTACTCGATACTCGACAAATTCTCAATGCGCGGCCGCAAAGGCTTCGTCACCGGAGCCGCAGGCGGTCTAGGACGCAACGCGGCGGCCGCGCTCGCCCAAGCCGGAGCAGACGTCGCACTAGTCGACCTGCCCAGCCAAGAAGACAAGCTCACCGAACTGGCGAAAGACATGAGCGAACGTTTCGGCACCAACGTCATCGCGCTCACCTGCGACGTCACCAACGTCGAACAAGTAGCCGAACTCAAAACACAATTGGTAGAACAACTCGGAACCGTCGACTTCGCGTTCCTCAACGCCGGAGTCAACGTACCGGGCGACGATCAAGACGCCACCGAAGAAGTATGGACGCGCACCATCAACATCAACCTCAACGGCACCTACCGTACCGGCCGCATCGCGCATGAAATCATGCGCGAACACGGTCATGGCGGCTCACTGATCTTCACAGCCTCCCTGTCCGGACACAACGCGAACTACATGATGGGAAGTCCGACGCCGGTGAACGCGTATGGCGCCACCAAAGCGGCCATCATGGAACACTCACGTTACCTTGCCGCAGCGCTCGCCAAAGATGGCATCCGTTCCAACACCATCTCCCCCGGATACGTGTGGTCTGGAATTTTCAATGGCCGTATCGACATGCCTGGCCACGACGCTATGCTCGAGGTCGTGCCGATGCATCGTTTCGGCACGAATGACGAGATTGCCAGCACGGTGCTCTTCCTCGCCAGCGACGCGTCCTCGTACGTTACTGGCACTGACATTCGCGTAGACGGCGGCTACAGCGTCTTCTAATCACCGTACCCCATTTGATAAATGGCCGGTCGCAGCTAATGTGCTTCGACCGGCCATTTATCTGGTGGTGGTTTCTGGAACATACCGCTGCACATGCTTGCGGCGTATCAACGTACCGGCAGTGGTTCCGGCTCCTGCAAGGAGGAGCATGACCGCGATAATGGGAACGATGTCGGAGCCCGTGTGAGGCGAGTCCGCAGTCGGTTTTCCATCGGCCTTGCTGGCATTCTTGTCTTTCGAGGGCTGCTTGTCATTCGGCTTGGCCTCTCCACCGCCCGGCTGGTCATCAGGCTTCGTTTCCCGAAGCTTCAGACCGTTCAATGCCGTGTTAAGGAGCGTGGCGGCATTGGAGACAAGACCGTTCTGTTCGCTGCTGAACGTGGTGTTGTTCCACAGCGAGAGGGCCTGCTCGTACGCTTCCGTGAGAGATGCGACCGTATCGTCCGTGTATTTGCCGAATTCGGCAAGCTTGGCCTGTGCCGCCGCGATCGGAGCTTCGAGCGCGCTCTTGTCGAGTTCGGTCGGATCATCATACATGGCCTGATATCCTGGGATGGTCAGTTTGGCGAGCTGATCGTACATCTTGGAGTAGAGGCGAGCGTTGAAGTTCATGACACTGAACCCTGCGCGGGACAAGTTCATCTGTCGGATTTCCAGATTGTCTGGATCGTAGGCGCCTTCGGCGAACGTCATGTCGGACGATTCGCTGTCGGACGCGCCCTTGCCTGTTCCGCTGGTGTCGAGCGCGCTGCCCGTGGAGTAGTCGAACGGGGTGCCGTCCTTGCCGCTCCATGCGTTGATGATGAGGCTCGACGTGCGGAACGGGTCAGATCCGACTCCTGCGTAGTTGTAGCCCGCAATGTCCTTGCCGGAGGAAACGGTGTCGCCGTTCTCATCGGCGAAGTAGATCGGGTTACCGTCGACGTCGAGCGGATACCCGTCGGGACCCCACACGTTGTCGGTGATCACTGCAAGACCGTCACGGTCGGTATAGCTACCCATGCGGGATTCGCGATACCATGCGTTGCCGGTCGTGGCCGTCGGATGCAGGAACAGTTCGGCTCCGGACGCGGCATAATAACGACCGAGCTCCGGATAGAAGTGGCCGTCTCGACAAATGTCGATACCGACCTTGAGTGGCTTGCCGTCCGAGCCGGTCCACTCGGGCATCTCGAACATGACCGGCGTGCTGCCAGGCAACGACCATGCGGTTTCCTCGGATCCGGCGCGATGCATCTTCTGGTAGGAGTCGGCGTGCCCGTCAGGGAACGCTATGGCAGCGGAATTGTAGACCTTCCGCACGCCGTCGCTGTCAGCGATGAGACTCTCGGTGATTTCAGCTTGGGAAGCCGCCATCTTGTATGCTGCGGAGTCTAGGTCGCTTGAGGAAACGTAGCCGGTGAGTGCCGCGACGAAGGCCATGGTGGCGCACAATGAGACGCTGCCCACCGCCGCAACCGCCATGTTGAGCTGTTGTTTGAACCATATGGATTTCGCGGTGACGTTCGCTGCCGCGTCTTTGTTCCCCGTTGTCGTACGGTGCGACGTGGATGTCCCCCTCTTCAACGCGCCATGCTTCCCCAAAATTTCCCCGTTCTGGAAAACATCATAGGAGATAAACGGAATTGTATGACAGTTCGTTTTCCACTTGGCTTCTGAATTCCGAAGAGTAGCTAAAGAGTACTCATGCCCGATTCTGCGAGCGCGATCATTTGACGTTTCCTTTGTTGTTGAACACTGTTTTGTCCATATCTCGCCTATGTATGGCAGATTTGCGAACTTGTCCGGAGATATCTTGCTTATATATGGCAGGTCAGTCCGTCAAAGCAGTATGTAGGGGGTATGAAAAACCTCATTTTCGCGAAACCGACTGCCATATATAAGCGAGATGCCTCATGTCACATCCCGAAATCTGCCATACATAGGCGAGATACAGCCTGCTTTGCTCAGCACAAGGCCGACAGATCCAGAAAATGCGCACGATGACACGTTTCAAACCATACTTCGCGCAGGATCTTTTTCCGATTTGTTCCCTTGACAGGTCTGACGCCTACTGCTTGGGCAGTTCGCGGCGGCGCGCAACGAGTCAACGAACTGTGCACACGCAAAGGCGGGTATGATGACGTTTATTCTCGCTTGGTATCGGCACTTGAAATCCGAAGAACAGTAAGGAGATAATCATGTCCGACATCAATCCGTCAGTAGCCTCGGCAGCACAGAACCCTCCTGCATCCGCACGACTCGAAGCAGGACTAACGGCCCCGGACTTTACACTTCCCAGCGACAACGGAGATAGCGTCACGCTCTCCGCATTGCGCGGCCAAAATATCATCCTATACTTCTACCCTGCCGCGATGACTCCCGGCTGCACCACCGAAGCCTGCGACTTCCGCGACAACCTCGCACGCCTCTCCTCCCGCGGATTTACCGTGATCGGCATATCGAAGGATCCGCTGGACAAGCTCGTCCGATTCCGCGAGCGCGATTATTTGACGTTTCCTCTGCTGTCGGATGCTGATTTGACTGTGCATCGTTTGTATGGCGCGTATGGTGAGAAGAAGTTGTATGGCAAGGTTTATGAGGGTGTGATTCGTTCGACTTTTGTGATTGATGGTGATGGGGTGATTCGTGTTGCCCGATACAACGTGCGTGCGAAGGGTCATGTTGATTCTTTGCTGCGTGCGCTTGACAAGCTCGATGGTTCTGTTTTCTAGTCTGGAGTGCATTGTTGCTTTTAAATCAGCTTTTTCATGCGAATGACGTAAGCAGCGTCAGTAGCGGGTAGATGTCGGATTCCTGATAGTGGTCGTGCAGTGTGCCGATGTCTTCAAACATGGGCTCTTCAGCGAGCCTTTCGAGGGTCTCGTAACTGCGCGGGGCACGGCCTCGTAAGAGAAGAGAAAAAGCGCGATGAGACTCAGACTTTCGACAATAAATCATCGTCTTCCGACATGTCAGCCACGGCTCACGTGTACGGTTTGCTTGATCGTGTTGGCGATGCGTTGGCTGAGGAGCGTGAACGTTTGGAATTGAAGGCGATTGAAATGACGCGGCGCAATAATGAGCAGACGGTTGCGGGAAGGCATCGCATGATGAGGCGTGCCGACCGTGAGGTGGCCGATCCGCAGCAGGTCGAGGCGATTATCGCAACATGCAAGATCGTGAGTCTTGCGTACACCGATGCGGAGGGCATCACCATCGTGCCATTGAATTTCGGATACGCGTTCGACACGGAATCCAATCATCTCACCTTGTATTTCCATGGTTCTGCGACCGGACGCAAGATGGACGCTGTCAAGGCCGCGGGCAACGCGCTTCCTGTAGCATTCGAAATGGCGACTGACTGCGAGGTGGTCGAGGGGCGCACGCTGTGCAATTGGGGCGAGGCGTTCAAGTCGATCGTTGGCAATGGTACCGCGTCCATCATCGACAATCTTGACGAGGCGCGCCAGGGGCTCGCACTGCTGATGAAACAGCAGGCCGGCATGGAACATGTGGAGTTCACCGACCAGCAGGTACGCGCCGTCACCGTATGGAAGGTGGAAGCGGACTACTTCACCGCCAAAGTGCGCGAAAAGCCCCAGCCGCATATGCACTGAAACCCCGAGGCGGTGGTGCTATCATCCCCGGCAAAAGGGCTAATCTGGTAATGGTAAATCTCAACCGTCAGTTTGTTGTCGATGCGAATGCGTTGTTGGGACGCAATCCCATTATTGCGTTCGATGGTGCCAAACTGGATGGCGTGATTTCCCGCACGATCATTGGCGGCAGACCGTAGATTTCGACGGCAACTACGGTCAGTTCTGCCGAGCGGATGTTGAAACCGAAACGGCATGGTTTCCAGTTCAAACGCCGCACACCGCAAACACAAGCAGTGAGCCGGCGTCGACGATATGTTTCCCGATGCATCCATTTCTGGGAATCATGGACGACCACCGCCAGTAATCAGCGTCCAAGCTCCATTCCACCTGCAGATTATGGTGGCAATATCGATTTACGCAATCTCACCGTTGAGTCCACGCTATTTCTGCCAGTACAGATTGAAGGCGCAGGATCATACATCGACGATCCGCATTTTGCCCAAGACGATGGCGAAGTGTCGCTCACCGCATTGGAAGCGTCACTCAGAGCTACACTTCGCGCGCAGGTAGTGCCAACAGCCGAAGCCAAACGGACTGTTCGGACGCACGGATCCGCCATTTGCGATCAGTCATGGCACGCTGATTCCAATGGGTTTCAGCAGTACGCTGGATGACGCATTATCGCAAAGCGTCGAACACGCCATCAATATGATTACCGCCATGTTCGAGATGCCACGTCAACAAGTGTACCTGCTGCTGTCGGCCGCCATCGACTTCGACGTGACGCAAGCCGTTGACATCACCAAAGGCGTTCACGGTCTGATTGATCTGTCGATGTTTCAACAACTGCCCGATTATGAACGGACGATACGCGACATTGGAAACAGCAGATGGACTGCCATGCGGCGCATGTCTTATTGGCCCAGCAGGCTCAGACAAGTCACTGATTGATCTCGCCAAAGAACTCTATAGGGGAATGGAATAACAGATGGTTTCCTCAACAAACAATCATGCAGCAAGATAGCAACACCACCCAGGCGACGGATCGCACCAAAAGGGACGCTCTCTCCTTCGGCGCGAAGCAAATCGCAATCATGACTGAAGTGGGACTCATCGCCGGTTCCCTACATTGCCTATGTTGACGATCATGCCGTTGGCGTGGCTGATCTACCTGTGTTTCCGCCGTATCATCCATCCGACTCGCGTATAACCGTCCATACGGGAATCCGCGAGCGCAAGTAAATGTCGCTTCCGTCAATCGCCGACCGCAAGAGGCGTTCATGGAGCGGCGGATTTCCTTATATTCCGACAGAACCCGTACTGTTATGCGACAGGCAATAACAGTACGGGTTTTCTGTGTTACTGTTATATATAACAGCTGAACAGTTTGCATCTAACTGTTCAGCTGGGAGATATATCACCTACGAAACATACAGAAAAAGAGGCACAGATTGAAGCTGATCATCTCATCCGTGTCCGGAGAACCGATTTACGAGCAGATCAAGAACCAAATCAGGTCCGCGATCATGTCGGGTGAGCTTATGGCAGGCGAGGCGCTTCCCTCACTGCGCAAGCTCGCCAAGGAACTGCGCGTCAGCGTGCTCACCGTGACCAGAGCGTATAACGAACTGGCTGACGAGGGGCTCGTGGAGAACGTGCAGGGCAAAGGCACGTTCGTGATGGAACGAGGCAACGAACTCATGAGGGAACGTGCGCGCGAACGCATCATGGACAAGCTCCGTGAAGTTTCCATCGAGGCCAAAGCCGCCGACATCAGCCTGCTTGATCTGCTTGGCATGTTCGAGAAAGCGTACAGGGAACAATCATGAACGATTCCTCACTCCCCCAAGGGACACGGCCAACCTTGGCCTTGAGCGTAACCGGATTGACGAAGCATTATGATTCCGGCTTCACATTGGATGACGTGACCTTCGACCTGCCGTCCGGCTACATCATGGGTCTGGTCGGTCCGAACGGCGCCGGCAAATCCACGTTGATCAAACTGATCCTCAATATGACCACGCGAGACGCGGGACGAATCGAAGTGCTCGGCCTTGACGCGATGGCCGATGAGGAGCGGGTCAAAGAGCAGCTGGGCGTAGTGCTCGACAGCAGCTATTTCATCGAATACATGACGGTCGACGCGGTGGAACGGACAAGCAGACCAATGTACCCGCTGTGGGACCACAATCTGTTCGACGCATACCTCAGACGGTTCGGACTCGGACGGAACAAGAAGATCAAGGACCTGTCGCGCGGCATGCAGATGAAGCTCATGCTCGCCGTGGCGTTGAGCCACGATGCGAAACTGCTGATTCTCGACGAGCCGACCAGCGGTCTGGACGTACTGTCCCGCGACGAGCTCATGGACATCCTGTCCGATTATGTTGCGGATGGCGAACACAGCGTAATCTTCTCCACGCATATCACCGCCGATTTGGAGCGTTGCGCGGATTTCCTCACGTATATCACGCACGGCATGCTGTATTACAGCGGGCCGAAAGACGAGTTCGAAGACGTGTTCCGTCTAGTCAAGGGCGGGCCGGATGAGCTTACGGATGGTCTACAGCGGGCAATGGTCGGCATCCGCACATACGCAACCGGCTTCGACGCGTTGGTCCGCACGCAGGACATCCCACACATCGGCGGCACCAACGGTCTCCTGACACAGCACGCTTCGATTGAGGATGTGATCAGACTGACCAACACCGCGGAACATACGGCAATCGGCAATACCAACGAAGGAGACGTACGATGAACACGACAGCGAACGCGGACGCCATGACCGCCATCCTTAGGCAGATTTCCTTGGACTGGAACCGTACCATCAGCTACGGGCGGTCGTACATAGCCATCTTCTTCGCGTACGTTCCAGGTTTCACATGCCTGATGGCGGCCACGGGGTCCACTCTCGCTAGCGTTGCGGGAACCGCCATCGGCGGAGCGGCCTCCGGCTTCCTGATGCTTAATATCACCTTGTTCTCCTATGAACAGATGAACAACCATCATTGGATGAACGGCATTGTGCCCATCAGCCGCAACCACCAGATCCTCGGGCGATTCGCATTCCTTATCGTCTGCGATCTGGTGGCGGGATTGGAAGTGGCCGTCAGCATCGCCTGCGCCGGCATCATCATCATGCACGAGCCAGTTAAAGTGACTGATGCGATCGGCTTCGCCGCGATGACCGTGCTGACCCTCGTTCTGCTCAACGCCATCGTGCAGCCGTTCCTGTACCGGTTCTCCCCTTATCGTGCCATGGCCGCCATTATTCTGAGCATCGGCGTGATCGGGGGCACGGTCATCGGGCTGCGCAAGGCATTGCCGGAATTCGGAAAGACCGTCGAACAGCTGGCCGAGGCGATCAGCCGGCACCAAGCCATTGCGTTAGCGGCATTCTTGATCATCGACGTACTCGCCTTGGCGTTCTCCCGCAAGATATCGCTGCATATTTACGGCAGCAAGGACATCTGAACCGAGCCAGCCGGTAGACTCTTATGGAACGTATTTGGGGTCTTCCGAATCAACGGAAAGCCTCAAATGCATATATCCCCGTGCGACGTTCCTACAATACGGCAGGCGCGTCGTGGAAGTCGAACATGACACCATCCGCCAGACCGCAAATCGCCGGCCAATCAGCATCGGACGAATCATCGTGCATGGCCCACACCCGCATGCCGACGGACTTGGCCGAGCGCATGCCGACGAGCAGATCCTCGAATACGGTGCAGTCGGTCGGCTCGATGCCGAGCCTCGACGCGGCCAGCAGGTACACATCCGGCCTGTCCTTGCCGATATCGCCCGCATCGTCGACACTGACCACCTCGTCGAAATAATCGAAAATGCCGACATGCCTCATAGCCGGCTCTCGCAACATCGGTGGCAATGATGTAGCCACGGCCAGTTTCGCGCCGCTCGCCTTCAACGATTCCAGATATTCGCGCGCATACGGTTTGGCTTCAACCACCGTGGCGTACATGACACGTGCCATATGGTCCCACTCCTCCATCAACGCTTCGGGAGTGTCCGACAGGCCGAATCGTGCGATTGTGTATTCGGCGATCTGGCGGAATTGCATGGCCGCGACCTTCTGCATGTAGTCGTCCGGCACCTCGATGCCGCGTTTGGCAAGGAAGTCGACGTCCACCTGATCCCACACGCCCATGGAGTCGAGTAGCGTGCCGTCAAGGTCGAAGATGGCGCCTTTGCCTTGGTTCGCCTTGGTTTTCTGTGTCATATCGGCTCCTTTGTTTTGCAATTACCGCTTTTATGATTTGCGATTACTTTTTACGATTGAATCCGCCGTCAGTCAAGCACCGACGATTTGAGCAGTTCCTCGGCATGTTCCAGAGATGTTTCGCTTTCGCTGCCGGACAGCATGCGGGCGATTTCGTGCACGCGCTCATCCCCGCGCACCTGGCTGATGGTGGTGGCGATGGAACCATCCTTGGTTTCGCCTTTGGCGACCACATATTGTTCGTCCGCCCAGGAGGCGACCTGCGGCAGGTGCGTGACGACCAGAACCTGCGCGGATTGGGCGAGTTTGGCCAAGCGGGCACCCAGCTCCACAGCCGCCTTGCCGCCCACGCCGGCATCGACCTCATCGAAGATGAATGTCATCGGCGGCACGGTTCCTCCGGCCACGACATGCTTTTCGGCGGCGACCAGTTCAAGCGCGAGCATCAGACGGCTCAATTCGCCGCCGGACGCGCTTTTGCCCATCGGCAGCTGCGGGGAGCCGGGAAACGGGGTGAAGAGGAATTCGATGTCGTCCGCTCCGGTGGCGTCCAACTGTTCGCGTTCCACCACGCGGATCTCCAGTTTCGAAGTGCCCATGGCCAGCGAATCAAGTTCCGCGGTGACTTTGGAAGCGAGTTCCTTCGCCGCGGCTCTACGCCGTTTGCTCACAGCCTGCGCGGCTTTTTTCGCAGCCTCAAGCAGTTGGGCGCGTTCGGCTTCCAGCTGTTCGACCTTTTCCGGCGAGGCGTCCAAATCCTCCAAATCGTATACGGCATTGTCCCTCCACGTGATCACGTCGGACAATTCCGGCCCCCACCGGCAGGTCAGCTCGTCCAACTCGTGGATGCGCCCGTTGATGGCATCCAGATCCTCCACGCTCGCCTCATTGTCCACTTCGCCGGACAGGCTGAACACCACGTCGGACAAATCGGTGCTGATGGAGTCGAGCCGGTCGGCGAGTTCGGAGAACACGCCTTCCACGTGAATGGCGCGCAATGCCTGCGAGGCACGGTCGATCAAATCGGCGGCGCTGGCCGATTCAACGTCATCCGCCACTTGCGAAGCGTCCAACGCACCCAATGCGCGGGTCACGCCTTCGGCGATTTCGGCGGCGTTTTCGATGCGGTCCCGCCGTGCGCGCAATTCGTCCATCTCCCCCGGCTGCGGGTCGACCCGGTTGATGCGTTCGATTGACTCACGCAGGTAATCCGCCTGCTGGCGCATGGACGATTCCTGGCTGCTGAGCCTTTCCAAACGCTCGTCCATTGCGCGCAGCGCGTTCCACGTCTTGCCGTAGGCGGCCAACGCCACTTCATCCCCCGCGTAGCGGTCCAGGAATTCACGCTGCCGCGAAACGGTCGCGATACGTAACTGGTCGGTCTGGCCGTGGATCGTCACCAATTCGGCGGAGACGGAAGCAAGCACGGAACGAGGCACGCTACGCCCCGACAACATGCTGCGGGATCGTCCGGAAGCCGGCACCTTGCGCGACAGGAACAGTTCGCCGTCCTCTGGCTCGAAGCCAGCCTCCCGTGCGGCGGCCACCGCGGCCGGCGACGAAGCGACTTCGAACACGCCCTGCGCCCACGCCTCCTGAGCGCCGACGGAAACACGGCCGCCGTCGGAGGGACCGCCGGAAATCAGTCGGATCGCACTGAGCAGCATCGATTTGCCGGCACCTGTTTCGCCGGTGATCGCCGTCATACCGCCTGCCGGGGCGATCAGCGCGGAACGGATCGGACCGAGATTGTGGATCTCAAGCTCTTCCAGCATGCCCTGTCACTTCCCGCTTTCCGGTTTGCCGGTTCCCGGGAACGATTGCCCATGATGCGTGCCGCCGGTCTTGCGCGCCTGCTCGCGCCATCCGACGACGGGCAGGTCGAATTTGGTGACGAGACGGTTCGTGAACGGCACGCCGGACAGTCGCGCCAATCGCAAAGTGCATTTCGATTCGCGCACTTCGATGCGTGTGCCTTTCGGCAGGGCGCGCTGGCGGCGGCCGTCGCAGCAGATCCAACCGTCGGACGTGGAATCGTCAAGAATGTCGATGGCGAACGTGGAGCCGGAGCCGATGATGAGCGGACGTGCGAACAATGCGTGCGCGGCCAACGGCACCAATTGCAATGCCTTCACATTCGGCCACATGATCGGCCCGCCCGCGGAAAACGCGTAGGCGGTGGAACCGGTCGGCGTGGATACGATCACGCCATCGCAACCGAAGGAGCTCATCTCCACGTCGTCGACACGGATGGACAGTTCCACCATTTTGCCACGGTCGGCGCGTTCCAGCGTGATGTCGTTCAACGCCCAGTCCTCGATGGGTTCCGTCGCGCCCGGCAGCCATACGTCGACGTGGGCGATCATACGCTCGTCGATGGAATAGTCATGGTCGGCGATCCGGCGGATGGCCTCGCTCATCTGGAAGCTTTCAAATTCGGCAAGAAAGCCGACGTGGCCCAGGTTCACACCGAGAATGGGCACTTCGGTGGCATGCACCAGTTCGGCTGCGCGCAGGATAGTACCGTCTCCTCCGAGCACCACCACGATTTCCGTGTTCTTCGGCACGGCGGGCGTCCTGCTGCCGAACTCGGGCGCTTCGATATTGTCGATGATCGTCACTTCGAAATTGGCGCGTCTCAACTGCTCGACGGCTTCTTCGACCACCGTGCCGCTTTCACGCAGACGCGTATGCGTCACCACCACCGCATGTCGGGTACCGATCATCGCAAGCCCTTTCGTATAACGGGCGCCCCATGCGAGGTGCCACTACCCGCCAGTGTAGTCGAACAAATGAACGAATGACGGCAGCGGGTGTCCAGAACACGCCGCAGACGTCCGAAGAGTCCCACGGAGCCACCGCGGAACCGTCGAACGGTACGTCCATGGCCCATTCGTCACACTACCGTCTACAATAGCTCAAGGAAACGAAGACCGTTTATACAGACAAGGAGCGAGGAACAGCATGTCCAACCTCGTCTTCGACGAGTCCTCCTCCAATCGCGAGGCCTCACATGGCTATGCCTGGTGGTTCTCCGGGAACACGTTCGAGAAGGCCATGGCGGAGGAGCGCAAGCCGCGCAAGCGCAACCTAATGCACAGGCTCACCACACATCCCGGACGTCTGACCATCCTGTACTTCATGATGTTGGGCGCATTGTCCACGCTGCTCCTGCTCACGCCCACCGCCACGCCGAAAGGCGAGCAAACGACATTCACCACCGCGTTCTTCACCGCGATCTCCGCGATTTCGACGTGTGGCATCTCCATCGTCAATTCGACGACGCATTGGTCCGCTTTCGGCCAGGCCGTGCTCATCTTCTCCGTGCAGATGGGCGGCTTGGGTGTCATGACGTTCGCTTCACTCATCGCCTTGGCCGTGAACCACCATCTCAAGGCCACGCAAAAGCTGCTGACGGCCAACGAGCTGGGCACCACGAAACTCGGCGAGATCAAGGGCGTGCTCACCGTGGTCATCGCCACCGCGTTCACCATCGAAGGCATCACGTTCGTGGCGCTGTTCCCCGGCCTGTACAAAGTCAATCATGGCAATGTGCGGCACACGCTGTGGGAATCGTTGTTCTTCGCGGTCATGGCATACAACAACGCCGGCTTCACCCCTGACGGCGCCGGCCTGCATGTCAACAATTGGGCTGTTGGCCTGCCTATCCTCGTCAGCGCGTTCTGCGGCACGCTCGGCTTTCCCGTCCTGCTTAACCTCATGCGCTCATGGCGCAACCATCGTCCGCCGAAGCGTTGGAGCCTGCATACCAAGCTCACGCTGACCACCACGTTCTGCATCGTGCTCGCCTCGTTCACCTGGTTCCTCCTCATGGAATGGAACAACAAACTGCTGTTCGCCACCGAAGGTGTGGAACCGCGGTTGTGGCATGCGATGGTGGCGGCCGTCATGCCCCGCAGTTCCGGCTTCGACCTGTCATGGATGCCGGGCGTGAGCGACGCGACGAAGGTGTTCCTGTCCATCGTCATGTTCATCGGCGGCGGCAGCACTTCGACCGCAGGAGGCATCCGCGTCACCACATTCGCCGTGATTCTGTTGACCTGCCGTGCCGCGTTCACCGGACGCCATGACGTCAACGCGTTCCATCGTCGCATCCATTCGCAAGCCGTCATGACCGCTGTGGCCGTCACCACGTCATGTCTGATGCTTGTCACCGTGGTGTCCATGGCGTTGATGGCCATCACCGGCTGCTCGCTGAGCAACGCGCTGTTCGACACCTGCTCGGCGTTCGGTCTGGGAGGCTATTCGGTCGGCGTGGCCAGCGCTTCTAGTCCAGCGGTCCTGTACATTCTCGCCGCGACCATGTTCATCGGCAGGCTCGGTCCGCTCACCATCGCCTACGCGATCTCCAGGCCGCGCAATGTGGAGCCGGTCCGCTATCCCACCGAGCAGATCGTGGTCGGCTGAGCGGATTCGTCGATACGGTTTCTATACCCGCAACTTCCTATACTTGAATCCGGAACAGAACATCGAAAGGTACGCGAACAATCATGGCTAACAACACCAGAAGCGTTCTTGTGGTAGGACTCGGCCGTTTCGGCAGTTCCGTAGCCACCACATTGGATGCGATGGGACAGGATGTGCTCGCCGTCGACAAGGACGGCGAACTGGTGAACCGCTGGTCGTCGCAGATTCCCACCGTGCAGGCCGACATGACCGATGTGATGGCGTTGGAGCAGATCAACGCCTCCGATTTCGATACGGCGGGCGTTGCCACCGGCGGAAGCCTCGCAGCGTCCGCCCTCACCCCCCGCCAACCGTTTGGCGCCGGCCCCCCCCCCCCTT
>ENA-OQEY01000634-OQEY01000634.1-human-gut-metagenome-genome-assembly--contig:-NODE-634-length-20510-cov-4.618999_pt1 | contig 20510 bp, 9 predicted proteins | sample MGYA00242801_ERZ504647 | MGnify/ENA primary metagenome ERZ504647 (study PRJEB26092, sample SAMD00036204) | human gut metagenome | host: Homo sapiens | study: EMG produced TPA metagenomics assembly of... | reverse complement strand
CCGGGTGTAGAGAGTCGGTACATCCGGGTGTAAGAGGGGGCAACATGGGGATGTCCGGCAACTAAAGTGCCTTGCCGAGTAATGAAAACCACCCGGTTTTACCGATTTTACAGTCGTTTTTGCATAAAATAATCGAGTGATTTGTTGCGTATTTTGTCATGGTTGCAATATTTATACTTGAAACGTAAGCTGAATGTCCTGTTTCCATACCTTATCTTATAACAGGGAATATTCATTTTTCAAGCAGGATGATCATACCACTTCTCCCCATAATTTCGCATTGTTCCAAGTTGTTCAGCCGGCTACCCCATTGTATGTCCCTTATTTCCGGCAATGAAATCGTAGCTGGGTGGAAACCTAATGCTTTCTCATCGATGGATATTTTTGCCTTTTGTGGTAGATCCGTCCAATTGGCTATCACGAGAAGAGCTTTATTTTCATTCGTATAAACGGTTGCAAGGAGATTTGCATTGTCCGTTTTAACAGGGTTGTTTTCATCCCAATAGCCATGCATGGTTGCTTTATCCATTCCAAACGAATCCCACAATTGCCAGAGTGGGACAGGATTACCGCTCCAGGGTAAACGGGGAAGCATTCCAAATACCATACCCCGAAAAGGATTGCGTGCGTCCAGTGTCTCGCTTAACAAGCCAAACGGAATACCAGACATTTCCACCAACCAGAAGTCTACCGAGTTGTCAGCTTTGAAACCTTCGCCAATCCAAGTGCGATCGATATAAGGGAGAAGCTCTGTATAAAGATGCAGGGAGTTGGCATAACCAGCCCACTGGTTCATGTGGTTCCAAGAGTGAATGTCGATCAGGCGTCGCTTGCCGTCTGCATCGAGGATGCGTCGAGCACGTTGCAGCGTTTTACGGTCAAGAGCGCTATCGTCAATATAAATGCCGTCGACTTCCAAGTTTTTCACCATCCAATCCAGTCCGGCCAGATAATAGTTGTTCCAACGGGAATCGGGAGTCGTTATAACGGAGATGTCCATATCACCTGCATATTTTCCCTCTTCGAAAGCGTTATACCAAGCAGGGATGAAATGCGTGGCAAGGTTCTTGTTCAACCACTCGTTCGGTCCGTTACGATGAATTAATGTACGCGTATCCTTTCCGGGACCGTCATGGATCACTTCTCCGCCCAAACTACGCAAAGCCCATAGTTCGGGGATTTTCACGGTCAGTTCCCGTGTCGTGTAATATAAACGGACACCGAGATTCTTACTATGAGCTTCAGAGATGAAACGTTTCAGATCGGCGACTGATTCGTCATAATACGGATAGTTGATAAAAGGATAAATATCTTTCTTATGATGGACATTGATCAAGTTTGCTCCGGCTTTCAAAGCTGCCGGAATATAACCAGCACTTACGTCGCTGTTCGAGTGGTAGAAACGTTCTGTTGCCTGTGATTTCAAGTCAATCGGTTTAACAGGGGTGATTTGCATATCGAAATTGTAGTGCAGGATTTCGTTTTTGCGTGAACAGCGTTCGCCACTGTAAACGATCATTCGTGTTTCACCATCTTCTTCCGGCTGGATGCGGATACCACCTTTGTTGTTGTTTCCCCAGGAAACAGGCAGGTTCAGTTTACCAAGTGCGTAATAGATATTGACTAACGGACGCACAAAATTCTCATCCATGAAATGAAGGTTAAGGCCGGCGTTGACATTTCCCATCCAGATTTTGTCCTGTTGTTTATCGGTGTCCCATTTCCATGATATCAGCGTGTCTGGACGAAATCCGCCTTTGTGCCCCAATCCCATCATATATTTGGATGCATAAGTCGTGTAAGGGACTTCCAAACGTATATCTTTGATTTCGATATCTTGTTTCGGTTTGACTTGAAGACGGATATTACTAATACCGTCGAACCCGAAAGTTCCCTGACATACTACATTGAAGTTTTGGCTCTTTAGTATCGTTTCCCAACTAATGGAAGCGTTATTACGGTTGGTGATACGGAGACTTCCTGGCTTCAAGGCTTCCTGCCCATTGAAAGTTTCGATAATAAATGCCATTTCCTTTGCCAGTACGGCATTTGAGATAGAATCACTGAGTCTGTTATTGGCATCATAACAAGTGGTTATCCTGCAAGGTAGCCCGCTCGAAGAAAGTTCAATTTCGCCGCCCAACCAGGAAAGAGTTTTCTTCCGGATAGTTACAGGTGTATAAGGTGCAGTCGGTTCATCGGCATTTCCCAGTGTGGAGTTGAGCCAGCGCAGACGGGTTTTCCGCCAACCTTCGTTATCGCCATGATTGGCGATCGGTGAGCCGGACACGTTTAGCTCAATTGCTATTTCGACAGGTTGGGAGCTTCCTTCCTTCACAAAAGCTTTTCCTTTATATATCCCTTTGGCTGATGCAGGGATGTCCATTCCGATCCAGAGTGCCTGTACATATCCTTTAGGGATACAGACGGTTTTCCGGAATGTTTGTCCGTCGGTATCGGTGCCTTCCTGGTTGAAACATTGGAATGAGGTGGATTTTATTTTATTTCCATCGGCATTTACCAAGTCGGAGAATGAAACGGAGACACCTTTCAACTCCTTGAAAGGTGTGAAAACACCGATTTGCCACGTATAGAATTCACCAGGTTGACAGTCTCCTTTCAATTGTAGCCAAGTGTCGAAAACGCGTTCCGTCCAACGGGCCGGAATGATTTGATCAAGACGGATATCATGCATCCGATCTTCAGCAAAACAAAAATAGCCTGCTGCCGGTTTCTGTGTCAGCAATTTTTGTAGAGCCGTATCCGAGGTAGCCTGTCGCATTTCGGAGTCCTGTTCATTAACAGTTCCGGTACGCTTCAAGTCGTCGAAAGCATTCGTGATTGTCTCCTGAGCTTTCAAGTCAACATTACTCCAGGCAAGGAGCAATACAACGACTGTTAGGAATGTTTTCTTCATATTTGTTTGTTTTTTATTCTATTATATACCAATTATAACCTTTTGCCGGAATCCTTATTCTCAATAGAATCGTATAATCGCGCGACAAAGTATGGAGAACCCCTTCTTTGCCTTGCTCTTTTACAACCGCCTCCGTGGTCAATCCTGTATAGTAGAGAGGTAGTTTGACGGTACGCTCCATCGGCTCGTCGGTAGGATTATAGACCATGACAAAACCTTTCTCTTTTTTACCGGGAGCGACATGCATGATTCCGTCCCAATCTTTACCGTCAGGACGGCGTAAGTGGATCACTTCGCTGTTTAGAATATAACGATATCGTTTATACCAGTCGATGATTTCTTTTACCGTCTGTTTTGTCTCCTCGGTATCATAAAGCCGATGTCCCCGGTAACAAGCCTGTACACCGGTTCCATAGTTTTGCATCATGTGTGCCCGATAGTCGGCAAGATGTTCGCTGAGCGGTTCCAATGTAGCGGCTGCTCCACCGCCATGATACTGGGTGAGAGGCACAAAAGTCCAACACATACTCGGAAGCCGTTCCCAAAGACCGTCATACATGACTTGTCTGCCCAGAACCAACTGCCGTTCACGCGGTAAAGACCAGTTGACTTCACGATAACCGATTCCGACTTTATTGCCTCCGTTCAGCAGATAGCCATAATCCGGGATATTCATATAGATACCATTTTCACACATCCATTGGTATAGGTTCTCAATTTGTTTACGTTGTTTCCATTGGGAATCTTTCAGCCCTTCGTGGTGAGCGTGAACGGTTGAAGCACAAACATTCCCCGGATAGGAACCGTCGTTTTCAAACACGGTCATACCTGTCTTTTCGAAAAACTGTTTGATCTTTCGGAAATAGTCATAGCCCCAATCACTGCAAAGACGGGGAGATCGGCCGAAAATCATTCCGCCTCTCTTACCTGTTTCGGGATTTATCACATCCACATCATCGCTGATCCAACGACTCGATAGCAGCGAATATCCCCCCAACTCGATACCGCGGGAGTCGGCATAGTCGCGCAATTCCTTAAACTTGGCATAGTTGGCCGGTGATTCGTCTTCCATGTTAAGGCCAGAGCCAAAGCTAATGATCAGCATTTCGTAGCCGGTATCAGCACATTGATCTATTGCCTGCTTTACGATCTTAGGATCACTGGATGTACAATGCATGAAGATCGGGTTTTCGGTTGTCCAGGGAGCAATCGTCCGGTACATCCGTTTGACAAATAGCCCTTTTCGGTCTCTGTCTTCGCTATCGAAAGGCATCAGCCAAGTATGGAAACTGGAAAAAGAACCGCCATTGCAGATTCGCTCGTCCGGTCCCATTGGCAGTTTGACCTCTAACAGGCAAGGAGTCAGCAGTGGATAATTACACTGCGAAGTGTAGCGCGGATCGGGATTCCAGTGCTCGGTCTTGTCGGCAATCTTTTCGATGAAACCCAGAAAACCCCAATCGCTTTCGACATGGATATTGGGTTTGCGGAACATTTCCGGACTCTTGGCTTCCACCGGAGACTCTGGCTCGGCCATAGCTAACTGTTCTAGGACGAAAGAATCGAGATTGATATCCGCACCTGTCCGGTTTTCAATCTCAAACCATTTGGAAATACAAGGCAGACCGTCATAAAGGGCGTAATGTAGTTTGACTTTTACGCCTTTCAGTTCGTCCGGCCCTTCTAATAGAAAGGTCAGCTGTTTGCCGGACGGGTTCCGTTTTTTTTCCAATGCCCATCGTCTACTTTTCCAGTTAATACGCGGGGTGATTTCTGAAATCCGAAAATCGATGACACGGAACGAATTGGCAAAAGGCTCCATCCGGTCGAGCCATTTGTACTGGGTGTAACCAAATTCGGGTTGACCGTCCAAGCCACCCAGCGAATAGTTTTTGCCATCAAGCGTCAAAATCCCTTCATTGCTCACGGCACGCAGCATATTCTCTCCGGTCATCAGATTTTGGATATCGACTGTCGCCAGGTTTGGAAAAATGCGGAATACGCGACTGACTAGTCCATTGCTCAATACGATATCTTTTCCTTGGTTTGCCTGATAAACCTTTGCTTTGGCTTCCTGGTTACAGATCAGCCAATCGTAACTAGGTGACGGCAAGGGCAGGCAGATTGTTTCGAGTTGTCCGATTTTCTGTTGCAGGGATCGTTCCACTTCTTTAGACATGGAGGCAATCTCTCCTTGGTATTCGGGAGCGACTAGAGACGGTCGAATTTCGAAATAGGTAATGACGGCCTCCAACCAATCAGCATGATCACCGCTAAGTCCATCATTTGCACTTTCCGCTTCCAGTTCCAAGATCTTGATTCCTTCGACGGGAAGAGAGATTGCTCTGGCAGTCTCGCCTCCACGCATGATCCCGCTGTTATACAGTTCTTTCCCGTCTCCGGTGATTTTGAAGACTACACTTCCCTTTTCCACTTCCCCGTTTCCTTTTCCCGTACCGACATATTGTTTGCGGCCGTTTGTCTGGTCGTAAAAGAGCATCGTCCCGTCGGTCAAAGGAATCTTGGCAAGATGGCTGTCCTTGTAATTAACCGACTGGTCGTTGATACCGATCTTGCATGTGAAAAGGGATGATTTTCCCTGAAGTGAAATCTTTATTTTGCTGTTTGCCTGTACACCGATACCATCCGTAAAAAACGTACCAGCTACCCGTAAAGGTTCACCTGTGACTGCTTTGCCGGATGCCGGAGTCCCGTATGGCTGATAGATGGAGGAGAGGTTCATCTCCGATAGTTTTATCTTGCTTGTCTGTGCCGTCAGACAGGGAGTCACACAGCAGAAACAAGCAAGAAGGATTTGTCTTATTGTCATAATATAATCTTTTTGAGGAGTTATTCACCCAAATTCTCAAAGATGTTACCTTCATGAATCTCATCTGCCTCGATTTCATCCTTATAATACTCGGTAGCAAGACGAGCATACTTTTTATACAGGCGGGTAGCGGTTTCCACCTCGTCTCCTTGTGTGATAGGGGTACGGACTTTATCCGGAGTGGAAACAAATTGAAGTTCCCAGTCTCCTAAAGTGCTGTAGAAATCATTGGCACGGAAAGACTCACGGCCGTGCGTTTGCGGTAAATCTTTTTCGCTGTAATTTGTCCCGGCATCGAGATGATCCTGAAGCATAGCGTAGAACTTTTCCCAGCGTTTCAGATAATATCCGTCTATCAATCCCGTCCATTCCCGCCATGAGTAGTCGAAGATAAGCGGATCGCCATCGGCCCCCCACACTGTTACAAGCGCGGTTGCGTCTTTTTCAAATAGATCTTTTTCTTCGCTATTATCCCCCCAGCTACGAGCCTGCGTCAACCATTTGTCAAAGTTGAATTCCGGACGCGTACGCAACAGTTCATCGGCATCGCGCAACATTTCGAGAAAACGGTTGCTATGCAGGGCGAATGCTTCCTTGTCTTTTTTACGGAACGCCTCTGCCGCCTGTTTATGGATAGCCTGTCCGAGGTTGGACATCAGCTGGCGCTGAATATCGACAATATCAAAACGATAAGGATCGGAACCTTTCAGTCTGCCGGCATCTTTCAGCAATAAGCCTTCGGCCTGGACTACCGACAGAGGAGAGTAGGGTATCCCCAGGCCGGCGTTCGGGCCGGATTTTTTTACGTTCACAGCTGGACGGGCGGCGATGATGGAACTGCGTTCTGTCCCGTTTGTTCCGGGGCGATAGGGCCCTTCTAACAGATGCAACCAAGCCTGATGCGCGTTTTCGGACGGTTTTCCGTAGCGACGGTCTGCGTAACGGCAGAGCCATTCTTCGATATTGACTTCATCTTTATGGAGAGGCATTTCAAAAGCCAGATCATAATATACCGGATTTTGCTCGATAGACTCCATAAAGAGACCGGAACCACAAACATTCGGATTCTTTTTCACCGCATTTACATATTGGTTGGAAGCAAGCAGACGCAAATCTCCGTGCAGGTTGATACGTCCCCCGAAGTTATGCAGATTTCCGGCAACAAGCGGATACCCCCAGCAAGCATTTTCCTGCTGGCTTTTGGCCCCGTTCAAGTCCAGGATCAGCAGATTCTCTTTCGGAACAGCTTTCACGATCGGTTCGCGAAGACTCCATGCTTGCATGGCCCAAATCGAATTCGGATCAAAATCGTTGAAAAGTTTATGGATAGCGTTACCAACGGCACGCAGATATTCCGGTGTATCGACAGGCGGCTGGCTTTCGTGAAACGGATCGGCCGCATAAACACCGTGCGCTCCGTAGAGTTTCTTTTCTTCTTCCAGGAAGTCACGTCCGATCACTGTGAATAAAGAATCAGTCGGGTCCAACTGTGCAGCCCCGGTAAAACCGCACCAGGAAGGCTGCAACTGTATCTTGGCATCCGGGTATTTTTCTTTCAGTTCACGCGGAACATAGCCGGAGAATCCTTGTTGAATGGGTTGCATCCCCAATTCCAACTCCCGGTCGATAATCTGTTTTCCCAAAACGATATGCTTGTCAATCCAAGATTTGGGGAGTGGCCCTCCATAGCTTTGCAAGTTCTGCATCCATTGCCATGCGAAATGTCCCGGACCGGCCAGAAACTGGCGAGCCTCTTCATCTGTAAACTTATGTTTGAGTAGGGTATTGTACCAAACAGCTTCCAGCCCGACAACAGACAAAGGCATATTAATCGAGTTCATTGCCATAAAGTCAAGCTCTCGCTGCCAGCGTTCCCAATCCCACCAGGCAGCCGAGTAACTGACCGTACAATAATTCATATAGACACGGTATTTGCCGTTGATCGTGTTTTTAACGGGGGCGGGCATGGGCAATTGCTTCGGCAGGTCCAGTTGATTGCCGAACCAGGAAACATGTGCATTACAAGTGTATTTCAAATATTGGTTGAACGCCGTCGCCAGTGAGATCGTGTTATTTCCACGCAGTACGACTTTGCCGTTGTCGGACGTGATCTCGTATGCATCCATTCCGTCGATTGGTTCCATTAATTCCAGTTTGAATTGTTCCCCGTATCCGGGAGTCACACGTTCGATCAAGTCGTAGGCCGCCTGTATCCGCGGGTCATTTTTACATCCTGTACACACCAGGATGAAGGTAAGCAGTAGTAATTTAAGTTTCATTCTGTTTGTTGAATTATGTTATTCGATGATGTACCAATTATAGCCTTTTGCCGGAATCCGTATCTTCAGTGAGATGGAATAATCGCGGGCGAGCGAGTACTCCTTCCCATTTTTGTCCTGTTCTTTTACGATTGCCTTATTTGTCAGTCCCGTATAATATAAAGGAACTTCGATTTCTCTCTCTATCGCGATATCCAACGGATTATAAACGGAAATGAAGGCTTTCCGCTTCGATTGCGGGTTGACATGCATGATGCCATCCCAATCCTGTCCGTCCGGACGTCTCAAATGGATAATGTCCGAATCCAATATTTGGCGGTACTGCTTGTAGAAAGCAACCCATTGGGTCACCAGTTTCCGGGTTTGTTCCGTGTCATAGAGGCGGGGACCACGATAGCAAGCTTGCACACCGGCACCGAACAGGTTACGCAGCCTTGTCTCATAATGAGACAAGTGTTCGTTCAACGGTTCAATAGTGGCAGCCGCTCCACCACCGTGATATTGGGTGAGGGGAACGAACATAAAGCCCATGCTGGGCGTTTTCTGCCAGGTACCATCGTAGATATTCTGCCGTTCGATAATTTCTTGGTAGGACCTTGGCAGGGACCAGTTGGTTTCAACATACCCCATCGGAGTTTTGTTGGAACCCATCAGAAAATACCAATCCGGGACATTCAGATAGATACCTTTTGCCCGGCACCACTGATAGAACGAGCTGATCCTATTCCACTGTTTCCACTGCGAATCCAGATATCCTTTGTGCCCACTGTGGACAGTAGAGGAACAGGGATCGCCGGGATAGGAACCGTCGTTCTCGAATACGTTCATACCGGTCGTATGGAAGAAGTTCTTCAGACGCTTGAAATAATCACTACCCCAATCTGAAGCGATACAAGGAGAAAGCCCGAAACGACTGCCTTCTTCGCGTGTCTTTGCCGGATAGCCCGTATGATGGCTAATCGCCGCATCTTTCGGTTTGGCACCACGGCTTGCTAATAGCGAATAGCCACCGATGGCAATGCCTTTGTCAGCAGCATAGCTATTCAAAGCTTTCATGCGTTGGAGATAAGATACCGAATCGTTTTCGATCTGGAAACCGCTACCGAAGGTCATGATTACCATTTCGAAGCCGACAGCCGCACATTGGTCGATTGCCTGTTTGACAGCCTGGTCACTTGATTCCCTTACGTGCATAAAGATCGGATTCTCCTGTGTCCAGGGAGCCATCATGCGCCAGAATCGACACTCGGCAAGTCCTCGTCTTTCCTGGTCTGTCGCATCGCGGAGCATTTCGAAGGCACGGCAGGAGGTGAAACTTTCTCCCGGTGCAATCTCTTCAGCCGGTCCTAACAGAGGTGTTACTTCCAACCGTGCCGGCTTATATTGGCCGTAATAGCGGATACCGGTAAACTCGTATTCCGGATGATCGAATACCCAACGGACGGCGGGATTGTCTTTCATCGCTTCCATATCTCCACCCATCGCATAATCCGTAACGACGAACAGTTGGGTGAAACGGTCGATATAGTCACGCGGAGCATCTGTCTGTACTGGTCTTTTGCGATAATCTTCCGTATAGTATCCCGTTTTTTGTGCCATCATGCGCACCTCATGGGGCTCACCATAGTGGACTTTCGGGGCAGTCTCAACCAACGCAAGAACTTCTGATTTGAATGAATCCAGTGTAACAGCCTTTTGTCCGTTGTTTTCGATCTCGATCCATTTAGACAGGATCGGAGCTCCATCATATAGTTCATAGACGATACGGATGGTTAACCCTTTGCATTCGTCTACAATTTTTCGGGGAGCCCTATAAGTGAAGGTGATGCGTTTGCCGGGCACAGGCCACGGATATCGATTGCTAATCCAGGCCTCGTTCGGTTTCCAAGGAAAGCGTTCTTTTGTTTCGCTAACCGTATAACCAGCCAAGACAAATGCCGAATCGCACAGCTGCATGCCGGACAGGAAATCTTTTGTCAGGAAATTATGGACAGGCTGCCCTTCCAAACCTCCGACTGGATACTCTTTTCCATTGATGACAAGCACGGCTTCCGGTCGCACGGCACGCAATTCGTTTTGTCCCGTCATCAGATTATCCAGTGCGATTGTCGCACCGTTGGGCGTTAGTGAAAAGGAACGACGAAGAAGACCGTTTGTCAATTCAATTTGTTTCTTATCCGATGAAAGATTGACCTCCGTCTTATACGGGCTTCCGTCGATCAGCCAATCCTTGTTTTCGGCAAAGAGCGGTTGCTGTAGTAAGATACAGCAAAAAGCAAGAATCGTGTTTTTCATGTATAACTATTATTTTTTACTGATGTCCTATAGACGAACAAAAAAAGCGTTACCCTATGGCAAGCAACACTTTTTTGTTATCTCACTATTTTCAGGCCCCTCAAATCACTGCCAGAGACATTCTGGAATACGCTGAGTCCGAATTCCGGGATTACGGCCAGCACATGGTCGAATACGTCGGATTGAATGCCTTCGTAAGGAACCCAGTCTTTCACGGAGGAGAAGAAATAAAGTTCGATCGGAATACCGGTTTCTGTCGGTTGCAACTGGCGGACCATGCAAGTCAGTTCCTTACTGACCTCTGGGAGGCTTTTCAGATAATTGACCAAGTAGGCGCGAAACACACCGATATTCGTTTGCCGACGGCCGTTTACGCGGATGGAATCGTCGATCCGGTGCGCCTCGTTATAGGCGTTCAGTTCTTTTTCTTTCTCGTCGATATAGTCTGTCAGCAAGGAGATTTTGCGGAATTTGGCCAACATCTCAGGAGTACAGAAACTCACGCTGTTCATATCGATATTGATGGAGCGCTTGATCCGCCGTCCGGGAGATTCTGACATCCCACGCCAGTTCTGGAAAGCATCGCTCACTAAGGCATAAGGGGGAATCGTCGTGATCGTATTGTCGAAGTTCTTGACTTTGACTGCGTTCAGCGTGACTTCGATAACCGTCCCGTTCGCCCCATATTTCTCCATCGTGATCCAGTCGCCCGGACGCAGCATATCGTTGGCGGAAAGCTGTATGCCGGCTACGAATCCTAAGAGCGTATCCTTAAACACCAGCATCAGGATAGCGGCGGAAGCGCCTAGTCCGGCGAACAGCGTCGTTGGTGATTTGCCGATCAGAATGCTGATGATCAGTATAAAACCAATAAAAAAAACGGCTACCTGCAATAGTTGGATGAAACCTTTCAGCGGCTTGTTCTTGAGTGATTCCTTCCGGTTATATATTTCATGCACGACGTTCAGGGAGGCACTGATGAAACGAAGTGAAACGGCAATGATGTAGATCTTGCATATCATTTGCAGGATTCCCAATATCTTGGGCGTCTCATCAACCGGGAAAGCCAGTGGCAACAGCACATACACCAGGATGGCAGGGATCATGTGCATCAGCTTGTTGATAATCTTGCGCTCAACGATCAAGTCGTCCCATTGGTTGCGGGTTCTCTTCGCAAGCCGTTTGAACATATTCAGAAAAATATAGCGGCAAGCATAGTCGATGCCGACCGTTACGGCAATGATCAGCAGCAGGACGATCGTATTGTCCAGTTCATTTGCCGAACTGCTGATAATCCCCCATTCGATCAAATGATTGTTAATCCATTCTTGTATTGCGTGCATATCCTTAAATGATTAGTTAAGTATACTTGTGATAACCTTGAATTTGTATACAAAACTAACTAATAAAAATACAATATTCCCCATAAAAAGCGATAAAAAGGTCATTTTTTGAGATACAGCCGATTACCAAATAAAAATATTACCCCTGTGGGAAAATCAATTTTCATGCTCATGTGTTTCGGTTTGGACCAATGGGTATTTTCACAAATTTGGCAATAAAGTCTGTTTTTTCATTATCCTTACTCCGAATATTGGTAAACCTTTAATTCGAACTTGGGAATCATTGCGAAGAAATGGTCGAAGATGTCCGACTGGATACGTTCGTATTCCTTCCATATTTTATTGCGGGAGAAGAAATAGATCTGGATAGGTACGCCATATTCAGTCGATTGCAACTGGCTGATGATTAAATCAAGATCGGTGTTGACGACCGGAAGGCTTGTCAGGTATTTCTCCACATAGACACGGAACATCTGCGAATTGGTAGGTGTCACGCCTTCGTCCGGCTTGTAGTCGGCAAGCAAAGGGATCTCCTTGCGGAACGTGTTGAGCATGTCCGGAGTACAGAACTTGATGGTATTGAGGTCGAGAAAAATGGACTTCATCACACGGCGGCCTCCCGATTCGACCATGCCCCGCCAGTTCTGGAACGAAGCGCTTACCAACGTATAAGGTGGGATGGTGGAAATGGTATTATCGAAATTCTGAATCTTGACTGTGTTCAGCGTAATTTCCTGTACGATACCGTTCGCGTTTGAACCAGGAACCGTGATCCAGTCGCCCGGCCGAAGCATATCGTTGGCGGAAAGCTGTATGCCCGCCACGAATCCTAAAATCGTATCCTTGAATACCAACATCAGGATTGCTGCCGAAGCACCCAATCCTGCAAACAGGCTGGCTGGCGATTTCCCGATCAAGAAGGCTATAAAGACGATTCCGCCGATAAAGAACAGTAAGACCTGAAGCACCTGCATGAATCCTTTAATCGGACGGTTCTTGTTCCCCTGCCGCATGTTATACATATCGAGGAACACTAAAATAAAACCATTTATCGCCAATAACAAAGCGAACACGATATACACAGCACATATTTTCTGAGACAAAAGCAACAAACCTTTCCCCCGTATAAACGCCAGAGGCAACAAGGCATAGACCAAGATACCCGGTATTGTGTGGACCAAGTGGTGGACAACTTTACGTTTGAGAAGCAACGAATCCCATTGATAATGTGTATGCTGCGCTAGCTTTTTCATGCTGCCGACAAAGATCGCTTGGCATAGGTAATCCAACCCGATCGCCAGTATGACTAGCAATGCTGCAATGATCATTTCGTCGAAAGTATTTGCAATTTTAGGGTCTACGCCCCAACCGATCAGGATGCCGTTCATCCAACTGCCTAGATTTATCATATCGTATTTGCTTTTTATTGAATAACAATTAAATATTCGTTTGGTTTATCGCACGAATCGTAAATATCTGATTAATTCATTATCTTTGCCTGTAATATTACAATTCTGTGGCATGACCGTGAAATTAAAAGTAGTGATGATGGTATTCGCATGTTGTTCTTATCAATCGCAAGCAGAGGACTTGAACGCTCTCAAAGTAAAAGAATATAGACTGGAAAACGGACTGACTGTTTGGCTGAACGAAGATCATAGTCAACCGAAAGTTTTCGGCGCCGTTGTCGTGAAAGCAGGAGCAAAAGATTGTCCGGATACAGGTATCGCTCACTATTTCGAGCATATGATGTTTAAGGGAACAGACCGCATCGGAACGCTTGATTACGAGTCGGAGAAAGTCTTGCTGGATTCCATTGCCATGAAATATGACGAACTGGCCATGACGGAGGATACCGCGGCACGTGCTCGTCTGCAAAAGGAAATCAACGAACTGAGCATCCGCTCTTCCGAATATGTCATTCCAAATGAGTTCAACCGGCTCATCAACCGGTTCGGCGGTTCCGGTCTGAATGCGGCGACCTCATACGATGCTACAATCTATTTCAATACGTTTTCTCCGCAATATATGGTTCAATGGGCGGAGATCAACAGCGAACGCCTGATTAACCCCGTATTCCGTCTTTTCCAAAGCGAACTGGAAACGGTTTATGAGGAGAAGAACATGTATGGTGATTTCATCGGTGGTCAGGTGATGGACACATTGATGGCACGCTATTTCGGTCCACACCCGTATGCTTACCCAATTATCGGCAGCACGAAAAACCTCAAGAACCCGCGGCTGACGGAAATGCACAAGTTCTTCGAGGACTATTACGTGGCATCCAATATGGCACTAATCCTTAGTGGTGATTTCGATGCACAGCAGGTTATGCCTATATTGGAAAAGGCCTTTTCACGAATCCGTTCGGGCAATGCGCCGAAACAGGAGAAAGTGATGCTCCCGCCCTTCAACGGACGGGAGACAATGAAGGTAAAGTTCCCGATCCCCTTTATTAAGGCGATGGGGCTTGGTTTCCGGGGTGTTTCGGCCAACCACGAGGACCAGGTAGCCTTGAATATTGCGGTCAACTTGTTGAATAACGCCAACGGTACGGGCTATCTGGACAAACTGATGGTGGAACATAAGTTGATGGGAGCTCTTGCCATCAACGAGAGCATGAATGAAGCGGGAATCTTGGCGGTCGCTATTATGCCGAAATTGTTGATCCAGTCGTACAGTTCGGCAGAGAAGATGGTCTGGGACGAGATCAACCGAGTGAAGAACGGAGATTTCAGTGATGAAATGTTCAACAGCTTGAAACTGGAACAGAAACGGCAGTATGCTTCCTCATTGGAAAATATCGACTCACGTGCGACAATCATGATGAATCTGTTTTCTCAAGGAAAGAGTTGGAACGATTATCTGAACGAAGTGGCACGGATCGAATCCATCACGAAAGAGGATGTCGTGCGGGTCGCCCAAAAATATTTCAGCAATAACTATTTGTGCGTAACCAAGAGCACAGGGAAATATCCAAAAGACAATTTGCCGAAACCAGCTTTCTCTCCGGTTGTTCCCCGGAATGCAGACGCTTCGTCTTCTTATGCCAAACAGTTGGAGAAGATACCGGAACAACAAGTCGCACCTCGTATCATCGATTTCGAAAAGGATGTGAAGACGTCAAAGTTGACTCCTTTGGTGACGTTGTACACGACACCTAATCCGCTGAACGATATTTTTACTTTGAACATCTCCTACGGGATCGGTGCCTTGGAACAGCCGGAATTGATGCAGCTCACCAACTATCTGCAATTATTAGGGACCGAGTCTTTATCTTTCGAACAGTTCCGCAGCCGTTTGCAATCGATCGGAAGCACGCTTGCATTCGATGTAACACCCGATGCTTTTGTCATGAAGGTGACTGGTTTCGATAACCATATTGACGAAACGATGGAACTTGTGGGTGACTTTATCCGCCATGCAAAGGCTGACGACAAGAAGCTACGTCAGATTGTGGACGATGCCAAAGTCTCGGAGAAAGCCTTTTTCAAGTCGGGCGACAATGTGGCATCAGCTTTGTTAGAACAGGTAAAGTACGGTGATCAGTCCCGTTACCTGCGTAAACTTTCACTCTCGCAAATCAAGAAATTGAAGGGTAAAGATATGTTGGCGATCTACGATAAAGTACGGAGCGTACAGTGCGACCTTCACTACTGCGGCACATTGCCTGTAGAAAAGGTGATCGGGACGATTCGCCAGCATCTCCCACTGGAGCGGACGACCGTTGCCTCCAATTCTCCCTATTACCGTGAGTTGAAACAATACGACCGGCCGACCGTCTTTTTTATCGATATGCCGGATATGGCGCAGAGCATCGTTTACGGCTATGTCAAGGGCGATCCGGTCGATGACAAGGCTTCCCGCCATGCCTCCCAGCTGTTCTCTGTCTACTTCGGAGGCGATATGTCATCGCTGATGTTTCAAGAAATAAGGGAATTCCGTTCTTTTGCATACCGGACAAGCGGTCGTTACCAGTTGCCGAACCATGCACATAAAGGGACTGCCGGATCTTTTACGGCGATGCTGTCCACTCAAAGCGACAAGACGCTGGATGCGCTGGGCGTACTGGATTCGCTGATCCGGGAAATGCCGTTGAAGCCGGAAAGGATGGAGGCGGTCAAGCAGACGTTGGTGAACCGTATCAATAACGATTATCCGCCTTTCCGCAACCTGTCCGAGAAAGTGGCGAGTGCGCGTATGGAAGGTTTCGACCGTGATCCGGCTGAAGAATTCCTGCGGGATATCGCAACGATGGACATGCAGGATATTTCCCGTTTCTACCAGGAGCAGATCAGTGGCCGCCCGGTCGTTTACGTGATTACTGGGAATCGGAAACATATCGATATGAAGAAGCTGGCCGAATACGGTACGATAATAAAAGTGAAAAAGAAAGGCATATATAAATAAATGTATAGTAAAGACGAACTCAAGAACCTGAAACTTGAATTTTGGGAAAGTTTCGCCGCATTTTGTGAAGTACAGCCGTATCTGAGAGGACGCAAGAAAACGTGGGTTTTATATGATACGAAAGTGAAAGGGGTCGAACTCAAATTCGATGCGACAAGAGAGGGTGCGTTTGTCATCCTCGAAGTGAACCATAGGAGCGAAGAGGCCCGGCTGGAGATGTTCGAACGCCTGACGTGGTATAAGGATACGCTGGAAATGGATTTTCCGGAGGGGTTGACTTGGGACATTTGTTTCGTGCGCGATACCGGAAAGCAGGTGGCCCGTATTTATACAGCCAAATCCGGGATTGACTTCCACCGCCGTCAGGATTGGGGAGAGTTTTTCTCTTTTATGGCTAGTCAAATGTATCTGTTGGAACGAAACTTCATGTCCATAGCAGAGTATTTGAGGGAATGAAAAGATTTAAATCATAATGAACACTGGAAATATAAAACAATTTATAGGAGTGGCAGCTATCAGTTTATTGACGGCTTGCGGTAGTCCTACACCCGATGCTGTGCTGTTGAAACCGGGAGTCAGCCGGGAATTGGCTCAGTTCAGGAAAGAACATTTCAAGGAGGTACGTTACAACCTCTTTTTTTCCATCCCGGAATCCCGCGAAGAAGCCGTCACAGGCAAAGCGGATATAACGCTTGCTATCCGCGAAAGACTGCCGGTTATCATAGACTTCCGAGGGGAATCGGAACAGGTAGCCTCAGTTTTGTTGAATGGTAGGAAAGTCCCTTATACGGTTAAGGACGAGCATATCGTGATCGATACAAGAGAGGTGGCAAACGGAGAGAATCGCGTGACTATCGAATTTACGGCAAACGATCAGTCGCTTAACCGCCGGGACGAATTCCTCTATACGTTGCTGGTTCCCGACCGGGCGCGTACGCTCTTCCCTTGTTTCGACCAACCGGACATGAAATCGCTTTTCACCCTGTCGTTGGAGGTTCCGTCTTCCTGGCAGGCGGTCGCCAACGGGGCGGTCGAGCAGGTGGATTCGACATCCGTCGCCGGGTGCAAGCGGATTTCTTTCCGGGAAACAGAACCGCTCAGCACCTATCTTTTCTCTTTTGTTGCCGGTAAGCTGACACGGGAAACGTATTCGCGCGACGGACGAAATATTTCGATTTACCATCGCGAGACCGACCCGAAGAAGGTGGCACAGTGTCCCGATATTGCCTCCGAAGTGTTCGATGCACTCGAATGGCAGGAGGAATATACACAGATACCATACCCCTTCGCCAAATACGACCTGATCATTTTGCCGGAATTCCAGTTTGGCGGGATGGAACATACGGGAGCGACCTTATATACGGACGGGCGGATGTTCCTGAACGAGAACCCGACATTGAACGAGCGTCTGGCACGCAGTTCCTTGATTGCGCACGAGACTTCGCATATGTGGTTCGGGGACTTCGTGACGATGGAATGGTTCAATGATGTCTGGACAAAAGAGGTCTTTGCCAATTATTATGCCTCCCAGATAATCAAGCCTCTGTTTCCGGAGGTGAACCATTCTTTGAATTTCATGCTTGACTATATCCCCGCGGCCTATTCCGAAGATCGTACCGCCGGTGCCAATCCGGTGAAGCAGCAACTGGAGAACATGCGAGATGCCGGATTGATGTACGGTAATATCATCTATGACAAGTCTCCGGTTATCCTGGAAATGCTGATTAAGAAAATGGGGAAGGAGTCTTTCAGGAAAGGGATTCAGGAATACCTGAAAACGTATGCCTACGGAAATGCTACCTGGGAAGGACTGATCGGTATTCTGGACAAATATACGGACGATGATCTGACGGCCTGGAGCCGGGTTTGGGTGAATGAAAAGGGCATGCCGGAGATATGTGGAGTGATATCCGAAGATGGCAAATCGTTGCAGGTCTCGCAGAAAGATCCGTTAGGACGCGGGCTGTTGTGGGAACAAGACTTGTCTTTTCTGGTTGTCTATCCTGACGGAGGGACGGAGGACGTGCAAGTTTCATTTGGAAAAGAGCAGGCGTCATGCCTCAAGGAACTGAAAAGGCAGGCGAGCGAAGGCTGTTTCGTCATGCCCAATGCCGATGGCAAAGGATATGGTTTCTTCCGCCTGCTTGAGAAAGATGCGAAGGCTTGTTTGGGCAACCTTCCCGCTTGTAAGGACGAGGTGTTGAGAGGTTCTTTGTTGATTACGTTGTACGAGAATTTATTGAACCGGACTATCCCTGCAGAGCTTTATATGGAAGCAATGTTGGATTATTTGCCTACGGAAAACAATTCTCTGTTGTTCTCGGCCGCCCTCGGATATATCGGTAATTGCCAACGTTTCTATCTCGCTGATCCGGAGAAACTGGAACTGGTGCTCTGGCGAATCGTGACAATGGCGGAACAATCCCAACAACGTTTGCAGGCGTTCCGCCAATATCGTTCCATAGCCCGCTCGCCGGAAGCGGTCGGAAAACTATACGCGCTCTGGAAAGACCAAAAAGCGCCTGCTGGATGTTCGTTGAGCGAAAACGATTATATCAGCTTGTCGTACGATCTGGCTATCCAGATGCCTGACAAAGCCGATGAAATCGTAGCAACCCAGCAAGCACGGATCACCAACCCGGACCGCAAACGGCAATATGCATTCATCTCACCCTCCGTTTCTCCCCGACAGGAAGTGCGCGACAGTGTGTTCGCTTCTCTGCTCGTAGCCGAGAACCGTCGCGTCGAGCCGTGGGCTTCGGCCGCCTTGTCGAACCTGAACTGCCAGTTGCGCCAGAAAGAAGCGGTCGGTTATATCCGTCCGGCACTGGAAGCCTTGCAGGAAATACAGCGTACGGGAGACATCTTTTTTCCGCGTGATTGGGTACGGGCTTTATTGAGCGGACATACTTCGCCGGAGGCTAAGAAGGAGGTGGACGATTTCTTTGCCGCCCACCCGGACTATCCGGTCCTGCTCTCAAATAAAATCCGTCAGCAGGCGGATCATTTGTACAGATAACCGGAATTATCGGGTTAAAATTGGCCTCATAATAAAAAATCACCCCGATTGGCTAATCTTTTGTAAGTTTTATTTGCTAATTCAATTATTATTGTAACTTTGCAACGTAAAAATAATAACAAATGAAAAGTACGGTTCTGCATCTCCACCATCATCATCATTACAACGGGCAATAGTTCGGTGGGCTGTGTGGTATGTAGGAACATATGATATAAATGAATAAGGCTTGCCGTTTACGGTGGGCCTTATTTTGTTTTTGGAAAAATATATACAAACAAAATAAACATGTTACGAATCGCAGTACAATCAAAAGGTCGTCTTTACGATGAAACAATGCTTCTCTTAGAAGAAGCCGGTATTAAACTAAACAGGGGAAAACGTATTTTGCTGTTGTCGGCAAAAGGTTTTCCAGTAGAAGTCTTATTCTTGCGCGATGACGATATTCCACAATCTGTAGCCAATGGAGTTGCCGACATAGGTATCGTTGGCGAAAACGAATATGTAGAAAAAGGACAGGAGGCCAAGCTGATCAAACGTTTAGGATTCAGCAAATGCCGTCTTTCACTCGCCATTCCGAAAGATGAAGATTATCAGGGGGTGGAATGGTTCGCCGGAAAAACGATCGCAACTTCCTATCCGGAAATACTGAAGGCTTATCTGGCTGAAAAGGGAGTGAAAGCAGACCTTCACGTAATTAGCGGGTCTGTGGAAATTGCGCCGGGCATCGGCCTCGCGGATGCGATTTTCGATATCGTCAGCTCCGGCAGCACGCTGGTGAGCAATCAGCTCAAAGAAGTGGAAGTCATCATGCAAAGCGAAGCCTTGTTGATTGCTAACAATAACCTGTCGGATGAAAAACAGGCTATCCTGAACGAACTGTTGTTCCGTTTTGAAGCGATCCAGGTAGCGGAAGGCAAGAAATATGTATTGTTGAACGCTCCGAAAGACAAGATGGACGAGATCATAGAAGTGCTGCCGGGCATGAAGAGCCCGACCATCACGCCGCTTGCCGACGGGAACTGGGTGTCTGTCCAATCCGTCATAGCGGAGAAACATTTCTGGGAAATCATCGGTAAACTGAAATCATTGGGAGCAGAAGGCATACTGGTGCTACCGATCGAGAAAATGATTTTGTAAATTAAGAAGTAAATTCTTACCTCTTAATTTTTTAATTCTTAATTTTTAATTTATAAAGTGGAAGTAATCAAATATCCGTCAAGAGAAGAATGGGCCTCATTGGCCCTGCGTCCGGCGCTGGATGTCACGACACTGTTCGATACGGTCCGCACGGTGCTGGATGAAGTCCGGAAGGGAGGAGATGCCGCCGTTATCCGGTATGAGGAGAAGTTCGACAAGATAGATCCCGCTACCTTCGAAAGGTTGCAGGTTTCAGAACAGGAATTAGCGGAAGCGCAGG
>ENA-OQEY01000627-OQEY01000627.1-human-gut-metagenome-genome-assembly--contig:-NODE-627-length-20657-cov-4.277405_pt1 | contig 20657 bp, 15 predicted proteins | sample MGYA00242801_ERZ504647 | MGnify/ENA primary metagenome ERZ504647 (study PRJEB26092, sample SAMD00036204) | human gut metagenome | host: Homo sapiens | study: EMG produced TPA metagenomics assembly of... | reverse complement strand
GGTTCAGGCCGATTCAGTTGAGATACCCCGAAAAAGCCAGTGTTTACCGGGCTTTGCGGGATCGGCAGAGAGAAAAAATCCTGCCGTTGACTACTGTTTGACTACTATTTTTCAAAAGGTTGACTACCGCTTCCGCGGTTCTCATAAATATTTGCGCTCGTAGCTCAGCTGGATAGAGTGACAGACTCCGACTCTGTAGGCCGCTGGTTCGAATCCAGTCGGGCGCACCAAACACGGCTAAGGTTTCTCCTTTAGCCGTGTTTTTTTTGATAGTAGATTCATTCCAAAGACCAGCAAGAATCCGAAAAATATGGGGTGTTATTATATGGGCAAAAGCAGTAAAGCAAACTTTCTTAAAGCAAAAAAGTATTTTCCATTACGGGTTATTCTACTTGCGCTTGGCTTTATTATTGTTTGTATCTTGGGGATTCCGACAGGTATTCACTGGTTGTTCAAACAGAACGCTACTTGTGACTTTTTCCAGGCAGAATGGGACGCGGGAGATGTATTATCATTTTATGGTGCGCTTTTAGCGGCCGCATCCACTATAGTTGGCGTTTATCTTTCAGTACAAGCTGCCCAAAGAAGTTATAGAGAAGATGAGAAGAGACGGGTACGCCCTTATTTAGCAATTACCCATTTCAAAACAAAAAGCCGTATTAGTTTATTCAATGGACAGGCAGAAAATACCGAAACCGAGAAAAACGAGTTTTACCAGGAGTTCAAACTGCAGAGGGTATATGTTATTATTAAACAAGACACCGTAGTGTTTACAGACCAATTATCCAAAGAACAAAAAAGAATTGTCGAAAGAGCGGGATTTAGCTGGAAGCCCGAAGGAAAAGGCCATTACATTCCAGAGTTCAAGAATTATCTCTCCATGCCTTTTCAAATCGATAATGTAGGTGGAGGTGCGGCGTTGAACTCTCAACTTATTTTTGCCAAAGATGGCACTAAGAGAAGAGGCGTTACTTTTTATACCCTCAAACCAGATGACAACTTTTATTTTCATATTTTTTCTGAGTCAATCACGGACGAAATGTATGGCACATATACACTGGAGCTAAGATACGATGATATTCTGGGAAATAGTTATTCGCAAAAATACCCTATTGAACTAAAAGATGACCCGGTGGATGGAAAGTTTACGTGGTCTTTCGATTTATCAGGGTCTCAATGTGAAATTGGGCGATAGTCCCTTGCTGTACCTACTTGGAATAAGTTAATTGGTGAAGTCTTGATTTCCCTGTAAAATGTTAGAACTTTATGGTATAATTCGGTTAAGTCGAGAAATGCAGGGCAGGTGCGATACATGACTCCGGAACAAAAAGCTCGCGAATCTATTGACAAACGACTCCTGCAGGCAGGATGGGTGCTCCAGGATATGGCCCAGCTAAATCCGCAGGCAAGCCTAGGGGTAGCTGTACGGGAATTCCCCACCAGTACTGGGCCAGTAGATTATGGACTGTTCATAGAAGGAATCCCTGTGGGGGTTGTGGAGGCAAAAGCTGACGATAAGGGCGAGAATATCACTGTGGTGGAAACACAGTCCAGCCGCTATGCAGGCAGCACCTTTAAGTGGATCAAGGCTGAATATCAAATCCGCTTCGCCTATGAAGCCACTGGGAAACTGACACGCTTTACGGATTATCGGGATCAGAAATACCGCTCCCGCCGTATTTTCAGCTTTCACCGTCCTGAAAACCTTTTTGCCCTATTGAAGTCTGAGGATACAATTCGCAATCGCATGAAACATTTTCCACCTTTTGATCCTACGGGCTTCCGTGGTTGTCAGGTTGCTGCTATCGAGAGTTTGGAGCAGTCTTTTGCACAAAACCGACCCAGAGCGTTGATTCAGATGGCCACCGGCGCGGGCAAGACCTTTACAGCCATTACGGCGGTATACCGCCTGCTGAAATACGCCAAGATCAACCGTGTGCTGTTCCTGGTGGATACCAAAAGCCTGGGCGAACAGGCAGAGCGGGAGTTTCTTGCTTACCGGCCCAATGACGACAACCGGTCTTTCTCCGAGATTTACGGGGTACGCCGGCTGAAAAGTTCTTATATTCCCCAGGATGTGCAGGTGTGTATTAGTACTATCCAGCGAATGTACTCCATCTTGAAAGGGGAGGAACTGGATGAGTCGGCGGAGGAGACATCGCTTAACGAGCTTACTTCGGCAGACCGTCAATTGGCTAAAGAGGTAGTCTACAACGAAAAGTACCCACCGGAATTTTTTGACTGTATCATTATCGATGAGTGTCACCGTTCCATCTACAATGTCTGGCAGCAGGTGCTGGATTATTTCGATGCTTTCCTTATTGGACTCACTGCTACGCCGGATAAGCGCACCTTTGCCTTCTTCAATGAGAATGTGGTTAGCGAATATTCCAGGGAACAGGCCATCATCGATGGCGTCAATGTGGGTGAGGATATTTTTCTCATCGAAACCCAGGTGACTAAAAGCGGCGCCCACATTATGAAGCAAGTCATTGAGTGCCGTAACCGGCTTTCGCGAGAAAAACGCTGGAAACAGCTGGATGAGGATGTGGACTACATACCTACTCAGCTGGACCGGGATATTGTCAACCCCAGCCAGATCCGCATGGTAATCCGCACTTTTCGGGACAATCTGTTTACCACACTCTTCCCGCGACGCAAAGAAGTTCCCAAAACCTTGATTTTTGCTAAAACCGATAGCCATGCTGACGATATCATCCAGATTGTCCGAGAGGAGTTCGGAGAGGGAAACGAATTCTGCAGAAAGATTACCTACTCCGCAGAAAACCCAGAGGGTGTACTCAGTGAGTTCCGCAATGGCTACAACCCTCGTATTGCGGTAACAGTGGATATGATTGCCACTGGTACCGATGTCAAGCCCATTGAATGCCTGATCTTTATGCGGGATGTACGCAGTAAGAATTATTTTGAGCAGATGAAAGGTCGGGGCACTCGTACCCTCAGTAAGGATGACTTGCAAAAAGTGACTCCTTCAGCCACCGAGAACAAAGATCACTTTGTCATCGTGGATGCAGTAGGTGTCACGAAGTCCAAGAAATCCGAAACCCGCCCCCTGGAGCGCAAGCCCTCGGTTTCGCTGAAAGAACTGATGATGACAGTGGCTTTGGGTGCTCGTGATGAGGACACCCTGACCTCTCTTGCCAATCGGGTGATCCGGCTCAACCGTCAGATGAATTCCAGCGAGCGAAAGGAATTTTCCCAGGTAGTGGGTGTTCCCGCCAATCAGCTGGCGGAGCAACTGCTCAACACCTTTGACGAGGATATTCTCACTGCCCAGGCACAGGAGAAGTTCCAGACCCAGGAGCCCACGGAAGAGCAGATGAAGACGGTGCAGAGAGAAGCGGCAACGCAAGCCGCTGCGCCTTTCTGCCGTCCAGAGGTGCGGGATTTTATCGAGAATGTCCGACGCAGCCATGAGCAGATTATCGACAATACTAATCCGGATACCCTGCTCTTTGCTGGGTTTGACATCCAGAGAGAAGAAAACACTGACCGGGTTATCCGTACTTTCCGTGAGTTTATTAAGGAGAACAAGGACGAGATCATTGCTTTGCGTATCCTTTACAACCAGGCCTATCGGGACCGGCCTATGGCTATTGAAAAGCTGAAAGCCCTCTATGAGAAACTGCGAAGCAAAGGCGTGACCATTGAGCGGCTGTGGGACTGCTATGCCATCAAGAAACCGGAGAAGGTAAAGGGGACGGGCACGCTGCGTCAGTTGGCCGACCTGGTATCCATCATCCGTTTTGAGATGGGCGAAGCGGAGGGTTTACAGCCCTTTGCCGACAAGGTAAATTATAACTTCCAGCAGTGGACATTCCGCCGCAACGCCGGTGCGGTGCATTTTACCCCAGAACAGATGGAGTGGCTCCAACTGGTGAAAGATCATATCGCCACCTCTCTGAGCATCCAGCCGGAGGACCTGGACCTGAGCCCCTTTGACCGCAAGGGTGGCCTGGGGCGGTTCTATCAGGTGTTTGGGGACAGGTATGAGGAGATTTTGATGGAAATGAATCGGGAATTGGTGGCGTAAGGAGAGAAAATATAGATGCCAGAGAAAAGCACCTATACAAAAATGAGCACATTGGGAAATGTAGCTACATATATCAATGGACGAGCATTTAAACCAAGTGAGTGGGAAACGGAAGGCTTGCCAATTATTCGAATTCAAAATCTTACGAATCCTTCTGCGCCTTATAATTTTTCCAGTAAGCTATTAGAAGAAAAATACAGGGTCAAGCAAGGAGATCTGTTATTTGCGTGGTCTGCCTCACTTGGTGCTCATATCTGGACAGGACACGACGCATGGTTGAATCAACATATTTTTCGAGTGATTCCATCTGAACAGGTAAAAAAGAAATATTTATACTACTTCTTACTTCAAGTAGTTGCTGAACTTTACGCAAAGACGCATGGTTCCGGCATGGTGCATATTACCAAGGCTCCATTTATGAATACACCAATACCTGTTCCAGCTCTTAACGAGCAAGAGCGCATCGTCTCCAAAATTGAGGAGCTGTTTTCCAGGCTAGACGCCAGCGTGGCGGAACTGCAAACCGCAAAGGAAAAACTGAAGGTCTACCGCCAGGCGGTGCTGAAAGAGGTATTTGAAGGTGCATTTACCCATCATCAGATGATTGATATAGATTTGGATTGGGTATCTGTAGAAGAAACGATGACATTACCCACAATTCCGCCCGAATGGAGGTATATTGCTCTATCTAAACTAGGGGAATTAGGTCGTGGAAAGTCTAAGCATCGGCCTCGTAATGATCCAGCTTTGTTTGAAGATGGGAAATATCCTTTTATCCAAACAGGAGATGTAAAAGCGGCAAAACGATATATAACGACATGTGCCAAAAAGTATGGTAATTTTGGCTTGCAGCAGAGCAAGTTGTGGCCAAAAGGTACACTTTGTATTACAATCGCCGCCAATATAGCTGAAACTGCATTTTTAGGTATAGACGCATGTTTTCCAGACAGTATAGTTGGATTTACTCCTTCGGAGTATATCATTCCAGAATATATAAAGCACTTTATCGAATCCCAAAAGGTCCGCTTATGGGCTTTTGCCCCAGCAACTGCGCAAAAAAACATCAATTTAGATACGCTTGAAAACCTTGTTGTTCCGTACTGTTCCATTGAAGAGCAACACCAGGTTGTTGCAGAAATTGAATCAAAAATGACGGTTTGTGATAATATTGAAGAAACAATTGAAGCTACTTTACAACAGACAGAAGCCCTGAGGCAGAGTATTTTGAAGCGGGCGTTTGAGGGGGAACTGTAATAATGCTATATGCTGCCCATGCAGGAATACTGTTGAGTGAAGATCTTGGTTTGTACCAGAAGGATATATGGTACTCTATAAAGTTGGTTGATGACATTGAGTATCGGTGGCGCTTGACGGGAAATTTACTTTTAGAGGTATTAGCAGGGACGTTTTGTGATAAAAGAGCCGCATTAATTTGCGCTAAAAAAACGTATGTCTCTTTGCTTTATTTGGTACTACGCCATTATTTTCAAATTGCCGATGCCGGATGTGCTTTTTATGGGGGGCGGATTAATCTGCCGGGCATGGATACAAATCTTGATTCCCAAGACTGTAATGATGAAGAACCGTTTTTCTATTGGAATTCAAGAGTCCAAGGTGGTTTGGTTGGGCCTGGTGTATACGAGATAGAGGCCGGATTAGATGATTTTAATCGTTACAAACCATCGTTTGCAGTGACGGTTCAGTGTACAGTAAGGAAGCCGATTGATTTTGGCGAAATAGATGAGCACATATTTATATACAACAGAGAAGCACAAAGGCTACTTAATACAATTATTGTTGCAACGAGTATCCACGATATTGGAATGGAAATGACATTATTTTGTGGGTTGCTTGAACACTTATCAGAATCAGGGAAGAAAGATCCAGACGTGATTCGAGAAATCGAAAATCTTATTGAACAAGTAAAAAACTCTGAACTAGAAGAAGAGAAAAAAAGGAATCTAGTCAGTTATTTAAGTGTAGGAAAGGAACTTTCGGCTCGACAGCGTTGCTTATCTTTGCTAAAAAAATATGCTAAAAGCAAATATGGTTCATATAGTGCATCCAATGTGTTTGATGAAGCATATTCGATACGTAGTACTTTCTCGCATGGAGAAGAACCAGACTATGGTAAAGTAAAGGCTGCGGCATATATGCGTTTTTTGATGTTGGATGTTATTAAGGGCTATCTTCAAAGCAAGGAGGACGAACATGCCTGACCAAACCTCAACCATCATCTCCAAAGTCTGGGGGATGTGCGGCCCCTTGCGGGACGACGGCGTGTCCTACGGCGATTATCTGGAGCAGCTTACCTATCTGATTTTCCTGAAAATGTCCGACGAGTACGCAAAGCCGCCCTACAACCGTCAGACCGGCATTCCGGAAGGCTACGGTTGGGCGGATATGAGCGACCTCAAGGGTGCGGAGCTGGAAGGGAAGTATAAAGCCATCCTGGAAACTCTGGGAGGGCAGGGAGGCACCCTGGGCAAGATTTTCAAGGGCGCTACCAATAAGATCAATAACGCCGCCATCCTGTACCGAATTGTCCAGATGATCGATAAAGAAAAATGGGTGTCCATGTCCACTGACGTTAAGGGCGAGATCTACGAAGGCCTGCTGCAAAAGAACGCCGAGGACGTTAAGAGCGGCGCAGGCCAGTATTTTACACCCCGTCCTTTGATTCAAGCCATGGTGGAGTGCATTCGCCCGGAACCTATGAAGACCATCGCCGACCCTTGCTGCGGCAGTGGCGGCTTTTTGCTGGCGGCTCAAAGCTATCTGGCAGATCCGAAGCACTACAACCTGGACCGAGAGGAAAAGGAGTTTTTAAAGAGGGAAGCCTTCCGGGGCTGGGAAATTGTTCCCAGCACCTTCAAGATGAGCCTGATGAATCTTTACCTTCACAATATCGGCGACCTTTACGGTCAGGTGCCCATCACCCTGGGGGACGCCCTACTCACCGATCCCGGTGAGAGGTTCGACTATGTGCTTACTAACCCACCTTTTGGCAAAAAATCTGCCCTCACTTTCACCAATGAAGAAGGTGAGCAGGAGGAGGAAGACCTTGTCTATAACCGGCAAGATTTTTGGACGACCAGCTCCAATAAGCAGTTGAATTTCCTTCAGCATATCAATACACTTCTAAAAGCCACTGGTAAGGCAGCGGTAGTCGTGCCGGACAATGTGCTGTTTGAGGGCGGCGCTGGTGAAACTATTCGAAAAAAACTGCTGGAAACCTGCGACCTCCACACGGTTCTCCGCCTGCCGACAGGAATTTTCTACAAACCAGGCGTCAAGGCTAATGTGATATTTTTTGATAAGCGTCCTGCCAGCCCAGATTACCAGACGAGAGAAATTTGGTTTTATGATCTTCGAACCAATATACACTTCACGCTAAAACAGCGCCCGATGACTTACGGGGATCTGGAAGAGTTCATCCAATGCTACAATCCCGAAAACCGCTACGAACGGCACGAGACTTGGAGCGAAGAGAACCCGGATGGCCGTTGGCGTCGTTATTCTGTAGACGAAATTCTCTCCCGTGATAAAACGAGCTTGGATATTTTTTGGATCAAAGATAAAGCGTTAGCGGACTTGGACAATTTGCCGTCACCGGAGGCATTGGCAGAAGATATCATGGAAAATCTCCAAAATGCTTTGGAGGGATTTTCTGAGCTGCTTAATAGTCTAAAATAGTCTTTTTCACACCCCCACCCTCCCCTGCATCTGGGCACTGACCTCCCGCTTCTTCTCATCGAAGGCGTGGGTGTAGATGTCCAGCGTGGTGGAGACCTGCGCATGGCCTAAAATCCCGGAAACTGTAGCCACATCCGCCCCGCCGGAGATCATCAGGCTGGCGGCGGTATGTCTGAGGCTGTGGACGTTCAGGTCCAGGGGCAGGCCGTGCTTCTTCAAAATCAATTTGAACCGCCAGGTGAAGGTACTTGGGGTCATGGGCAGGTCGGCGCCGTGACGGCGGAAGATGTAGTCCTCTGGGGTGAGGGGATGGCCCTCGTGAAGTTCCAACTCCCCCTGGCAGAAAGAGCGGTATTCTTTCAGCAGGCTGGCCATCTCCAGGGAAAAGTAGACATACCGGTCCCCTGCGGTGGTCTTGGGTTCTTTCACAAGGATGTCCTCTCCCGTGACCTTTACCACGTTGCGGCAGATGTGGATGGATTTCTCGGAAAAGTCCACGTCCTTCCATTTGAGGCCGCAGCACTCCCCACGCCGCATCCCCGTAGCGATGATGAGCTTGAAATACGTCTCATATTTGATGCTCTCCTCCTCCAAGGCGGCAATGAGCTTCCGGGTGGTTTCCTCATCCCCTCCATTGTGCTTTTTCTTCTTTTTGCCAGCGTATTTGTAAGTTCTCCAAGCCGGGTTCTGCGCCAAAAAACCGCCCTCCATGGCATCGGAGAGGATTCCACACAGACAGGCGTGGACTCCCTCAACGGTGCTCTCGGAGAGCGGTTTTCCGGTCACAGAGTTCTTTTGTTTCCGCAAGGTTGCGTACAGATTGCGGAAGTGCTCAGGCTTTAGGTCGGTGAGCTTGTAGCTGCCCAGGGTGGGCAGGAATCGGTCAATGTCCTGCTTGTCCCTGGCCAAGGTCGATTTCGCCAGCTTCCCAGGGGCGATGTGGGCCAGCCAGTAGGCGGTATATTCTGCCAGAGTGACGGACTTGTCCACGGTTAGGGGCTGGTTTTTGCACTGCCGCTCAAAGAGGGCTGCTTCTTCCTCCAGCCATTTTTCCTTGGCCTTTGGTGTCAACCCCTCCGGTGGGTGGACGGTTTTTTGCTGGGGCTTGCGGCGGTGGCCCTCCGGGTCATAGCCCATGGACACCACCAGCAGGTAACTGTTGCCACGCTTTCGGATGCTTGCCATGATAAAGAACCTCTTTCCTGTTGGGATTCCTCCTGTGGAGGCAACCACACATTACCCCACGTGTGGACAGAAGTCTAGCCCTGTTTTCACTTTCTACCATTTGGACAAGAGGGGCGGCTTAGCTCCTCCACAAGCCCCAGCGATGTACCTGGTTTTCAGAACCGAAACAGGGCTTCTTCCAACCTTTCGGCTGCCGCCTGCTTCAATTTCATCTGGGGGTGACAGTATGTGCGCTCCAGAAAAGAGGTGTCCCCGTGGCCTGCCAGCTCCGCAACGGTCTGTTTGTCCACTCCCTCGTGGAGCATAGCGGAGACGAAGTAGTGGCGCAGGGTATGCAGATGGAAAGAAGAGGGGAAGCCCAATTCCTGAAAGAGTTTCCGCAGGCGCTTGGTGAAGGTGTCTGGATGAACCGGCTCCCCCTGGGCGTTGGCGAACAGATAGGGGCTGACCTTCCGATGGTTCTCCCTGGCCATGCGCTTCTGGAAGTCGTACAGACTCCACAGCGTGCTGACCACATAGTAGGAGATGGTCATGGAACGGCTGCGGCCATTCTTGGTGGGCCCCTCCACCACCCCTTTCCCCGGAACCACGCTGCGGGAGCGGCAGACTACGAGATTCCAGGTGTAGTGGTCCACAAAGGAGAAGTCACTCCACCGCAAGGCACACAGCTCTCCCCGGCGGCAGCCGGTGTAAATCGCCAGGACGTAGAAGGCGTGGTAGAGGATGTGCTCCTCGGACAAAGCGTTGAGGAAGTACTGTGCCTGCTCATCCGTGGGGATGAACTGCTGCCGGTGCTCCGTGTCCGGCAGATCGATCATCCGGGCGGGGTTGCGCTGGATGATTTCATTTCGCTTGGCATCGCTGAGCACGGCGGACACCACGGTCAGGTATTTCTGCACCGTGGCCTCCTGGATGGGCTTGCCCTGGTGGGTGCGTTTCCTCAACTCGATCAGCATATTCTCCAGAGCCATGGGCCGCAGCTCCCCCAGCTTGATGGCGCCAATGTAGGGGTAGACCCTCTCCAGCATCCGGCGGTAGCTGGCCAGAGTGCCGGGAGCGTATTTCACCTGCCGCTCCAGCCACCGGGTGGCGTAGGCTTCAAAGGTGGTGTCCCGGTCCTCGGCAAAACCGGATTTCACCAGGCGTTCCAGCTCCTCGGCTTCGTGGGCAACGTACTGCGGGATGCCCCGGGGCTTCACCGAATTTGGGACGGTGATGGTCTTAGCCTTGCAGATTTTCTTGCCGTTTGGGCGGTAGCCGTTGCTGATGGTGATCTTGAATTTGCGGTCTGATAGTTTCTTGATGCTTGCCAAATAGCTGCCTCCTTTACATCTTCTGTTGATAGTCTTGTTCATCGGATTTCTCACCCAGAGCCCGTTTTCGCCGGCGCTGGGGACGCATGGTGGTGCTGTCCTCCACCTCCGAATTGGCTTCCAGCAGCTGGGTCAAGTCAGCGGAAAGATATGCCGCATCACTTCCAAGAGAACCAGCAAGGCCGTGGGAATCAGGGAAATCCAGAACAGCCCCTTGGCGTGACTGTCCAGATTCTTCTGGCTGGAGGACAGCTTCGAGGAAAACTGATCGCTGATCCTCCCAGCCTGTATGGATAGCTTCTTCTCCACTTCCTTCGCCGACTCTTTCAAGGAGCTCTGGAAACTCTGTAAGGCTGCCTGGGACTTCTGGGCGCAGTCCGTCAGTTCCTCCGTCTGGCTCTGGAGGAATTCCTCCATCTGCCACTGGGTAGCCAGGGCAGCCTGGGCCTCCAAAATCTGTTCCAGCAGTTGAAGCTGGGTCTGCTGCAGCGATAAAAGCGCCGCCCAATTCTTCTCCGTCACGGTGACGCAGGGCACCACTTTTCCAGCGGCCTGGGATTGCTGCCGGGCCTGCTGCTTCAAGTCTTCTAAGGATCTCCGCTCGGATTCGTAGTTCATATTCCATTTTCTCCTTCCTAAATTTCGTTTCATGGAGTTTGTTGTCCCGGCAGCGCATCCCGCCGGGGGTGGTGTAGGTGATATACTTCCTGCCGTCCTCCCACCGGACGCCGTAGCCACGGCGCTCCATCCTGCGGATGAAGTCCCGCCGGGAACGGGCCGAAGCCATGCAGTCCTCAATGGCCACCATCAGGTGGAGCTTCCAGCTCTGGCCCTTTTCCATGGAGCGGTACTCACGGGTGGAGGGTTCTTTTCCCTGCTTCGGGCGCTCCCTGGGCAGCACAGAATAGTGGTACTTCATGCAGAGCTGGTCGGAAAGGTCCCGCAGGTGCTCCAAGGTGCGGGGCCCCTGGCGGAGCATTTTCCCGCTCTCATAGCACACCGCATTCACCAGAAAATGGGAATGGATGTGGCGGGCGTCCACATGGGTGGCCACCAGCACCTGGCTCTCCGGCCATGCCCGTTCCGCGAACTCTTTCGCCAGCTGATGGGCCTGGGGGCCGGTGATGGGTTCCTTTGGAGAAAAGGACTGGGTGTAGTGATAGAACCACACGGGGCTTTTCTTATGATGGGCGACCCGAGCAGCCCGGAATTCCTGGACAGCGAAGTGGGAAGAGCAGCGCACCCCGCTGACCAGTTTCCTGCCGGTGCGCCTGTCCTGGGTCTTTTCGTCCTGGGAGACATAGCCGGCAACCTTGCCCAGGGATACGGCGGATTGCCGCTGGTAAGGGATGTAGTTGACGGTAGCCATCATCGGGACTCCTGTTCCGCCAGCTCAAAGAAGCGGTGGTAGAGCCTGTCCAAATCCCGGTGGACGGCGTCCAGATTCGCCACCTGCACCCGGCCCATGTGGGCCAGGGTAGTGAGCTGGTTCAGGTTGTTCCCGATGGCGTTGAGCTCTTTCGCCACGGCTTTCCCGTCTAAAATCACCTGGAGCTTCTTCCGCAAGGCCGCTGCCCGGATGTAGTTGCTGGGGGTCATCATGGCCTTGTCCGCCTGCTCCTGGATGCGGCGGAACTGTTCTTCTGTGAAGCGCACGGTGAAAGTGCGGTCTTTTTTCTGTTTCACAGGCTTCTTTCCTTTCTGCAAAGTGGGTGCGGGCTTCTGCCCGCCTTTTGTGCTGACCGACAACGTCGGGCAGGCGCTCTGCTTGCCCTCCCTAAAAGGGAGGAGTGTGTGGGTTTGAGACTACGGTGCATTTTGTTTCCAGCCTGAGAGAAGCAGAAAAATGAAAATGGTTTTCCTGCTTCCCTGCTTCTCCGGTGACTTCTACCAAACTTGCCCCTGTGGGGCCCAAACCGGCCCCTGACCGGGCTGGGACGGGTCGTTCCCCCATCTGGGGAGGAAACCGGCTAAAACGGGCCTCCTGGGAGCAAATCTGGGGCTTGAGTGGTTTTGTGGGAACTGGCTTTGGGACGGTTGTCTTCGTTTCCAGTGCCGGAAGGAACGCAAGGGACGCTTAATTCCGCTAGAGGGGATTGGACAGGATTTGCGTCACTTGATGGGAATTTTTTCAAGGGTGCAAGAAGGCAATGTGCAAGGGTGTACTCTTTAGCTTTTACACAATATGTAGGCGATTTGATTTTTCCGAACACAAGATGAGCAAGTGTGCTCCACGCCCGTTTGCACCCTTGCACCCTTCATTCTATTCTCAGCCAATTCCACTCGTTGGCTAGGCGGACGGACGCCACATAGCCAGTTAGATTTCGCTTGGCCTCTTTGAGTGTCCGGGGAGAGATGCTGGCCTGCTCCGCCAAGCGGTACATCACTTTGGCAGGAACAACGGGGTGCTTGTCCAGGGTGTCTAGGATAAGCTGCTCCGCCAACGTGAGTTTGGAATCTGGACTTCTTCCGCTCAACAGCTCGTCCGCAGTGAGATTCTCATACCCCTCCTGCCAGTGAAGGGTGCCGTTCTGCAAGGAGAAGGCACGGGAATTCCCCTCTGGAGCTAGGGAGGATTTGTCGTGCACCATCACCCGGATGTCCCGGTCATTTTTGAGCCTGCCCACCAGCAGAACGCTCCGGGCGGTCGCTCGAAAGTCCATGGAGCCCAGTCCCCGTTGGGCGCTGTTGGCGGTTTGAGATTTGTTCAAGTGCCCCACCAGAACGATGGCGCAGCCGGTTTGGCTCGCCACCTTGGTCAGACCCTTCATTACATTTCGCACTTCATTAGCCCGGTTCATGTCCACTTTCTCTCCCAGATATGCTTGCATGGGGTCGAGGATCATCAGCTGGGCGTGGGTTTTCTCAATGGCCTCCCCGATGCGGTGATCCAGCATGGAGAGGGGAAAATCCGTTTCGTCAATGGCGTAAATCTTTTGCAAGTCTGCCTTGGATTCCAGTAGCCGGGGCTTGATGGTGTCGCCCAAACCGTCCTCGGCAGTCTGGTACAGGACGGTAAGGGGTTCCCCAGTTTCCCCGCCGGGAAGGGCCTGGCCCCGGCTGCAGGCCGCCGCGATCCACAGGGCCAGGGTGGTCTTGCCCTCAGCTGGGTCACCGTGGATGATGGACAGTTTTCCCAAGGGGATGTAGGGGTACCAGAGCCAGCGCACCGGTTCCACCGCCACATCCTCCAGGGAGATGAGCTTCAGTTCGGGTTGATTTTTCGGCAAATATCTTCGCACTCCTTTCGTCGCTCCCAGAGAAAAGGTGGGAGTAGTATTTTTAAAGGCGAAAAGCCAAGTCCATTTCGAACTCGGCCTCTACTTGTATTATTCTTCGGCTGGTGCTAGAATGTGAATATGGAAAGACTGCTCTGATTTGCATATGCGACAAGGAGGGAACAGGAAATGCCCCTGGGTGACCGGCAGGAAAACGATTTGGTTCACATCACGCTGGACGTGTGGCAGGACAAGGCGTACTACCTAGGGAAGGAATACCCTGCGGGCTATTTCGCTGCCGGGGTGCTGAATGTGTCTCACAACCTATTTGTGACTATCACCGGAGAGGGCGGTTTCTTGCTAGATGCCTATGCAATCGCAAAGTTTGGAGACCGGGAACAGCTGGAGGAGCTTCTCCCTGTGCTGTGGGAATCTGTGGAAAATATGTTGCGCTCACTTCGTCAGGTACCTCCCTTTTCCCTTTGGAATATGGAGGCGGAGCTTGGGAAAATGAAGGCAATGCTTGCTAAGGACCGCATCGATCAGTTGTTGGATAACCCAGAGGAGAAAATGTGGTTCCTCGCCTATCTCCGGGCGGGTATCTTGCTGCCTATCTCCATTTACCACTTTGTAATCGCCGCATGGCATCTGGAAACCTATTACTTACACCGTTTAGGAAAACGGGATGAGACTCACTTCGCTGTGGCGTTTCACGATTTTTACCACGATCCCTCTACAAAAGAGGTTTTAGAAAAAATGTTTGCTCCCACGATAGAGCCGTTCGATGCGAATCCCCGTCTGCGTTCTTCCTACACATTCGCAAGAGACCCCAAGGATGAAAAGAAGATGATTTTCGTCAACCGGGTGTTCTTCTCAAGCTATATGGACTTCTACGTGTACGACCTGCTCAACGGGATGCACTGGGGTCATGCCCCCAGCTTGTGCGAATGCTGCCTCAAATATTTTCTGACCACGGACAGCCACAAGCCAAAATACTGTGATGGCATGGCCCCGCAGAATCCCCACTACACCTGCCGCCAGTACGGAGCCATGAACCAGCAGAAAGAAAAGAACGCCAACCACCCCATCTACCGGATCTTTAAGACCCGGACGAACACCATCCGCAAACACCAAGAGCGTGGACAAATTACGGAGGAGCTGCGGAATGCGGCCATCGCTCTGTGCGAGGAATTGCGGGACAAGGCCCTCTTAGACACAGAATTTGCCCAGGAGGAATACCCGAAACGGATGGAGCAGGAGGCAGTATATGCGGAGGCCCGGCGGCGTATGGGAGGTGACGGTTCCTGTGACCAATGAGGAGTTGGCGTTGGCCTTTGAGCTAGGCGATGCTGGCGCAGGGGAAAGACTACTCCGCAATGTGGAGGGCTTGATCCGACACCAGGCAAGCAAGATGTGCCAGGACGACAGCCTGCTAGAGGACTTGCTGCAGGAAGGCAGGGCTGCTGCCCTCGCCGCCGCTGGGGATTATGACGGTGAGAGGGGCGCCCTTTTTACCACATACGCTTTGCCAAGGATTCGGGCGGCTATGGTGGAGTATCTGGCAAGGGCTTCTTTATCTGTCTCTATCCCAGCGGGGAGGTATCTCCAGCTGCAGCGGGTGGGTAAGTTGATGAAGTCCAGCGCAGAAGAAAAAGATCAGCTGTCAGCTATTTGCCAGGGGTTGGGCGTTTCCATGGGAGTGGCCCAGGCGCTGCGGAAGGAATGGTTCTCTTTCTGGAACGGTGCAGCATCCCTGGACGGCTTGAATCAGATGGGCAACGATTTCACCAGCGACCCAGCGTATGTATATGAGCAAGGGCTTCTGTTAAGGGGCATAGCGACAGCTGTAGAGAACCTCCCTGCCCGGGAGCGCAATCTAATTTTGCGCTACTTAGGGCTAGAGGGAATCGCTCTGAACTTTCGGGAACTGGCGGTACTGCTCAACTACAACGGTCCCAGCTCGGCGGAGAAGGCTTACCGCAGGGCGGTGGAGAAGCTGAAAGCTGCCCTCTGGGAGGGAGAGTACGGGCAATACCGGCGGGCTAGGCGGATAGTGGAAAGGGCGATGAAAGATGCTGAGAAAGAGTGATCCACACTCTCTCTGCAAAACTTACCATGAGGACAAAGAGACGTTTTCATCTTGCCTGAGTGGGAGATAGAGATCTTTTTGCTTCTGCTTTCCATATGAAAATAAGTGATTCTACTAGCATCAGGATTTAAGAGGGAATGTTTTTGTGTGAAACGCAGAATCACATAATGCGAAAACGCAGAATTCAACATTATTTAATTGTAATAAACGCAGAATTCTGCTATGATAAAAAAGGAGGTGCTTGCTGATGGAAAACATAGGCTTTCATGAAGATTTGATCCGTGAGTTTAAAAGTGACCGATCTTGCCTTTCTGATGGGGAAATTATTGACGCCGTTGTGGCATTCGCCAACACGGATGGTGGTGATTTATATCTTGGTGTCGAAGATGATGGCGAAATTACGGGGCTTCATGAGAGGCATTATGATGTAACTCAATTAGCGGCTTTTATCGCTAATAAAACAGTCCCTCCGGTTCCTGTACGCACAGAAGTACTTAATTTTACTTTGCCAGTATTGAAGATAAGCGTCCCTAAGAGAACAGCAATTGTGGCATCCTCTTCTGGAAAGATTCAGAGGAGACGTCTGAAGGCTGACGGAACGCCAGAAAATGTCCCAATGTATCCATATGAAATTACGACACGTCTATCGTCTCTGAGGCTTCTAGACTTTTCTGCTCAGCCGGTACCGGATTCTACTTGTGATGATTTGGACCCTGTAGAGCGTGAACGATTGAGAAATATCATCCGTTCTTATCATGGGGAAGTTCAATTACTTGATTTATCAAACGAAGAATTGGACCGTGCACTTCAATTTGTTACCATGCAAAATGGGCAACTTGTTCCAACCTTATGTGGCTTGCTCATGATAGGAAAAGCCCCTATGATACAATCTCACGTACCTACTGCAGAAGCATCTATCCAAGTGCTTTCCGGAACTGATATAAAGGTCAATGAATCCTTTCATTTACCCCTTCTTGCAGCCTTTGATAAAATCAATTCTACCTTTACCGCTTGGAATTCAAGCGAGGAAATGGAAGTTGGCCTGTTTAGGATATCCATTCCATCTTATGAACCTCGCGCCTTCCGTGAAGCGCTTGTCAATGCATTTTGCCATCGCGATTACTCTCTTCTTGGCAGGGTGAGAGTTTCTATAAACGAAGATTTTTTGGAAATATCAAATCCTGGTGGTTTTATAGAGGGAATATGTGCTGATAACTTATTAGATGCAGAACCCCATGGTCGCAACCCTATTCTTGCAGATGCAATGAAACGCATTGGATTAGCCGAACGAACTGGGCGAGGAATTGACCGCATATTTGAAGGGTCCTTGCTATTTGGTCGGCAACTTCCCGACTACTCCCGTTCTAGTACCAATAACGTGGATTTATTGATTTCAAAAGGCCCTGTAGATAAAGCATTTGTTCAGATGATATCCGAAGAGCAAACTCGAATAGGCCATAGTTTGCCAATATATTCATTAATGATACTCAATGCGCTTAAATCGTTAAATCGCGCATCTGTCAATGAATTAGCCGAATTTATTCACACGAATGAGAACAGGATTCGTCCTATAGTTGAGTCTTTGTTAGAAAGTGGAATGGTTGAGGCAAGTGGAACTGGTCGAGGAAGAACTTATATGCTCAGTAGTCGGTATTACAAATTAACACATAGACCATATGCCTATGTTCGAAATCATGACATTGATTCGATGCGTCATGAAGAACTAGTCATAAAGCTAGCGAAGCATCAGGGATTTATTAGCCGATCTGACGTTATAGAGTTGCTACATGTAAGCCCCGCGCAAGCATATTACATTTTGAAGAAGCTCGTGAAAGGCGGTCGCCTTCAATTATTGGGAAAAGGTGCGGCGTCAAAATACTATCCTATTTAGTAATGCAGAAACACAGAATAGAACGCAGAATTCTGCGTTCTATTCTGTGTTCTGTGTTAGTCAGTTTTCTCTTTCTGCCTACCCGCTGACTACTGTTTGACTACTATTTTCCCAAAACCGGAAAAGCTGTGGGATTCCAGGCGCACCAAGGGATTTCACGGTTTTTGCAAATGGGTGCTAATTTTGTGGGATGTACCCGAAACCCGCATGAAACTTGGGTTTCTTCCTTGGCGGCCTGATAACTCCGACTCTGTAGGCCGCTGGTTCGAATCCAGTCGGGCGCACCAAAACTCCCAAAGGATATTCCTTTGGGAGTTTTCTTAATTATTAATGTTAGGAAAAGTAAACCGGCCTCTTGACAGCGCTAGTACTTGTAAGCGCCTGTTTTGGTCTGGATACGTTCTAAGCGGGCACCCAGCCGGCTTAGAATTTCGTTGGTGATTGTGCCCGTTGCCTCGGCCATAGCGTAGACCGTGATTTTCTCCGCCCCATCCTTTCCCAAAAGGGTGGCAATGTCTCCGGGGGATGTTTGAGGGATTTCCGTGATATCTGCCATCAACTGGTCCATACAGATTGCCCCCACGATGGGAGCTTTCCGGTGGTGAAGCAGCACCGTTCCCCGGCCATTGGAAAGTGCCCGGGGCACTCCGTCTGCGTAGCCAATGGAGAGGATGGCAATGCGCAGCCGCCGGGGAGCTGCCCACCCCAGTCCGTACCCCACTGTCTCTCCGGGATAGACCTCCTTTACCTGCGCCACCCGGGCTTTGAGGGACAGCACCGGTTTTAAGGCAACTGGGCAGGATGCCAGCTCCTCACGGGTACTCAGTACCCCATACAGGGCGATCCCCACCCGGGCATAGCTGCCGCCCAACTGGGGGTAATAAAGCAAGCCTCCGCTGGCCAGCAGGTGGGTTTTCCCACAAGAGCAACCGTGCTTTTCCAGCTGAGCCACCGTCTGATAAAAGGCTTTACCCTGCGCTATGGTAAATTCCCTGGCCCGGGGAGAGGGGTCCTCTGAGGCGGCCAGATGGGTGAAAACACCAGTCACTTTCAGATGCTTGTACCGGAAGATGGGAAGCAGCTTTTCCCATTCCTCCGCGCGCTGGCCCAGCCGGTGCATCCCGGTGTCCAGCTTGAGGTGAACGGACAGGGATTTCCCGTATTCTTCCAGAAGCCCCGCGTAGGACGGGTCGAGGACAGCTTGGGTAAGCCGGTATTGACTTAGTAGAGGAAAGTGAGTGGGGTGGGTATACCCCAGCACCAGGATTTCCCCGGTTATGCCCTGCCGGCGCAGCTCCGCGCCCTCCAGGGCTGTGGCCACACAAAAGTTGTGGATGCCCAGACGGTTCAGCTCCCGTGTCACCAGTGCGGCCCCGTGGCCATAGGCGTTGGCCTTTACAGCGGGCATCAGCTGGCAGCCCTGGGGGAGAAGGCTTTCCAGCTGATGGACATTGTGGGCCAGCGCTTCGCGGTCCAGCTGAATCCATGCCCGTGCGGTAGGGTCCCTCGTTTTCTGAAAGCCAAGAGGCCTCAAGAGTGGCGGTAATAGGCTCACAAAATTTCACCTCTATCCCGGCACCATTCTGTAAAAAGGAAGCCCTCCTGGTTGTCCCCCGAAACAGAGCAGTACAGCGTGTCCTGGCGTGGGCGCCAAAGCGTTGGGCCGCTTGGATTGGCCCGTTGATAGGACAGGTACGCGCTCAGCCCCTTGCCCCGATAAAGGTAATACCGTTTCCCGGTGGGAAATTGCCGCAAAAACTGGTGGTATTCCTCCAACGTCAGGTGTTTGGCTGCCATGATTTCCCCGTGTGGCTCCCCCACATAGCGGAAATGCCAGGGCTCGTGGGCAATGCCGGTGATGTTCTCTTTCCCCTGGGGATACCGCTGGATAAACCCGCGAAAGGGCGATTGCTCCCGGAATTTCTGGCAGATTCCCTCGTAGGGGAAGTCTGGGCGGAGAAAGTCTATCGTTTCGCTCCGCAGGCCCAAATCAACAGCTAAACCTGTCTGGTGTTCGCTGTGTCCGGGAAGGGCCACATATTGCTCTGTAAGGCGGCGACCATGCTCCTGTAGGGAACGGGTGTAGATAGCTTCCTGCTCCTCCCGGGAGCGCCAGCCGCTTACCGGGCATAAGGCTTCGCCGTCTCCCAAATCCAGGACGAGCTTTTCCAGCAGGCGTGCCACCCGGCCGTCCAACAAGACACGGTTGCCCCCAAAGCTGGCCGGGAGCAGAAAACGGTCAGTGCCGGTTCCACGAAAAGGAAACTGGGCGTTAACCAAAATCAAGTCCCCTGTGTGGACCATTTCTTGGGGCAGCAGGACCTCTCTCATGGCTCTAACGCCTCCTCAATGGCCTGGGTGACAGTGTCCTCCAGGGGGATCCCGGCAGCCTCCAGCATTTTAGGGAACCGGCTGTGGGCTGTCAATCCCGGGATTGTATTGACCTCATTAAAGACGAGCTTGCCGGAGGGGGTCAGGAAGAAATCCACCCGGGCAAAGCCGCGGCAGCCTAGGGCACGGTAAACAGTTACGGCTGCGGCTTTCACCAGCGCTGCCTGCTCCTTGGTGATGCGGGCAGGCACATGGATGGCGGAGGTCCGCAGGCTGTACTTTTCCGTGTAATCAAAAAAGCCGTGGGAAAGCTCTACCTCATCCACCTCACCGATGGTTAAGGTTTTGTTCCCCAGCACGGCGCAGCCCACTTCAAAACCGGGGATAGCTTCCTCCAAAATCATGGTTTCATCGTACTTTAGGGCGTTTTTCCAGGCGCCTTGCAGCTGGTCAGCGCTCATCACCTTGGAGATGCCAAAGGACGAACCTGCCCGCAGCGGCTTCACAAATAGCGGGTAGCCTAGGCTGGCCGCTCCATCCATCAATTCCTGTTCCGAGGCTTCCCGGTCAAAAACCAGGGAGCGGGGGATCTCTACACCAGCCGCCTGGACCAACTGATGTGCCCGGACCTTGTCCATGCACAGGGCGGAAGCCAGAGTGCCGCATCCCACTACGGGGATACCGGCCAGTTCTAACAGGCCCTGAACCGTTCCGTCCTCACCGTTTTTTCCGTGGAGCACGGGAAAGGTTCCGTCTAGCGGTATGATTTCCATACCGCCGCGCCGCCAGACCAGCAGTCCGTGGTCCCGCCGGTTGGGGGAGACAGCGGCGGGCCGGCAGGGGGGCCCCCGCCCCGGCCCGGCGGGGGGGGGCGCCCCCC
>ENA-OQEY01000625-OQEY01000625.1-human-gut-metagenome-genome-assembly--contig:-NODE-625-length-20732-cov-6.084919_pt1 | contig 20732 bp, 13 predicted proteins | sample MGYA00242801_ERZ504647 | MGnify/ENA primary metagenome ERZ504647 (study PRJEB26092, sample SAMD00036204) | human gut metagenome | host: Homo sapiens | study: EMG produced TPA metagenomics assembly of... | reverse complement strand
GCTTTTAGTTTGTATTGCAATATGGTATAATGTTCTGTAACTATTTAGACTTGAATGGTTTAAAATATTATTTTCAAATGAGTACTCTTATACAGGAGTTAATATAATAATTGGAGGTAGTTGTATGTCAAGTGCAGCACAGAGAGCCGAATTACAATCACAGATATGGAAAATAGCAAATGAAGTCAGAGGGTCAGTTGACGGATGGGACTTTAAACAATATGTATTAGGAACCCTTTTTTACCGTTTTATTAGTGAGAACTTTTCAAATTATATTGAAGGAGGGGACGATAGTATTAACTATGCAGAATTAGATGATAGTATTATTACAAAAGAAATAAAAGAAGATGCAATTAAGACAAAAGGATATTTTATATATCCCAGCCAATTATTTTGCAACATTGCAAAAAATGCAAACACAAATGATAGTTTGAATACAGATTTAGCAAAGATATTTTCAGCAATTGAAAGTTCTGCAAGTGGATATCCTTCTGAATCAGATATCAAAGGTTTATTCGCTGATTTTGATACAACAAGTAATAGGCTAGGAAATACAGTTAAAGATAAAAATAGTCGTTTAGCAGCTGTAATTAAGGGAGTTGAAGGGCTTAGTTTTGGTAAATTCGAAGAAAATCAAATAGACTTATTTGGGGATGCTTATGAATTTTTAATCTCTAACTATGCTGCTAATGCTGGAAAGTCTGGAGGAGAGTTTTTTACACCACAAAGTGTATCTAAACTTATAGCAAAACTTGCAATGCATGGTCAATCTACAATTAATAAAATTTACGATCCAGCAGCAGGTTCGGGTTCTTTATTATTACAAGCAAAGAAACAGTTTGATGAGCATATTATTGAAGATGGTTTCTTTGGACAAGAAATTAATCATACAACCTATAATCTTGCTCGTATGAATATGTTTTTGCATAATGTTAACTATGATAAATTTAATATAGCACTAGGTAATACCCTATTAAATCCACAATTTGGAGATGAGAAACCATTTGATGCAATCGTATCAAACCCTCCTTATTCAATACCATGGATTGGTAACAGTGATCCAACTCTTATTAATGATGTACGTTTTGCACCAGCAGGGGTACTTGCACCAAAATCTAAAGCTGATTTTGCTTTTGTGCTTCATGCATTAAGTTATCTTTCAAGTAGAGGGCGAGCAGCAATTGTATGTTTTCCGGGTATCTTCTATCGTGGTGGAGCAGAGCAAAAAATTAGAAAGTATTTAGTTGATAATAACTTTGTAGAAGCTGTTATTTCACTTGCACCTAATCTATTTTTTGGAACATCAATTGCAGTTAATATATTAGTGCTTTCAAAACACAAAACGGAAACTAAAACTCAGTTTATAGATGCAAGTGGTGAAGATTATTTCAAAAAAGAAACAAACAATAATATTTTAACAGAAGAACATATCAATGCTATTTTAGAGCTGTTTGCTAATAAAAAAGATATCGATCATGTTTCAAAATCTGTAGATAATAGTGAGATATCATTAGAAAATTATAATCTTTCGGTAAGTACTTATGTTGAGGCTAAGGATACAAGAGAAGTTATCGATATAGTTGAATTAAATGCTAAAATTAAAAAAACAGTGGCTAACATAGATAGACTTCGTAATGAGATTGATGAGATAATTGCAGAAATCGAGGTGCAATAAATGAGTAAACTAAATGAGCTAATAAATGAATTATGTCCTGATGGAGTAGTCTTGAAACCTTTGTTTAAACTTGTAACAATTAATACACCATCAATTAAAATATTATCTAAAAATATTTTAATTACAGGTGATTATCCTGTAATAAATCAAGGTAGCGATTACATAAGTGGTTATACAAATGATAAAACTGCATTATTTCCTAAAAATGAATATATAATTTTTGGAGATCATACAGAGATAATAAAATATGTCGATTTTCCATTTGCACAAGGCGCAGATGGAATAAAAATATTGACAAGTAAAAATATTAATTGCAAATACTTGTACTATTGCTTTGTTAATTTTTATAAGACAACTGGAAAATATACTCGTCACTGGAGTGCTGCTAAAAATACATTAATTCCTTTCCCACCTTTACCAGTACAAGAGGAAATTGTTCGTATATTGGATAAATTTACGGAACTCACTGCGGAACTCACTGCGGAACTCACTGCAAGAAAACAGCAGTATAAGTATTATAGAGATTCAATTTTAACTTACGACGAAAGTATAAAAATTGAGTTGGGGCAAATTGCAACGGTTACAAAATTGGCAGGATTTGAATTCACGAAGTATGTTTCATATTCAGATAGTGGCAAAGTCATCGCTCTGCGAGGTTTAAATGTAAAAAACGGACATCTTGACCTGAAAGATGTTAAATATATTGACAACAGTGATTTGTCTAAATTAACTCGAAGTAAACTGCATATTGGAGATATGCTTTTTACTTACGTTGGCACTATTGGTCAAGTTGCATTAGTAAATGAAGAAGATAGATTCTATTTGGCACCTAATGTTGCTTTGATTCGCACTACGACGGACAAATTAATGCCAAAGTTTATGCGTTATTACTTTCAGAGTAGCCAATTTTTGAAAACTCAAATTGACAGATTGCTTCAATCTTCTTCAATGCAAAATATTCCTATGTGGAAAATTAGAAAATTTAAAATTCCTGTTCCACCACTTGCAGAACAACAGCGCATTGTTGATATTCTTGACCATTTTGACAGACTTTGCAACGATATTAGCGAGGGGTTGCCTGCCGAAATCGAATCAAGACAAAAGCAATATGAATATTACCGAGATAAGCTCTTAACTTTTAAGAAAAAGGAGGCGGCGGAAAATGAATAGCTTTGAAATTGTGGCAAGCTCTACTGAAAGTACGGTAGTGGCTGAGTACACACCCGAAAAAAGAAAAAGCACCGACTATCAAAGCGAGGCGGCGCTTGAACAAGATTTTATAAATCGCCTTGTCAGTCAGGGTTACGAATACATTACTATAAAAAGCGAACAGGACTTAATTGACAACCTCCGCACACAGCTTGAAAAACTTAACAACTACACCTTTTTCGATAAAGAATGGAATGACTTTTACAACAGCGTTATTTCTAATGGAAATGATGGCATTGTAGAGAAAACCCGCAAAATACAGGAGGATTATCTGCAAAACCTTGTCCTCGATAACGGCTATGTAAAAAACATCAAGCTGATTGACAAAACCAACATTCATAACAATCATTTGCAGGTAATAAACCAATACGAAGAAAATGAAGGCGAACGCAAAACCCGTTATGACGTAACGATTTTGGTAAATGGATTGCCGTTAGTGCATATTGAGCTTAAAAAGCGAGGAAACGCAATTCGAGAAGCGTTTAACCAAATCAATCGATACCAGCGTGACAGCTTTTGGGCAGGCAGCGGATTGTATCAGTATGTACAGCTGTTTGTAATCTCCAATGGTACGCATACAAAGTATTATTCTAACACAACAAGATTTCAGCATATCAAAGATAATGCAGAGAAAAACGCAGCAAAAAAGAAAAAGACTTCTAATAGCTTTGAATTCACAAGTTATTGGGCGGACGAAAAAAACCGTACCATCCCGGACCTTGTGGACTTTACAAAAACCTTTTTTGCAAAACATACGCTGCTTAATATTTTGACTCGTTACTGTGTATTTACCTCAGAGGATTTATTATTGGTAATGCGTCCTTATCAAATTGCGGCAACCGAAAAAATTCTAAATCGCATTATCGTTTCTACTAATCTCAAAAAAACCGGCAGAAAAGAGGCGGGCGGTTACATTTGGCATACCACCGGAAGCGGAAAGACTTTAACAAGTTTTAAAACTGCACAGCTTGCTCAAGGATTGAATTTCATTGACAAAGTATTGTTTGTTGTTGATAGAAAAGATCTTGACTATCAAACAATGAAAGAATACGACAGATTTGAAAAAGGTGCTGCCAACAGCAACACCTCTACTAAAATTCTGCAAAAACAAATGGAAGATGATAATGCGCGAATCATCATCACAACTATACAAAAGTTAGATAAATTTATATCTAAGAACAAAGAACATGAAGTTTATAAAAAACATATTGTTATGATTTTCGATGAATGCCACCGTTCTCAGTTCGGAGATATGCACAAGTCGATTACAAAGCACTTTAAGAATTATCATATTTTTGGGTTTACAGGCACGCCGATTTTTCCATCGAATTCTAACAGTTCCAATGCCCCGAATATGCGCACTACGGCACAGGTTTTCGGAGGTGAACCGGACGAAAACGGGAACAAAGTAAGACCACTGCACGCATATACCATTGTAGATGCTATTCATGATGGAAATGTCTTGCCTTTTAGAATTGATTATATCAATACGATTAAAAACCCTGAAATTTTATATGATAAGCAAGTAAAAGCAATTGACCGTGAAAAAGCTTTGCTTGATCCTAAAAGAGTATCTGAGATTACACAATACATTCTTGAACATTTTGAGCAGAAAACTTATCGTAATCAAAGCCGTTCATATTATGACCATAAAGTGATTACGAATGTAGAAAAAATGGCAAAGTCCAAGAATAATACGGTAACAGAGCAAAAAGCAACCGTAAAAGTAAAAGGTTTTAATTCAATTTTTGCAGTCGCATCTATTCCGGCAGCGATTGCATACTACAATGAATTTAAAAAGCAAATGGAGGAAACAGGTCATAAATTAAATATTGCTACGATATTCAGTTTTAATCCAAACGAAGAAGATCCGGATGATATCTTGCAAGATGAAAATTTTGACACAAGTGGTCTTGATCAGACTTCACGAGATTTTCTTGACAGTGCGATTGATGATTATAATAAGCTGTTTAATGTTAGCTATGATACATCTACCGATAAATTTCCCTACTATTATAAAAATGTATCATTGAGAATGAAAAATCGTGAGATTGATTTGCTGATCGTAGTCAATATGTTTCTAACGGGATTTGATGCAACCACTTTAAACACTTTGTGGGTAGATAAGAATTTAAAAGATCACGGTTTGATACAAGCATTTTCCCGTACCAATCGTATTTTGAACTCAGTTAAAACATTTGGAAATATCGTTTGTTTCAGAAATCTTGAGACGGCCACTAATAATGCCTTAGCGCTTTTTGGTGATAAAAACGCAAGAGGTATGGTTATTCTAAAAACTTACAATGAGTATATGAATGGCTATGAAGATGAGCACGGAAAACATATTGAAGGTTATAACGAGCTTGTAGCCAGACTGGTAAATGAATTTCCGATAAGCAGTCAAATCATTGGCGAGGACAACGAAAAAGAATTTATCAAACTGTTTGGTCGCATTTTGAAATTGAGAAATATTTTAAGGTGTTTCGATGATTTTGAAAGCGACAGTTCTGTATCCGTTAGAGATTTACAGGATTATCAAAGCATTTATATTGACTTATATCAAGATTATGCTAAAAAAAGCGACATTGAAAAAGAACGAATCAACGATGACATTGTCTTTGAAATTGAACTTATTAAGCAGGTCGAGGTCAATATAGATTATATCTTGATGCTTGTTGCCAAATATCACGAATCAAACTGCGAGGATAAAACGATTCTTGCTAATATTAATAAATCAATAGATGCAAGTGTTGAGCTGCGCAGCAAAAAGGCTTTAATTGAGGGGTTTGTTGCCCAAATGACAGTAAAAACAGATGTCGAAAAGGACTGGAAAGACTTTGTTAAGAAGCAAAAAGAACAGGACTTAGAAGCAATCATCAAAGATGAAAAACTAAAACACGATGAAGCTCAAAAATTCATAGAAAACTCTTTCAGAGATGGTGGAATAAAAACCACTGGAACAGATCTTGATAAAATATTACCGCCAATTTCAAGATTTTCAGGTAGTTCAAATAGGGCTTTGAAAAAACAAACTGTCATTGATAAGCTAAAAGACTTTTTTGAAAAATATTTCGGCTTAGTATAACACAAAACCGCTACCGATTTTAACCCGGTAGCGGTTTTGACTATGTGAACATTAATTTTTGTATTTTTACAAACTTTTGATTGATTTAACTATTTTATCATTCCTCCTCTTAGTGCCACTTGCTATTCGTAGCAGTCCATTTTTCTTCAAATTCTTTATTTTCAACCGCCGCTGTAAACGGCTCCGTTAAAAATTTTTTGATGGATTTCAGCACTGTGCTAAAATCATCAGTCTTAGTATTGATTTTATGAGTAAATGCTTTCCATTTCTTTTGCATTTCTTCATCATCAGCAAAAGCAGTTATCCGATCAAATTGTTCAATAGTAAAGCTATGACCACGATTTTCAAATGTTCTTTTTAATGCTTCTGTTAATGTTTTACCGTTAAAATCAAATTTATTTGCAAGATAATAAATGTCGTAGTAATCCTTCATTCTGCTTGAGAATTCCATAAGGTCTAATATTGCATCGATCTTTTCCGCAATGGTTGTTTCAAGCGAGTATGTATTTATGATTGGTGAAGAAAAATCTTTTAACTGTGTAGGAATTGACCTTTTTTCTTGATTTGGTACAATTACATCACCAACACCGAAATCAATACTAAAAGGAGTTCGTGTGTTTTTGATGTGTGCAACAATAGAGGCACTGATTCCGGCATACTTCTTTGCAACTGAAATAGGTGAAACACTTTTAATTTCAAATGTTATAAAGTTATTTCCGGTGTCTATAGCTATAATTTCTTCAAGTATTGCACGAAGTTGTTCAGGTGTGTTTGGTAATTTCCTCAGAAGAAAATCTACATCTACTGTAACTCTGCTGTCAAAGTCAGTTATTGAATAGATAAATAGTCCACCCTTAAGTACTAAATTATCTGCATATTTTGAATTTTGCAACCGGCGTAAAAATTCTTCTTGGCAAAACAGCTGCATACACAGCTGATAGCTTCGACCAGTTTCTTTCGCTTTATTTTTTAATCTTGTAAGTACAGATGCGGCAATATCAGCCATTCAGCAGCACCTCCATAACACTCATCATTTTTGTATATACATGCATTTCTTTAGCATATTTTGAAAGATTTAAAAGATTCTTTTTATCGTCCGAAACATATGCATTAAGTGCTTTATTAAATGTTTCGCTATCAAGCTTTGTGCGATACTTAAAACAGTCGCAAATAGTCCTTTCACGGTCGTAAACAGGGAGTGTTACACCATTAAAATCACCTATTGTTTTTCCGAGTTCAATTATATTCTTTTGAACATAATATGCTTTGATAGGCACTTCTTGGATATTTGAAATTTGATTTCTGTAAGTTCGAGGAACTGCTATTGACCATTCTCTTGGAGCAAAGTCACTGTATCCATAATGAAACAAAGCCGATTCAACGCAAACTGTTCCATAAGGTAATAAATTTGATATTAGCTGTTCTTCGCTAATGTTGTAATTATTAGGAAGTTGGTAAAAGCCATTTCGTATTCTTTCGATAACACCATCTTTGCACAATTTTGCAATATCATAATTTGTAAGTCCCGCATTTTTAAAATCAGAAGTTTTAGCGATTGCGCCAACATTCCGAAAAACATTTTTTGCGATTTTTTCTTTTGACAACGGCTCACCAACTTTCTGCGTACAGTTATCAAAATTTGTACGCAAATTTATTATAGCAATATTTTTAATAAAATACAACATTTTTTGAAAAATAGCCACGCAATTACAGATATAATTATAGGGGATAGCAATTAAACAGATATAAAAAATAGCTTTATCACTTTAAAGTGTTGACTTCGGTATGCACCTATGATACAATACAAACGATATGGCAGATGGTGATACTGTTTTGATACTGTAAACTTTGAGTTACAAAAACTCAGTAAAAACGGTTAGATTATCTGTATAAAAACAAAATATTTACTAAACAAAAAAATTTAGTAAATGATCGAATTGAGCGAGTGGAAATAAATTGAAAAAGTCTGAAGCCACGGCAGCTATGCGACTTCAAGATTTTCAAAGAGCACTTTGTGGTACGCATACCCGTGGAGAGATTCCGGAATTTATCTTTTCTATGTGATTTTGGCGGTAGCGGTTCCGATTGTAATCAAGTATATTTCAAATAAAGTGATTTTGTGTGCAAACAGTCGCAAAAATATGTCCGCCGAGGAAAAATGAACGTAAAATCACACGGCTTCGATTTTTCGCTTGATATGAACACACTTGCTCAAGGGCTTCGTAAAACGGAGCCCTTATTGTTTATTTTGCGATACCGCATTTTGCGGACTCCGATAAATTTTTAAATAATGCGGACAGTTTCCTCTTCAATTTCGTCTTAATAAGTGAAACGCGCTTCAATAACTTTTAAGAGGAAATTTGAATTATGGATAAAATTGTTTTAATTCAGTTCGCCGACGGAGTTGTGCGGATAATAGCGTTACTTTGCATGTTGTTTGGGTGTGTAATCGCAAGTAAGAATAAATTGAAATAATACGGACAGTTTTTATTTTGAATTCGTCTTAATAAACGAAGTGTGTTTAAAAGCTTTTAAAGGGGAATGTTTATGCTTAGAAAAACCATAAAAAACATAGCGCTTCTTGATTTGCAAAATTTTACTGCCGAGGCGTTAAGGGAAATCAAGAAAATCGAGAGCTGTGCGATGCTTCTTATTCCGAAAAATGCGAGCGATGAATGGAAAAATGCCTATGCCAAGATAACAATCCGAAATGTTGCAAGCATTATAGAGGTCAGCTACAGCAAATACAGCGTTTTAAACGGAATGGTTACATTAAACGATAAAAATGTTTCCGATGATTGCCTCTATATTGTCAACGGCATTGTTATTCTTGAGACCGTTGAAAAGATTCCGGATTTATGCGTGAACGGGCTTCTGCTTAAAAGAAAAAAATCACGCTATGAGATGACGCGAATGAACGGCAGAAGTGTTGAGGTTGAGGATAACGTCGTAATAAAGCCTTACCCTAACACCATCGAAATCGACGGCAATACGGTGAGGAGCTTCGATTACAATACATTGGTGGCCGCAGGCAACAATGTCGATATTGATGATGACGTGACCGAGCAAATGCTCTCCGATAAAAAGATAACATTTGCGGCAGGCAACGAGGTGAAATGCGGCAAAAGTATTTTGGGCTATGTTAAAGTTAATTCAACCGTAGGCAACAAAATCACGGAAAAAAATGAATAACATTGAACTGTTTAACCAAATTTATGAAAAGTATTATAAAAGCATAGTTTCGTATTTTTCAAGGCGATTTGACAGCGACGAGGCAGAGGATTTGGCTCAAATCACCTTTATGAAGCTGTGGGGTTATCTGCCGGCGCTCGGTTACATCAAAAAGGAAAAGTCCTTGATTTTTAAAATTGCTAAAAACGTGCTTGCCGACAGACTTCGTAAAAACAATTTTGCCGACTCGCTTGATGAGCTTGAAAGCATTAAATGTCTTGAGGTGTTTGATGATATCACATCTGTTGAAATTCAGCAGATACTTTTGAAAATGAGCGAGATTGACCGAGAAATAGTTACTCTTAAAAGCTACGGCTGGTCGAGCAGAGAGATCGGCAAGATAAAAAATATGCCGTCGTCAACGGTCAGAAACAGGCTGGCTGCGCTTAAAAAGCAAATTGAAAAGGAGCTCGGTGAGCCTTGCGGACGTCGAAAGCACCATAATACATATAAGACCTAAGAGCTGTCGGGCTATATGTCCGACGGCTTTTTTTGTACAGAGATGTTTATTGATATTTATTATTTTTTTTGATAGAATATTTTTAAATCATAAATGTGCAAATCGGTATGTCGAAAACAAACGGGTATTAACAAAATTGAAAAACAATGTGAAAAAGGGGAGGTACCTATGCAGCAAAAAACAGTCAGCAAATACACAAAAGAACAGACCCGCGAATTTGCAAAGGAAGTGCTTTTCAGACATTACGGGAGCCGAGCAACGCAGATTAAATACATAGGCGGCGGCTCCTTCGGATATGTTTACAAGGCCGAATTGCCAGTGATGCCGTACATTCTTACGGTAAAGGCCTGCCGCGTCGCCGGTATGCAGCATAATGAGAGCGCCGCGCTGAAAAAACTTGCCGAAAGATCGCTGGTTCATATTCCCGAGGTCTATTTTACCTTTGACGCAACCGACGAAATCCCCATGGATTTTATAATTGAGGAATTTGTGAACGGAACAGACTGCTTCACCGACTTTTCAAAATTATTTTTAAGCAAAAAAAGAAAAGCGAAATTTGCAGATGAAATAGCGGATTGTCTTGCAAATTGGCACAGCGTTACCTGCAACAAATTCGGCAGCCTCGATTTCCCCGAGTACGATAATTGGCTTGATTTTTACCGACCGTTTGCGCAGGATATTTTACAGACTGCCGCAGAGCTTAACAGAAAAAAACGGCTGAAGGACAGCACGCTTAATGTTATGCAAACGGCGTGGAAAAATTTTGATTACATTTTCAGCGAGCCCGTAAAAGAGGCGTCTCTTATCCACGGCGATTTGAATGTTATGAATGTAATGTCTGATAAAAGACTTAATATCACAGCGATAATTGACCCTCTTGAGTGCAAGTGGGCTGACAAAGAATTTGATTTGTTCCAGCTGAGAAACCTGACCGGGGAGTGCTTCGGGCTTTACGAAGCATATAAAAGGAAATATCCCGTTTCGGAAAAGTGTGATTTGAAGTGTGCGTTTTATGCGGTTTATCACGAGGTGTATTGCCTTATTTCAACCGGAACAAACACCGAAATCATACTTGCAGCGGCAGTCAAGAGACTGAAGAGGGAGCTTAAAAAAGCGGGGATTACATCTTGAAAATCCGACTCAAACGGTGATGCAATCAACCCTGAATGTGCCGAAAACGAGCGTGTAGTTAAAAACCATCTAAACAGCTTATGCTATAATTTACAATCGGAGGATGACATTGAATATCAAAGCCACGGATTTCTGCGACGTCTCAAATTCTGCCGGAGGCGTTATAAAAGCGATAAATGAATTACAGAGCGGAGACACACTTATTTTTCCGAAGAATGAGTATCATTTTTACAAGGACCGCTGTATTCACAAGGTTTGCCATATGACAAATACGGACTCTTTCAAGGCTCCGGACAAGTATTTTGCGGTGCTTATCGAGAATAAGGAGAATATTACCGTGGACGGCTGCGGTTCAACACTTGTAATTCACGGCGATATGTGTGCATTTTCTCTGCGCGGCTGTAAAAATGTAAGGCTTGTAAATTTCACCGTAAGATATGCCTCCCCGACAAATTTTGAAATGGAGGTCGTAGAGCGTTCGCTCAATAAAATTACATATAAAATCCCGCCGGGAAGCGACTTTGAGGTCAAAAATAACAAGCTTACGTTCTTCGAAAAAAGTCCGTTCAGCGGAGAGAATTACTATACCTATACAGCCAACGGCGAGTGCTACTGCAACGTAATTCACAGAGGCGACGAGGTTTTCAGAACGTCGCGCTCACCTACGAAAACCGCCTTAAAAATCAAAAAAACGGGGGCTCATACCGTCGAGTGCAGATATTTTATGTCACCTAAATTCAAGGTCGGAGACGTTGTTGCGATGTCTCGTAATAAGCTGCGCGACAACTGCGGATTGTTTTTCGAGAGCTGCTCCGATATCTTCTGCGAGAGGATAACCGTCAACTATATGCACGGCTTCGGGTGGCTGTCCCAGATGTGTGAAAACCTGAGCTTTGATAAGCTGACATTTAAGCCGGCGAGCGGTTACAGAGTTTCTTCGTTTGCCGATTTGATTCACGTATGCGGCTGCAAGGGCTATGTGAAAATAACCGACTCGCACTTTGAACATCCGCACGATGACGCAATCAATGTGCACGGCGCATTTTTAAGGCTTAGAAAGGCTTGCGACGAGCGAACCGCCGAGCTTGAATTTGTACATCATCAGCAGGGAGGTTACAAGGCGTTTTACCCCGGCGATAAAGTGAAAATATACAGCAGAACCGATTTGTCGGAGCTTGACGGCGTTTATACCGTAGACAGCACGGACGACAACATTGATAAAAAGACGGTCATTGTGAAATTCAAAGAAAAGCTGCCGCCGATGAAGCCGGAAATGTATGTCTTTGAGAACATCACGTATAACCCGAATCTCACCGTGAGCGGATGTACCTTTAATGCGATCCCGACGCGAGGCATTCTCTGTACTACCGATAAGGAGTCGGAGATTTTCGGTAACACGTTCAAAAGCGTCGGTATGCCCGATATTTACATCTCGTGCGATTGCAGGGATTGGTACGAGAGCGGCCCGTGCAGAAATATGAAAATTCACGACAACACGTTTTCTAAAAAAGACCCGATTAAGTTTGAGCCTATTTGTCTTTTGAAGCCCGTCAAGGATGTCCACAGAAATGTTCAGATATATGACAACATTATAGCCGAATGAGCATCAGCTCCGTTTGCAGACACGGCAAAGGCACGTTAGTTATTTTTTAACTAACGTGCCTTTTTTACATTAAGATATAATTTTACGCGGCCGGATTATTCGGCGGATACGGCGCCTTTAAACCTGCGCGACGGGTGATAGGCGAGCAGAGCTATAAATATCAGTACCGCCGTAAGCGACAGGCTTATCGGGTACGCATACATAATGGTTTTGAAGGTAGGTGACGACGGGAAAACGACGTATATCCAAAATACTCTTGTGCCGCAAACGCCTATTGTTGTGAGAATAGCCGGTACCAAGGATATGCCGAAGCCGCGAAGATACCCCGACATAATTTCGTAAAGCATTGAAAACGTGTATGCCGAGAAAATCAGTAAAAGTCTGGTGTAGCCGAGCTCTATTACCTGTGGGTCGCTTGTGAATATCGAGAGCAGGAATCGTCCCGAGAAAAGAACAAGTCCTATTGTGACGGCTGTTGCGATTGTGTCCTCCGCAATCGACAGAAGCAGGGTTTTCTTGCAGCGGGCGAGCTTGCCGGCGCCGTAGTTTTGACCCACAAAGGTCGTGCACGCCTGACTGAACGAGTTAAAGACATCGTAAGCTATTACCTCTATATTAAATGCCGCGCTTGATGCCGCTATAACTATTGTTCCGAGGCTGTTGATAGCCGCCTGAATTATTATGTTTGAAATGGCAAAAACAGCACTCTGTATGCCTGCCGGCAGACCGATTTCCAAAATCTGACCGAGTACTCTTTTGTCTATGCGCAACTCCTTGAGCGACAGCTTTATGTACTTGTCGGACTTCATTAAAACAATAAACAGCACAATCGAGCTGATTGCGTTGGATATAACGGTGGCAATGGCAACTCCGTTTACGGTCATTTTAAGAACTATTACAAAGAATAAATTCAAAAGTACGTTGAGGCAGCCGGAGAGCGCAAGCACTATAAGCGGCGTTTTTGTATCGCCCACGCTTCTGAAAACGGCCGACAGGAAGTTGTACAACAGTATTACGGGCAAGCCGAGCAGATATATGCGAAGATACAGAACGGCATACGGCAGTACATCCTCCGGAATGCTCATAGCCGATAAAATTTGCATGGCAAAAATTTCACCGGGTATCATTACAAGAAAACCGCCGATTATTGCGGTGAGCACCGAGGTGTGAACCGCACGCTGTACGGTTTCTCTGTCGTCCCTGCCTATTGCGTTCGCTATTATTACATTTGTACCGAGGGCTATACCTATAAACAGGTTGAGTAACAGCCCGATTACCGGGCTGTTCGCTCCGACGGCGGCAACCGAGGCTGTTTTGGCTGCGCCCGTGAAGTTTCCGACTACGGCTATATCCGAGGCGTTGAAAAGCTGCTCAAGTATTGCTGTTGCGGCCACGGGCAGCGCAAATCGCGGAAGCTTGTTCCATATAGGGCCGTTTATCATATCCATTTTGTTACTGTTTTTTAACTTCGTCTTTTTCGGCATAATTATCCTTTTTGCATTTACGTATTTTTTATTTCGGTATTGTTTTTTTTAGCTGTGTCGCCTTGTAGGACGCAACACAATTATAGCACCAAAAAAATTAACATCAATATACAGATATGATAAATTTGAGTGCCGCATCGCGCAAAGTAGTGTAAAAACCGCAAAGCACCGCTGCATTATGCGTTGAGGTAACCGAACTTACTCTTGGTCGGTTAAACCTATAAAATAATCGGCGGAAACATTATAAAATTGACAGAGCTTGATTAAATCCTCGATTTTCAATTCCGCTCTTCCGGTTTCGATATGGTTGTAGCCCTGTTGGGATTTGTTGATGATTTCACCTACTTGCTTTTGTGTTAAATCTCTGTCTTCCCTGATGTTTCTCATCCTTGTTCTGTAATCCATTTCCACAAAACCTCCATTGTAATTTGTGAAAATGTTAGCATACTCAAAAGCTGAGTATTGACATATACTCAATAATTGAGTATTATCATAAATGAAGTGTTTTATTATTGAGAAGGAGTTGTAAATAAATGGAAAAACAGAAAACGTCATCAAAACGTAAAGCGGCAATCAAAGTGATTGTGGCGGTATTGCTGATAGCTATAATGACCGGCATATCGTTCGCAGTCGCAAATTTTGTGCATAACAGAAAAAGCGTGCAGGCATCAAGCGTTAAAAACGGCTTGTCCGCATACGAGCTTGCGGTGCAGCAGGGATATGCGGGAAGCCTTGATGATTGGCTTGTTTCTCTCCAGGGTAAATCGGCATATCAGATTGCCGTCGATAACGGATATTCGGGCAGCGAAAAGGATTGGAGCAAAACACTTACCGCAATGTCGAAAAAAGATAAATCCGATATCAGCTCCGCAGCATTTTCGGAAAAAGGCGACCTTGTAATTACGCTTTCCGACGGAACAAAAATCAATGTCGGTAAGGCGGTCGGCGCAAGCGGAAAAGACGGTAAAGACGGTAAGGACGGCATAGGAATAAAATCGGCAAAAATCAATGATAAGGGCGAGCTTGTCATTTCCTATTCCGACGGCAACAGCGTAAATCTTGACAAGGTTGTCGGTGAAACAGTAAACAACGGAGTCGGTATTGCTTCTTCGATTATAAATGAAAAAGGCGAACTGGTGTTGACTTATACAAACGGCGAAACTGCCAACCTCGGCGGAGTAGTCGGCAAAGACGGTCGTGACGGCAAAAACGGTGCTGACGGAAAAGATGGCAGAGACGGTATGAACGGAACGGACGGTATAAGCATTTCCGCAGCGGTTATAAATGAGTCGGGTGAGCTTATTATTTCATATTCGGACGGGACGACTGCAAACCTCGGCGAAATAGTAGGTTCCGACGGTATAAACGGTGTGAACGGCACAAACGGTAAAGACGGTATAAGCGTTTCTTCCGCCGAAATCAATTCGGAGGGTGAGCTTGTGCTTTCGTTCTCTAACGGTCAGCGCGCCAATGTCGGAGCGGTTGTCGGAGCAAAAGGCGACAAAGGCGATAAAGGCGAGCAAGGCTTGCAGGGAGCAAAAGGCGACAAAGGTGATAAAGGCGAGCAAGGTGCACAGGGCGAAAAAGGCGAAAACGGTCTTAACGGTTCGGACGGTATAGGAGTTAAAAAGTCCGAAATCAACAGCGCAGGTGAGCTTGTAATCACATACACAAACGACCTTACCGAAAACCTCGGCCCCGTTGTCGGTGCAAAAGGTGACAAGGGAGATAAAGGCGACCAAGGCGTACAGGGTGAAAAAGGCGAAAAAGGTGACCAAGGCGTTCAAGGTGAAAAGGGCGATGCGGGTCTTAACGGTACCGACGGAAAAGACGGAAAAGACGGCGTCGGTATAAATAATATTGAAATTTCAAACGACGGAAATCTTTTGATTACCCTTACGAACGGAACGTCACTTAATCTCGGAAACATAAAGGGCGCAAAGGGCGACCAAGGCATTCAAGGCGAAAAGGGTGACAAGGGCGACCAAGGCATTCAGGGCGATAAAGGAGACAAGGGCGACCAAGGCATTCAGGGCGAAAAGGGTGACAAGGGCGACCAAGGCGAAAAAGGCCTCAACGGTGCAGACGGTAAAGACGGCACGAACGGCACCGACGGCGTAGGCGTTGCAAGCAGCGAAATAAATGCTCTCGGTGAGCTTGTTATAAAATACAGCAACGGAAACACGGTAAATCTCGGCAAGGTAGTCGGCAATGACGGCGCACAGGGAGTTCAAGGCGAAAAAGGCGAAAAAGGCGAAAAAGGTGACAAGGGTGACCAAGGCATTCAAGGCGAAAAAGGTGACAAGGGCGACCAAGGCGTACAGGGCGAAAAAGGTGACGCAGGTATCAACGGTACAAACGGAGCTGACGGCGTAGGCATTACAGATGTTACAATAAATGCCGATAACGAGCTTGTGCTTTCGTTCTCAAACGGCAACGTTATAAACCTCGGCAATATCAAAGGCTCAAAGGGCGACAAGGGAGATAAAGGCGACAGCGGACTTAACGGAAAAGACGGCGTGGGCATACAGAATGTTGATGTGTCGGCTGACGGCGCATTGACCGTAACGCTTACAAACGGCACGGTTCTTAACCTCGGCAACATCAAGGGTGCCGACGGCTTAGGCATAACCAAGGCGGAAATCAATACCTCCGGCGAGCTTGTTTTGACCTATTCAAACGGCGACGTCAAAAATCTCGGCAAGGTAACGGGCGAAAACGGTGCGAATGGTGCAAACGGCACCGACGGAATCGGTATTAAGTCGCTCACACTCTCCCCGGACGGCGAGCTTGTGGTTGCAATGTCCGATAATTCCATATCCAACCTCGGCAATATCAAGGGCGAAAAAGGCGACAGGGGCGAGCAGGGTCAGCAGGGACTTCAGGGCACCAAAGGCGCCGACGGACGAGGAATAGCAAAAACCGAGCTTGTAAACGGCGAATTGGTAATAACCTATACCGACGGAACAAGTGATAATCTTGGTAAAATAACAAGCGATAATTATGTGACAACAGATCAATTGAATTTTACTTATAGTCTGCTCGATTCCGGTACATATAAAATCACCGGTTTATCCGAACGCGGAAAAACCCTTGACAAACTTAATATTCCATCAAAAATAGACGGAAAAGATGTCACGGAGATCGGCACAGGTGCTTTTTATTGTAATTCTGTAATTAAAAAAGTAGAAATACCTAATACTGTAACAACAATAGGAAGATCTGCGTTTGCTGCTTGTGACAATCTAAATGAGGTTAATATTCCTAATAGTGTAAAAACAATAAAGTATAACGCATTTTGTAATTGTAAATCTTTGACTATAACTATCCCTGATTCAGTTGAATATATAGACGATGCATTTGATGGTATGAATAAAGGCTCTGTTACATTTGATAAATCAAAGTATGTTCTTAAAAGTTGTCAGGTAAATAAAGTTTATTATGTATACGATACTGATTTTAATGAATACTGCTGGACAATTCAAGAATCAACAGATTATCAGTTTAACAGTCCGTTGAATGATTTTGCTGATAATGAAAGCCTGTTATACTCGGATTTGGAATTGTTAAACTGCACCTTTGGTCCATATACCGTCAGTGGAACAAAGCAAAAAATAACAGTTGATTGTCCGATTTTAATTAAAAAATAATAATTCTAAAGTCTATTACAACAATCAAATCACATGCTTTGCAAATATCATCAGGCATAGAAATATTTTTTGAAGAGAATAGTACATAGGAAGTACTTTGTGCAACGGCATATTCTTTAGATTTCAGTGGATATAGCCATTTTGAATCCAATTATTGTTCACATTTAAATGGCTCAAAAGTATTTTCAATATCTGCAACAACTACTTCTAATTATTCAGATTATTTTGTTGCGGGAATAAGAATGAGTTTTTATGTATTCAAAATAATGTTTCTAAAAGATATCTTAATTCAGCAGAATGTACTTGGACGAAACGATAATGTTTTAAGCGTTTATAACTTTTAACATTGTTACGAAAATTTGATAACATATTATAAAGGAGAATTAGGAGTTATGGATAATAACGATGTTGTAAAACTGTATGAAAAAGAAATAGAAATATTTTTAGGTACTATGGGTATTTTTAAAGGTGCAAAAATATATAATACTGATCCAGATAAAAACAAAGCCAATCGAGAATTTATTATCAAGAAGATGATTCAAATTAAATCTGGTAACATTGATCGTATTGCCTTAGAAACAGCTGTTGACAATTTATTGCCTTTTTTGTGCGAAAAATAAAAAAACGGCTCTTCTTCACAATTTGCGTAAACTCAAAAACAACATAAAAGACAGAACGGTAATGTGCGGTCAAGTCGAAAACGGCTTGACCGCACGTAGTTGCATATTAGCAGAAATAATGGGGTATATCAAGGACGGCTGCTTTTCGGCAGCCGTTCGAATTGTAACAATACAATTTATCGGCGATTTTATGTATTAAATCGTTGAAATATTTTAATTTGTGTGATAAAATAGCTGTTATCGGAATCGCACACGGTGATACGGGAATGAGAGCTGCCGAAGCATCTCGGCGGCTCGTTTTATTTTTGCTTTTAAGAGGAGTGCTGAAATGACGTCATCAACTGTATGCATTTTGGCGACGATATTTGTTTATCTCGTCGGAATGCTCGTAATCGGATTTCACTATGCCAAAAAGAACGAGTCCTCAACCGACTTTTATCTCGGCGGCAGAAAACTCGGCCCTCTCGTCACGGCAATGAGCGCCGAGGCGAGCGATATGTCAAGCTATTTGCTTATGGGCTTGCCGGGTCTTGCATATCTGTCGGGTGTTGCCGACGTCGGCTGGACCGCCATAGGACTTGCCGTAGGTACATATCTCAACTGGCTTTTAACTGCCGGCAGACTTCGCAGATATACCCATAAAACCGACTCTTTCACCCTGCCGCAGTTCTTTTCGCACCGTTTCCGCGATAAGAAAAACATATTATCGTGTATGGCGGCTTTGATTATAATAATATTTTTCATTCCCTATACGGCGTCGGGCTTTGCCGCCTGCGGAAAGCTGTTTTCGTCGCTGTTCGGTATGAATTATATGACCGCAATGCTGATTTCGGCAATAGTAATAGTTGCCTACACGGCTGCGGGCGGATTTTTTGCCGCCTCTACCACCGACTTTGTTCAGAGCATTATTATGACCGTGGCTATTGTGTTTGTACTGATATATGCCACCGTGTCGGCAGGCGGCGTCTCGGCTGTTGCGGAAAACGCAAAACAGCTTCCCGGTTATCTTTCGTTCGTTTCGTCATATTCCGAAACTACGGGCGAGAGCGAGCCGTACAACCTTTTGCACATAATCACAACTCTTTCGTGGGGACTCGGTTATTTCGGTATGCCGCATATCCTTCTTCGATTTATGGCGATTGAGGACGAGAAAAAGCTTAAACTCTCAAGAAGAGTTGCGTCTGTTTGGGTCGTTATAGCAATGGCTATGGCCGTGCTTATAGGTATAGTCGGCAGAGGCCTTTCAAGTACGGGACTTATCGACAGCCTCCACGGAAATGACACGGAAACGGTTATAGTTCGCGTAGCCGGACTTCTTTCAACCCACGGTGTTTTCCCGGCACTTATGGCAGGTCTTATTTTGGCGGGAATTCTTGCAAGCACAATGTCCACGGCGGACTCACAGCTTTTGGCTGCCGCATCGAGCGTATCCGAGAACATATTGCGCGAGACCTTGGGACTTAAAATTTCTGAGAAGAAGAGTATGCTTGCCGCAAGAATTACGGTAGTTATAATAGCGATACTCGGCGTTGTTATAGCCAGAAATCCCGACAGTTCGGTATTCGGCATAGTTTCGTTCGCTTGGGCAGGCTTCGGCGCGGCGTTCGGCCCGCTCGTTATATGCGCGCTCTTCTGGAAGCGCACAAATCTCCCGGGCGCAATCTCGGGCATGGCTGTCGGCGGAATAATGGTATTTGTTTGGAAATATCTTATAAAGCCACTCGGCGGAGTTTTCGGAATATATGAGCTTTTGCCGGCGTTCCTTATTGGACTTATTACAATAATTGTTGTGAGCCTTTGCACCAAAGCTCCGAGCAAGGAAATAACCGATGAATTTGACGAGGTCAAAGCTATGGGTAAGGCGAAATGAGCGTTAGCTTTGTCGGGTTTTAATTTTGACTTTTCGGGGTGCCGGATTTTGTTCGGCACCCTGTTTTTATGATGCTGTTAATAATTTGTTTGCAATTTCAACAAGAAATAACATTCAAAATATACCGTTGTTTATTCTGTTCTACAAAAATAAATTTTGTCCTGTAAGATTATTGACAAATTATTTTAAAAAGACTATTGTATTAGCAATGTATCAGTCAAATGCAATGAGCAGGACATGACTATTCGTATCACCGCTTTCAGAAAGCCGTCGGCAGTGCGAGACGGCAGCAAGGCACGTTTGGCTCTCACCTGTCAGCAGCTTCGGTGAAAGATTTTCCAGTAGTCGAAGCCGGAAACCCACCGTTAAAGGGGCGCGCCATCCATTATGGGCGGCGGTCGAGAGGCCGACAGTAAAATATCGGCAAGCAAAGTGGTATCGCGGAAGTAAATTTGCAACGGCGCAAATATACGTTTTGTAAGTTTAGCCTTCGTCTTTGCACGGGCTACCCGAAAGCGGGTATGCTGTGTGAGGACGAGGGCTTTTTGTTTTGCAAAAATGCATTCGGCTGAGAATCTTTTTTAAGAGAAGGGTTAGAAAAATGAACACACTTGTAATTGTGCTTATCGCGGCGGTTGTCCTTGTGGCAGCGTATCTGCTTTTTGGGAGCCGGGCTTTGGAAAAATGGGGGAAAAAACCCCAAGGGCAGAACCC
>ENA-OQEY01000619-OQEY01000619.1-human-gut-metagenome-genome-assembly--contig:-NODE-619-length-20920-cov-3.158758_pt1 | contig 20920 bp, 10 predicted proteins | sample MGYA00242801_ERZ504647 | MGnify/ENA primary metagenome ERZ504647 (study PRJEB26092, sample SAMD00036204) | human gut metagenome | host: Homo sapiens | study: EMG produced TPA metagenomics assembly of... | reverse complement strand
GATTCTTCCTGACAGTGTATGCTGTGTACTGAGAGATGCGTTTTATAATCATAGGGGAATAGCGGCAATTCAGCTTCCACAGAACCCTACATTATCCATTGGATACAGAGCTTTTGCTGGTTGTACAAATCTTCAGATCGTATATTTTAATGCAGCAGTGGGAAGTGCTCAGCCTGTAAAAATAGACGAATGGGCATTCCTGGGTTGTGATAAACTGGAAGAAATAACACTTCCACCAACGGGAGCATACAATGAAATTGATGGGGAGGCTTTTAAAGGCTGTGTTAATCTGAAAAGAATTTACAACGCCCCTTCCTATCTGGATATGGGAGACGAGCAATCTGTGGAGGAGGTTTCCTTTGCGGAAGGTCTTACCTATATAAATGGAATTGATACAACTGAGTGGACAAAATGGGATGAAGAGGGAGAACCTACAGAGGGACATATGGTAAATATTAAAACTCTGAAAAAAGTAACACTTCCATCTACTCTGAAAGAAATTGGCTCTGAGACATTCACAGATAATAAAAACCTTACAACCATAAATCTTCCAGATGGTCTGACAAGAATCGGAAGTTATGCATTCAAGGGATGTACCGCCCTTACCGGATTTACTTCTCTTCCGGCAAGTGTAAGCGGAGGCATTGAAGACGCTGCATTTATGGGCTGCAAGAACCTTCATCTTGAAAATGTATATATTCATGGAACTGACAGCCTGAAATATCAGTTCACCGACAGTGGAATTGTAAGTATCCGCATTGGTGCTGATGTAAAATATACAGTTGGTGCAATGTTCAAGGGCTGCACAAGCTTAAAAGAAATCACAGTTGACGCAGGACATCCGTACCTTTCTTCCCAGGACGGTGTGCTTTACAGTAAGGTCTATAAAAGCAGCGGAGGGGAAGTGGCTGGCAGAAGTATTTTCACCTATCCTGCAGGAAAAAGCTGGGCAGGAAGCTATACACTTCCGTCAGATGTAGTATTGTTAGGCGGTTTTGCATTTGATTCCTGTAAATTTACAGAGATTCACATTCCGGCCCGTGTACTGGATCTGGATTATGACTCTATGGCTTCTATAGGAGATACGAACACATATTATGCCTTTGATTCTATCAAAGACAGCTGTAAATTATACGTTGTAAAAAATTCTTATGTGGACAATTACTTTAATACACGTTATCATTTTTATTATGAAAATGGTGATGTGCTTCCAATCAGTTATGATCTGGCTGGCGGAACAAATGACAGCTCCAACCCATCCACTTTCACAGGTGGAAACAGTATTGAGCTGAAAGCGCCTACACGAAGCGGTTATACCTTTACCGGATGGACGACAGTAGATGCGGATGAAGAAGTAAATTCTTCCGGTTCTTACACACCATCAATGGGTGAACTGGTAAGCGGTGTTAAACTGACTGCAAACTGGAAAAAGAACCCAGATCCTACCAAGGCACCAGAACCGACGAAAACCCCGGCGGCAGAGCCGACAAAAGCTCCGAATGCAGAGCCGACCAAGGCTCCATCTGCTCCGGAACCGACGAAGACTCCGAACGCTTCTGATAATAATCAGAACACTGTAATTCCATCCAAGCTTCCGAAGGTTACCGGAACCAAGGCCACCAATGTGCTTACCGATGGCGCCAAGATTTCCTGGAAGCGGATTGCAAGTGCAACCGGATATCAGATCACAATTTCCACTGACAAGAAATTTAAGAAGAATGTAAAGAATTACATTGTCGAGGAAAATAAAAACAATGAACTGATCTACGGTTTGAAATCTGGAAAGACCTATTATGTAAAAGTAAGAGCAATCGCACAGGGCGGTGGCAAGAAGGTTACTGGAAAGTATAGCAAGGCTGTTAAGTTTACAACCTATGTTGTGCCGAAGGTAAAGAAGATCAGTGTAAAGAATAACAAGAAGGGCACGATCACCATTACGGCATCCAAGGTAAAAGGTGCTGCCGGATATGCGTTTGTGGTTACCGCAGATTCCAATCTTTATGATATTGTGGACATCAAGGGATCCAAAAAGAATACGGTAACTGTGAAGAACCTGACGAAGGGACATACCTATTATATACGTGCATGTGCATATAAGCTGAACAAGCAGAAACAGAAAGTGTTTGGTGTGTACACAAAGAAAGCTAAGATTACAATCAAAAAATAAGAAATCAGTTGTTGTATTTAGTTACCTGTAAAAAGTGCTGCTGGTCAGGTGACCAGCAGACAGTAATAAAAAAGGAACTGTGTTTACAACCGGAGAGAACGTGACATGAAAAAAGATGAGCAGGCAAATGTGTTGCTTTCGCTGAAAAACTTATATCGGTTGTTTACCGTGAAAGATTATCCGGTCTATTCTACCGGAATTCTAGGAGAAAAAAGTAAAAAGGGTCTGACTCTGGTCAGATTCTGGGATGAATATCTTCTCTATGAGTGGAAAGGCACCAGACACGGAAAAATGATTTTTCGAAAGGATGGAAGCCAGAACCGTTATCATTCGGAATTTTGTAATCGCAAGGAAAGCTTTCCCTTGTATCATATATACATAGAGGAAGTGCTGGAAGGTCTGAATACGGAGACATTTGGCAGTCAGGTACTGATTTTTGAAAAATTCCTGAAAGAGAAAAATTATAACCATTCTGTGCTTGTACAGAAGCTGAGAAAATTTCTGGGCATGGTCATGGAGTCAGATCCATGGCTGTCCCAAGAGTGTGGGGAAAAGCTGATCTTCTGGATCGATTACATAGAGAAAAAACAGAAGGATTTTTCCCAGTCCTTTGGGGATGCCTGGCTGTTTACCCTGCTTAGTCTGCACGCGATGGCGGGGCCGGAAATATCCGGGGCAAAAATGAAACTGGTAAGAAACCGTGAAGACTTAAAGCCGGAATATATCTGGAGCTGTATTTATCAGGAATCCGGGGAAACCAGGCAGAGCTTTCTCACCCTGCGAAACTGTGAATTGTTCCGGAAATCTGTGAAAGCCAGCCATTTCTTTGGCAGAGAAGAAGAGTTATATGACTTGAAAGAGATGTTCTTCAATTCCGGAAAGTATCTGATTTCCGGAATTGGAGGAATTGGAAAAACAGAACTCATGCGTCAGCTTGTGAGCTGGATGGAGCAGGAAGAAGTAAAGTGCCGGATCGCAGCTGTTCAGTATGAGGAGAATCTGGCGGCCAGCTTTTCCAGAAGTTTTCTGAATCTTACTGGTGAGAGCGTGGAAGAAAGATTTCACGAAAGTATCTATCATCTGTCAGAAGAGCATCAGGAAAAAACAGTGCTTTTTCTGGATAATATGAACCATACGGAAGAGGAAGATCCTTACCTGTCAGAACTGAAAGATCTGCCGTGCACTATATTTGTTACTTCACGTCAGAAACATCTGGATGGGTTTACTACATTTGGCATAAAGGCACCGCAAAAAAGTGCCTTAAGTTTGATTTTTCGTGACAATTACAACAAAATACTTTCCAGAGAGGAAAAAGACCGGCTGAGTCGTTTGCTGGAAAAAGAGATTTTTCAGCATCCTCTGACATTGAAGCTTCTTGGAAAAGCGGGGACCTACTATTTTGGTAATTGGGATTATCTGGAAGAAGAGCTGCAGAATAACTGGAATGATGTTGCAGAAGAGTCCGGACTCATTGATATGTACCGTGGGCTGTACAAACTGGCTGATATTGGAGAAACCGGAAGCCAGCTGGCGAGGATGTTCGCGCTTCTGCCGTATCAGGAAATTGACCGGAATTTTACTGTGATGTTTTTCCAGGGATTTTTGAAGAAAAACGAAACTCTGGGAGAGGCGCTTGGCAGACTGGTGAAATTCGGTTGGCTGGAAGATACGGGAAATGGTTACCGTATGCATCCTGTAATTGCAGAGAGTCTGTGTACAAAGGATTTTTCAGAAGCTGAGTTTCAGCCATTCTGGGAACGGGCACAGAAGTGCTTTTTCCCGAAACAGGCATCGAAAGACGAGGATCCTCGTATGGAGGAAATTGCGTGGCTTGTCTTCCAGGGAATTTCCAGAGTACAGGGAGCGGTCAGTGGCCAGCTTGTGGCACTGGCGGCAGAGGCTGCCCGATATCTGGAGCTGCCGGTTCCTATGTGCGGGAAAATCCAGAAATTGGAAAAAAGATGTGCACAGATTTCCAATGAGACGAAGTTTATGGTAGCGTGTCTGACAGAGACAAAACCTGAACAAAACGAAGAATATATAGAACTCTTCCGCGAACAGCTGAAAAAGAGAACGCTATCATCGGAATGGATGTTGTTTGCTATAAGTGATTTTTGCAATAGGCTGGAGCAAAGCAGTAATTATGAGTGTTACCGGGAGATCTGTGATTTAATTTTTCAACAGAAGGATAATATTGATTATAAAATTGGATATGCGCTTTTGCAGACGAATATGCAGATGTTAAAGCTTAATGTGAAAAAGGCTGAAATGTGGGCAGAACGTGGAATCCTCATGTGTGTACAATGGGGGCATAGCCAGAGAATACTGGATTTTCTTTATCAAAAAGCAGAATGTCATATGTTTCTTCAGGAAAAAGAAAAGCTGGCAGATTGTCTGGAAAAAATAGAGCAGATACAACAGATACAAAGAAAGCGTCAGGGTGAGAGTGAGTATGCAATATGGCAGCTTCGTGGTCAGCTTGCAGCTATGGATCAGAATATGGAAGAAGCCGCCTATTGTATGGAACAAGCAACGGACAGGTGCAAAATGTACTGTGGTGAGAAAAATCAGATGTATTCTGCCATGTCAGAGGAACTGGCACGAATGTACAATGCCGCCGGACGAAGGGAAGAGTCGTTGGCATGTCATCTTGCGGTTCGCAATCAGCTGCTTAAGAATGGCTATCGTGAGGGTTCTATGCTTCTGATGGTGGACAACAATATGAGTGTAGTCTACCTGGACCTGGGAAGACCGGAAGAAGCGATCCCATATCTGACAGAGGCGCTGGAGCTTACGAAGGAAAATGGACTTGTAGGTTCGGCAGTTGCAGAGCCTACCTGGAATCTGGCACGCGTTTACCGTGCACTTGGAGATGAAGAAAAAGAAGATATATATCTGAAAGCCGCCGTTGAAGGCTTCCGGGAATGCTATCCGCCGGAGCATCCCAAGCGGATCGCAGCTGAACAGAGACTGAAAGAACGCCAGGGGGAATGAACCTGGCGTTCTTTCTGCTTTTATGGAAAGATGTGCGACGGTATACTTAAAGCTGACTACAACTAATCCTATTGACATACTAGGATACTTTATAGTAACATAAATCAAAATCGTCCCAGCTCTTTGCGCGAAGGATATTTTTTGTCTGAAAGGAAAGATGGAGCTGGGGAGAGACTAAATTTACCGCCGCAGGAGGATAATCATATGAGCGAAATCACTGCAACCAAAGAGCAGCAGAATAAATACGAAGCTTTAAAAGAATACTTACGCAGTCTGGGAAGTGTGGCTGTGGCTTTTTCAAGCGGGGTGGACTCTACGTTTCTTTTGAAAACAGCACACGATGTGCTGGGGGATAAATGTATCGCGATTACTGCCATGTCCTGTTCTTTCCCGAAGAGAGAACTGGAAGAGGCGAAGACCTTCTGTGAGAAGGAAGGAATCCGCCACATTACAGTAGAGTCTGAAGAACTGGAAATTGAGGGCTTCTGCCAGAACCCGACTAACCGTTGCTATATCTGCAAGAAAGAATTATTTGAGAAAATCTGGGACATTGCCACAAAAGAGGGATTGAATGCAGTGGCAGAGGGTTCCAACATGGACGACAATGGTGATTACAGACCTGGTTTACAGGCTGTTGCAGAGCTGGGGGTGAAGAGCCCGCTGCGCCAAAGCGAATTGTATAAAGCGGACATCCGTGCCCTGTCCAAAGATCTTGGCCTTCCCACCTGGGAGAAACAATCCTTCGCCTGTCTTTCTTCCCGTTTTGTATACGGTGAGACTATCACGAAGGAGAAACTTGGTATGGTAGACAAGGCAGAACAGCTTCTTCTGGATCTGGGATTTCATCAGCTTCGTGTGCGTATTCATGGTACATTGGCACGAATTGAAGTATTGCCAGATGAACTCCAGAAAGTCCTGGAGAACCGCAACCAGATCGTGAAAGCATTCAAAGAATACGGCTTCACATACGTGACCATGGATCTTCAGGGATACCGAATGGGAAGTATGAATGAGACATTGAAGAAATAGTTTTCGACTTATGAATTATCGTCTATACTATGCTGTTAGTTAATTGCTTTAAATGCTGTTTTGCTTTATCATTAAATTAATCGTCTGACAAATTTTGGGAGGGAGTATGCTGCGGGCTCATTTGCAGAATAGCAGGTTATCCATTTTGGGGAAGCGTTTAGTGTTATACAGCAGATATCAATGGAAAAATCTTTGCCTCTGGAGTGTGTTTGAAAGGACGAAAAAAAGAATAGCGAGGTAAAGCGTATGAGAAACAGACGACTGGCACTGGCTGCAGCATTGCTGCTGGCAATCACAAGTGCAGACGGAGCAGCACTGGCAGTAAGTGGAGCTGATTTTTCTTCTGAGGAAGTAGCGGAAGCAGTTTTTGACGAAGTGGAGAATGAGGGTCTGGACAATCAGGATGAGGTTCAGGAACAGGTTCAGACTCCGGAGATGGATCAGGTGGAGGATCAGTCATCCGAGGATTCATTCTCAGATGCGTCTGGCATGGAAGCAGCTGCAGAATGGCAGAATGAGGAAGCGGCAACAGCAGACGAAGCCCTGGTTTTTTCAGATGGAGAAGACACAGGAATTACCTACACCTTGTCAGATGATGGGAAACTGGTAATTTCCGGAACTGGAAGCATCGCAGATGATGCATTTGCTGGCAACACTAAGATAACAAGTGTGGTTATCTCAGAAGGAGTGACAGGCATTGGTTCCGGTGCATTTACTGGCTGCACCAATCTGACAAGTGTGACAATTCCAGAAGGCGTAACAACCATAGATGGTATGACATTTGGCAATTGTACCAGTCTGACAAGTGTAACCATTCCGGGAACGGTAACCTCAATAGAAGTTCAGGCATTCTGGAACTGCAGCAGTTTGACAAGCATAACTATTCCTGCAAGCGTAACGAGCATTGGAAGCGGTGTATTCCAGGGGTGTACCAGTCTGACAAGTGTAAAGCTTTCAGAGGGCCTGACCAGAATTGGAGATCAGACTTTTGGCAGATGTAATGCGTTGGAAACCATAGAAATCCCGGCAAGTTTGACATCTATAGGAAATGATGCGTTTAAAAACTGTGCCAAGCTGAGAAGTATCCGCTGCTATGCAAATAGCAGCACGTGGCAGCCCAGATACATTTGTGATTTAAATACAACCGTATATTACAGCTACAATCCGAACCATACCCATTCCTACAAGTCACATGTGATAAAAATGAGTGGCTGTACCTATTCGGGATCTGAAGAAGAAATCTGTGAATTTTGCGGTGATTACTATACAAAAGAAACACCGGCACTTGGTCATGACTGGAACCGTGGGGAAACAACAGAAGATGCTTCCTGTGAAAGTGACGGAGAAAAAACTTATACCTGCAGAAGATGTGGTGACAAAAAGAAAGAGACAATTCCAGCAACCGGACATAGCTGGGTAAGGTCATGGCATGAAGATGCAACCTGTACAGATGACGGAGTCGATGAATACACCTGCAGATATTGCGATACGGAAAAGAGAACTACAATAAAAGCAACCGGACATAAATTTTCTGCATGGGCAGTAACACAGGAAGCAACTGTGGATGAGGAAGAAGTCCAGACACGTACCTGCAGTGCATGCGGTGAGCAGGAAACAAAAATTACCCGGGACAGACTGCAGCCAACAATGAAATTGAATCAGTCCAGTATTGTGCTGAAGACCGGACAGAAGACGAAGTGTCTGAAAGTAACCGGGCTTGCAAAGGGAGATTTCATTTCCACCTGGAGTACGGATAACTGGAGTATTGCAGATGTATCTGTTAGTTCAGATGGAACCTGTAACATTACCGCCGGTAAAACTACAGGCAAAACCCGTATTCACATATACCTGAACAGCGGATATGAAAAGTCTGTTACCGTAAAAGTCCAGAAAACCGCTGTAAAAACCACAAAGATCAAAGGTGTGCCGAAAACACTGAAATTAAAGAAAAATCAGAAATATTCCCTGAAACCGGTTTTAAAACCAGTAACAAGCAAAGAAAAAATCACCTACAAATCCAGCTCCTCCAAGGTGGTAAAGGTAGATTCCAAGGGCAGAATTACTGCAAAGAAAAAAGGAACAGCCGTAATTACGGTGAAAGCAGGGAAGAAAACAGTTAAGTGTAAGGTGACTGTGAAATAACGTATATTTTGAAAGGACAGGAATGAAATATTTTCTGTCCTTTTTCATGAATATTTATTGATTCTTTTTCTCACATTTCCTATAATAAGCCTATGTGTTATAAATTTACCCATGTGACATGTAAAAACGCCGGAAAGGATATTGTATCCCGTAGAAGTCAGCGATGCATTTTACCTGTTGCAGGGGCTTTTTGTTTTGAAGATTTGGGATTTCAAACACGCTCTGGTCTGCCATGGCAGCAGGTCTTTGGACAGTGTTGCAGACAGAAGTATATATTGAGTTAAGCTGCGGTATCAGGTGCCGTGAGGGAGTAAAAGAGTATGAAGAAAAAATGTGTGGCAATGATGTTAATCGCAATAATGACCGCATCTTTAGCTGGCTGTGGAAGCAGCAAGGACGGAAGCGGTAAATCTGTAAAGCTGGATTCGGATCACCCGGTGTCCTTGACGATCTGGCATTATTACAACGGTGCCCAACAGGCAATGTTTGACACCCTTGTAAAGGAATTTAACTCCTCCATTGGAAAAGAGGAGGGTATCTACGTGGAGAGCTACAGTCAGGGTTCCGTATCCGACCTTGAGGAAGCAGTCAACAGCTCTTTGAACGGAGAAGTAGGAGCAGAAGAACTGCCGGATATTTTTTCTTCCTATTCTGATACTGCTTACGCAGTACAGCAGCAGGATAAGCTGGCAGACCTTTCCGTGTATTTTACAGAAGATGAGTTGTCCAGGTATGTAGATTCCTACATCCAGGAGGGCTATTTTAACCAGGATGGCGCTTTATATCTTTTCCCAGTTGCCAAATCCACAGAGATCACCATGATCAATAAGACTGACTGGGAGCCTTTTGCAGAAGCCACTGGAACTACAGTGGAGGAACTTGCCACTACAGAAGGTATTGCAGAGGTTGCACAGCGCTACTATGAGTGGACGGATGAGCAGACCCCGGATGTGCCGGACGATGGAAAAGCATTCTACGGCAGAGACTCCATGTCCAACTATTTTATCATTGGCATGAAGCAGATGGGAAAGGAAATTTTCCAGGTGAAAGATGGAAAAATGACCTTAAACACAGACGAAGATCTGATCCGCCGCCTTTGGGATAATTACTATGTACCATATATGAAGGGCTATTTCGCATCTCTTGGAAAATTCCGTTCCGATGATGTGAAGACAGGAGATATTCTTGCATACACGGGCTCCACATCTTCTGCCGTATACTTCCCGGATACCGTGGAAATAGGGAATAAAAGCTATCCGATTGATTACATCGTATGTGATTCTCCGGTTATGGAGAGCGGCGAGAACATAAAAGTTCAGCAGGGGGCCGGAATGGCAGTGACCAAGTCTGATGAGGAACATGAGTATGCTGCAAGTGTATTCCTGAAATGGTTCACACAGAAGAACCAGAACCTGCGCTTTGTATGCGAATCCTCCTATATGCCGGTTCTGAAAGAAGCCAACAGCGTAGACGCACTGGATTCCGTTATTAAAGAGAATAATATAGAAGTCAACCAGAAGGTTTACGATTGTTTTACAACGGAAATGGAAGACTTTGATAAAACAAGTTTCTATACAATTGGAGCTTTTGACAATAGCTACAGTGCCCGTAAGATCCTGGATTATTCTCTGGCTGACAAGGCAAAGGCTGATAAAGATGCCATGGACGATGCAATCGCAGACGGAGAGAGCCGGGAAGAGGCTCTTGCACAGTATCTGACAGATGAGAATTTCCAGAACTGGTATACGGAATTCTGCCATAGCCTGGAGTGTATTTGAAAAAACATTCAAAGTGGTTTTTTAGACAGATTCTGGACATAAGGAGGTGCGGAGGACTGTGAAGAAAAAGAAATCTCTTTGGAATATATTTCTGATTCCTATACTGATCATTGTGTTTGTACAGGGTGCAGTCCCATTCCTGACATTGATTTTCAGCGGAATCCGCTCAAACATGGAGAATGCGGTTATCGGTCTGGACAGTCATACGGTGGAGAACCGTAAGGTGGTTCTGGAGAACGATATGATCGAGCAGTGGAGCAGCGTATACAAGGAAAGTGACAGTCTTTCCTCTGCGCTGACAAAGGTATTGAGCAATCATCAGATGGATATGCAGGGCTTCATGGGCTCAGGGAAAGTTCAGGAGGAATATCTGGAAACGGTTTTTTATGATATGGTGGAGGTTTTGCAGTACAATTCCACTTCTGGAATTTTTCTGGTTCTGGGAAATGACGGCGACACAGATTCGGAAGGGGAATACAAAGGCTTCTGGGTGAGAGACTCAGATCCCCAGACCAAAACGGCTTCCCGCACGGACCTGCTGATGGAGCGTGGAAGTAAGGTACTGTCGCAGAATATGTCCATTTCACTGGATACTTCCTGGCATACAGATTTCCACTTCCAGGGCAATGGGAAAAGAGATGCCGATGACTTTTTTTACCAGCCATATATAACAGCAGAAAATTACGTTGATTCCCGCACCAGTATGAAAAATCTGGGCTATTGGTCGAAGCCGTTTATTCTGGAAGATTTCTATAAGGATAACCATAAGATGATCACATATTCGGCACCTCTTGTTTATGATAAAACCGTTTACGGTGTGCTTGGAATTGAAGTGGGAGTGAATGATCTGACCAAATTTTTTCAGGTAAAAGATCTGGATTCCGATCTGAATGCAGGATTTGCCCTTGTGGTAGACCATGGAAATGGAAATTATGAGGGAATTGCCGGTGAGGGTGCGCTGTATGATGCAGTTTCCCGGGACGGAAGTGACTTTGTTCTGGAGGAGCCGGTGCAGGAGAATTTGCGGCTGGTACAGGGGGCTGCCATTGGGAAACAGCAGATTTACGGACTTGTGAGCAATCTGGAGCTGTACAGCAGAAATGTGCCGTATGAAGATACCCAGTGGGCATTGTGCGGTTTTGTTACAGAGGATTCTGTGTATGGATTGATTTCCGATGTTTATGAGAGAATTCTGGGAGCGATTCTGGGAAGTGCCCTGATGGCGGTTATTCTGGTTTATTTTCTTGTCCAGTATGCGACGGAACCGGTTTACCATCTGGTGGAGAGTGTACGAGGCGGAGTGAAGGGAATTCACGGTTTTCAGGAGTCAGGTATTCAGGAGCTTGATGAGCTCCATAAAGTGATAGAGAATCTGACGGATACCCAGATGCAGACAGAGAATCAGCTTCTGGAGGAAAAGGAGCGCTATCGGATTGCGGTAGAAAGTTCCCAGGATGCCTTTTTTACCTACAAATGTAAGGAAAAACTGCTGGAAATAGTTAACAGTAAAGGCAATGACGGTGTATGGGACTGCGGAAAGCATCCGGAATTTCTTGATAATGACAGTATCCATCCGGCAGATAAGGCAAAGCTGGTGAACGCAGTAAAAAGCTCAGACGGCGTTCTGGATGTTGACTTTCGTCTGCAGCATGCCAATGGAGAATTTCAGTGGGTAAATCTATCCGGAAGCATTACTTTTGATGAGAATAAAGAGCGCAGCAGGGTCGTTGGCTGTATTCACAATGTGCATCAGCACAAGCTTCTGGAGCAGGCGCAGAAAAGAAAGCAGATTTATGACTCCATTACCTCTTTTTACCGCCTTGGAAGCGGACTGGAAGTTGTGGAAACACTGTGTCGGGATGACCCGGAAGGGGTACTGGTACTTCTGGAAATCCAGCAGTTTTCCAAAATCGATGAGCGCTATGGCCTGATCTTCGGAGATATTATTCTGGAGCAGTTTGCCGGTCTGCTGGCGAAGCGCTTCCAGGAGGACGGTTTAAACGGTGGTATTTATATCAGGGCTGGTGCAGACCAGATGCTGGTATGGCTGCCGGTATGTACGACCGGACCGATCGTGAGAAGTGTGCAGGGACTGGAAAAGGAGTTTGGGGCGCTTACAGATGAGAAGCATCTGTCCCTTTCCCTGAAATGTGGAATCGCAGTTACAGGCAGCAGAAATTCGCTGTCTGAGGCACTTGAACAGACGAAGACTGCTCTTACAGCTGCACGTCATGGAAAGCAGGAAATCATGTTCTATGAGGAGCTTTCAACGGTGGAAAAAGCCTGTGCGGTTGATGTGGCATTTGCGGAGGTGGCTTCTCTGGAACGTCTGAAGGAAATGACACTTTCCTCTATAGCTCTGAACCTGTTTGACAGAGATGGTGATACTTCTGTGGTTCTGGATATTCTGGCGTTGAAGCTGCAGGAGAAATACCATCTGACAGACATTGTGATCACCCATTTCAACGGGGAATATATGGTAAATAACCTGCTGTACTGCTGGAAAACCTGGGAGAAAAAGGATGGCTGGGACGGTATGGTCCACTGTTCTGAGAAGCAATACCAGCACTTTGTGGAGACACAGGAAATGCAGCAGCTTCTGACTTCCGGGGAAAGCATATGGAAAGAGCCGCTGATTCAGCCTTTTGCTTCAGGCAGAAACGATATTGTATTCCATATGACAGATAACGGACAGTATTCCGGAAGTATTGTATTCCGGGACATTGACCAGGAGGTTCTGGAGAAAAAAGAAGAGTGTAAGTGTCTGGAAGAAATCAGCGCAATTATTCAGAACCGGTTGAATCTGGAGCGTCACGATCTTTCTGCCAAGGCGAAATCGGATTTCCTGGCTCGTATGTCTCATGAGATCCGTACTCCTATGAACGGTATTATCGGTATGACGGAGATCGCATTGAAGGATGGACAGACTGAGGAGCGGCGGATCGACTGTCTGAGAAAAATCGAGCACTCCTCGGAATATCTGCTTGGGCTTATCAACGATATTCTGGATATGTCCAAGATCGAGAGCGGAAAGATGAGGCTGATCGAAGAAAAATGTAATCTTATGGAAATGATACAGGGACTTCATCCTTTGCTGGAAGCGAAGCTGAACGAAAATAACATTCAGTATATAGCAGATATCCAGCTGAAAAACCATTGGTTTATGGCAGATTCCCTGCGGCTGAACCAGGTTCTGGTAAATCTTCTGGGAAATGCGCTGAAGTATTCCAGACCAGATGGACATGTGTGGCTGACCGTTCGCGAAACAGAAGAAGAGAAAGGCTTTTCCAATCTGTATTTTCAGGTCAGGGATGATGGAATTGGAATTGCACCTGAGAAACAGCAGCTTATTTTCCGGCAGTTTGAGCAGGCGGATAATTCTGAAAATGCAAGAAAACAGGGCACTGGTCTTGGTCTTGCCATCAGCAGAAGAATTGTGCGGATGATGGATTCCGATATTAAGTTGGAAAGTGAGCCTGGTAAGGGAAGCAGCTTCAGCTTTAACGTGAAGCTTCAGCCGGTAAGCGGAGAGAAGACTACGGTCACCAGCCAGCCGGAGGAGATCAGCTTCCCGGGAAAAAGAATCCTGGTGGTTGAGGATAATGAGCTGAATATGGAAATTATCTGTACGATCCTTGAAAATTACGGAATTGAAACCGAGCAGGCAGTTAACGGAAAAGAAGCTGTGCGGCGCATGGAAGAATCCGTTCCCGGATATTACGATATGATCTTTATGGATATTATGATGCCGGAAATGGACGGACTGGAAGCTACCCGGACCATCCGGAATCTGGATCGTAAGGACTGCAAAAAAATCCCGATTTACGCAATGAGCGCCAACGCTTTCGACGAGGATGTGAAACGATCCCTTGCAAGCGGTATGAACGGACATCTTTCCAAACCTGTGAATCTGCAGGTGCTGGAGAAAACGCTGCAGAAAGTGCTGGGATAAAAATAAATGGTTTTTTAATGCATCTTGTGCAATATATTGACAGTTTGTGATAACCCCGTCTTTTACAGACGGGGTTATGTTATATTTATGGCAATATAGAAGGGAGCGATCACAAGCATGAAATATCAGAATATCATAGATAACATGACCCTGAAGGAAAAAGCCGCATTCCTCAGCGGAAAAAGCGAGTGGCAGACAAGAGATTTCCCGCGTCTGGATATCCCGGCGATTTTCTGTTCAGACGGACCGAATGGTGTGCGCAAACAGGCTGGAGCAGGAGATCATCTGGGAATCAATCCGGCAGTGCCGGCAACCTGTTTTCCTACAGCGGCAGCTATGGCAAACAGCTGGGATGAAGAGCTGGAGCAGAGGGTAGGCGTTGCCCTTGGTGAAGAATCCATGGAAGAAGACGTAAACGTTCTTCTTGGACCTGGACTGAACATTAAGAGAAATCCTCTCTGTGGACGTAACTTCGAGTATTTTTCCGAAGATCCCTATCTTTCCGGAAAAATGGCAGCTGCTTTTATCCGCGGTGTGCAGAGCACAGGAGCAGCAGCCTGCGCAAAACATTTCGCTGTAAACAGCCAGGAGCTTCGCCGTATGGCAATGAACGCAGTGGTAGATGAGAGAACTCTCCGTGAGATCTACCTCACCGGTTTTGAGATTGCCATCAAAGAGGGCGGCGCGAAAACGGTTATGAGCAGCTACAACGAAGTAAACGGTGTCTACGCCAACGAAAACGAGCATCTGCTCAAAGACATCCTTCGCGATGAGTGGGGCTTCGATGGCTCTGTGATCACAGACTGGGGTGCTTCCAACGACCATTCCCTGGGTGTAAAGAACGGTTCCAACCTGGAAATGCCGACTCCAGGACTTGATGCAGCAAGAGAGCTTCTTGCCAGTGTAGAAAGCGGCAAGATCAGCGAAAAAGATATCGATGAGCGTGTAGACGAGCTTCTTGACCTTGTACTTACTACTTCCGAAAATGCGAAACATTACAAGAAAGTGGCTGACAAGAAGGCTCTCCATGAGGAGCATCACAAGCTGGCACGTCTTGCCTGCGAAAACAGTGCAGTCCTTCTGAAAAACGAAGGTGGAATTCTCCCGGTTGGAGAAAAGGTTCAGGCAGCCATAATCGGTGACTTCGCTTTTGACCCAAGATACCAGGGCGCAGGTTCCTCCATGGTAAACTCCACAAAAGTAGATTCCATCAAGGACATGCTGGAGACCAGCGGAATTTCCGTAACTGGAATCGTCCGCGGTTATCAGCGTGACGGCAAGGAAGACGAAGCTATGAAAAAAGAGGCCGTGGATCTTGCACGCCGTTCTGATGTAGTTCTGTTTTTCTTCGGACTGAACGAAAAAAGCGAGACAGAAGGTCTTGACCGTAAGCATCTCCGCATTCCCCAGAACCAGATCAACCTGATTCAGGAGCTGGCAAAAGCAAATGCAAACATGGTTGGTATCATCAGCGCAGGTTCTGTTATCGAAATGCCATGGCACCATCATTTCAAAGCCCTGCTTCATACCGCCCTCATGGGACAGGCTGGTGCAGGCGCAGTTCTTGACATCCTTTCCGGAAAGGTTAATCCATCTGGAAAGCTTGCAGAAACTTACATTAAGAAATATGAGGATACTCCTTCTTACAATTACTATCCGTCACAGGAGCGGAACTCTGAGTACAGAGAGGGAATTTACGTAGGATACCGCTACTTCGACACCGCAGGTGTGCCGGTAAACTATCCATTTGGATATGGTCTTTCCTACACTACATTTGAATATGACAATCTTCAGGTGAAGCCGGATGGGGCGACGTTTACCCTTCGCAACACCGGAAAGTATGATGGTGCAGAGATTGCCCAGCTTTATGTAGGACTTCCGGGAGCAAAAGTTTTCCGCCCGGTCAAGGAGCTGAAAGGCTTTTCCAAGGTGTTCTTAAAGGCAGGCGAGGAGAAAACCGTTACCATTAAGTTCGACGACAAGACATTCCGTTACTGGAATATGAAGACAAATAAATGGGAAGTAGAAGGCGGCGTTTACAGCATTATGATCGGTGCAAGCTGTGCGGATATCCGTCTTCAGGATTCTCTTGCCATTATCGGAACCACTGAGGTAATGCCATACTATACCAACCGCGTTTCTTCTTACGTGGAGGGAAAAATCCAGCAGATCGGAAATGAGGAGTACGAGACGATCCTGGGACATTCCATTCCGGACGGAAGCTGGAGCGGCGAGCTTGGCATGAACGATGCCCTTTGCCAGATGTATTACGCGAAGAGCGGAATTGCCCGCTTCATCTGTAAAAAGCTGGGCGAAAAGCTGAAAAAGAGCGAGGCAGCGGGAATTCCGGATCTGAACACCCTGTTCCAGTACAACATGCCATTCCGTGCAATCGCCAAGATGACAGGCGGTATGGTTTCCATGGAAATGGTAGAGGGACTTCTGAAGGTTGTAAACGGCCATTTCAGCGGTCTTGGAAAAGTAATCAGCGGATTTTTCAGAAATCAGAAGCTGAACAAGCAGTACGAGAAAGATCTGGAAGAGCAGAAATAGGAGGAGTATCATTATGGGAAAAATCAAACAGTTAATCGAAGATCACCCAAATATCTGGGAGTTTATTAAATTCAACGTATTATCCAACTGCGCAACTATTACAAACTTCATTATCATGTGGCTGTGCACCGGTTTTATTTTCAAAAGCTTTGCAAATACACCATTTAAGTTTCTGGTGTTCAATTACGCAGATAATATCGAGTCCAATCTTGGTTTATGTGGATTTTTAAGCTTTTTGGTTGCAACTGCAGCAGCCCAGACCGTAAACTTCTTTGTACAGAAGAACCTGGTTTTCAAATCCAATGCAGCGTTTGAGAAGGCTGTACCGAAATACATTGTACTTGCAGTTGTGCTGGTGCTTGTATCCGCAGCACTTCCGGCTTACAGCCAGAGCTTTTTCGTAAACATCGGTATTTCCGAAGCACTTGCACCTACACTCGCAAATGTTCTGAACATTCTGGTTCAGGTAGTTCTCAGCTACCCGACCATGAAATTCTGGATCATGCCGAACAAATAAAGATGATTGTTCTTTACCCGGATTGCCTTGCAGTCCGGGTTTTTTAATGCTAGAGCGTGTTTGAAAAAGGCTTTCTGCAAGATGTGCGTCACAATTTGTGGGAGATTTCGCTCGGATGAGGGCGCCGCAGCGGGCTACGGCAACCGAATTCGGGTGAAATCTCCCGCAAAGTGGGGCGTGCAGATTGCGGGAATGATTTTCCAAACACGCTCTAGCTTTCTTATAAACACTGCCCAGTTCAGGAAAGTGCCAGAGATTGGCTTTCTTATAAATCCAAAAAGGGGCTGCCATTTCTCCGGCAGTCCCTTTCTGTTTATTTCTGTTAATTTCTGTTTATATCTGCTTATATCTGCTTATATCTGTTTATATCTGTTTATATCTGTTTATTCTTCAGTTTCTTCCAGTGTTACTTCCACAACCGTATCCCGATCATCCGGAAGCGGGTAGCTGTCGCAGGTGTCAGCGTTGAGGAAGAAGAACTGATTCTGGGAGTATTCCTTCAGGTTCCAGTAATCCGTAAGCTTTACCTCGGAATTGTCGGAAAGACGGCGGAGTTTTTTGATCTTGCCGTGGATTCCGGTGAGAGGGATTGCTCCTGCCTGGGGCTCCATAACGTGGGCGTAGATCTTATTTCCGTTGCGGGTGTAACGGCCCCATTCCGGTTTATCGATTTCAGCATAGCCACAGCCGTAGATGCTCTTGGAGTTCTCATCCATCCACTCTCCTACTTCTTCCAGAATCTTCACAGACTCCTTCGGAATACGACCTTTTGCATCAGGCCCTACATTCAGGAGCAGGTTGCCGCCCTTGCTGACACACTCAACCAGCATGTGGATGACCATTTCAGCTGATTTATAATGACGGTCACTGGAGGAATAGCCCCAATTGTTATTCAGGGTCAGGCAGGCTTCCCATGGTACCGGATTACCAAGCTCATTGCGGATTCCTGCTGGTGGGATCATCTGCTCCGGAGATGCGAAATCGCCGGAATATTCGGTAGGATTTGCAGTAAGGATAGAACCGGAATCCTCAGCACTGCCCTCCAGACGGTTATCAATGATCAGCCAGGGCTGGATGGAACGCACCATGGAAATCAGCTCCTGGGCTTTCCATTTGTCGCACTTCATATCGCCGTAGGAGAAGTCGAACCACATCAGATCCAGCTTACCATAATTGGTAAGAAGCTCTTTGATCTGCCCAAACATAAATTCCAGATAGCGGTCGAAATCGCGGTTTTCATTGGAGCATTCCGGATGGTTGCGCATTGGATGGTGCATATCCCCATAGTGTGGGAAATCCGGATGGCGCCAGTCTATAATAGAAAAATACAGACCTACTTTGATTCCTTCTGCACGGAATGCCTCCAGGAACTCTTTTACCAGGTCTTTGTGGCAGGCTGCGTTCATGGAGTTGTAGTCAGTAAGTTTGGTGTCAAAAAGGCAGAAGCCGTCGTGGTGTTTGGCTGTGAGCACAGCATATTTCATGCCCGCCTTTTTCGCAAGACGCGCCCACTCTCTTGGGTTGTAATTCTCAGCTGTGAACTCTTCTGTGAGATGGCAGTAGTCCTCATGTGGAATCTGCTCCATGCTGCGCACCCATTCTCCTCTGGCAGGGATTGCATAAAGTCCCCAGTGAATAAACATGCCGAAACGGGCGTCACGGTACCATTCGGTACGTTTTGTTCTTTCTTCGATTACTTTGTTCATTTTATAATGTCCTTTCCTGTAACATTAGGCAAAATACTTTTCCAGTTCTCTCTTCATATCCTCTGGAATTTCCCGTTCAAAGGAAAGTTCTGGCTCGTTTGCCACCCATGCAGCTGCTGTGCAGAGAGTTTTCGCCCCTTCTTCCAGTGCGCGAGGAGATATATATTCTACTGTATCGTGTCTTGTATGCATGCCAAAGCCGTCACGGTTTAAGGTAAGCGCTGGCACACCTTTCCATGCGAAAGTATTGGAATCGCTGGCCCAGACCTGATTTTTGATGGTAACACCCAGCTGATTTTCTTCCATGAGGTTTTTCAGTTCTGCACAGACAGTCGGATCTGCAGTTACTCCCAGAACGTTTCCTCCCAGGAGCTGCCCTGCCAGGTCTACATTCAGATTAAACACATGGCTGCTCATTTCTCCTTCATGGGATTTCACATAATTCTGGCTTCCAACCAGACCTTTTTCCTCGGAGCCAAACCAGATGAACTCCATAGTTCTGGCTGGTCTGTGCTCTGCGAAATGATGAAAAGCTTCCATCACCATGGCTCCGCCGGACATATTGTCATATGCACCAGGGCCTTCCGGAACAGAATCATAATGAGCCGTTACCGTAACGATTTCTTCTGGAAAATCAGTTCCCAGAATGCGTACTGCCACATTGGCGGAATTGCGGGAAATCTCGCTCTGCTGAATGTTCAGGCAGCACTGAGATGCCTGTTTTTCCACGATTTCCACTGCATCCAGGTAATGGACAGATGCGCCTGGAAGATCACCTGCCTTGCGGCGGTACTGGGTTGGAATCCGGTCTTCCCCCTGATCCAGCGGCGTGCCGCATACGGTTACAAAGCCAAGTGCACCTGCTGCTTTTATTTTATTTATCGTATCTTCACGAATAGGATCGCAGACCAGCACAACTGCCCCTTTTGCCTGGGAAAGACTGATGTCATCTCCTTTTCCCACGAAGAGAAATGGTGCTGTGATGCCCTCTTCCAGGGTGCAGGCGCCATTCAGGTAGGCACGCACCGGATAAGCCTTCTTATAAGGCTGGCAGATTACCAGCTCTGCCTTTTTCTGCTGAAAATCCGGACACTGGAAAAATTCCATGCGGGGTGTCTGAATGTAGACAGACTTTCCCATCTGGGCTGCTGCCTGCTCCGCTTCCTTCAAAATGTATTCAGCTGCTTTGTGCTCCCCCTTAGTGCCGGATTCACGGACGTATGCCGTGTCAGCTACAAACTGATACGCGCGTTGTCCATTTGGGTGAATTTCTGTGTATTTATTCATAATTTACTCCATTTAGAGATGGCTTCCGATTTACTCCTATTTAATGCGCTACATTCAGAGGCCTTGCAATTTTCCTTATTATGCTTTGCTGCGCACCTCTAGAGCACAAAGAAAACCATCTCTATATTTCTTAGAAATTCTACTATATACTTCAAAAACTACTATATCTTCTTTTAAATGCAATTTATACTTCCGGCACTTCTTCCATAATACGGATCAACATATCGCCAGTTCCAACATTATAGCCGCTGGTTGCATAAATCCCTACAGACTCGCCATTAGTTACCAGAATTAGCGGAAGCTTGTCTGGATCAACGTACATTCTTCTTCCCAGAAGTTCAATGTTTTCTTCAAAGGAATCGTAATAGATGGAAACATTCGGGAACATCTTCAGCACTTTTGCCAGAAGAGGATCCTGCTTGGCTTCCGGAGTACGAATCATGAAGGAGATGGAATTTTCAAATTCGTGGAATTTTTCTGCATGTTCCAGCATTTCATTCAAAATATGTTCCGTAGGCTCCCGGCTCTCTTCCAGCCACATGAGAATTTTCTTGCCGCCTTTGGTTAACTCAGCGCAGGTTACTGTGTTTCCGGCAGAATCTTTTACCTCAAACTCCGGAAGGGAAATACGCTCCAGCATATCCCCAAGCTGAGCTTCGCGGAGACGCAAGGTTTCTTCTCTCTGTCCGCCTTCTTTTATCGTAAATGTTTTCTCCCATGCAAACTGATTTCCGTTAGGAAGACGGTTGGTGGTGATAATCCGGTAGATTCCTGGAATCAATGCAAGCTCCAAAG
>ENA-OQEY01000597-OQEY01000597.1-human-gut-metagenome-genome-assembly--contig:-NODE-597-length-21684-cov-7.225529_pt1 | contig 21684 bp, 8 predicted proteins | sample MGYA00242801_ERZ504647 | MGnify/ENA primary metagenome ERZ504647 (study PRJEB26092, sample SAMD00036204) | human gut metagenome | host: Homo sapiens | study: EMG produced TPA metagenomics assembly of... | reverse complement strand
GCTCATGGGCCGTTGACGCGCTGCGCTGGTGCGTCGGCGCGGGCATCATCAACGGCAAGGACGGCGGCCTCCAGCCGGCCGGCAATGCCACCCGCGCAGAGTTCGCGACCATCCTCATGCGCTACGCGAAGCTGTAACAGGACAAAGCACAAGGGCAGGCCAAGTCCGCATTCACGTAAGGACGAAAGGTGCTCAAAAGAATACGGCATAGCTTACGATCATGTAGGCTATGCCGTTTCTTTTTGCTCTTGTTGTGAGATATCGACTACGCCGATAAAGTTCCACCAGATGACCAAGGTCTGCTTTTTTGACCGTCAATCCTTTCGCTTATTATACCACGCAGATATAATACCTATGTTAAGCAAGCGGTTTTTGGGACGATTGGAACACCGAAAGACTGGCTTTTACGACCCGGCTGACAAAATGGATCATTTCCTCTTTGCTGTACTTGTCATAGCCCTCCACAACGACATGCATCAAACCGTTTGACAGATGGGTATACATCATTTCAAGCTCTGTTTCGCTGGCATTGGGCAGTTCTTTCCGCCAGTAAGCAATGCTGTCCTCCTTGGCCAAGGCGATCATCCGCATCAGGACGGTCGAGCTTGTGTTGCCCAGGATCAGCACCCGGCAGGCCTCCTGATTCTGATCGACCATATCATAAATGGCCTCGATCAGCGCCGTCACATCAAAGGAATTGACATAGCGAAGGGATTTCTCAAATGCATCGATGAGTTCATTCTCAATGCTCTCCATCAGGGCAAAGCAATCGCTGTAATGGGCATAGAAGGTGGCACGGTTAAGCTGCGCCAGCGCGCAGACCTCCTTCACCGTAATCCTACTGACCGGCTTTTCCTTCAGCAGCTCCAAAAAGGACTGCTTGAGCACCATTTGCGTATAGCGTTTCCTTGCATCCAGCTTCTCCATTTTGCGCTCCTCACAAAAAGTTTACAAAATTCTGCAACACTCCGGCACGCCGTGTTGCTTTTCTTTCAATTGCAGGGCAAATGCCGATTGTTTCTGATCTGCCTCTCCAGTATACTATACTTGTGAAAGATAATCAACACCCGTATGATTATCTTGAGAGGAGGTCTTTTGAATGTATGATAAATATCTTGTTACAGGTGCTACCGGCTTCCTCGGCAGAGCTGTTGTAGAAGCACTGGCACGCCGCGGCACACGAGTGCATGCGCTTGTGCTGCAGAATGACCCCTATATCAATTTGCTCCCCAAAGAAGTCCATACCGTCATCGGTGATGTGTGCGCAAAAAACTCGCTGGCAGACTTCTTTGCGGATGCCGACAGTCATACCTGTGTGATTCACTGCGCCGGTATCGTCTCCGTCGCATCCAGACCCGGTCCGAGGCTCTATCAGGTCAATGTAGGTGGGACAGGGCAGCTCCTGCAGCAATGCATGGCGCATAAAGTGGGCAAGCTGGTCTATGTCAGCTCCGTTCATGCCATCCCGGAGCAGCCAAAGGGCTGCCCCATTACAGAAAACTGTGAATTCTCGCCGGGGCTTGTGGACGGTGATTACGCCAAGAGCAAGGCCGCTGCCACCGAGCTGGTCTACGACGCGGCGGCGTGCGGGTTGAACGCCAGCATTGTATTCCCCTCCGGCATCATCGGGCCGGACGATTTACAGGGAGGGAGCTTCACCTCAATGGCAAGATCCTTTCTTGCCGGGAAGCTGCCTTTCGCCGTTCGCGGCGGATATGACTTTGTGGATGTGCGGGATGTGGCAAATGGCATTCTCGCCTGTTCCGAAAGCGGAGAGCCCGGCAAAGGCTACATTTTGTCCGGCCACTATGTCACGATCCGCAGGATGCTGCAGATCATCGGGGCGGCGGCAAAACGGCGGTATCGGCCCATCTGCTTGCCTCTGGGTCTTGCAAGGCTGGCCGCTCCGTACTACGAGCGCCGGAGCTTGAAGGATCGAAAGCCATTGTTTTTCACCCCATATTCCATTTCCGTTCTTGCCTCAAACGGCTGCTTCAGCCATGCGGCTGCATCGAAGTGCTTTGCATATCAGCCGCGCCCGCTGGAGCAGACCCTGCGGGATATGGCCGCATGGCTCATTGCTCAGAAGGAAGCGGGCAAGGCGCTGCCTCATCTCATCCGGCGCCCCACGATCAGCGGCGCCCGCTGCTGAGCTGCTCTGTGTTTCGGCCTTCTGCAGCACATCCGGGTTATTTCTCCGGGTGTGCTGCTTTTTATCGCTCCGCTTGTCCTCTTGCTTTTCTTCCGAGATTCGTATATACTGAAATTGTGTTGTACTTTTTTATCGGTATGGAGGGGACGGCGCGGCACGGCTGTGCAAGCGTCTGACAGGCTGCCCTGCATCCTGAACGGCTGCAAAGGAAAGGGAACGTTATGACCTGTGACGAGGTTTTTTACCGCCAATATCTAAGCGGCGACGACGCGGGGCTGGAGGCCCTGATGGAAAAATACGGCGACCCCCTGACCCTGTATATTGACGGCTACCTGCACGACGTTCACGAGGCGGAGGAGCTGATGCTCGATGTTTTCGCCTATCTGTTCACCAAAAAGCCGAAGATACGGGACGGCGGCTTCAAGGCGTATCTCTATAAGGCCGCGCGCCACACGGCGCTGCGCCGCAAGAGCAGGCGGAAGCCCTTGTTCAGCCTCGACGCGCTGACCAACGAACCGGACGGGCGGCTGCTGGCGGAGGAGGTTATCCGGACGGAGGAGCGAAACCGCATTCTGCATTTCTGCATGGGTGAAATGAATCCGGACTACCGGGAGGTTTTATATCTCACCTATTTTGAAGATATGAGCTACGCGCAGGCGGCGGAGGTCACGGGGAAAACGATAAAGCAGATCACCAACATGGTGTATCGCGGAAAAGAGAGCCTGCGAAGGCTGCTGGAACGGGAGGGAATCACAAATGCGGAGTCATGAGGAGCGCGTCGCGGAGACAAAGCGGCGCATCGCCAAAATTGAGCGGGGGAAACGGCTGCGGCGCAATAAGATTACCATGGCTTCCGCTGTGGCGGCGTGTCTTGTGCTGCTCATTGGCGCGTCCCTCGCCATGCCCGGCATTGCCGCAAGCATCCAGACCGGCGACTACTCCGGCTTTGAAACGGCGGCCAGCATGTATGGCGGCGGCGCTCTCGGATATATCGTCATCGGGCTTTTGGCGTTTCTTCTCGGTGTGTGCGTGACCGTTCTGTGCTTCCGGCTGCATCAGATGAACCGGGAGGACGATCAGAACAACGAAAGCGAGGGAATTCATGGAGCTGATTGAGAACCTGCTGCAGCTGCTGGTCACGTTCGCCGGCGCACTGCTTTCGGGCCTATCCTACCGCAGAAGCCGCAGGCAGGCGTATTTTCTGCTGCTTTGCTTCTACGGCTGCTTTGCCCTCGGCGCGCTCTACTGGACGCTGTACCTGCTGCTGTTCGACACCACACCCCGGGTCTTTTATGTGTCGGAGTTCGGCTGGGTGGCGAGCCTCATCTTCCTGCGCATTTTGCAAGCAACGCTCGCCACTCAGGACGAGCGCAGCTTCCGCTGCCGCAGAGCATGGCTTGCGCCTGCGTTCGGCGTGCCGCTGCTGGCGTTCTACTGCACCTTCGGGGACATTCTCTCCAACCTGCTCTGGTGCGGCATGATGATATGGCTCTCCTTCTGCTCCATTCGCGGACTGGTCTGCGCCAACGGGCAGACGGGCGCGGCGCGGAAGATACGGTACTTCCACATCGGCGTGCTGTGCTTTGTTGCCTCGGAGTACCTGCTCTGGACGGTGGGCTGCTTCTGGCCGGATACTTCTCCGGCAAGCCCAACCTTCTGGTGTGATATGCTGCTGACGCTTGCCATTTTCGGGCTGCTGCCCGCTGCGAGAAAGGCGGTGGAAGCATGACCTATATTGAAAATATCTTCCTCTGCATGGTATCCCCGCTGCTGGTAGCTGCTTTGTGCATGGGCAGGCGGCAGCTCCGCTTCTTCCTGTTCTGCATTGCCGGGATGGGGGTGTGCCTGCTTTCGGCCTATATCAACACCTTCCTCGCGGCGGTATGTCAGGCGGACGCCCTTGCCGCCACGGCGGAGATCGCGCCGGTGGTGGAGGAAATCATGAAGCTGCTGCCGCTGGTATTCTATCTTCTGGTATTCGAGCCGGAGGGGGATAAAATCAAGGCTGCCGCCATCACGATTGCCCTTGCCTTCGCCACCTTTGAAAATGTCTGCTATCTGATCCAGAACGGAGCGGACCGCTTCTCCTTCATCTTCTTCCGCGGTTTCGGAACAGGAGCCATGCATGTGCTGTGCGGCGGCATCGTCGGCGAAGGGCTGGCGTATGCCTGGCAGCGGACGTGGCTGAAGATCGCTGGCACCTGCGGCCTGCTGGGCGCGGCCATCACCTTTCACGCCACCTACAACCTGCTGATCGTCTACGGCGGCGTGGCGCCGTACGTCGCTTACGTCCTGCCGGTGCTGCTGATGGCGGCGGGAAAGCTGTCTGCCCTCCGCCTTACGCGGAGAGAATAACCAAAGCCTTCAAATTGAGAGCTGCTTTTGAGCGGCTCTCAATTTTTTTGAAAATCTTTGTATTTGGGGTGAGAGTTTTTCCGTTTTTCTGTACCTATATCAGTGAAGGGACTTTTACGTCACCACGTTCGAGCCATGAAGAGAGGAGTGGGCCAGAGACATGTATGATACCGCAAGGCGGGTCGCGCTCGTCAAAAAGCGGAGGCACGAGTACGCCCGCCGGAAGCAGCAGCGTGAGATCTGCGGACTGTCCGCCGCGTGTATGCTGCTGTTCGCGGCGCTGATGCAGACGGCGAGCACAGTCGTCGGGCCGGGGCAGAGCGCCGCACGAGGTGTGTTCGGTGCGATGCTGCTGCGGGAGGACGCAGGCGGCTATGTGCTGGTAGGCGTTGTCTGCTTTGCAGCGGCGGCGGCGATCACCGCGCTGTGCTTCCGGCTCAGAAGCAGGGAAAACCAGAAAAAAGACGGGACAGGTAAGCCAGACCCGCAGAAACAGGAGGGAAAAACGACATGAAAAAACGAATACTTAGCATCCTGCTGCTGTGCTGCATGGTGCTGACCATGCTGCCGACAGCGGCGTTTGCAGCGGTGAGCGATTCGCTGGGCAACACACCCAAGGAAAATCAGGCGATTTTGGAGCAGCTCTCCGCCCTGACTGGCGGCAGCAGCGACCAAGTGCTTTCCATGCTGAACGCTTTGGGGCTGCTGGATGAAGACGGCAATTTCAAGGTGGATCAAACCATCACGCTGGACGGCCGGGTGTTGACACTGGCAGCTGTCATGGAGCTGCTGGAAAATCCCGCCACGGATCTCACCCGTATCGCCGACGTGGATGGGACCCCGGTGGCGCTGGGCGATTTGAAGACCATGATCCAAATCGAACAGGAGCTGCAGCGGATCAAGGACACCTATTTCTCCGGCAGGGAGTTTACCGGGGAAGCACTGGAGAATCTCAATAGCCTGATGGAGCAGCTGGAGCTGCAGGGCATCAGTTTGCAGTATTCCGCCTCTGCCACAAAGCCCGAGGGCGTTGAGACGGTGGATATGAGCGGCATGATGAGCCAAACGCTGGAGGTTCTCGCAAACAACACCTGGAACTCCGGGACTTTTACGATATACCGCGGAAAACCGGTCGGCTTTTCCTACCGCATTCAAAAAGGCCAGCTCAGCAAGTATATCACCAATGTGGAGGTCTCGATAGACGGGGTGAGTGGGGTCGAGCAAAGCGACGGGTCCTACAAGCTGACCTATGACGCAGGCTCAACTTACAATTTAGGTGGTCGTAAAATCACTGTCAATGTTCAAACCAGAGGAGGGAACTCAGACTGGCTCGCGAATTCTTATTCCTATGGCGACCTGCTGGGGATGATCGAATTTTACGATGCGGAAAATCTGGTGTTCTATGACGGCGCCGGTTATGCCGACCACTGTCAGCTCAAGCTAATCAAGACGGTTGGCGTCCCCGCAATACAAACAGTAATGACCGCGCCGAACTATGAGGAAAGATACGAAAGTACAGCCACAATACAGGGGGATATGTATATTCCTTTGCTGGCAAATGAATACACTACAGCCCTTGGTGCCAACAATCCGGACTTCGTTGCGCTAAGCGATACCATCAGAATTCTGGAGGGCGCCCGCAACTCGGTGCTTCCCGCCGGCTCCGACCCATTTTATCAGCCATACCAAATCGACGCCAGCATCGAGTTTAACTGGAGTACCGAAAAAGCTGCCTATACTGGCGATGCGCCGTATGGCTGGTATAAAAACCAGCCCTATGCCCCGTTCTATCTGACGGAGTACAAGTTCAATGGAAAATCTCTGGAGCTCAGCAACAACAGAACAAAAGCGCTGAACTGTACGATCAACAAGGGCAGTACGGTCAGCATCTCCCTGCAGTCTACCACGCAAAACAGAGGGGATCAGCGGTACTATCTGCCCTTCCGACTGTATATGAAAAGTGTACAGGGCGAAATCCAAAATTCCTGGGCCACCACCAAGAACAGCAACGTCACCGCCAGGTTGGTGGACACGGACGCCCCCACCATTCAAAGCGTCACGGCCCCGGCGGGAACCTATGCCAGCGGACAGCACGTCCCCATCACAGTTACCTTTGACGAGTTCGTGGATCTTAGAAGCGCCAGCGTGACCATCAATGGCAAAGAGTATACCGCCGCTGAGCTTTCCATGAACAAATACGGTGTCACGGCAATGCTCTGGTATCCAGTGCAGGATACGGATGCCACCACGGTCACCGTCAATGGTATGACCGGCGTGAAGGATGTTTTCGGTCATACGCTGGATACCACGCCCTATCAAAGCAACCCGATTGCCGGCGTTGAGCTGAAGAGCGTCTTGATGCGCAATGCCCCCACCGCACTGACCGCCGACTACGACAACGGCAAGGCATCGTTCACGATGAACGCCAACATGGAGCAGGCCTACAAGACCGTATACAGCAATTATCACACCCCGGCAGGCACAGACCCGAAGCAAGCCCCATTCCGCCTCGAGCTGAGGTACGACTCCGCGGTTGAACCAATCCATCTGCAGGTCTATCTGGACACAGAGAAGGAAGCCTTCACCATTAGCGACTATGCAATCGCACCCGCGGCTTACACCCGCACCTATACGGTGACGCTGCAGGCCAACGAGGGCACGAAAGACGCTCCGAACTGGGTGAATGTTCTTCCCCTGACCTGGCAGTTCACGGTGGCAAAGAAAGTTTCCGCGCACACGGTGACCATCGTCCCGGAAGCGAATGACGCCGACTATACGATTTCCCTCGCCGAAGCCGCCCGCCCCACGCTTCAGGCAGAGGTTTTGGGGGAAAACGGTGAGCAGGCCACCTACACCACCGGCAAATGGAGCAGCAGTGACACGCTCATTGCCACCATCAACGAGGATACCGGCGTTGTTGCCACCACAGGAACCAAGGTGGGAGCCGTCACCTTTACCTTTACGGCGGACAACGGGACTGTGGACACTGCCGATGATGTGACGGGCGAGTCAAAGCCCTATACCGTGACGGCAGGCAATTCCCTGGCACTGGTGATTCCCGGCGGCGCGTCCATCGTGACGCGGGTAAATCAGCCCGCCACCGTGCTGTGGAGCTCCAACGCCGCGCTGATGGTGCCGAACAAAGAGTTCAATTACAGGATTGACCTGTATGAGGGCAACTACACGAATGAGGCGGCGCTGAGCGGACTCAAGCCCGTTGCAACTTATACCGCCGGCAAGGATAAAAACAGCGTGCGGATCCCGGAGAATGTGCTCTCCAATCTCTCCAGCGGAAATACCCCGGCCTACACGGTGCGGGTCTCCATGCCGCACCCCAACGCCGAGGGTGAGAACGTCCGCCTGTCGGCACTTGCCTGGATCATCGTGCAGGCACCACCTGCCACGGCCAAGCTGACACCGCCCCAGAGCATTTACCACAAGGATACCGACGGCACCGTCAATATCAACTGGTCGGTGGAAAATGCCACTGACGGTGCCTCTCAGCAGCCCACGCTGACCATTACCCGGGTCACAGAGGACAACAACACCCAAGAGGTGGCCCGTGAGCGCCTATCCGGTACCTCCGGAAGTTTCTCCCTGCCATTACAGAGTGTGAAAGCCGGCAATCTAAAGGACACCTATCAGGTGGTTTTGAGCGTGGAGAACCCTGTTGAGGAAGCTCCCAGCACCGACTCCTTCCCCCTGTATGTCTACGATGCCGACGCACTGAAGGTGCAGGACGGCAACGGAACCACGATTTCTGCGCTGACCATGGACAATACCTCCAAGGTCAGCGGCCCCCTGCCTACCGATACCGCTAAAATTTTGCAGCTGCGCCAGGAGCTGGGGCTGATCGAGTACATCGGCATCAACTATGACGAGTACGGATGGAACTCCTTTAAGGACGGGATCCAGTGGCTCTCCAGCAACAACAATGTCATTTCCGTCAACTACAAGCAGGGCGGACTGTATGAGGACATCAGAAACTTCTCCTTTGATTCCTACCTTCCCGAAACCAAAATGGCGCTGTCCGGCTTGGCCAACGGCAGCGCAACCGTCACGGCTACCCATGCCGCCACGGGTATGCGTGCCGCCGTACAGGTGACAGCGAAAACGCTGCAAAATAAGTTCTATCTCTTCCAGCTGACGCCTGCAGCGGAAACGACACTGCAATACACCGACGGCAAAGGTGTGCCCAAAACGGTCACGACCAACAGGGAAGGCGTGCTGGCGCTTTACGAACCCAACGGAATCGCCAGTGAGGTGTCTCTGCGGTCCGGCTCCGGCGCGGATATTTATCTGGGCACCATCTATAAAGAAAATCTGCGTTCCGGTGAGCGGGATGCCACAAAACTGCAGCTTTATCCCTTGAATACCTTTAACCTTCGACGAGTCGCCCGGGCATCTGTGGCGCTCATCACGCCGGGCGGCGATCCGCTGGCGAACAAGACGGTGACCGTTCGCGGCGGTGTTTATAAAAACGGAGGCTACTGCGAGACAGCTCTGCTGGGCTCCAGGGCAGGAGCACTTGTCAGCGGCATCACCGGCGACACCTATACCACGGATGCGGCGGGAAATATAACCGTCTATCTGGATTCCACCCAGTTCTGGTCGGCCGAAAAGGGCGAGAGCAACACCACGGCGCTTTCCGCTCTGGATCAGCTGGAGTACATTCTGGAGATCAGCGAAATTGACAGCAACAATTACTATCCGCTGCTGCTGACCGTCAACGGCAAGCTGGGCGTGGACGATGTAATGCGCACCGCAGAGGGCGTTGTCTCTCTGGAGCGCGTGCCGACGGGGGAGGCAAACAAGCCCTTCCTTGTGGCGCAAAGCGTTGATTACGGTCTTGCCAACGGTCAGAAGGTGGATGTCCGCAGCTCGACTGGGAAGATCGGCCCTAACAGCAGCTTCAAAACAGCCACCCTGCACACCACCATGCTCCTCTGGGGCGAGGATATTGCCAACGCGAAGAATTACAGTCTCAGGTTGGCGGACGAATACGGCATTCTTCCTGCCGCCCAGAGCAGCAGTACCAAGCAGTATCCCTTCTCATCCATCCCTGTAGTGGAAAACGATCTGACCCTTACCGAGGCCACCATGACCACCTCTGGATGGATCGCCGACGGCAAGGATGTGGGTATGAAAACGCAGCTGAGCCTGAACGGCAGCCTGCTGCAGGAGAAAATAATGCCCTTCCGGGTCGTTGATCTGACCCGAGTGCCCAAGGTGACAGAGGATGACCGCGTCACCGGTATTCTGGCGACGATGGGAGCCTCCAGTATAGTGAAGGGAGTCGACTTTGGCGGAGTGGGCGACAGTAACATTCTCAAGGTGCTGACCGGACGGCTGGATGATCTGAGCGGTCCGGTGGACACTTCCGTGTTCAAAATGATCATCACCCCCAGCGAAGACCCCTCCGTGTTCCGTGCCATGATTTGGGCCGGGTACAACACGCTGGAGATGGAGGACATGGACTATTCCGAGGACGGCGTGGCGTTGGGTGCGAATGTGCTGACGCAGAGCCTGGAGGTGGGCGTGCCCAGTACCGGGGACCTGAGCCAGATGGCCCAGGGAACCTATGATCCCAAGGGGGACTACAAAACCAACTCCCTGGCCGACAATGTCACCAGCACGGATCTCAACTTGCAGTTGGAGGGCTTTTACGAAGCGGAGATCCGCTATAACGCCGAAAAAAAGGAGTGGGAGGTTTTCACCGTAGGCGGCGGCTTTACCGCCGGCGTTGGCGTGGGCTTCTCCTTCAGCGTGAACGCCATGGCTGGCCCCGTGCCGTTGACAGCAACCTTTGAGCTGGGCGGTGCCATTCAGCTGGATTTCCGTACCGCAGTGCGCTACGGCCAGCAGGGACAGGGCACAGAGCTTGCCTGGAGCGATCCCACGGCCACGGCAGTGAATGACTTTTTGACCACGCTGCGTATCAACGCCTATGTCCACGCGTTTGGCGGCATTGGCTTTGACTATTCGATCGTGGCGCTGAAGATCGGCCTATTCGGCAATTTGGATGTGGACAGTCAGAATAAGTTCCTTTCCCGCACCTATCTCGCCGACGAGACAAAGCGCCAGATCAACGGTCAGGCCCTGGGGATCCAAAGCGAAGTGGGAATCAAATTTGTGGCCAGATTCCTGTTTATCTCCTACGAGGCGGTGATCGCCTCCGGAACCTTTGGAGCCACCAAGACTTTTAATGACTGGGCAACAATCGACGAATACTGGAATAACGCCACCAGTGGGCTGAGCCTTGCCTCGCTGCGGATGGCGGCGGCTCAGAGCGGAATGCAGGTGACTTCTGGCAGTGCAACGCTCCAAAGCCGGGACTATCTGGAGCAATATGCCCGTACCTGGGGCCAGCCCCAGCGGCGGATGATGCTGTTCTCTCTGAACTCCACCAGTGGGCTGGAAAACATCCAGACCAATGCCAATCCCACATCCTATCCACAGCTCAGCGATGACGGGAAGGTATTGGCCTACATCAACGACGGCAACAGCAGCAGTATTTACGACAGCCGGGCGCATTTCTCCACCCTCAATGGCGGCGTCTATACTCCCTCCAGTGAAATTGACGCTCCCACAGAGTTCCCCGGCTACGGCGACACGAGCGTTTCTTTGTCTGGCACCGGCAGCTTCGCGGCGGCGGCTTGGGTTCGTATGGGCACCGACCTGCCGGGTAAAAATGCCGGTGATCCCGTGACATTGGAAGAGCAAAACCTGCTGATGAACAGCACGGAGATCGTAGTGTCCGCCTATAACGGCACAACCTGGACTTCCACCCGCCTAACCAACGACGGCACGCCGGATCTGGCCCCAGCCACGGCAGTGGGCGGCGACGGCAAGGCCATCGTGTTCTGGCGCAGCGTCTACACCCCCGATCCCGGTACGCAGGGCAGCAACCTGCTGAACTTCACGACCAGAGATTGTATCATGTACAGTTGCTATGACAGCAGGAACGGCGACTGGAGCAATGCCAAAATGCTTTATAACGGTGCTACCGGCAGCGTGAAGGCGTTGCAGGCGGCCATGCTGCCCGACGGAACCGCTATGGCGGTTTACTCGCTGGACCGCAGCGGAACCGGAGATATCTCCGCCTACGAGATCGCCTATTGTACCGTGGCTTCTGACGGAACTCCCGGTACAGCCATGCTGGCGACCTGTGACAGCAATCTTGACGAAAACGCCCAGGTCGTTGCAGCCAACTTCGGCAGCGGGGATGACCGATTTGTCATCGGTTGGCACAGTGTCCGAGACGGCAGCAGCGATATTCAGCTGTTGGCTGTGGACGGCAGCGGCACCATGTCCAACAGTTTCCCCGGCTCTTTGTCTGCCCTGACCAGCAGCGGCAACGCCGCCGTGGGCGGAGACTTCCGCTTCGCTTCCCTCAGCGGGGATCATCGCAGCCGCAATGATCTTACCATCATCTGGAATGAGACTGTCAATAACGCCAACGGCGCGGTAGATCACGGCATTTTGAAGGCGGCCAAGCTGCGCTATGCCGAAAATACCTACACGCTCTCCGCACCATTGGAACTGGCAGAGCTGCCGGATCGCACGCTGGCTGACCACTTTGATGCCTATGTCAGCGGCAGCAATCAGGTGCAGGCTGTCATTCAGGCCACCTTCTATGACGATGAAAACCCGCAGGTAATCGGCAACGTGACCGTTCCGGGTGAGCAAACGATCCTCTATACCGCTACCTCTGATTTTGTCACCGATGCGGTGGCAGTGGAACAGATCGGTGTGGATTATGCCATGCTGGCGCTGAACAGCCTGACACCCATTCGCTTTACCATCCGCAACACCGGGCTGAACGATGTGACAAACCTAACGGTCAAGCTTGGCAGCGGGGAAACCGCCACCCTTACGGAAAAACTGCTGCCCAATGAAAGCACCACCCTTACCGTCTGGCACCATGTGAAGGACCGCGTGACCGACCCGAGCTATACCATCACCGCCGCCGGTGGCATCAACGAAAACGGCACAGTGTATCTGGATTATCCCGACATTGGCATCTCGCAAATGGAAGTGATTGCGGAGAGCGCCGGCAAGCGCACGGTGCGCATGACCCTCTATAATTCCTCTGCCGCCACTCTGGCCGGCGGAAAGAACCGCGAGGTGAAGCTTGCGTTCTATGCGGATGATCTGCATACCAAACCTGCAGAGGTAGCCTGCACCAACGGCGTACAGGTTAGTGGTAATGAAATCACCATTTCCGGAGACAGCGCCCTCGCCCGCATCGATCAGGGAACCTTTACACTGGACCTGACCTATGATCTGGGCAAGTATATGAACTCCATTGGCAAAACCGAGATCCCCAATGTGGGTACCTATCTGTACGCCGAGGCGTGGGCGGAAGGTCAGATCGGTGGAACGGGAAGCAATCAGCGCCTGCCGGAGTATGACGGCAGTGACAGCGAGGCCACCGTCCATATGACCGGCGCACTGGCCCGCACCGGAGAGCGGCTGACGATGGATGTGACACAGGGGAACGACGGCAACGGTCACAGCACCGCCGCCATTACCCTGCGCAACAACTCCCTGCAGTCTCAGACTGGCACAGTGCTGGTGGCCACGCTGCTGGATGCTGCCGGGACCGTTCTGGAAACGAAAAAGACCAGTATTGGCGGTGCCATCTCCGGGGAAACCTTCCGGACGGAAACCGTCACCTTCTCCCGGCTTGGCACCCGCGTAGTGGTGCGAGCCGCAGTGCCCGGTAATGACCTTCTGACCTTTGACGGTCTGGCAGTGGGGCTCAGCGATTTTACCGCCAACGGAACGAACTATACCTATACGCTGCAAAATGATAGCGGAGCAACATCTACGCTAGTCACAGCGGTGTCTGGAAACGGTGAGCCCGTGAGCATCAACGGGCAGGCTCTGTCCACCGGCGGCAGCGCAACCGTTGCCATCCCCAACAGCGGCAAAACCGACATTGTCGTGGGAATCGGTGCTAAAACCTACACGCTGACGATTCTGCGCAATAGCGGCACAGGCGCGAATCCCTTTACCGATGTTTCTGAAAAGGACTGGTTCTATGGCGATGTGATGTTCGCCTATGAAAATGGGCTGATGATCGGCACGGGCAACGCGCAATTCCGTCCGCACGGGACGGCGACGCGCGGGATGATGGCGACCATTCTTTGGCGCATGGCGGGCAGCCCCGCACCGAAGGGCAACAGCAGCTTTACCGATGTGGAAGCCGGAACGTGGTACACAGACGCGATCGCATGGACGGCGGAGAACGGCATCTTTTTGGGCTACGGCAACAACAAAGTCGGTCCGAACGATTCCATCACCCGTGAACAGCTTGCAGCCATCTTCTTCCGCTACGCAGACTACAAGGGCTGCGATATGACCGCCAAGGGAGAGCTTGACAAGTTCCGGGATGCGGGCAAGGTCTCAGATTATGCAAGGGCAGCGATGCAGTGGGCGGTCGGCAGCGGTCTGATCCAAGGGAAGCCCGACGGGGTGCTTGACCCGCAGGGCACGGCGACCCGCGCGGAGATCGCCGCGATGCTCCACCGCTTCCTTGAGAAGTATGAGCTGGTGCAGGGCAAGGCTTCCGGCGTCTGATGCGCCGGAACAGCCCGAAGCAGCTGCAAGCCCCAAAGACCGGCGACAGCAGCGTATTCGGCTTGTGATGGCGCTCCTGCGCTGCACCTCTTGCCGGAAGCCTTTCGCTGAGCACATGGCAGATCAGGCGGCGTGAGGAAGAAGCGCTGCAAATCATCGAAAAGGAAACAGGCTCACCTTTCGGGGCGCGGGCAAATAGCCCCGCGCCCCTTTTCGGTTTCCTTCGTCAGGAAAGGCGGTTGTTTCTTTTGGCTCTATGCTCAACCTTTTTTCGTAAGAAAGGGGCCATGCAGTGAGCCCCAACATTTATTATAGAACCGCAATGCCTTCAAGTTTGTCATTTGGCTTGTCTCAAAATAAAATTTTCTAAAATTAGCCAAACAATTAAGCCGTGAAAATCCAAATGAACCTGGATTTTCACGGCTTTTATCTAACTTTTAAGGGGGCTACACTCTTACAATCCGCATTTTGAGACAGCCCCAATCTCGGGGAGGCAGCTGCGTTTTCGCCGATGGCTTTCCCGCAATTCAGCCGGGTACTGCGAGATTGCACCCCAAGGGCACTTCCTCGCGCTTCGCGCTCAGGGCGCCACGTCGCTTCGCTCCTCGCAATGACAAATCGGAGGCGATCACCATTTTAACGGCGGCCGGTACGGACTGGAAGTGCGCAGCCGGGAGCGGCATGCCGCTCCCCTACGGCGGCCTTGTAAAACTTTCCGCTTTCCGGTTTCAAGTTTCCACTTGCCGCTCCCCTGCGTTTTACTTTTTATGCTTTGCAAACAGGAACGCACCGATGAGGGCGGACAGGGGCACGGCGAGGATAACGCCGACGGAGCTGGCGATGGCCTGCACCATCTCCACGGAGAAGAACGTGCCGCTCATGAGCTGGGAGAACGACGGCTCGAGCGACGAGAGATAGATCATCAGCACGAGCGAGCTGCCGACGAGGGCAAGGATGAGCGTATTGGTCATCGTGCCGACCATATCGCGGCCGATGTTCATGCCGGAGCGCAGGAGCTGGCGGCGCGTGAGCGCCGGGTTGACGGCCACGAGCTCATTCATGGCGGAGCTGATGCTCATGGCTACGTCATTCACCGCGCCGAGGGCCGCGATGACAATGCCGCCGACGAGCAGATCGCCGAGCTGGAGCGAGTGCATGGGATCCTGCCCCTGCTTGATCTGCAGCAGGGCCTCGATGGTCGGCTCGGCGGAATACATCTTATAGCCGTTCACGCGCAGCAGGGCGCAGGCCAGCTCGCCGAACAGGGCCGCGAAAGCAACGCCGGAGATCGTGCCGAGGATGGCGCAGAGCGTCTTACGGTTCACACCGCCGAGGATAACGAACTCCACGACCGTCACATAGGCGCACATGCCGAGAATGGTCGGCAGCGTCGGCCAGCCGCCGAGGAGCAGCGGGATGAGGATGGAGAAAATGCACACGACCGTCAGGCCGAGGCCGAGCAGCGACTTTGCGCCGACCCTCCGGCCGACGAGCACCGTGACAACAAGGAAGGCCAGCACCACGAGGGCCAGCGGCACGGTGCGGTCGTAGTCCTGCAGCGTCATGCTGCTGATCTCCCCGTCCTCCTCCGTAACGGCGACGGTCACGGCGTCGCCCGCCTTCAGGATCGTGCCATAGAGATAGCTCAGCTGGTTCGGCAGCTCATAGACCTGCCCGCGGTATTTGCCGGAGCGCAGCTCCACGCGGACGGTCTGCTTGCCGACGGGGATGTCCTCATAGTCCTGCTGGCCCTGATAGGCATTATCCGTGACCTCGACGACGCGGCCGCGGACATAGTGCGTGGCCTGCTGCACCGTCGACATCGGCACGGAGGGGGTCTGCTGCGCAAGGCCATAGAACACAAGGAACACGGCGGCCGACGCCAGCAGCACCCACAGGCTGCGCCGCAGGCCGGGCGCACGGGAGCGAAGGGCCAGCACGGTCAATGCCGCGCCGCCGCAGGCCGTGAGCACAAGGGCGGCGGCGTCCGTCAGCCCGGCCTCGCCGCGGACGAGCCGGACGGCGAGCACGATGCAGGCAGCAAGGAAAAACAGTGCGCCCAGAACGGCAGAGGCCAGACGCGGCAGGGTGAGCTTCTTCATGGGGCAACCTCCGAAAATGTTTATTAACGATTCTATTATACCGTCCGGCCCATGGGCTGTCAACCCTGCGGGCTGTATGAGACGCGGGATCAAAAAGCGGAATAACGCGGTATATCTTTGGCTATTTTGCCGAAAAACAGAAATCTCCGTGTGAGTATTCTGTTTTCTATGGCAATCGCAGAGAAAGTATGGTATCATAAACTCATCATACTGCCCTCTGCATATGCAGGGGGGACAGAAAAGGAGGATAATCTAATGAGGAAACACCTCAGTCGGGTCATGGCAGCGCTCCTTGTGCTGGCAATGGCCCTGACGATGCTGCCCGTCGTATCGGCTGCGAAGGAGCGCTTCACGGCCACGCCCATCGACGGCATCCCGGAGAGCGGGCAGTCGTTCGTCATCTACAGCGCGCCCGCAGGCGGCGTGTTCTCGCCGGAAGCCTCCGGCGGCGCAGTCGGCGTTTCGGCTGCTTCCGGCTCCGAGGAGTCTGCAAACCTGACCGTGCAGACGGGCGCAGGTGCCTATCAGGCCGTGAAGAACGCGGACGGCACCTACTACCTGACGTGCGGCGGTCAGTACCTGACCGTGGACAGCGCCGAAAAGCTCTCGTTCGAGGCCGAGCCGCAGTCCGGCTCCTCCAAGAGCTCGAAGTGGAAGATCGCCGACGCAGGCAAGGACTACGACGGCTTCTCCATTGCCAGTGCCGAGGTCAAGTACAACAACTACGAGATCTTCCTGGAGTTCTATACCTCCTTCAAGGCATGGACGTACAACCCGAACAAGAACGACTGGAGCATTTACGTCTTCCGCTTCTTCTCCGTGGACGGCACGGCGGACCCGGACAACGACGGCTACATCGGCACGCGCCCCGAGGCCGGCGAGCTGCCGAAGGACGGCCAGACCGTCGTGATCTACAACGACAACGCGGGCGCCGTCATGGGCCCGCAGACGGATGACACCACCGCCCCCTCGCTGACGGGCGTCGAAGCCACGCCGAAGGGCAGCGGCATCGAGGTCGGCAACGGCGGCCTCATCTTCACCGTTCACACCGACGGCACCTACTACACGTTCGAAAATCAGGGCAAGTTCCTGCGCACGTCCGAGAACCAGTCCGACGGCTCGAACGCAGAGTGCCTGTACTTCGACACCGTCGAGAGCGACTACACCAAGTGGACGCTCGAGAAGAAGTCGGAGGGCTACATCATCTATAACAAGACGGCAAAGTACAATAACAAAAAGGTGTGCATCGAGTACTTCAGCAACGGCTTCAGCGGCTGGACCTACAACGGCAGCCTCGAGCTGTTTGCCATGAAGTTCTACCCCGTGCAGGACGAGCTGAACATCGGCTATGTCCTGAACCCGAAGGTCTCCTTCAAGGCGGCCGACGCCTATCAGGGCCTGGACTACACGTTCTCCGTCACACTGGACGACCTGTCCGACATCACGGAGATGACCGTGCAGTATCAGACGACCGGCGCTGCCGTCACCCTGACGGCCGCCTCCGTCGAGGGCAAGGTCTACACCTACACCGTCCCGATGGCCGCCCTGTCCGGCCAGACGAGCCTGAAGCTCACGGCCAGCGCAAAGAACAGCTTCGGCATGACCTATTCCGGCGAGACGACCGTGCAGGTCCTCGATGAGCCGGTGCTGACGAATGTCATGCCCGCAGCCAACGAGGCCACCGGCGCGAACAAGCGCCCGGAGATCGGCGCAGTCGCCGCCAACCTCGGCGAAGGCCCGACGTTCTCCATGAAGCTCAACGGCGAGAGCGTCACGCCCGTTCTGAAGGACGGCAGACTCACCTACACCCCGGCGAAGGATCTGGCAGACGGCAAGTACGTCGTCGAGCTGAGCGTGACCCGCAAGGACGGCAAGAAGGCCGAAAAGATCTGGTCGTTCTTTGTCGGCGAATCCGGCCTCAGCCTGTATTTCGGCCAGATGCACTCCCACACCGCGGAGTATTCCGACGGCGCAGGCACGCTCGAGGATGCCTATGAGCATGCCATGCAGGCCAAGGACGTCGATTTCCTGATCGTCACGGACCACTCGAACTACTTCGATACGAAGAGCTCCGCCACGAAGACGAGCTACTACGACCTGTCCTCGCTCGAGAAGACCGCGGACGGCACCATGACGAAGTGGGAAGAGGCCAAGAAGACGGCCGAGAAGTACAACGCCCTGTCCACGGACTTCATCGCCGCCTACGGCTACGAGATGACGTGGTCCGGCGGCCCCGGCCACACGAACACCTTCAACACCTACGGCATCGTCTCCCGCAATAACGGCGAGCTCAATGAGAAGAGCAACAGCTATGCGGGCATGCACCTGTATAACGACCTGATGGTCAACGCGAACAAGGGCCTCGATGTCAACGGCGAAGCCGTCGCGGCTGGCGTGAAGACGAAGTGGCTCGAAAATGCGCCGGTCGTCTCCCAGTTCAACCATCCGGGCACGACGTTCGGCACGTTCGATGACTTCGCGGGCTATACCCCGTCGCGCGACGTCGTTCTGAACCTCGTCGAGGTCGGCAACGGCGAAGGCGCAGTCGGCGGCAGCTCCTATTGGCCGAGCTACTCCGAGTATGACAAGGCCCTGTCCAAGGGCTGGCATGTCGCGCCGACGAACAACCAGGATAACCACAAGGGCAAGTGGGGTGACTCCAACACCTGCCGCGACGTCATCGTGACCGACGACTTCACGGAGGCCGGCCTCTATGCCGCCATGGCTGAGCGCCGCGTCTACTCCACCGAGGACCAGAACCTCGCGATCTACTACTATCTGAACGACACCCTCATGGGCGGCATCATCCCGCTCGAGGACGGTCAGAAGCTCGAGACCGTCCGCGTCAAGGCGAGCATCGCCGACCCCGACGGCGAGGAGCTGGGCAAGGTCGAGGTCATCGGCGCGAACGGCATCACCGTCAAGACGTTCGAGATCTCCGGCTCGACCTATGAGCTCGACGCCGAGCTGCCGAACACCGAGCCTTACTACTACCTGAAGGTCACGCAGGCCGACGGCGACATCGCCGTGACCGCTCCTGTGTGGGTCGGCGAGGCCACACCCATCACGGCGGATCTGAAGAACAGCACCGCCCTGAGCACGGTCGGCACCTCTGAGACCATCACCTCCACCATCACGAACGCGGCCACCGCGAACTACCAGATCAGCAAGGTCGAGCTGACCGTCACGGTGGGCGGCACGACGACGACCGTCGAGACCCAGACCCCGGCCAAGACGCTGGCTCCGGACCAGAAGGAGACGTTCTCCTTCACGTTCAAGCCCACCGCCGCCGGTGCGCAGACCCTGCGCGTGCTCTACACCGGCACCTATGAGGGCGAGGAGTTCCAGTGCGCCGCAACGCTGGAGCTCAAGGTCTATGATGCAGCCGACCTCATCAACGTCGGCGTCGACCACGGCCACGACAACTACTACCTCTCCGGCGACTATGCCGGAAGCGCCGGCAACTTCATCAGCTTCTGCGCAGACAACGGCGTGAAGTGCAGCTACATCGAGGCCGGTCAGTTCACCTATGACAACCTGAAGAACTATACCCTCCTCGTTCTGACGGTCCCGTACCGCCGCAACACGGCCAAGGCCACAATGTACACCGAGGCCGAGATCGCCGCGCTGAAGCAGTACACGGACAACGGCGGCAAGGTCATCCTCTGCTCCAAGTCCGACCGCGACAACAAGTATGACAACTGCGCCGAGAACTCCAACGCCCTGCTCACCGCCATCGGCGCGCACTCCCGCATTGTCAACGGCATCATTGTCGACAATGACCTGAAGGCGAACGAGGCCTACCGTCTCTACCTCTCCTCCAAGGAGAACTTCAACACCGGGCATCCGTTCACCGCGGGCGCCTACACGTCCTCGAACGCCTTCGGCACCACTCCCGCGACGGACAACCAGACCGGCTTCCAGCTCTACAACGGCGGCCCGGTCGAGGTCCTCGACGAGAGCAAGGTGCAGGTCCTCGTGCGCGGCTACCAGAGCACCTGGGGCACGCACTACGACGGCTACTTTGACGGCAGCTCCTTCGTGCCGGAGTACGACGAGTCCGTCGACGGCCGCGTGACCGTCAAGAAGGGCGACGTCAATGTCATGACCTACGAGGATCTGCCCGGCGGCGGCTGGGTCATCACCTCCGGCGTGACGTTCTTCAGCAACTACGACATCAAGAGCGATCAGGATTATGCCAACCGCTTCATCCTGCGCAACATCCTCAACTCCCTGAAGCCCGCCGGGACCGTCACGAAGATCGCGGATGTTCACAAGGCTGCGGAGAAGGAAGAATTCACGGTCGAGGGCACCGTCACGGCCAATGCCTCCGGCTATGACAAGAACACCGCGTTCTTCGACTGCATCTATGTGCAGGACGACACGCGCGGCATCAACGTCTTCCCGGTCGCGGGCAACTATGCCGAGGGCATGAAGGTCCGCGTCCACGGCGGCGTGACCTACTACTGCGGCGAGATCGAGCTGAACCTCAGCAGCGATTACAACGGCAGCATCGAGATCATCTCCGACGACATCACCCCGCTCGAGCCGCAGCTCGTCACAGCGAAGGCCGCGATGGCGGACGAGAACATCGGCAACCTGATGCGCGTCGAGGGCAAGATCACCGAGATCCATAAGACGGCAGGCGTCGTTGACAAGATCTATGTGCAGGATGAGACCGGCACGGCTCTCCTGTTCATCAACGGATACATCACGAGCACGGACACGAGCCTCGACAAGCTCACGGTCGGCATGACCGTCAGCGGCATCGGCATCGGCTCCCGCGACGTCGATGAAGAGAGCGCCGACAGCGCCATCTTCGCCCGCCTGCGTGTGCGCGACCGCGCGGATATCCACGAGATCTCTGCACCGCACACCCACACCTGGGGCGCGTGGGAGACCACAGAGCCGGCCGGCTGCTTCCACGAGGGCAAGCAGACGCGCAGCTGCTCCGGCTGCGGCGCGACTGAGACCCGCACGATCCCGGCCAACTCCGACAACTGCCCGTCCAAGGCCTTCACCGACCGTCCGGACCGGGGCTGGTACCACGAGAGCGTGGACTATGTCCTCGAGACCGGCCTCATGAACGGCATGGGCAAGGGCAAGTTCGAGCCGGACACCACCCTCAACCGCGCCATGGTCGCCACGGTCCTCTATCGCCTCTCCGGCGACAAGGTCAGCGCGACGAACGCCTTCCCGGACGTTCCGGCGAACGAGTGGTACGGCGAGGCCGTGGCCTGGGCCCAGCAGAAGGGGATCGTCATGGGCTTCGAGGACGGCACGTTCCGCCCGATGGAGGAGATCAGCCGTCAGGACATGGCGCTCATGCTGCAGCGCTATGCGAAGACCGTCAAGGGAACGGACACGACCCCGACGGGCGACCTCAGCCGCTGGCCGGATGCCGGTCAGGTTGGCTCATGGGCCGTTGACGCGCTGCGCTGGTGCGTCGGCGCGGGCATCATCAACGGCAAGGACGGCGGCCTCCAGCCG
>ENA-OQEY01000593-OQEY01000593.1-human-gut-metagenome-genome-assembly--contig:-NODE-593-length-21891-cov-4.358990_pt1 | contig 21891 bp, 19 predicted proteins | sample MGYA00242801_ERZ504647 | MGnify/ENA primary metagenome ERZ504647 (study PRJEB26092, sample SAMD00036204) | human gut metagenome | host: Homo sapiens | study: EMG produced TPA metagenomics assembly of... | reverse complement strand
CGAGCCGTGCCGCGAAAAAAGCCGACGCCGTCGTCAATATCTCGTTCGCCCGCCTCAATCGCGCGACCTCGGCCCGCAAACTCTTCAACTCCGCCATCGCGTCTTCGGCCGACTGCCTGGTCTCCGCCGCGACCGTGGCGTCCGCCTCGTTGCGCCAACGGCGCAGCGTCTCCGGCGCGACCCCCAGATCCCTGGCGACCTGTTTGATCGTCCTGGTCCCCGACGGATACGAGCCGCGCGACTCGGTCAACAGCCTGACGGCCTTCGCCTTGAACTCCGGCGTGTATCTCGCTCCTTTTGCCATGGTTCCATCATCTCCCATCGAGTTAGGGGAAATGCGGAACAAAAATCAGTTCATATCACTGGTCTGGGATAAAGCAACGGAATGGATTGGACAAGCCATGCATAGGCAAAGCAGTGTAGGCATAACCCTTAAGCAAATGATGATGGAGCGCACCCATTCCTATGGTTTTGGAATTGCCTCTTAATAGGGTTGGTAATTTCAGTCAAACATAAGATAATCTATTCGTGGGGTTGTCGGATGGCTGTAGCATATATGCGGGATCTGGCGTAAAAACCGAGCAACCAAATCGTTGATTGAGGAATGAGATGGCTAAGAACAAGCTCAGCATCTATTTAATTAAGCAAGACGTTCCGCCGGAAAAGATTACCGTCGAACCGGATGAAGACAAGGGAATAATGACGTTGCCGGTCGAAGGTCATGATGACTATAGGCTGCTGGTAAGAACGCGAGGAGAGCATAAACCTACTTGGGTTGAGTCTTTCTTTGGCTCATCAGTAGACGGAGAGTGTCTGAGTGTGGAAAATGTTAGCCTCGTACTCGTCATACCGGTTTTGCTCGAGTGCAATGAGATTGGTGATGAGGAATTCGATGATGGCTCTTCGAATGGCATGGAACAGAATGTGCGATATTTTGCCCTAACATTCGGTTACGGACGCGCACTGATCAATCGATCTTCTGTCGAGGAACGTTTTGGGCTGAAATGCATTCTTAACACTGTAGAGCCTAATACACTGAGGGCGGTCAGGTTTGCCGACGTTTCAGGCAGTGCGAAACGGTCCAGCGAACAGCTGCCCAAAGCGGGCGGAATTGACGATTTTGCTTTCGATGCGGATTGTAATTTGCTGGGGCAGGTTACCGCCAAAGGTGAGGATGGCAGCTTTTTGAGTGGGATGATGACGGGAAGGGACTCTCTGTCCGTTACGAAGGAAGTCAATCTTGAAAACGCGGAGGCCTTTCTTCGCGAGCTATATAAGGTGTATCGGAAGGACACCTATAAGCAATTATTTGATTGGATTGACCGTATTGCAAGCGTAAAGGACACTGAACTCATTAATGCCTTGTGGAACGAGGCGCTTCATCAAATTTCTCATTTTTCTGAGTATGCTGACACCAATAATAATTTATGGATGGCAGTGCCTGATGTCATAAATTGGGATGATATTGAGGGATTCCAGATTGGGAATGAGAAAGATCCTCATGGAGAGCCGCGCCTTCATAATGATATTTTGCTTGGTGACGTCATCCGTTCGTTTAAGAAGATGCCAGATTCGCTAGAGAAGTTGAAGAGTAAAAAGATAAAGGCGATTTCAAGAATTGACGGCTGTATCTTGCGAACCTGGTCGTCGAGTGAATGTCTTATGGGTGAACTGAACTATAACGATAAAGCGTACTGCATATGTGATGGCAAATGGTATGAGATTCAGCGGGAATACCTCGAGCGAATCAATGAGGATATTGAAAGTATTGAAGAGGCCAAGACTTCTTTCATTCCGTTCAAAGAAGATTACCGCAATTCCAGCGACTATAAAGAACGAGATGGCAAAGAAATCAATCTCGAGAATGAAGGAAGATATAATTACGAGCTTACAAGACAACTTAACAAAGATGATAACCATTTCATACTAATGGATCGTCAGTTAATTTCCTATGGCGGCGGGGCGAGCCGTATCGAGTTTTGTGATGTTCTTTCTGATTCCGGTCAGCGTATTCACGTGAAGCAATATTCCGGCTCTTCGGTAATGAGTCATTTGTTTAATCAAGGTCTTGTGTCGGCAAGTATTGAAAAAGACGGCACTGATTTTGCTGAGAAAGTTGATGGCAAAATCCAAAAGGTTGGTGAACAGGGGCATCTAGCACAGGACGAAATAGATGGTTTCCTTCTGGAGAACAATCCAGTTCGCGAAGTCGTTTTTGGTGTCATTCAGAAGAAAGACAATCGCAACCTCCCATTTTTCAGTAAAGTTGCTCTCTCATCGGTAAAGAAGCAGCTGAAACGTATGGGCATCGAAACGAAGTTCAACTGGATTGCGAGGGAGTGAGGAGTGCGTTGGCATCTTGGTCTATAGTGTGGTTCGGCCATTCTTTTCACGAACCTTTCATACAGGTAAGGAAAGCAAAGCTGCTGATAAACGGCGTGACGCATCGCATCATCCATAGGCTGGGCACGTTCCGGCTCTTGGTTTCCGACTGTGGTTTCGTTTTCGCGAATAAAACGTACACAGGACACGGGCCACGCCTTTCATGACAGGACCGAAAACCTAAGATCAGCAAGGGTTCGAACGTTATCAAAACCGTTTCCTTTCCCACACTTTAAATTAAAGCTTAGAAGATATAATAGTCATCGGATTGATCGACGTTGATTGAATCAACTCGTAGACATGAAATTAACCAGTTCTTCGGAAGGGATTATCAATAATGGTAGTCGTACAAGAAGCATTCGATGTCCCGACAGATATTATGGCTAAATTGGCAACAGGAGAATACCGCAGAATCGGCGGAGTCGTCAGATATGCATCCGGAGTCCGTAATGGGCAAATCGTAAAGCTTCTAAAACCCGTTGATTCAAAAACAACCAAACAGGTACAAAGCGTTGGTGCCCAAATCATGAATTATGCGAAACGTAACAAACCAGTTTTGTATGTTGGCGGTGCGATTTTAGGTGTGATAACAGTTGGTGGAATCGTCTACTACAAGGTCAAAAACCACGAATCAGCTGCTGTGGTGAAATTTAAAAATGCACTGCAAGCATACCTCGATGAGATTCATGTCGGGAATCTGGATATCCAAACTATAGAAAATCTTATAACTGCACTAGATGATTTAAAGTCTCATAAAGATTATGATACATATAAAATCGGAATTTCAGTAGAAGATATGGATCTTCTTATAGAGAAGATCCATGATTACACAATCAATTTAGCCAACAATAACCAAATTGCTCTCACCGAGCAAGAATGCCATAGAACAGACGATTTCATCACGAATCTGCAGAATTATTCAAAAATACAGAAACGTATATTTGAAAAGGTTGCATAACGTTAACGTCGACACCAAGGTCGCTATTTTTACAGTGCTCAGCGAGATGGTAGGGTTTTGTGATCTCACCTAATTTGAGTCCACGGAACATCGATGTTCTTAGGCAAAGTCTTCTTAGAAACTGCCGTACGGGAACATCTTGACACGACCTGCCGTGTTCATTTTTCCGTATGTGCTGGCACGGTGTGTACTGGCATGGGTTTGGTTCGTTCCGTGGATTTGTTCCAGACCAGTTCGAACCAGCGTCCGCGGTTGCGGTCGACGGTCATGGCGAACAGGCCCTGGCGTACAAGGTCCAACGCCAGACAGCAGGCGAAAATGGCCAATACGCATACCGTCATGGCCGCGAGCGGATGCGCCGACAGGTACAGTTTTTCGAGCGGAAGCCAGTTCATCCAAAGAGTCTTGACCGCCGGATGATAGTGAACCAGGTAAACACCGAAAGCGGACCCGGCCAGACAATTAACGCAACGACTATGGAATTCCCTGCGCGCGAACAGTTCGAAAAGCCCGAATCCGATAAACATGGACGGGATCTTCCAATTATCGAAAATGAAGAACTGGAAACCCGCGCCCTTTCCGGTCATGGCGAAGACAAGCGAAAAAGCCAGGCAGTACACAACCTCGATACCCAAGCCGGCGAGAATAAGCTTCCAACAGGTCGCGGCGCTTATTCGCTCCATGTACCAGCGGTAGTACGAAAGCAGAACAAACCAGTACACGAACACAAGCACAGAACCCCCGTGCAGATCGTTGCGGGTAAACGGCAACAGGCCCGCGATGCCCCACATGAGCAGGGCGATTAGGGCGAGACTGCGATGCGCGCGCTCGCCCAACGCCTTCATGCCGGTCACGAGGAACGGGAGGAGAAGCAGGAACATGGCGTAGCTGGTCGGATACCACCACAGCGATGTCGTCAACGGCAACACGCTGTGCGCCGCGAGTTTCAGCACGCTCCCCGAATACAATCCCGCCTTGCGGAGGAACAGGGTCGCGGCGAATAAGGCGAGACTCCAGAAAAGCAGTTCGCGTTCGAGAATCCAAATACGTTTGAGACTGCTTTTGAGGGTGTTCTGGCGGTCCAGCAGGAACCAGATGGAGATGGTGAAGAAGATGAAGTTCCCGACCCATCCGCCTCCCATGAGGAACTGGTAGGCGACCTTCGTGGGGGTTGGCGGCTGGGCGAGGAACCAATCGTATCTGTTGCCCACGCATAAATGAAAGCTGACGATCATCAGCATCGATAGCAGACGAAGAAGCTCGATACTGGAATTACGCTCCCCCCCCCCATTTTGAATCCGTCGGCTGGGCCGTCCGGTCTTATGAGAAGCCATGTCCTTTAATATCATAATTGTTTCCCTTTCGTCTCTCCGCCTCTTTCCGACATTCCCCTCAAAAGGGGTCGTGCCCGAAAGTATGTGCAAATGTGATCTCGCCCGTCCATGGCGCGGTAATCAGTTCACTCCAACAACCAGCTCATGACAGGATAAGATTCAACTTACCCTTAAATTTGGAAAACCACCATTGCAGACCGGCAGCGACTGTAGAAAGATAGGTAGACTTAATTTTTTTCATCACATACATAGGCCAATACCAATTGTTATATGCAAGCTGTGGAAGCATTTGTCCCAATACCAAGCCCCAAGTTCCCAATTTGAAGTAGGCGCAAAGAATACAGCTCAAAACCAATCCCGCCAACGTTGAGATGAGATATGCCTTAAAGTAGGGGATTTCATTCATGTTAACAATGACATTGCAGAAAAGTGAATGCTGATTCAGCAAGAACATATATATAGACAAACCTAAATAGAGAACTGGATCACAGATAAAATCGGATTTAAAAAAGACCAGAAATGGAAGAAATATCGTAACGAATGCAGTGCCCAATGCAAACATCGCTATATAGCAAGACAACCCTCGAGCAATAATCGAACGTTGCACAGTAAGATCCCCCTTGACATAAGCAGACTGGAATGAGGGAAAAAACGAACGCATGTAGGCACTTGAGACATTATATATACCGCTAGTAAGCTGAATCATAACTGAGTATGTCCCAGCTTCTGAAAGTCCGAGAAAAGCGGAACACAATAGGGTCATTGCCTGTGTAGCACCGTACCATGCAACAGACACAAGACCATCACGAGACGCAACAAAGGAAACTGTTCTCAAAGTTTCTTTCACTTCATCTTTTGATATTTTTTTGATGTCTGACGAAATGCCATGTTTAATATCAATATGTTTATTGAAGGCTCTTGAGGCAAACAAACGCAACAATAGGCCATACATAAAATATCCAATAGCCGCAGCAAGAATTTGTAGACCTGCAATGAGAAGAATAGCAGTAATTAAGAACTGACCTAACCGAGCAATCGTCTTCGATCTATTCTCTCCTGCAACATCACCAATACCACGCAAAAAAGTCAAGCAATAAAGAAAATAGAGATTAGTAAAAATTGAAGCTACAAAGATAATCCAAGAAAGAAAAGAGTGTTCGATCGAGAAATCATTTGTAACAGATGCTATATAAACAGTTCCAAATGTAGCTGATAGGAAAAGCCCAAGAACACCGATTACTGAATAAATAATCCTTGATGTCTTAAGTACTACATTGAACAAATGCCAGTCGGTTTCTCTTGAACCTCTGTCAGAAGCAAGGCCAGTTTTAACCAGTGCATGCTTTCCACTTAATGTATATAAAATATTACGAGAAAGTGTTGAAGTAAAACCAAACTCAAGAAGTTGAGCAAAGCCAGCTATGGCCACAAAAACGTACCACAAACCAATCTGCTCGCTGGACAAGAAAATAAGTAATAATGGAATAAAAATAAAATTACTTGATATAGAAACAATAGTTCCTATATAGTTCCATATTACATCTTTTTTTGTTGTATTTATTTTATATTCGACCATAAAACACCTCTACTATAATTTAGATACAAGAAGTAGAACTCTAACGAAAATCAATTACTATTATGATTATTATAAAAAAAGCATAATTTTTTTGCAATTTCATTAATGTCAAATCCAGCATCACGCACTTGCTCAATACGATCTGATCGATGCCCAATGGATTCCCGATATGCCCTAAGCGATTCATCTGCCCATTTTTCCGCATCAGCAGACAAGGAAATAAACTCAGCAAGATCAGTACATGCAGCTAGAGATGGAACTTCATCTGACATCAACGTAGGTAGACCACATGCTTGAGCCTCCACAGCAGCCATGCCTAATCCCTCATATAGAGAAGGGAATAGAAAAACATCAAACGCCTTAAGATAATCCGGAACATTAGGAACCGAACCAGCGAAATGGACATGCTGTGAAATTCCAAGGTCTTTCGCCTTCCGCTCCAGCGTAGTTCGCAAATCACCTTTACCGACAATAATTAATATGGAAGAAGGTTCACGACGCAGGATAGCCGCAAAGACATCAAGTAGAAATGTATGATTCTTCTGAGAAAGCAAGCGACCAACAGTACCGAACACAGGACCATCTACATCCAGAGATAGTTTCTTACGCGCGGTATTATGTTCGATTTCATTAACACAATACCGAGCAAGATCAATACCATTGTAGAATATTTCACAATTACAAGACGAAGCAATTTTTTTACCAAATGCGAATTCGGCAGCTTGCTTGGAACATGCATAAAAATGGTCAGGATAACGTCGAACTATATGATGACAAATCTGAAGCATCTGTCGTTTGAGTCTTCCACCGTGATCGTTAGTATTATGTGAGTGCGCAATAAGATATCGTCCACTTTTCTTTGCCTCACGCATATACACCAAAGAAGCCGAGTCTAGATTATGCGCATGGATGACAGTATACTCAGGATGATTCCGGAAAAAATCCTCAATATATGTTTGATAGTCATGCGGATTCTGACTGAAACTAGGTGCCTTATAAATCTGACCGCCCATCGAAAGTATCTCAGACTCATATTCGTATGAATAATCTTGGTCGTAAGGATGGGTTAGGAAATCGAATTGAATAGATTCACGATTTACTTTACGATAAATATTCATCAGCAGTGTTTCCACACCGCCTCTGTCCATGATATTTACAACTTGCAGAACTCGTTGCATCTTACGCCTTCCCATCCGAAAGAGTGTAAACAGCTGGGTCACTATTAAGCCATTCAATCAGATTAAATCCATGATGGAATCGATCCGTATCATTGAGAATCTCATCATCGGAAGGACTTGGGAACGGAATGCCGCATTGTACATCTTCCATTGGATGAGTAATAAAACATAGTTTATTGGGGAAATCTAAGGCATCAAAAGCACGAATATCTTGATCAGAACATTCATTCATCTGGCTAAATTTAATAAACAAATTATTCCAATTAATTCTAGCACACCTACGTTTCCATTTTTTCGCTGCTTCTTCGGGAGTTGGATAGTGCAAAAAAACAATTTCGATATCATCAAGTTTTGCAACTACTTTATCTGACTCATTTCGACGAGATAACACATCTGCATGAGCAGAACCGACCGCAGGAACAAATTCCAGTTCTGAATTGACATAATGTTGTAAATTTGAAACAAACTTTATATAGTCAGAGGCAAAAAAATATAATCCAGCAGTCGGTGATAAATATGGAAGGCCAAAATATCTATATACTGACCCAGCCCAACAATTATTAGATATAACAGTAAAATCAGCACGATTAAGTTTCATCCGTCTTACAGAGGCGAACCAAGGATTTGTATATTCACGTAATTTACGTTCTGCAACTCCCCAATAATCTGTTTTCATTTTCCCCATTCCTCCATAATACTCTCAGATATTATTAACGAAAAAAAATATAAGTTTTTTTTAGCTATTTGTTGTTATTTGGTAATTTACTATATAGACTAAAGAAAGGTTCAGCCAAAGCAACAAGACAGAAATTCACGCAAACCCAAAATGCCCCAGATTCACTAAAGGCAACAAAAGCAAATATTATCAGCCCAAACAACTCTGGAGTTAACTCACCGTACACTATCAGGCCTCTCAGTAGAACATATTCATAAGCAAGGAATAAAAGAGCGGCAACTACAATACCGGATTCCAGAACAACGTGCGCGAAAGCATTATCACAAATAAATGTGTCATAATATCCACGATAATTTTCTTGCATCTTGGAAAAATCAAAACCAAACATATGGACCCCATATGTTTCAAAGTAATGATGCATTAAATCAAGACGTCCAGTCATCATAGAATTCAAGTTGCTCATCCAAGAAATCGACGGTTTGAAATAAACCATAAGCCATATAGAAAATAGACTTAAACCCAGAAAAGCCAACGAACCTAAGACAAGGATTAATTTATCCCAACGGCCATGCTTGTCAATAGTAACGAACAACGACAAGAATACAATCAGTAAGATTGAAATGGCTGAAGTTCGCGAATAAGCTAATTCATAGCATGCATAAAATGCAACACCATAAATTAATAAATCCTTCCATCCGAATTTGCGATATTGTAAAACAGCATAAGCGCAACAAGCCGTTACAACAGCTAAACCGAATAGATTAGGATGAGTAAAGCCAAAAGCTTGCCGCTCCGGCATTCCATTCCCCGCAATAAATGTTGTTTTTTTTATAATTCCATTATTCGCGCAAATAACTGTCAAAAAAATAACCGCAACATTGGTACAAAGAACACAAATGGCGATTTTACGTAAATCAACTTCACGACCAGCAATAAGAAATAACAATAGGAGAAGAATATTCCAACTTCCTGATATAAAAGTTGATGCTAGCACGCAACTTCCCACCACAAGACAGAGAGCATACTGCTTAGCCTGAAACCTCTGCACAAGAATTCTGACCCCGAGCACTAATGTGCTCACTATGCGAATCAAAAGGTACAGTAGGCCAATGTTCATCCATGACAGTTCTTGAAAAGATGTAAATTTCAAAAGATTCAATGCACAGTAAATAGTAAACAAAACATAATAAATCGGCATAAAACGAAGGGGTCGGCTGAACGCATGCCTCACCGGTAGCCGTTTCTTGTTTCGGGATTCACTAATTACACCTTGATGAATATAATTTGACCGTGTGCTCATAGGACGTCATTTACTTTCCATCAATCGTTCATAGTGCTGCATGAGAAGCTCAGCATTGGCTTTTGCGGAATATCCTCGTTGCTCTAGCAATGCTGGATTGTCTGTCAGCCTTCCTCTATTGAAAGTGTTTTCCAAGGTTTTAGTCCATTTATCAATATCAGCATCAAGAGAAAGGAAAGTACCTGTACCTGTGATATCAGTCTCCCTTGGTACATTATATGAGTACATGCATGGCAAACCTGCCGCTTGCGCTTCTACGGCAGAAACCGGCAAACCCTCATATAACGATGGCATAAAGAAAACATCCATCACCGAATAAAGTTTATTGATGTCCTCACGGACACCGGCTAGTATCACCACATTTGAAAGATGCTCGGATGTGATTATTCCCTCAAGCTCTTCTCGATCATCACCATCACCGAGAATCAGCATCTTAGCGTCAGGAAAAGCTTCATGAAACTTGGCAAATACATGAACGGCAAAAGGATAATTCTTTTGCTTAACGAGCCTGCCCACACAGCCCACAACTGGATCTGTTTCTTTGATTCCTAATTCAGAACGAAGCAGCTTCCTTGATTCTGAATCATAGGCGAATTGTTCTAGTGGAATGCCGTTATTAATCACAGTAAATGGTCGCGAGCCGAACAGGAATCGACCGGCATCATCAGAACAGGCAATACAGTCAGTGGCATAATGCTTGCCGATAGCATTAAGCGGAGCATTACGTAGCCGATGCAAAAACTTGTCAGAAGAGCTGTTCAAATGACTATGCAACACACGATGCTCTATACCGACCAGTTCAGCTTCTCGAAGGACACAGAACGCAGAGTTCGGCATATGGCAATGTACAATGTCATAATTAGAACCAATTTTTTCGAACACCTCATGTACCTCATGCATGAAACGTCTAAGATCATCGCCAGCATAATTCACAGGGTAAACAGAACATCCCCGTACTTTTAGTTCTTCGTCATAACGTTTCTTATGCATGTATACGCCATCTCGAATAGCGTGATGCATAAAATCATAGTGCACACGTTTTTCATCATGATAGCGTTCCATGTTATATACAAACCGAGACACCCCGGCTGCACGGCTCAAAGATGGCACTACTTGCAGTACCCTTAATTGCTTAGCGGACATATTACAAACTTTCTATCAAGACTCCATGGATAAGAACCTAGCTAAACTACTTAATATCGCACCTTATCCTAAGTGATTACCGCCATTTACATGAATAACCTCGCCACTAATACAGCGTGAAGCGTTACTCATCAAGAAGCACGCGACTTCGGCAACCTCTTCTGGTAAAAAAACTCGCCCTGCATGGGATTCGTTGGCATAATTACCATCAGAGACATCTGCATAGTTTTTGGTCATCGCCGTTGCAGTAACACCAGGAGCAATGGCATTGACCCGAATCCCTTTTGCATACAATTTTCGGGAAAGCCCCCCCACCAAACAATTGACTGCAGATTTTGTCAAGCCATAAGGGATATCAACAGCATGATCTGCAGTCTCTGAGGAAATAAACAGTAAATCTCCTTGCCTTTTATGCTCCTCCAAATGCTCAAGGAATGTCTGGGCAAGAAAATAAGCACCGCGAAAATTCGTATTGAATTGGGCATCAAATTTGTCAGGAGTTACATGTCGGAAGTCACCTTCATGCAATGAAAGGCCCGCATTGCAAACCAAGCCGTCGAAGCCTCCCAAGATTGATTCCGCCCGTACAACAAAATCACAATCATTTTCGACCTTTGACACATCAAAAACCAAATATTGGGCATTCCCACCAAGTGAAGACACCGCTTTTTCTAATTTTTCCTTATTCCGACCTGCGATAAGAACACTGGCACCTTGGGAAACGAATTTCCTTGCCATAGCCAGACCAATTCCGCTCCCACCTCCAGTAATAACAATGTGACGTCCAGCAAGCATGCCAGAGGGACTAACTGCTCCTACGGTTATGTGAACAGGCGCTTGACCTGCAGCGAGCACAAAACGCGCAGCTTTCTTTAGTGCGTTATTAAGATTCATGTCTTGTACCTTCTTCGTTAGTTTATTTAAGCTTGACGCCTAAAGAACCAGCAATTTTGAGAGCAGTCTCCTTGCCAATCGTGTTCTTAACGAATTCTTTGCCCTTACGCTTGACTTCAGAAATAAAATCACGCGGGCGACTCAAATCATAGAAATCATAAATCGCCTGTGCATCCGTACTCATCTCAGTAAAGACTTCAAATAATATCGGTCCTTCAACACTTGAATCCATAAATTGATCGACTGCAGCATCATATGATTTCTTATCTGAAGCAGTCAGATATGTAAACCCACAGGACTTTGCCCAACCTTCTGCCTTAGCGTTATGCCGCGCAGTGGTATGCAAATCGCTAGCTTTGTTGCGCCACATACCATTGTAATAAAATTCCTCACCGCCATGGTTATTCAGCAAAAGAATGCGTACATTCTTGCCGATATGACGAGAACGTAATGCATTCATGCCGTAGAAGAAGGACAAATCTCCGATGACCAAGAAACTTGGTGTATCAGAATCTGCGACAGCTTGACCAAGGAATGAGGGAAGGCAACCGTCAATACCATGAGTTCCAATGTTGGCATATACCTTCACATGTGGTTGAAGCTTAAAGAAATTAGTAATACGGATAGCATTGTTTATACTCAAGTGCAACAATGATTCTGAAGGAATACGCGTAACAACGTTCTTGATGGCATAAATATTAGACCATCCGAAGTCAGGATATTTTACAGAATCAGCATAATCAACAAGCTCATTATGATATTTCATATCATTGGCTATACCGTTTTCGACATGTTCATTAAAATACTTAAAGAAGTACTCAGGGGTACAGGCAAAAATAGTGGTCAGGCTCTTGAACAAATCGCAGACCTCGCCATCTTCTTGAACCAGCCAATGCTCATATTTGCCGTGATAACGCAATAGCATGGCCTTCAGCCCAGAAAATACCATACCACCGAACGAAATCACAATATCAGGCAACAGCTCTTCGAACTTCTTGTCACTCACGTAACGAGTATCCATGCAGACAGAAGGATTAAATGTACCTTCACATTCGATATTCGACATGTAGTCCACAGCAATCGCACTGTTGAACTTATGGAAGAACTCAGTCATCTGCCGCTGTTGCTCATCAGAAACATAGCTTTCCTGACCACATACCACGAGAATACGCTTAGCAGCTGCAAGCTGATTCACCTTTTCCTGCCATTCATCTTGAGAAGAGTTCCAATCCACTCGGTGAATGGCCTGCACCTCCGGTAACGAATGCAACGGAAAAGTCGTGCTGTAGTATTTCATTGGAACATTGATATGCACTGGCCCAGTACCATTATGATTAAGTTCCAACAAAGCTTCGTTAACCAAACGACGGCAGTAGATGTAATCATCATCATCACGAACAATTGGAAGATTCACTGACTTGCGAACATGCCGATCGAACATGCCAACTTGGTCAATCATCTGATCTTCCCATTGTCCCAACATTTCATAATCACGATCACCAGTCAGCACAATTAACGGTACATGCTGATAATATGCCTCAGCCACAGGAGGCCAATAATTACATGTTGCCGTAGAAGAAGTACAGGAAATAACCACTGGCTCATGAATGCGTTGTGAAAGACCTAGAGCAAAATATCCCGCGCTACGTTCATCAGTAATGGAATAACACTTGAAAAAAGGGTCCTCTTCGATTGAATGGACAAAAGGCACATTCCTCGAGCCGGCGGAAAGAACGCAATGACGAATACCACGTTCCTTGAGCAACTGGATAATAATTTGATATGGTTTAATCTCGGTGTACATGCTTTTACCCCTCAATGCTTATTGGATTACTCATTGATAGCTTTGACCAAAAATGCCTTGGTTTCAGTCCGTTTTGTCTCCAACACCTGTGCTACATGCGCATGGTCAATTGGCTGATTAGCGATGTCAAGATCGCGCCAATCATCAAGATAATGCCGTGTCTCTCCAGTCATACCAAGCAAATTCATAATGCGTCCAGAAAAACGTCCAGGACTGATTGCAACAAATTTGCGTCCAAGATTCATAGAGAACGCAGTGCCATGGAACGAATCAGTAATCACATACTCAGCGTTCATGAACAAACTGACGAATCCTCCAACGGGCGGGCAAACAATGGTATGTTCACCTTTACGCTTTTCATGAACCCCATAAGCAATTCGATAAACCGGTAATCCAACTTTGCTTGCAAATCGCTGTACATATTGGTCGAATTCATGGTTTTTATTGAGCTGGTATACCAAAATATAAGACCCAGTAGGTAAAACACTATCATCACGCAGCACGCTCCAATCATCACGATTGAGCATCAATGTAGGGTCAATGACAGGTACCGCACCATGTACACCTATAGAGTCCAACAATTCAGCAGCTTCGACCTCACGCACCGAAATATGAGAATACTTCTTCAATGCATCACGCATTAAAGGCTTTTCCCAATCCTCCAACGAAGATTTGCCTATGCTAGCCGCATAAGCAATGCGTTTTGCTCCTTCAGGAGCAAAGGACAAATAAAAAGCCTTGTTAAAGCCTTCATTCCATGTACTATTCCACACCTGATCGGAACCAGTGCAGTAAATATCTGCCTGAGGAGGATTTTGTTCCAATGCTTCTACTGAATAATATTTACGGTTCGTAAGGGCAAGACTGGACTGACGAAAATCATTCAATGGCTTAGCGCGACGAGCTACAATCCGACTAACTGGAATACGAGCCAGTGATTTAACACCAGGAATTCTGAAAATCGGCATCTTCTTAGCCAATTGGCCATTAAGGGCTCGTTCGGTTTCATTTTCCGGAATGGCATCATGACGGTAATAATCCACGATTGACGGCGTAGCCCCAATGCGTGAGAGTACCGTTTGCGTCGCATAAGTCTGGAGACATGAACCATAATTCGGAGAATTATGTAACGTGACCACGGCAATGGTGGGTTTAGTATCCTTTACATTGTCAGTCATTATTAGTTCCTTTCCGCAGAAGATGCATATAGATGAAGGAGCGCACAGAATTGGGAACAAGACAGACCAATATGTGCGGAATGGTCGTTCCTAGGAACTGGAAGAATGTGAAATATCCTCGTCGTAATTGTTCAGCTTTAAATTTCCAAATATGAGGAATATATGCTGGTCCACCGCGACGTGCATAGAAATCTGGGCTTACGCGCATTGCAACCAATGGCTCGTTAATATTCGCGGCCTTGCATCCGGAAGCTAGCATTCGGCTGAATAGATCCCAATCTTCGAAATACAAATAATCGGCGCTATAGTTTCCAGCTTCCAAAACGCGTGATTTACGAAACACCATGGAAGGGTGACGGAATGGATTGCGCTTTTTTGAATATGAGACAATCGACTGTTGATCAATCGGAAGATCAGATTCGGCAACAGGATGGTCTGGATCCTTTATAAACTCCACAATCTGTGAGCCCACCATATCCAAGTTATGATCAGACATCACAGCCAACTCTTTCTCCATTCGAGTCGAAAAAGAGTAATCGTCAGAGTCCATGCGAGCGATGATTTCATTTCTGCATTCTGGGACTCCATGAGCAAGGGCACTGCCCAGACCTTCATTCTTGGGCAAAACCACCAAATCGAGAAGTCCGGCATGCTGCTCATGGAACACATTGATTGCATTGTCCAATTCATGGGTCAATGGACCGTCCTCAACGAGAACAATCTGCTCGGGTGGAACTGTCTGAGCAAGCATGCTATGTAATGCTTCTACAAGATATTCGGGAGATTCCTTCGCATAGACGCTCATAAGAACGCTATACGGCAACTCCTTACTTTCTTTTAAAGAAGCATTCGCACTAGCATCATATTGTGTTTGATCACCTACTGACATCTGCCCTCTTCATTCATCTCCCTTGTAAATCAGCTGCAAACAAGTAATCAAAAAAACTGCCACTAGAAACTCTAGTATGCACCATTGGGGTGCAGAACCGTGCCGATAGTACGGAGAATGTACACAATGTCCCCCAACACCGACCAATTCTGCACATAGGAAACATCAAGCTGCTGGCTTTCTTCCTCACTCAGGTCGTTACGGCCAGACACCTGCCAAGGGCAGGTAATACCAGGCTTTACCAGCAAACGAGTGGCATACACCTGGTCATATTCGTCCACCTCAAACTGACGTTGCGGACGCGGCCCGACCACACTCATCGTTCCGATCAAGGAGTCGAAGAACTGTGGCAACTCATCAATACTGGCCTTACGGATGAAATGGCCGACCTTGGTGATACGCGGATCATTCTTGATCTTCACACATGCACCCATCTTCTGACCATTCGCGGCGGCCACTTCGGCAAGTTTGGCATCCGCATTCACATACATTGAACGGAACTTATGAATCTTAAATGGCTTGCCACGCAGACCAACACGTTCCTGCCTATAGAACACCGGCCCCTTGTCTTCAAGCTTGATAGCAATAGCCGTGATAATCATAAATGGAGACGAAAGCACAATGGCGATCAAAGAAACCGCTATATCGAATACACGCTTCTTAAACATATCCCATGGCGAATACTGCGGCAAGCTGATCGTCATCACCGTCGTACCCTGAATCACACGGATATTAGTCTCATGGCCACTCACGTCCACTGCGGAAGTGACCACCGCAATCTCCAGATTCATAGTTTCCATGTTCAGCACAAACGTGTTGAAATTATCCGAGAAGCGCTGCATAACATCCGTGACCATCACCGTCTGCGCACCCATCGAAGCGGTACGTTCGGCGAAGTTCCTGCAATACGACAGCATGGAAATGTCCCTACCGCTGATCTTACGGATTCGTTCCTTGAAATCGGCAGGTGCGACAACGGCCTCCACGAGCCCAGTCCGCTCGTTCACCCCAATCGGGCACACCGCAATAGCATGATAATTCAGCTGGCGCTTCTGGCTCAGGAACGCCAACGCATGCGCAATGCCCTCAGGGGAACCAACCACCACGGTGCCATACGAATATGCGCCCTTTTCACGACTAGACAGCACAAACTGGCGGATGATCAAACGCCCCAGCATGGTAATCAGGAATGCGCACAGTAACACCAAGCCGGTATGCAGCAAAGGTATATAAACGTTGAGAATAGAATTAATTGCACAAATCATCAATCCCGCAAAAAACGTGCCTTTGACCAGTAGCGCGTTCAACTGGTAACCGTCACCCATCACATGACGGTGGTACACGCCAACACTATGCAGGCAGTAAATCCAAATCAACGAGCAAGCAAGCGCATACAGCCACAAACCAATATAGAAATGGAAACGGGAAGAATACAACGCTTCCCCGCCTTGCCACACATATATGATTGCCGAAGCGGCAATAAATGAAGCCATGTCGCACAGAATCAAAAGAGCATTGACGAAAAAAGCCAATAAGCGACGCTAAGCACCCGTTTACAGGAGGTCTCACTCAGATTCGTTTCAGTACTACTGCTTTGGGACATTCTTCTCTCCACAACTGCCTCCGGTATTTCAAGGGGCAATGGCGAGTTCTAGTGATTGTTGCAATACCTGGCCTACCGCAAGGGGGGTCAGGTGGCCAGGAGCCGCCGAAACGAGGACCGTGGCGGGGAACACCGTTGGACGTTCAACGGCGTCGAATATCCGACGAGGAAGCCGGTGTGCGCGGCGAGGCGCGAGGAGGGCGTGCGTCTGCCGGACGAGGAGGGCATGAACTTCACCCAGGCCGCCCATGCGGTCGGGGTCTCCAAGCGCACCGGCAGGGTATGGAGCAACGGGCGCACCCGCGCCACCGGGAGGAACGAAAGGGCAAGCATGGACTGGTATCGTTCCACCATGGTGTATTCTGTCAAATCGAGGTGGACGCTTGGGGGTGGTGCCGTTTTGTTGGACTTCCTTGTTCCTGCCTTCTGATTATGCCACGAGGCCGAGCTTGCGCCGCCGGTCCATGATGCTCATGCCGTACTCGGTCTTGATCCGCTTGTCCCGGTACCAGACCATGTAGTCGTTGAGCATGTCGATGAACCCGTCCATCGAAACACCCGCGAAGCTTCTCTTGTGGAAGAACTCCTGCCTGGGACGTCCGAAGAACCCCTCCGCGGCCGCGTTGTCCGGAGAACAGCCTTTCGCGCCCGTCGAACGCGTCAATTTGTTGTCCTCGCAGATGCGGATCCATTCCGCCCACCTATAATGACAGCCGCGATCGGAATTAAACCGACATCGGTTTAATTCCGATTAAGCCGGGTTTGTTGTTAAGCCGGGGAACGGTTCGGGGTCTTGGTGGCTGGCCGTGTCCCATGTGGTTTCCCGGCTTAACGTTCCGGGTTATTTGAGGGTGTGTAGTTGTCGGAGTCGTTGCTCGCTGAGCCATGTCTCCTTGGAGGGGTCGGGGCCGGGGTTGGCCGCATCGACGGCTTTGCGCATCATGTCGAGGGTCGCGAACGCGTAGAACGCGCTGGTTGTGCTCATGCTTTCGTGGCCGAGCAGTTGCATGATGAGCGGTAGCGGCACGCCCTGTTGGTAGAGGTCCATGGCGCGGGTCCGGCGGATCAGGTGGCAGTGGACGCGTTCGGGCATGGACGGGCACGTCCCGCGGCGTGCTCTGGCCGCCGCGGTTTTGAGGATCTCGTCGATCCGGTCCACGGAGAGCGGCTGGATGGCGCCGTTCCTCGTCGAGTGGAACAACGGCCTGTCGCCGTCGCGCGTGGACGGTCCGGGATGGAATTCCTCGAGGTAGGCGGCCAGGTGGGTTCGTGTCCTTTCTCCCAGGGGCACGACCCGGCTCTTGCCGCGTTTGCCGGTGAGCGTGACCCTGGCCGGCTTATCCATACCCACGTCCGCGATGGTCAGTGCGGCGAGTTCGCCGATCCTGGCGGCGGTGTCGTACATGAGGATCAGGAGCATGCGGTTCCTGCGCGATTTGGCGTCGCCGGTGCCCCATGCGGTCAGCAACGCTTTGGCGTGCTCCTCCCCGAGGTGGTCGACGGGTTCGCGCGCGGGTGGTTTGACACGTATGCCGGCCGCGTCGTTGCCCAGCGCGGTCAATGCCGGGGGTTCGAGGCCCGCGTGGTCGAGGAACACGCGCATCGTCGTCATCCTCAGCATGATGGTGCGGTCCGAGTACCCGCGCTCGGTCCGCATCCATTCGACCCACCGGCCCAGGCGCGCCCGGTCGAAATGCCCGAAACCGATGTGGCTGCGCTGCGTGCCTTCCGTGGTTTCGAGCCATCGGACGTAGGATTCCAGGCCGATGCGGTACGCCTCGACGGTCTTCGGCGAGCTGCCCCGCACCTTGGGCAGCCAGTGGTGCAGCCAGTCGCGCGCGACTCGCCAGAAGTCCGGTTCACCGGAGCTGGCGGCCGTTTTCCTTGCCTTGCTCATGGTTCCTCCGTTTCCGGGACCACGCGTTCGGCGTCGGCGACGAGGTCCGCGTATCCGTCCATGAAATCGGGGCTGGCGTGCACGTAGTAGAGGGTGCTGTCGATGCCGGCGTGTCCCATGTAGGCCGCCAGATAGGGCAGCATCGCCATCACGTCCACGCCGTCGCGAGTCCACCGCTCGATGTTCGCGAACGCGAACCGGTGCCGGAAATCATAGGGCCTGGGCCGTTTGCCGGCTTGTGGCCACTCGAGCCCGGCCCGCGTCCAGACGCGGCGGAACACCACGCCGGGCATGCCCGGGGAGACCGGATTGCCGGTGGAGGCGACGAAGAACGCGGGACGGTCGTCTCCGAAGCGTTCGCGGGACCGTTGGTCGCATTCCAGCAGTTCGGCGGCGACCTCGTCGCCCACGGGCAGCCTGCGGCTGCGACCGGCCTTGGAATCGACCACGTCGATGGAACGGGCCTTGTGGTCGACGTGCCCGACGGCGAGTCTCCTGACCTCTCGGGTGCGCAGCCCGCAGCAGGCCATGAGCATGAAGAACGCGCGAGACTGCCACGCCCACGGCGACGGAGACTCCAACGTTCCCGCGGCCCGCAGGAACAGGGCGGCCTCGCGGTCCGTCAGCAGGTACGGCGTCGGACGCGGGGATCCGGCCTTCCACTGGTCGGAGAGCACGTGCGCGTCGGGATCGTGGGCCAGTCGCATCCACCTGCCGAAGTCCCTGATGTACGAGAACCACGAGCGGCAACCCCCGGGATTCGCGTCGATCCTATGGGCGATCCATCGCTCCACGACGCCCCGCTCCAGACGCACGGCCCCGTGTTCGAGGCAATGCCGGTCGAACGAGCGCAGGACCTGGACGCGGGTGGCGCCATGCCTGCCCATGGACGCCTTGAAACGGATGTACTCCTCCAATTCGCCGGCGAGCGGGCCGACGAATCCGTGTTCCGTGGGTCTCATGACGATCCGCCTTCCGGCACGGGCAGCACGCACGCGAGCATTCCCCCGCGGTGCGTGGCCATGTAGACGCGTGTGGAATCGGGGTCGGCGTGGCCAAGCACCGCGCTGATCGTCGGCAACGGCGTGGCCGCCTCCAGCATCCTCGTCGCCGCGTTGCGCCGCAACAGCCTGGAACCGCCCCGGCGTCCGAGCCCGGCGTGCCGCATGACACGGCTGATCGCCTCGTACACCGATGAATGACCCCGAAGCGCGACATGGGGCGCCTTGTACCGCACGAACACACGGTCGTCGTCGGTGGCGGGCCTTTCGTCCAACAGCCAGGACGCCAGCCTCGCGGCCAGCGGTCCCGTCATCGGCACGGTCAACGGATTGCCCGTCTTTCGCTGCACCAGACCTATGCTCATGGAATCCCAATCCACGTCGGCGATCCTCAGACCGATCACATCGCATGCCCTCAGCCCGCACGTCAGCGACAGCAGGGTGATCGCCGCGTCCCTCGACGGCACCGACCGCGAGGCGCACGCCTCCAGCAAGCGGCGGTGCTCGTCGTCGGGCAACGTTCCCGCGATCGCGTGGGTCCTGCGTATGCCGGCCAGGCCGATCGCGTCCGCCAGGTCATCCCGCCCGAGCCATCTGAACAACGGGCGCAGGTCCGACGCGGCGTGCCGCATCGACGACTCCGACCAGCGTGAACGCAGCCCGGCCAGGAACCCCAGCACATGCGAGCCACCCGAACCGTCCAACGACACGACCCCATGAGATTCCAGCCACGTGAGGAACAAGCCCGCCATCCGACGGTAATGCCCCACCGTCGCCGAAGCCAGTCCCGAACCGGCGAGATACGCCTCCCAACACTCCATGACCACGGCCAAACCCGGAACCACCGGCTCCGCAAGCCTGCTCCTGCGCCACTTGCCCAGGTCCACCGAACCGGACCGCAGATACGAGTCGCACAAACGCGCCAGCCTGCCGTAATCGAACCACCGCTGCCTGCTGAAACCGCCCGTCCGCTCACTGAAGGTCGACGCGGCGAACCCCGCGCCCAACCCACGCGTGTACACCGCATCCGGGCCTCCGGCGTACCGTTCCAACGCCCTGATGGACTTGCGGTAGGCCTATGGTGGATTCCATATAACCGGCCCCGTAAAGCGCGCGGACCACCTCGCCCGCGACATGGCCAACCGTCGTCTCACCCATGGCAAACTCCTTCGTTCGAATCAAATGGGACAAGACGAACATAACCCGGAACGTTAAGCCGGGAAACCACATGGGACACGGCCAGCCACCAAGACCCCGAACCGTTCCCCGGCTTAACAACAAACCCGGCTTAATCCGAGTGGATGATCGGCGTCTCGCCGGGCCTGGGCGTGGAGCACGCGTCCGAAAGCATGCCGTTGGCCAGCGCGGCGTTGGGGCTCGTGCCGATCGTCCAGGCGACCGGAAGCCCGTCGTGGCAGTCGATGATGGGAGACAGGTACGCCTTGCCCGCCGGGATGGAGAACTCCGTCAAATCCGTGCCCCACGGCATGTTCGGCCTCTCGGCGTGGAAATCGCGGTTCACGAGGTTGGCTGGCGCCTTGGCCGGCTCGCCCTTGTACGAGCTGTACCGCTTCGCGCTCTTGTGCAACGGCACCATGCCATGCTTGGTCATGAGCCTCATGACCCGTTTGGCCGACACCGTTATCCCCATGCCCTTCAGTTCCAGATGGACGCGCTTGTACCCGTAGCGCTTCTCGCTGTTCTCGAACGCCTCCTCGACCAAGGGCGGCAGCCACGCGTCCCTGTCGGGCCCGTTCATGGCGTCGGGCTGGTAATGGTAGGTGCTATGCGGAATGCCGACCGCGTCGAACAGGCTTTTGGCGGTCACGCCCGGCCTCTCACTGGTCTGCTTGACGAGGATGGCCTTCTCCCGGCTGGTCAGGTTTTCCGGGTCTGCGCCCGGCCCTTTTCCCAACAGCTCCAGAGTCCCGCGGCGAATCGCGATCTCGACGTCGAGCTCCCTCTTCTCCCGCCGCTGCCGTTCGACGTCGGCGTCCAGCGTGTTTTGCTTCAATGTTTGTTCGACAGGTTCGGCAGTGTTTTTCCGTAGTGTGGGCTGATGGTTTTCCCCGGTGTCG
>ENA-OQEY01000582-OQEY01000582.1-human-gut-metagenome-genome-assembly--contig:-NODE-582-length-22203-cov-8.471707_pt1 | contig 22203 bp, 25 predicted proteins | sample MGYA00242801_ERZ504647 | MGnify/ENA primary metagenome ERZ504647 (study PRJEB26092, sample SAMD00036204) | human gut metagenome | host: Homo sapiens | study: EMG produced TPA metagenomics assembly of... | reverse complement strand
ACAATTCTTCACACCGAAACGGCAAAGCAAAAGCTGTTTCCCCTCGACTTGGAGCTGACAAACGAGGGCGTTGTGAAGTGGCTGGAACGACGGGTGATTCCGAAGAACCGGCAGTTTGTAGATGAAATCTTAAAGACGCTGGGGCTGAGCGTAAACAACACGAAGGGCATCATTGATGTCTGTATGGGGCTGTCCCTCAACGACAGCTATTGGGTCGTCCCCGCCGACTTTGACGGCAAGTATGCCGATTACAACCTTTACGAAAACCGCTTCTCCGAAGCGCTGTCACTGGTGGCTTATACCGGCGTTGGCGGCAGTCGGGAGGCATTCTCCACCTCACCGGAGCTGACTACCAACGGTATGCTGCGGAAGGCTTGGCGCTTTGTGGAGGGCGACGGCATCTATCTGTATAAGGGCGGCACGGAGGGTGCTGCGAACACCGGAAACGAGCCGTACAGCGAGTATTATGCCTGTCAGATCGCAGACAAGATGGGCATCGGCTGCGTACAGTACGACTTGGAAAACTGGAAAGGTATTCTTGCTTCCAAGTGCCGGCTGTTCACGGATATTGATACCTCTTTCGTCCCTATCGGGCGTATTCTCCGCAAGACGACGCTGAAAGCCTGCCTGGATTACTACAAGACCTTGGGCGACGAGTTCTACGAGCAGCTTTGCAGTATGCTGGTTTTCGATGCCCTGATTTACAACGAGGACAGACACTTCGGCAACTTCGGCTTGCTGCGGAACAATCACACGGGTGAAATTATCGCCCCTGCACCCATCTTCGATAACGGCTTGTCGCTGTTCAACTATGCAATGCCGGATGATTTCAAGAACCTGAGTGCGTATGCAAAGACCCGTTCCAATCCCTACCGCATTTCCTATGAGGATGTGTGCAAAGAGGTAATGGGTGCAAAGCAGAAAGCGCAGCTGCGGCGAATGGTGGACTTCAAGTTCACCCGTCATCCGTCCCTCAATTTGCCGGAAGAACGGCTGACAGCCATTGAAAAACAACTTGGAGAGCGTACAAGAGAGCTGCTCTCCATTCCGGTTCAGAGAAGTACAAAGCGCAAAAATGAGCCGGCAGGTTCGCTGCAGAACGCTGTCTCTTTCCCTTTCAAGCTCCAGGGGCGCAATGGTGCAGGAGCTTCACACTGCCGCTGAAGATATGCAGAAGCTCGGTGAGGCGATGGCAGAGCTGTTTGAAAGGACGGCACAGGCCATCCGAACCGGTAGCCTGCTGTTTGAACAGGCGGATAACGGTGCGGCAAAGGACTGGAAGGGTTGACAGCACCTGTGGTCGGGCGAACGAAGGGAGGTATATTGACGCGATGAGATATTATAAAAAAGTGCTTGCGCTTTTCTGCGCAGGGCTTATCCTATTTGGATTATGGGGGTGCAGCGGAAGAATGGATAACCGTGAGGATACAAAGACAAACAGACTGGACTTACCGCCGGAGCATCTGGAGCTCTCCGAGCGCCAGCGGGAGATTCTGAAAAAGGAGAACCTGCCGCAGGAATACGACAAATTGACACAGACGCAGAAGCGCGCGATTTGCCGTATGGAAAAGATGCTGTGCTATCTGGATGAAAAATACCCCGGCGTGGAGTTCCGCTATCTGGAGTATTCGGCGGGCTATTTTGATACCGAGTGGCTGTCCGTGTACCCTCGCGGCGGTTCCTCCAGCAGGGACATCGTTACGGTGCGTCCGGCGGGTTATAACGAAAATGGAACGTTTACGGATAATTATATCGGAGTATATGTGCGTCCTTATTATGAGGAAGCAATTGCGCAATATGTAAAGGACTATTTTCAGTCGGGAAATGTGCTGGTCATCGGGCCGGATTCCGTAAAAACAACGCTCGAAAGCACGGATGACGCGGCAGCCGGAAAGATCGCCGGAAACTGCAGCGGAAGCTGTCATATTTACTTTTATCTGAATCTGACGGATGAAAAAATGAAAGAATTCTGCGAAGCGTTCGGTGCGTGGTGTGCGGAAAATGGTTACTCCGGCGACCATCTGGTGACGTTGGTGGAATCTTCGGAAAAATTGGAGGAAATCTCCGAATTCAATCAGTACAGCTATTTGAATGAGGACACATATACGCTGCAATATCACTGCACGGTGAGCACAGGCGGGACGGTGGATATCGTCTGAGAGAATGAAAGATGTTTTGAACAGAAAAGAGTGATAGCATGGATATATCAGTAGAAGAACTCCTCCTGCTCGAAAACTTGACATATATTGACAGTAATTTCAGAGAAGCCATCGGAAAAGACCTGGATATTGCCAGCTATAAAACGGTCGGACAGATGCTGGATCAATTCACACCGGAGGTCATGGATAAGCTGATACAATGCGGCGATCAGACGGTTGACGGCGGCTTGACGAGTGGATATGAGTGGGCTGCCATGATCCAGAGCATGAAGAATAATCCGAACCTTTGCTCCCTGAAAATTGACAGAGAGAGTACCGCCATGCACGGCGGAGACGCGGGAAAAACGAAAGCCATCTGTTTTGTCAAGCCGGACGGAAAGGCCATCGTTGCTTTCCGCGGCACGCTGGTGAAAACGAGTGGGCGGATAATGTGTATGGAGGAGCTGGAGCTTGAGCCGGAAAAGGCAAGGGCTTTGCTTCGTTCCCCTTGTCCTCTGAGTGATGTGTATAAGGAGTTCCGGGACAGAGAAACCGAGCATATGGATACCATCCGGGACTCCATCGAAACGGAAGCGGATAAGAGCCTGCAACGGCAGGAGAAGAAACAGCACCGGGAAAGCAGGTGATTTTATGCCGTATATCCCACCGGAGGTGGTGGAACAGGCACGGCAAATCGACCTGCTGACCTATCTGCAAAGCTGTGAGCCGCAGGAGCTTGTCCGCATTTCCGGCAACAATTATACCACCCGCACTCACGACAGCCTGAAGATTTCTAACGGCAAGTGGATGTGGTGGTCACAGCGCATCGGCGGCTACAATGCCCTTGACTATCTTGTGAAAGTCAAGGGCTGTTCTTTTGTAGAGGCGGTCGAAACGCTGATGGGAAAAGCGGCGGTGATGCCGTCGGTGACGGTCAAACCCAAGCAGAAAACGGAGCCGAAGATCTTGCTTCTGCCGGATAAAAGTGCTTCCACAGAAAGAATTACAGAGTATCTTTTCGGCAGGGGCATCGACTATACCATCATCCAATACTGCATTGACAAGGGGCTGATTTTTGAGAGCCTACCGTATCACAATCTTGTGTGCGTAGGATTTGATGAGAAAAATACCCCTCGCTATGCGTCCTACCGAGCGACCAATGACCGCCGTGTTTTGGGTGACTGTTCCGGCAGTGACAAGCACTATTCTTTTCGGATCGCTGACAGCGACAGCGGCACGGTACACCTTTTTGAGTGCGCCATTGACCTGCTTTCCTATGCGACGCTTGAAAAGATGGCGGGCAGGGATTGGCGGAAAGACAACCTCGTTTCTCTCGCCGGTGTGTATCTGCCCAAGGAGAGAATCGAGGACAGCACTACCCCTGCGGCTCTTGTGAAGTACCTCGATGAGAAGCCGCAGATCAAGAAAATCTTCCTGCACTTCGACAACGACAATGCCGGAAGAAAAGCCAGCCTTGCGCTGAAAACCATATTGCCGAGCAAGTATGAAGTCATTGACAGCCCTCCGCCCTGCGGCAAGGACTACAATGACTTTCTTTGTTTCCAGCTCGGTATCCACCGCAACAAAACCAAAGAAAGGACGAATGAACGATGACTGAGTTTAGCATTTATCAGATCAATGTGGACAGGGATACCGCCAATGTGTGCTTCATCGGAATGGAATCCCTCGAAAAAATCAAAGGCACTAAGGAAGTCAACGCAGCCGCTTACGACAGAGTTTATGACGGCAAAATGGACTGCATCTCCCTCGAAAACATCTATCAGAAGTTCAATGTTGACCATCCTGCCGACTACAAGGGACGCTCTCTTTCCGTGTCGGATGTAGTCGAAATCAGGGAGAGTGACACCCTGAATCCCGGATTCTACTTCGTGGACAGCATCGGGTTCAAGGCGATTTCTTTCGACAAATCGTTCTGCAAGGAGCCGGTAGAAGCAGGCAGCGGAAAGATTTCCGTCCTGCTTGTGGAGCCGAACAAGTACCCCAAGATGATCGAGATCGACGACACCTTGGAAGCAATGCAGGTAGTTGTCGGCGGCGATATTGAGGAATATATGCCCTTTGAGGATGAGGTCGCCATCATCTGCAATGAGGAGGGCAAGGTCAATGGGCTGACCCCGAATCGTGCGGTTTATGGAGAGCCACAAGCCGTTGAAATGACCTTTGCCGAGATGCGTAGCCGCTTTTGTGAAGCGGAAAATGAGGGCAAAGAACACCTTTCCGGCTATATCGTTTTCACGCAGGACAGCTTTGACAAGCCATACGATGAGAGGTCAAGAACCTATGGCGTCAGCTCCAACAACAAGGCGTTTCAGGCTGGAATGGGTGGCTATTCCATCTTCGGGTCGTGCCTTGACGGAACTGACCCGTGCGTCAGACTGGACGGTTATATGTTTGGTGAGAACGCTTGGAAAATTGAAAAGTGCTATATGATTGAGCCTTCCCGTGAGATGCTGGACATTATCTGCGGGAAGTTTTTTGTTGCCTATGCTCCCTTTGAGGCAGAGAGGTTCCAGTCCCTCCCGCCTGACCTTGCGGAGAAATACCGTGAGAAATTCAAATATCCCGAACGTTTTATGAGAGTCAACGACGAGATCGTAGCCGTGCCTTTTAAGCCCGTCAGGGCGGACAAAGAACGCTAATCTCAATGAGAACGGGGTTCCCCGAACGCTCTGTATTATCTTAACGAGCAGACTGTTTTTACTCCTACCGGGCAAAAACAGTAAATCGCTCGTTAGGGGAACCCCCTAATACCCCGTGCAAGAAGCACCATACATTTCAAGAGAAAGGATGAAATCCATTTATGAAAAGAACGATCAAGAAGCAGTTTTGGTTTTCCCGTGACGAAGCGCAGGACTTGCAGAAGAAAGCAAAGAAAACCTGCCTGTCTGAAGCGGCGCTCGTCCGTTTGTTGCTCCGTGGATATGAGCCGAAGGAGAAGCCCGATGACCGTTTCTATGATGCGATGCGGGAGTTCTCCGCCATCGGCAATAACATCCATCAGATCTCCGTTAAGGCAAATGCCCTTGGCTTTATCGACACGCAGAAGCTGAACAGTGAGTTGGATCGCCTGCACAAGTTTCAGGCAGATATGGAGCGCCAGTTTCTTCGACCCGGTGAGAGCGACCTGAAATGGCAGTAAGTAAGCTGTGGCCGGTCACGGTTCGCCTTGCGACCGTTCTCGACTACGCTTCCAATCCTGAGAAAACCACAAAGTCAAAGTCGAAGTACAGCGACGCCGATTATCAAGCACTCCGTGATGTTGTCGCCTATGCAAAGGACGGAGAGAAAACAGAACGAGAGTTATTTTGTGAGGGCATCCACTGTAATCCGCAAACTGCCCGTGAACAGTTCATCACGGTGAAAGAGCAATTCGACAAGCCGGATGGCATCCAAGCATATCACGGTTATCTCAGCTTTGAAGAAACCGACATCACACCGGAGCTTGCACAGCAGGTCGGTATGGCGTTCGCAGAAAGAATGTGGGGCGACCGGTTTCAAGTTCTTGTAACTACTCACCTGAATACGGAGCATCTTCACTGCCACTTCGTTGTGAACTCCGTTTCGTTCAGGGACGGTAAGCGATTGCAGAACAAAGAGAAAGCGTGGTGGTACTTCCGCCATATTGCCGATGAGGTCTGCTTGGAACACGGTCTGTCCGTGGTACAGAACCCGGAAGCCTATCAATCGCCCCGCATCCTGACGCAAAAGGATAAAGCCGGGATGCCTACACGCTACAACCTCGCCCGTGCCGCCTTAGATGAAGCCATCGCAATGAGCCACAATATTCGACAGCTTGAATATCATCTGTCTGAGATGGGATACACCCTCGGCTCCAATCCCAAGCGGAAGTATTGGACGATCAAGGGCAAGGGCGATGAACGCCCCATTCGATTGCACAGGCTCGGTGAGAAATACACCAAGGAGCGCATTACGCAGCGGCTCATTGAAAACCGTGATAACATCGACTTCGAGCCGTTCCAGCCGAAAACCTACCGACCGAAGCAATACCGGCTCAGAACACGGAGCGACAGAATTGGAAAAGTCGGCGGTCTGTATGGGCTGTACCTTTACTACTGCTACCGGCTCGGCTATCTGCCGAAGTACAAGGCAGGACAACAGAATCAAGCGCGAGTTCACTATCTTTTCAAAGAGGATCTGATGAAGATAGATGAACTCACCAAACAAGTCACGCTGCTCGGCAAGCACCACATCGGTACAGACGAGCAGCTTTTTTCATATCAGCACTCGGTCGAGGAGCAGATCAAGACCGTAACTGCCGACAGAACGCACCTCCGAAATGAAATACGAAAAGTGAACATCACAGATGCAGAGCTGTCACAGGCAAAGGCAAGTATCTCGCTTCTTACCGAGAAGCTGAAAGAACTCCGCAAGGAGGTCAAACTCTGTCAGGACATCGCCGCCCGTTCCAAGGTTATCGAGGAAAAGGTGGATGCAGTCCGAGTAGAGGAAGAAAAATCAAAACGAAAGGAGAACCGCAACTATGAACAACGGCGGTGATGCGGCTGAGCAGGTCGTCAGGCTCTCGCTTGAAGGCTTTGAAGTTGCCGCAAAACTTACAGGCTCGGCGGCAAAGAATGTCGCCCTGCTTCTCGTGTCCGTGCTGAAGCAGGAACAACAGACCAAAGGCAAGGCACGGCTCACCAATATGATTAAGTCCGGAAAGGAACTGAAAGTCTTTTCTATCCCGAACAAGGACTTGGCACAGTTCACCAAACAGGCAAAGCGCTATGGCGTTCTCTATTGTGTCCTGAGAGATAAGAGCGCCAAGGGAGATGATGTACCCGTGGATATTATCGCCCGTGCAGAGGACGCTTCCAAAATTCAGCGTATAGTGGAACGCTTCGAGATCGGCAAGGTCGATAAGGCAGGCGTTATCACGCAGGCGGAGCAGGACAAAGCTGACCGTGAAGCGGTAGCACGGGAAGTGCCGACCAAAACCAAGGGCGAGATCATCGTGGAGGAAGCAATGGGAAAGCCTTTGCAGAAAGAAGGTCAGTCCCACGAAAACCCTACGGTCGCAAAGACGGAAAAAAGCCCTCCGTCCGAGCGAAGCTCCGAGATCAACGGTACGGCTATTGACCGGGGTACAGCAAAGCAGGCAGACCAGAAGCCTTCCGTGAGAGAAAAGCTGGAGCGCTACAAGACTGCTGCAAAAGCTGACAAAGAAGCAGACCGTGCCGAGCCTGCGCTTTCCAAGGAGAAAAGCAAGACTCCCGAACCGAACCGTCAGACGGTTCACACCCAGCCGAAAAAGCATAAGAAATCGAAAGAGAGGTAATCAGCTATGACTAACAATTTCACCCCTAAGAAGTCCGGGACTGCGGCTCGTCCGCAGCTCTCCCCGGAGGAATACGCCGCCAAGAAAAAGGCGGAGAAGGATGCCGTGTATCAGATGATCGACGATACCGCAACCGAGATCGTCAGCGACCCCGACAAGTTCAGGGCATATCTCGATACGCAGGCACGAATGGATCGCTATTCTGCCGCCAACGCTCTGCTCATTTACAAGCAGCAGCCGCAGGCGACTCAGCTCAAGGATTTTCGTGACTGGCAGGAGGACGGCGTGAAGGTCAATAAGGGTGCTAAGAGCCTGTCCATTCTTGAACCTGTTGAGTACACCAAGAACGATGGCTCTACCGGTATTGCCTACAATGTTAAGAAGGTGTTCGATGTGGCACAGACCAGCGGCAAGAAGCCTGCTGCACCCACCCTTGATCGTGACCCCCGAAAACTTGTGGCGATTATGCTTGATACGGCTCCCATTGATGTGAGCACCGTGGAGGAGCTGCCTTCTCCCAATATGGGAGCGTTCTATAAGAACGAGGATCAGACCCTCTATATCAAGAGGGACATTGGGAACAGCGTTGCCCTCTGCCAGTGCGTGGCACAGGAGCTGGGTCACGCTCAGCTTGCAATGAACTGCGAAGCATACAGCCGCAGGGATATGGGCTTCTCTGCCGTTTGCGTCGGTTATATGCTCTGCCGCAAGTTCGGAGTGGATGTGAAGAACTTCGCCATTGACCGTATTCCGGAGGAGCTGGCGGGCAAGTCCCCTAAGGAAATTCGTGCGGAGCTTTCCAAGACCCGTTCTGCGATGAGCGAGATTGGCTCCCGTGTGTCGGAGGAAATCTACCGTCGCCGAGCAGACCGAAGCAAAGATCAGGAAAGATGAGGTGTGAGTGATGAAAGAGGAACGCTATCACATCGCCTTGGACGATTATGAACACGGCGTAGTGATTCGAGCTTTGAACGATACCAAAACCGAACTGATGAATGAGGGTAAATCCACCGATGCTGTGGACGATCTTATCATCAAGGTCGGGTATGCCCCAAAGAAAAAGTTCAAGGTAGTGGAAAGAAAGGACTGCTCCTGTCGTGAATCGAGATAACGACAGACAGACCTCCATCATTCTCGCCGTACTCGGCATCCTGCCGATTGTGTGGCTCGGACTTCTCATTGCACCATCCGTTAAGGGTGGCTTGCCGGAGATACTGCCGAGCTTGATGAATGTGATGAGCGACCCGTTTCATATCGTGCTTTGCGAGGACAGTGTAAAAACTGTCCTCGTTTTGCTTCTCTGCTATGGAATGGGCATCGGCATCTATTTCTCGACACGCAGGAACTACCGACGCCGGGAGGAACACGGCAGCGCAAAATGGGGCAATGCCAAAGCCGTGGACAAGAAATATCGGCAGAACCCACCATCCGAAAACAAGCTGATGACGCAGGCAGTCCGTATCGGACTCAACGGCAAGAAACACCGCCGCAATCTGAACACCCTTGTCTGCGGCGGTTCCGGTGCCGGTAAGACCCGCTTTTACTGTAAGCCGAATCTGATGCAGGCGAACACCAGCTTCGTGATTCTTGACCCGAAGGGCGAAATCGTCCGTGATGTGGGAAATCTGCTGGAGAAAAAGGACTATGAGATCCGAGTTCTCGACCTGATCTCAATGGAAAAGAGCCACTGCTACAACCCGTTTGTCTATCTCCATTCGGACAACGATGTGCAACGGCTTGTAACAAACCTGTTCAAGAGCACAACGCCAAAGGGGTCACAAAGTAACGACCCGTTTTGGGACACCTCGGCTTCAATGCTGCTGTCTGCTCTCGTTTATTATCTTCACTACGAAGCACCGGAGGATGAGCAGAACTTTGCAATGGTAATGGAGATGCTGCAAGCTGCTGCCATCGACAATGAGGAAGATCCACGACCCTCGCCGCTGGACTGCCTGTTTGCCGATTTGGAGTTGGACAGACCCGACCACATCGCTCTGAAATACTATCGGTCTTACCACACCGGTTCGGCAAAGACCCTGAAATCCATTCAGATTACACTTGCCGCAAGGCTTGAAAAGTTCAACTTGGAGAGCTTGGCTGCACTGACCTGTACCGATGAGCTTGACCTTGCTTCTATGGGCGAAAAGAAAGTGGCACTGTTCGCTATTATCCCGGACAACGATTCGAGCTTCAATTTCTTGGTCAGCATCCTTTATACCCAGCTATTTCAGCAGCTTTTCTTTTCCGCTGACCATATTCACGGCGGCGCATTGCCAATTCCCGTTCACTTCCTGATGGACGAGTTCGCCAATGTCAGCCTGCCGGATGACTTCGATAAGATCCTTTCCGTTATGCGTTCCCGTGGCGTGTTTGTGTCCATCATTCTTCAGAACTTGGCACAGCTCAAGGCACTGTTTGAAAAGCAGTGGGAATCCATCGTCGGTAACTGCGATGAGTTCCTCTACTTGGGTGGCAACGAGCAGTCCACCCATAAGTATGTAAGCGAATTGCTGGGCAAGGAAACCATCGACACGAACACTTACGGAAAGAGTTCCGGGCGAAGCGGAAACTATTCCACCAACTATCAGATCAGCGGTCGAGAGCTTCTGACCCCGGATGAGGTTCGTATGCTTGATAACCGCTACGCCATTCTGTTCATCCGAGGGGAACTCCCCGTGATGGACTTAAAATACGACATTCTCAAGCACCCCGCCGTTGACCTGACTGCCGACGGAAAAGGCGGCGTCTATCAGCACGGCAAGGTCACAAGTAATGTTGCGACCATTGAGGTGCAGTACCTCGACCCCGATACTCTGCCGGATACAGAGGTATCGGAAACCACCTATGAGCTGCTGTCCGATGAGGATTTCAACTCGGAAACCAACAACAATACAACAACAAAATTACGGAGGTAACTAATATGAGCATTTTTAAGAAGAACACTGAGAAGCATACCGAAAAGCTGCCTATGACCGGCAAGGTTAAGAAGGGCTTCCGCATTTACTGCACCGCCATTATGGGTGCAGCACTCGTCCTCGGCACTTCGGTTACGGCGTTTGCCGCCAACGACCCCATTACCGTTATCAGCAACCTGTCTACCTTTATCTTCGGGCTGATCCGTGCCATTGGTCTTATCCTGTTGGGCTTCGGCGTTGTGCAGGTCGGTCTGTCCCTGAAGTCCCACGACCCCTCTCAGCGAGCCAACGGTTTTCTGACTCTCGCAGGTGGCGTCATCATTACCTTTGCCAAGGAAATCCTCGACCTGATTGTCGGCTGAGAAATCTTACACCGAGGGGTGTTCCCGAAAAATCGGGAGCACCCCTTAACTCTATGAAAAGGAGGTGCTTTTCGTGAGCGACAACTGGGTCGTACAAAACCTTGAAAACGCATTGGAAACTTGGAACGAGAAGCTGGCAGAAATTTGGCAGCTTATCACGACAACGCCGCAGGACTTCAAAGGCGGTGGAATATGGGGCGTGATCGTCAACATCAACGGCGCAGTGCAGTCTATCGGACTTGCACTCCTTGTGCTGTTCTTTGTTGCCGGTATGGTCAAAACCTGCGGCTCGTTCACAGAAGTCAAGAAACCGGAACACGCTCTGAAGCTGTTCGTTCGCTTTGCCATCGCCAAGGGTGCCATCACCTACGGTATGGAGCTTATGCTTGCCCTGTTTAATATCATCCAAGGCACGATCTCGACGATAATGGGTTCGGCGGGTTTCTCAACACCACAGCAAACAGTTTTGCCGCCTGAATTGATTACCAGCGTTGAGGAATGCGGATTCTTTGAAAGCATACCGCTATGGGCTGTCACGCTCATCGGAGGGCTGTTCATCACCGTAATGTCTTTCATCCTGATAATGACCGTGTACGGGAGATTTTTTAAGCTCTATATGTATACGGCACTTGCACCCATTCCGCTTTCCACCTTCGCCGGTGAACCGAGTCAGAATGTGGGCAAGTCCTTCATCAAAAGCTACTGCGCCGTTTGCTTGGAGGGGGCAGTGATCGTGCTGTCCTGCATCATCTTCTCGCTCTTTGCGTCCTCACCACCCGTAGTAAACCCCGATGCGGCAGCGGTCACGCAGGTGTGGAGCTATGTAGGCGAACTGCTCTTTAATATGCTCGTTCTCGTTGGCTCGGTCAAGATGAGCGACCGCATTATCCGAGAGATGATGGGACTGTAAGGAGCGCACTATGAAAAACAACACCAAAATCTATAACCGCTTCAAGGGCTTCACCCTTGAGGACTGCGATTGTCGATATTGCCTGTACTACGGCGGCAGACGCAAAGGCAAGGTGAACTGCCTTGCGGATGAATGCGTCTGTGCCGACGAAATCCGTCAGGCAAAGGAACGCTGTCGCAGAGAAAGGAGCAACTAATGTTTTACCAAATTTATAATATCCATCTTCTGAACGGAGAAGTCATCCAGTCATCGGAGGATTACGACCTGCCTGCTGAAAAGGGATTGGTTGGTATGTTCGAGCGAATGAAAGAAACGGATATTCTGACCGTCAACGATCTGCTTTTGGGTTCTGCGTATATTCCCAAGCGCAGCATTGTTTTTATCGCAACCGGCGATGTGGTGGAGGGACACAAGTATGGAAGTAAAGATTAACAGAGAAATCCGCAACTATACGGAGGCAATGTTCTTTGGACTGTCTATGCGACAGTTCATTTTTTCTGCCTGCGCCTGCGTGGTGGCAGTGGGACTCTATTTCCTGCTCAAGCCATATGTCGGCACGGAAACCGTATCGTGGATGTGCATTTTGGGAGCCGCACCCTTTGCGGCTCTCGGTTTTATCAAATACAACGGAATGACGGCGGAAAAGTTCGTATGGGCTTGGTTCAAATCCGAGTTCCTTATGCCGAAGAAACTGACCTTCCGTTCCACCAACACCTACTACGAGATGATGAAGCCGGGAATGGAGCACAAAAAGAAGGAGGTATCAAAAGCCAATGATTAAAACGCTTCGCAACCTGCTCAAGCAGGATAAAGAACGCTTTGTTGTGCCAAGGGGTGTCCAGGATGTGATCCCCATTAAGGCAATTTACGATGACGGCATTTTTCAGGTGGGCAGAGATAAGTTCTCCAAGACTTACAAGTTCAGTGACATCAACTATGCCGTCGCCAGCCGTGAGGATAAAGAAGCGATGTTCCTTGAATATTCGGAACTGCTCAACAGCCTTGACAGCGGCGCAACCACCAAGATCACCATTAACAACCGCCGTTTGAACCGTGCAAACTTTGAGAAAACCATTCTTCTCCCCCTGAAGGGCGATGCTCTTGACGAGTACCGTGAGGAATATAACCGGATGCTTCTTGAAAAAGCCACCGGCGCAAACGCTATCATTCAGGAGAAGTACATCACCATTTCGGTGTGCAAGAAGAATGTTGAGGAAGCGAGAAACTACTTTGCCCGTGTGGGAGCTGACCTGATCGCCCACTTTGGGCGGCTTGGCAGTAAGTGCGTGGAGCTGGAGCCGGATGAACGACTCCGTATTTTCCACGACTTTTACCGTGCCGGTGAAGAAACGGAGTTCCGCTTCGACATTAAGGAAACCCGCAAAAAAGGACACGACTTCAAGGATTTCATCTGCCCGGATTCGATGGAGTTCACAGGCGACTATTTCAAGATTGGAGAGCGTTATGGCAGAGTGCTGTTTCTGCGAGAGTATGCCTCCTATATCAAGGACAGTATGGTAGCGGAAATGACCGACCTCAACCGCAATCTGATGATGTCCATTGATGTTATCCCCGTGCCCACGGACGAAGCCGTGCGGGAAGCTGAAAGCCGCTTGCTCGGTGTAGAAACCAATGCGACCAACTGGCAGCGCCGGCAGAATGCCAACAACAACTTTTCTGCCCAGCTCCCCTACGACATTGAACAGCAGCGCAAGGAGATGAAGGAGTTTCTCGACGACCTGACGACCCGTGACCAGCGAATGATGTTTGCCGTTCTGACGATGGTTCACACGGCGGACACCAAGGAACAGCTCGACAACGACACTGAGGCTCTGCTCACTACGGCAAGAAAGCACCTGTGTCAGTTCGGTGTTCTCAAGTTTCAGCAGCTTGATGGGCTGAATACGGCGATGCCTTTCGGTGTCCGCAAGATCGAGTCGTTCCGCACGCTGACCACGGAGAGCCTTGCGGTCTTTATCCCGTTCCGGGTGCAGGATATTTGCCATACCAACGGCGTTTACTATGGTCAGAATGTCATTTCCAAAAATATGATTATCGCAGACCGCAGACAGCTCCTCAACGGCAACGAGTTTATTCTCGGTGTTTCGGGCGGTGGTAAATCCTTTACCGCAAAGGGTGAGGTCATCAATCAGGTGCTTGCCGGCAACGCAGACATCATTATCATTGACCCGGAGCGAGAATATTCGCCCCTTGTGCGGGCGCTGGGCGGCGAGATCATTAACATCTCTGCCACTTCTCCCACCCATATCAATGCGATGGATATGAACCGGGAATACGGTGACGGCGCAAATCCCGTTATCCTGAAATCCGAGTTCATTATGTCCTTGTGCGAGCAGCTCATCGGAGGAAACAACCTCGGCGCAGTGCAGAAGTCTATCATTGACCGCTGTACGGCAAGCGTCTACCGTACCTATCAGCAGAACAACTATACCGGCGAAGTGCCGACCTTGCAGGATTTCAGAGCAGAGCTTTTGAAGCAATCTGAACCCGAAGCGCAGGAGATTGCTCTTGCCATCGAGCTGTTTACCAACGGTTCTCTAAACACCTTCGCCAAGAAAACCAATGTGGACACGGATAACCGCCTGATCTGCTATGACATCCTTGACCTCGGCAAGCAGCTTATGCCCATCGGTATGCTGGTCGTCCTTGACTCTATCCTGAACCGCATTACACAGAACCGAGCCAAGGGCAAAAACACCTTCATCTTCATTGATGAGATCTACATCCTGTTCCAGCACGAGTACAGTGCAAACTTCCTGTTTACCCTTTGGAAGCGTGTGCGAAAGTACGGCGCTTATGCCACGGGCATCACGCAGAATGTGGACGACCTGCTTCAGTCCCACACGGCAAGAACGATGCTGGCAAACTCCGAGTTCATTGTTATGCTCAATCAGGCTTCCACGGACAGATTGGAGCTTGCGAAGCTGCTGAACATCTCGGACACCCAGCTTTCCTATATCACCAATGTGGATGCCGGTCACGGACTTATCAAGGTCGGCTCCAGCCTTGTACCGTTCGCTAATAAATTCCCCAAGAACACAAAGCTCTATAAGCTGATGACCACCAAACCGGGCGAGGGTGCTTAAATTCTTCAAAAAAGGTATTGACTCTGACGCAGCGTAATAGTTTATGCTATAATTACCACGAAGGAGGATGATACCAATGATGACCGTCAATGAGGTGAGCAAGCTCACAGGGGTTAGCATTCGTGCCTTGCAGTACTATGACAAAATCGGTTTACTGCATCCGGCAGAATATACCGAAGCGGGCTATCGGCTGTATGACGATACAGCTCTGGAGCGCTTGCAGCAAATATTGCTGTTCCGTGAGCTTGAATTCTCTCTCAAAGAGATTCAGTCCATTCTTCAAAGTCCGGACTTTGATAGGAATCGGGCATTAGATCAGCAAATATGCTTGCTCACATTGAAAAAAGAGCATATCGAAAACCTTATCATCTTCGCTCGTGGGCTAAAACAGGTTGGAGGAATGAATATGGACTTTTCTGCATTTGATACGGCAAAGATGGATGAATACGCTACAAAAGCAAAAGAAAAGTGGCAACACACCAATGCCTATCAGGAATACACACAAAAAAACAAGGGGCGCTCTAAGGATGCAGAAGAAGCGCTTGCAAAAGGACTGATGCTGATCTTTTCTGATTTTGGCAAATGCAAGGATGGCGACCCTGCATCGCCGGAAGCACAAGATTTGGTAAAGCGCTTACAGGCATACATCTCAGAGAATTATTATCAATGCACTCCTGAAATACTGCAAGCTCTTGGCGCAATGTATGGAGCTGGAGGTGAATTTACCGAGAATATTGATAAAGCAGGTGGTGAAGGAACTGCAAAATTTGCCAAGCGTGCAATCTCTATCTACTGCAAATAAACAAGACGAACCTTATAGGCACTCGCTGACTTCAGCGGGTGCCTACTCACTTTATGAAAGGAAACGCAATGAAAAAGAAAATCTGTATGATTCTTGTTGCGGTGTTTGTAGCCGTTCTCGGCACAAGCACCTTTTTTATTATCGATCACCACAAGGAGTCGAATAAGCAAGCTGCGCTTTATGGCGAGCTGGCTGACCTTGTGAATGCTGCGGCACAGACGGATGCTGCAACGGAACCAGCGGAGCAGATTCCATACTCCGAGGAAAAGATGCTTCTGCCGGAGCTTGCAGAGCTTTATCAGCAGAACGGCGATTTGGTGGGCTGGATCAGCATTGCAGATACCAACATCAATTATCCCGTGATGCAGTCGGTGAATGAGCCGAATTTCTATCTAAAGCACGGCTTTGATAAGGAATACTCCGACTATGGTTGCCCCTATGTGCAGGAGGATTGCGATGTGCAGGAGCCGTCCGACAATCTTGTGATCTACGGACACCATATGTCCAACGGTTCGATGTTTGCCCACCTTGAAAAGTTCAAGAACAAAGACTTTTGGAGCGAGCATCGGATAATCACCTTCAACACACTGACGGATAAGCAGGGGTATGAGATCGTTGCCGTATTCCGCACGGTGGTCTACACCGACAGTCCCGAAGCATTCAAGTTTTATCGCTTTATAGACGCAGAGAGCGCCAATGAGTTTGACGACTTCATTGCCAAGTGCAAAGAGTTGTCTTTCTATGATACCGGCGTGACCGCCAAATACGGCGATAAGCTCATTACGCTGTCTACCTGTGAGTACAGCCGCAACAACAGCCGTCTTGTGGTCGTGGCGAAGCGCATAACGGAGGACGGTGGTGCAGATGCTGCCAAGACTTACGCCGAAGCAACGGCAGAGGGCAAACGCCCTAATTAAGCGCCTTTGTGCCAATTATGACAACGGCAACTGCCTTGCGCTGGATGACGGAGAACCCTGCGCCTGTGTGCAGAGCATCTCATACTCACTTCTCTGCAAGTATTTTCGCAAAGCTGTTTTGCCGGCAGAGCCTTTGCTGGAAGCGGATATTCTTGGCACACGCTTTGAAAAGTGCGTGTCCTGCGGTGCGCCGATTATCAAGAAGGGCAACCGAAAGAATTATTGCGAGAAGTGCGCTCAAAGAGCTTACAAAGCTCAGCAGGCAGAGTACGCAAGAAGAAAACGGGCAGAGTCGAAAAATAGGCACTGAAAAAGCCAGCAATATCAAGGCTTTTCAGCTCCCGCACTTTGAGGGGTAAGGTGTTTATACCTTTACCCCTCATTTTTAATTTAGGGGTGTTTGGGTACGCCCCGGAAAGGAGGGTTCAATGGCTGATATTAAAACGAGAGATGTCGTAAAAGGTACGATCAAAAAAATCGACAAAGTGGCAATCGCCGCAGATCGTATGCGCTCCGCCTATGTGCAGACGAAGGAAAAGGCAGAACACACAACGCATCCCGATGGGCATACTGCCGAGGAGTATGCCTCTGACCGTGTGGAAGGCGGCGTTGACCGTATCACGCACGAAGTGGCGCACCAGTTTGATAAGCAGGGACGCAAGGGGCTGGAAGAAACGAAACGGAATGTGTCCAAAGCAAAGGACGGTGTTCAGAGGTTCCGGGAAAAGCGGGCGGCTGAGTCAATGAAAAGGCAGACTGTCCGCACCTCCGGGAATAAGACCATCAAGGCGGTCGAGCAAACGGAAAAGACGATCAAACAGTCTGCCCGTTCTGCTGGCAAGAAAACCATCAAGACTGCCGGAAAAGGCAAAGCCGCACAGAAGTCAGTCAAGACTACAAAAACGGCAATCAAGACCACACAGCAGGCGGCAAAGACGGCGCAGAAAACCGCACAGGCTACGGTGAAAGCATCGCAAAAAGCTGCACAAGCCGCCAAAGCCGCAGCCAAGGCAACAGTTGCCGGTGTAAAAGCTGCCGTAAAAGCAACGATTGCCGCAGTCAAAGCGATCATAGCGGCGACCAAAGCACTGGTTGCTGCCATTGCCGCAGGCGGCTGGGTGGCCGTTGCGGTCATTGTCGTGATTTGCCTGATTGCTCTGATCTGCGGCTCGGTTTTCGGGATATTCTTTTCCGGTGAGGATTCCGGCACGGGAATGTCGATGCAAACTGCCGTGCAGGAAATCAACGCTGATTACGACGCCAAGATGGAAGCAGAGAAAAACTCGGTAGCCTATGATAATATGGAGATCAGCGGTGGTCGAGCCGTTTGGAAGGATGTGCTTGCGGTCTATGCAGTCAAGACGAATACCGACAAGGACAACCCGCAGGAGGTTGCCACGATGGACGAGAGCAAGAAGCAGATCCTCTCGGACATCTTTTGGGAGATGAACTCCATATCCTCCCGCAGGGAAAGCCACTCAGAAACGGAGATCACCGAAACGGACGATGGAAACGGTAACATCGTTCAGACGGAAACGACAGTCACAAAAACAACGCTTTATATCACCGTTTCTCATTTGACAGTGGATGAAATGGCTGACCTATATGGCTTTGACGCAGAACAGCGGGAATACCTTGCCGAGCTTCTCAAGGACAAAAACAATTCCCTTTGGGCGGCAGTCCTTTACGGCATCCGATACAGCGACGATCAGATCGTCACCGTGGCGCTTTCGCAGGTCGGCAATGTAGGCGGCGAACCGTACTGGTCTTGGTACGGCTTCGGAAGCCGAGTGGAATGGTGTGCTTGCTTTGTAAGTTGGTGTGCCGATCAGTGCGGCTATATTGACACCGGGGTTGTACCCAAATATGCGGGCTGCGTGAACGGCGTCCAGTGGTTCAAAGATCGTGGACAGTGGATAGACGGTTCTGCCGAGCCTGTCCCCGGAATGATTATTTTCTTTGATTGGGATAACAAAGGTTCGTCGGGTCCGCAGGACGGACAATCTGACCACACCGGCATTGTCCAAAAAGTTGAAAACGGTATCGTCTATACCGTTGAGGGGAACTCAGGCGATAGCTGCCGGGTAAATCAGTACAATGTCGGAGACTACGAAATTCTCGGATACGGCGTTCCCAACTATTAAATTCAGCGCCTTGTTTTGCACAATTTCCCGTATTGTTGTGAAAATATAGACACCGAATGCAACGGTTAAAGATGCATTCGGTGTCTATTTTCCTTTTATTACAGGGCGTAATCGTTCGTCGAGAGGACAGGGCTGTCAGCGGGGCGGACCTGCTAAAGGTGAAAATTTCATCTTTAGCAGGCCACAATTCAATTTCGCGGTTTGATTGACAGCGAAATTCCGCGCGCTGTACCCTATCATTTCAAAGAGCATCTAAATAGGCATGACTAATCCAGCGCAATACAGCTATAGATCACATTTTTCACCTGGTCGTAATACCTTTTGCTTTTGTATTCAAATGTCATAGTATATATACAGTCCTCCCACAGGCCGAGGACTCTCACATCAGACGCGATACCGGGAAGCTCCATTTCGTCCAGAACACCACCGCTGATCAGGTCGACGCAAATCAGTTGGGATTTTCTCTGTCCCACGCCTGTGTAGAGATAGGCATGAGAGCCGCGCCGCTGGATCACGGTCGTACCGCCGGTCCGCAGACTCAGAACGGGGACGCCGGTATGGATGTTCAAAATGTAAAAGTAGCCGCCTGCTCCGGCTGTCCCGAAATACAGGTTGTCGCACTCGCGCTGCATATCGGTGTGCAGATATGCGCGCCCAGCGAATTTCCAGATATCCGTTCCGCCTTTTTGACAGATATACCCCCATTGGCCTTTGTGGTGAATCTGATATTCATTCAAAACGAAAGAGTCCTCCACAAAATGTTCGGGCGAGGGCTTACGCCGTTGATATTCCGACTGCAAATTGTCAGGAGCCGGGATTTTAGAGCGGCCTGTTTTCAATTCGATTGCAATCCGTTCTCCGCACAGCAGAAAAAGCGCGTCATCCTGTTTTATAATCATCCAATCATGCGGCAGAGGAGGCGATATTCCTTGTTTCCCTTCAATAGTATTTCGGGCTCATCCATTTGTCCGTGCACGCACCGGACCAAATGTTCATCTTTGTAATAAAAGGAAATCCCGGACTCCTGATAGAAAAATACGCCGTGGAAATCCGGTTCCCATGGGTTTTGTACATCGAGTTCTCTGGTCCAGATCAGTTTCATCGTGTTTTCCTTTCCGTGCTGACGGGGGGTTATATCCGGGTCAGGCAGAGCGCGGCACGCGGCGCATTGCCGGAACGAAACGACAAGCTGCATCCCTGTTCTCTGCCCCGGAGCATCAGCATTGCCTTTGCGAGATAGAGCATGGCCTTTTCGTCTCCAACGATGCGGCACTCCTCCGGAAATACCTGCAGCAGGCCGGGCACATCTGGCTCGCAATCAGACGGAATATCCAGACGGAGCGTTACAGTATCATCGTCATACAGATCAAAGCCATGGGTCTCCTCCCTCGGACTGAACTCCAAAATCAGGGGCTCTCCGACATAGCCGTTCTTGCAAAAGAAAGAATCATAATGCACATGAGCATGACGAAGGGAATTGTTGCACGAAAAATACAGCAGCTGCTTTGCCAAAGCCGCCAATGCCGGACCGTTTGCGCAAATGGACAGGCGATCCCGCTCCGTGTCCACGCGGATGATCCCATCGCTGTCCCAAAATACATCGATAAATCCGCCAAAATAGACAGGGATCTGAATTTCTTCCAATTGCATATATATCGCCTCCCCTAATCTAATAGAAAAATATGAAAGGTCCGGTATTTTCCTGCGCCAATCCAGTCAAGATTTATATGCGGTCCCCCTGCATGTTGCCCCAAGATATCCGCATTTCCAATGCGCACCTGCAAATCTCCGTCAAAGGATACATAACGGCCGTTCTCGACTTCTGTATAGTTAGGGCCAAGGTAGTCGCTGGCTGTATCCAGAGCATCATCTGTGCTCATTGCCACAGAATTCTCAGGTAGACAACGATTATGTACTAGAACGCCGGATTCGGCTACATAGTAAGTATGGTAATCTTGGACTTGGAAATTATAAACTTTGACCGGGTTCTCCAGCAGCTCATGCTGGATTTTTTCGACTACGACATACTCGCCATTGACGAGGACGAGGATATCGCCCGCGCGGAGATGTGCGGCGTCCGTCCAGCCCTTAACCGGGCAATAGAACGGGTGCGTCGGTGTTGCAACGATCTCCTCGCCGTTCACGAAGATGTGCGTCAGTTCACTCGTCTCGTTTACATAAGTCTCAACTCTCAACAACCTGCTTTAACTCTGTCGTGCCGGTCGCCTCGTCCCAAGCCCAGACATAATCTCCAACGGTAACGTCCTCTATGGGCTTATCGCCATCCTCTGTCAGCACGGGCGTTCCGGCGACAAAGCAGGATGTGGCGGCATTTATCGCTCCTGCGACGGCCCCTACTACCGCACCGGCCACCGTGCTGATCAGTGCGCTCTTACCGTATTCAGCAAATTCCTCCGTAGATTTCACGCTTGAGGCAGCAGAAACAACGCTTCCGGCATAGGCAACTCCTGCCCCCAAGGCAGCGCCCGTTATAATGGTCGCCGCTGCCGGGACTGTCGTGCAGGTTCCGCTTATGAGTGCCGTCGCGGTCATTGCAGCAGCTGCAGCACCGCCGCAGGTAACGACAGAGGCAACCGCCAAGCCAACAACGGCCACCGTGGCCACGACCCAATGCCACCATGCGTCTCCGGAATAATCGTTGCGCATGACAGGATTATTCCCGCAATAGGCAAACATGTTGCAGCCGATTGCATCACCGGGGTCTGTGCTGGAATAGGTATCCGCATTCATGAATCTCCGGTTCGCAGGATCATAATAACGAGACTGCAAATAATAGAATCCTGTCTCATTATCATAATAGTATCCGCGATATCTGAGAGGATTGATCTCAGCCAGTCTACCGGAACTTGACACATTGCCCCATGCATCATATTCGTAGGTTGCGACAGACTCGTACTCAAAGCCGGGGATATAATGGATCAGCTTCACCACGTCGCCCTGCAAATTCAGAACGTAATAATATGTTTGGAAGCTCGTTCCGTTTGTCGAGTATTTGAGTGCGAATGGTTTCCCTGATTCATCATAGACGAAATCCAGCACGGCTGTCAAGCTATTATTTGTCCGAATGGTTTCACGGGCCACTTTGCCGTTCAGGGTCAGATACTCATGCGTGACAGTCTGCGTTCCGGTGACATGAGTTCCCTGCGGGGAGACGGTTTCATCTTCAGCAGGAACGTCCGCCTCGACCGGTTCGCCCTCGCCGCCCGACATGATCTCGCCGGGGCTGGTCGGCTGGGTCGGGATGACGATTCCGCTATCTTTCGTGTAGACAGCCGTGATCGTCGTGTTCGCATGGATCGCGCCTGTTTTCGGCCACGACCCCGTATAACCAGCCCGTTTTGGGATCGTCGGATAGTCGCTCGTCTTCAGAACATAACCGTCCGCAACCGTCATGGTTTTGAGCGTTGCCCCATTGGCCTTGAAGGTGACCGTATAATGTGAGGAAATGGGCGAATAGACCGCGTTAATCGTCACATTGCTATGAATCGCCGCAGTATGCTTCTCCCACGCGCCATTGCAGCCGACCTTGGCCGGGACTTCCGGATAATCCGCATCCTGTAAAACATA
>ENA-OQEY01000577-OQEY01000577.1-human-gut-metagenome-genome-assembly--contig:-NODE-577-length-22374-cov-5.004440_pt1 | contig 22374 bp, 20 predicted proteins | sample MGYA00242801_ERZ504647 | MGnify/ENA primary metagenome ERZ504647 (study PRJEB26092, sample SAMD00036204) | human gut metagenome | host: Homo sapiens | study: EMG produced TPA metagenomics assembly of... | reverse complement strand
GATGTTTCCGATCCAAACTAAGATGTTTCAATCCACGTACCTATATAAGGTACGACTAAGCGTCAGAAACGTGCTATTGCTGCTCAAAAAGTTTCAATCCACGTACCTATATAAGGTACGACCATGCCTATGATGTTTCCGATCCAAACTAAGATGTTTCAATCCACGTACCTATATAAGGTACGACGTATTGGTTCTGCTTATATTCGTGCTCGTAAGGATGTTTCAATCCACGTACCTATATAAGGTACGACTTACGAAGCGTTTCATAACCATATTCATTTTTAGGTTTCAATCCACGTACCTATATAAGGTACGACGATAGCATTCTTCCTAAATGGTTGACTTATCGTGTTTCAATCCACGTACCTATATAAGGTACGACAGCAAGCCACAGCAACAGCACCAGAAAAGGTGGGTTTCAATCCACGTACCTATATAAGGTACGACTTAACGGTAGTAACCGTATGACCAGCTTCATTAACAGTTTCAATCCACGTACCTATATAAGGTACGACCCATTGAAGTTGCAAATGATACCTTAGCATTATAGTTTCAATCCACGTACCTATATAAGGTACGACATAATTCGTATCAGTAACATAAAAAGGCTCAAAGTTTCAATCCACGTACCTATATAAGGTACGACAATTACCGATATTAATGTTAGGCACAGTAGGAGGTTTCAATCCACGTACCTATATAAGGTACGACTACTCGCCACACGCGAGATAACGCAGCGAATGAGTTTCAATCCACGTACCTATATAAGGTACGACCACTATTGCCAAAACAAGTAGCGAGACCAGCCTGAGTTTCAATCCACGTACCTATATAAGGTACGACAATCCATGTAATCCTTCCACAAGGTGCGCAAAGGTTTCAATCCACGTACCTATATAAGGTACGACACCACTTTTTAGGGGAGTATTGCCAAGGTTCGAGTTTCAATCCACGTACCTATATAAGGTACGACTGGCATTGCGAAAAAACTCTTACGCTCCGGCAAGTTTCAATCCACGTACCTATATAAGGTACGACAAAAGGAGGTTGATACTCTTCGGTATTATCAGCAGTTTCAATCCACGTACCTATATAAGGTACGACTGTTCGGCTGTTCCTGTCTCTTTAACTTTTATTGTTTCAATCCACGTACCTATATAAGGTACGACCGAGTTGTTGTACCCCGATTAGAGTAATTAGTTATGTTTCAATCCACGTACCTATATAAGGTACGACTGCATTACAAATAATGCAAACATTTACAGTCTGTTATCAATGCATTTATGCGATAATAAACTTTTTGGATTTTTTATTGATGAAATAAAACTAATAGGAGTGTTTAATAGGCTAATAATCAATGATTGCGAAAACTCCAGCTTTTTGTTAATGCTTAATGTTCGCAAACAGTTATATTATAAGTTCATCTTCTACATTATAGGATGTGACGACACCTATGTATTCAACTCTTTTAGAATAATTATTTCCCAAGAAATAGAAACGAATACTATCTTTTTTATGATCGATGATATCCGATAGTTTTAATCTTAACTCGGTAAATTGAGCAGGCGAGACAGAGCATTCAAAAACGGAATTTTGGACGCGTTGGCCATAATTCAGGCATTGACGTGCTACCTGACGTAACCTGCGCTGTCCGTCGGAAGTCATCGTTTCTACGTCATATGTAACTAGAACATACATGAACTTACTTCATTAAAAAGACCGGATAATTATCTAAATCGTTTCTCAAAAAACGAGCTAAAAGCATCGCCTGAATATATGGGATCAGTCCTATCGGTACGGATTCATTTAAGTAGGGGTGGATTATTGTCTCTTTTTTTCTCTTCTGCCAAGCGAGTAAGACTCCCTTTCTGATATCTTCATCCATTACAATCCCGTTATCTCCGTGTTCGACAAAACCTTTACCGGATATCTGTTTACGATTAATTAAGGACAAAACCAACCTGTCTGCCAGGTAGGCTCGTAACTCTTCCATCATATCTAACGCTAAACTCGCTCTTCCTGGTCGATCGGTATGTAAAAAGCCTACGTATGGATCAAGTCCTACTGTTTCCAATGCAGACTGTACCTCATGATTCAGCAATGTGTAAACGAATGACAATAGAGCATTTACTTTGTCTTTGGGCGGTCTTCTGTTCCTCCCGTTAAAAGGAAAATCCTCACATTGCGATATGATCATCTGGTTAAATACAGAGAAATAAGTTGTAGCGGCTTCTCCCTCTATACCTCTTAATGTATCGGAGGACTCAGCAACTAAAGCCTGATTCTTTGATCTCTTTAACTTTTCAGATACGGATAAAAACAAGGATAGCTGTTTGTCGGAAGAAATGTGATCTCTTTTGAAACGATCGATAACCGTCCGGGAATTTGCTATCTTTCCTGCAATAAAAAGCCGACTGATTTCCAGTGATTTATTTGCATCGTCGGCAATCCTGTATTGTGTTCTTCGTAAAAGGACATTTCCTTTTGTCGGACCGGAGACTCTACCTTGAAACTGTCCATTAGCACTTAAAAAACATAATCCTACATTTCTTTCAGCACACATCTTCATTAATGCCGGAGAAGCACCTATATATCCGAATGTGACAATACCTTCTATATTTAAAACCGGAATTCTGAATATATCTTTTTCCTTAACCCTAATTACAACGTTTTCTCCATCTTTAGTTAAATAGGCTTCAGGAGTAGTTACATACAATGTGTTCAATAATTTTCTCATATTTTAATCGTATAACTGGGACAGGTAAGTATTCACTTTCGGTGTTTTTGTCAGTACTTTAGGCATACATACGTCACATAAAGAACATGACTTGCAATGCGCTTTGTATATTGCCGGCGGAAGAACTTTTTGCTCGTATAGCTTGTGCATTTGGACACATTTATTTTCAACCAGTTTCCGTAATTCTTCAGTAAACTGGACCTCTTCTCGGTGGCGAGTTTCCCCATAATACAAAAAGCCTTTTTCTATGCTGACGTTATACATCTCTTCCAGGCAAATCGCTTGTGCGCATAGCTGGACTTCATCTATCTGATCTTTTTTAGGTTTGCCTCGTTTGTATTCGACCGGAATTAATTGCCAGAATCCCGGATATTTAGGATGTCTTATTGAATTTTGTCCGGAGGTGGAAGCGACCATCTCTACTACATCAGAGATACCATAAAGTCCCAGCCGTCTGGAGACAAGCGTTACGGATCTTAATGTTACTATGCCTTTATTGCGGTTCATCAAGGTAGGATCATCGACTTTTTGATGCATCCAGTTTCCTTCAATAGTGAGGTTGTTTTCCGCCCACTGTTGTTCGATATGTATAAGGGCCCATTGACGTTTACAGAAAGTTATGTGTTGGATTCCGGAAAGCATCAACAGGTCCTCATCTCCGTATTCTATCATATCATGTCCAGAACTTCTACACCTTCCGGTAGTTTATCCTTGTCGATGGTAACAATATAATCGTCGAACGAACGGGGTGGGCGTTGGTCATCCTTAAGTTGAACCTTCACTAAACCGAATAAAGAATGAGCTGAAGCATTACCTAATGCTGTACTGTGTTTGAATACGATCAATTTGCGGGCATTCATCATTCCTCTGGCTGCTGAATGGTCGTGATCGAACATGTTTTTCAATGAATCCCAGAATAAGTTCAGGTCATCTTCATTGAATCCGGTTTGTGCGGCTAAATGAGCGGAAATAAATCCGTTAGCTTTATATAGTCCGTAAGGAACTGTAAATTTACGTCCCATAGTGCGGTTATCTCCACTCTGTTTTTTAGCCTCATCCTCCGTAGCCACAGCCATACGGGTTATACTATGTTCGGCAGTAACAATCGGACTGATGGAACGGGCAAAAGTAAATTGGATAGGGCCACGAACCTGTCCGGCATTTTCGCCTGTACTTAGTACGGCTCCAAATGTCCTTATGTCATAAAAGTTTCTGCACATCCATTGCCGAGCAGCCTCTGTTTTATCTCCTTTCTCTTTTATATCTTTAACCCCTTCCTGTTTATGAGCGTCTGCGATCAGATTATTCAATACCGCTTTCTCTTTAATGAATATATCATACAGTCTTTCTCCTCCTTTTACTATTTGAACAAAGTTCCGGACTTTACGCTTCAGACAGACATCGGAAACCAGGCCTTCACCTGTTTCCGGATCAACTCTGGGTAAATTTCCGGCATCGGGATCACCGTTCGGATTACCATCCTGTACATCAAATAAATAAATGAAGTCGTAACGATTGTTTATTGCTGTTTCCATATTTGTATAGTATTAATTTTTTTCTTTATCTGTTGTTGTTTTATATAAATCTTCTCTTTGATGGTAATAACCGATTGCGAAACGCGATTGGTCGTCCATCGATAAATATTTAGGTAATCCGTTACTATCCAGGTTGGTGATAACACTTTGCAATAATTTTTCATAATAAACAGATTTCCCGGTATCAAATTTTGCAAGGTGATGTCTGGATAAAGACAACAAGCGGCCGAATACAGTTGTCGGGGTTGTCGACGCTGCACCGTAGTAACGCTCTTTGATCGTAGAATTTGCTCCTGGGATAGCATCACTCTGGATCTTTTCAAGGATAGCAAACAAGCGGCCACATAAGTACGCTTGGTTTTTATTTTCTAAATCTAATGCCATTTGAATTTCTTTAGGTGGATTATTATGATTTCTGAATTTTCTATTTAAGTAGGCTTTGAGTATAGCGGCTCTTATCGACGTTATATTCCGGTCTGCTTTGATTCGTATCAGACATTGCATCTGCAATGTGGTCGGGTAGGGTTGGTTATCCCATATGCTTTGACTTAAATCGCTGGCTAAGCAGGGAGGCAGATTTTCCATTTTATTTAAGGAAGCAACTTGGGTCAGTAAGTTGAATAAAGAAAAATAGGCTCTTTGATTCTTGCTTTTAATGATTTCCAAGTCCTTAAAATGTTGTCTGATGTGACTGGCAAATTCGCCTACTGTTCCTTGTCGCCAGAATCTAACGGAGATACGGGCGGCATTAGGAGATAAACCTAACACGTAAAAGGGAGTTTTGTCCTCGTCATTCAATACTCCCGAGAACGGGGACTTCAAGAAGTCTCTGATAACTTCCGTGTTTTTATCCGGATCATCTTTGGGAGGAGATGTAAATATGAAACAGAAACATTGCTCCAACTTTGTCGGTTTCTGAGACCAGAAAACAACGGATGTGTCATGCAAGCGATATTTGTTAGAGGAATCTTTTCCCAATAAAGAATTTAAAGCTGTGGTATAAGCAGCTTCCGCTTCTTTTGAAATGGGTGCGTTCATACCTTGCTCTTTATAATAAGAATCGTAACCCGATTTCTTTTGAAAGCCAACCAGTTTAGCTCCGCTCTTACCCCCGGGTATGGCTATGGCACTATTGAGTATGGCTATCGGAGCCTTTTTTCCGGTGATGAGGCATATCCCTGTAGGTTCATCTTTGTCTGAACAGTCTTCTATAGATGATGTTACATCCGGATTTGCAGCCACGATAGTATTGTTTCCTGCTACTTTAAAGGAGATGTTTGTCCCGTCTTTTTTGATACATTCTTCCCATAAAGGGTCCATTTTTATACGTTGAAGATTATCAGGATTATCGTAAAATTTGGCTACTGCTTGAATCTCTTCATTGGAAGGATACATTTCGGCAAGCCGCCTGACCTCCTGAACAAAGGTTTTATTTTGTTTAGCGGCATCGTCCAGTGCTTTTGGCATTCCTTTATCATCCGTATTTTTAGGTTGGGCTAACACATATCCGAAATGGTCCCAAAATACATTTGCCGTTTGCCAACTGTTGCTGCCGGTACGTCCTTTACTTTTGACGACCAGGTATTTTTTTGCTCGTTTCTGTTTTCCTACCCCCTCGGTGGTATCCTGTAGTTCTAAAAAATTCCCTTTTTTATCTATCAGAATAAGATAAGGTATTTCTTTCCATTCTAATCCATGGGGAGCAATAGTACTCCCCGGATCAGCAGCTTTACGCTGGTAGTATTCGTATAATGCTTGCAAAATCATCGGCGTACCTCCTCACTGTTAATGGATGGAACGATCAAGACTCCTTGTTTCATTATAGCCCTGAAGAACATTGGCTTTGGATCTTTTTCGTTTGTGAAATCCATATCATATAGCATATATCCAAAATCACGATCTTCGGGTATTCCGTTTCCTTTTACCGGATTTTCGATGTATGTGAAATCTGCGGAGAACTCACGGCAACCTAAATAGGGTTGATTGAAACATTGCCCCTTTTTAGCTCTACGTTCGAACATAGCATTATATTTGCCTGGATTTTCGTCAGAGGACTTTGATGGCACTTTCAACATATCTTCTTTCGCTCTATTTCTTATAGGTATAAATTCCAACTCTGCAAAAATTCTATAGCAAACATCTTTTAGTAACAAACTGGATTTTTGTTGCCGATTATCTTCGATGAATAATCCGGATGAACGGGGGCTCATTAAACTTCCAATCTCATTTCTTTTCATGGAAAACCATCTGATTGGATTTAATACTTCTATTCGAGTAATATTCCATTGTATGGCTGGTTTCCAAAATATAGATTCGAAAATAGCTCGGGCAGCAGATGGCGTTATTATGTCGTAGCTAACTCTTTCGACTTTCATCTCCGGACGGGTAAAGCAGGCCATGCTTCCTTTAACCTCAAGACAGTATTCTTTATTTGTATATATCATATGTTTAGGTTAACGTAATATAAGGTGTTTATGCTTTGAGTAATAAGGTATCTTTATAACTCTGTTCAACAAAGATATATTTTATTTTCTAACAAACAAATATTTTAATCCTGTAATCTTCTTGCAAAAAATATTATAAATAGTTGTCCCCGTAAAGGATGCGACATTAAAGACACGTTCAAACGCGCCTTTGAAGAGTGGTTTCAATCCACGCATCTGTAAAAGATGCGACTTATTAGTTGCATTATTACTGTTGTATTCTAAAACGGACGTTTCAATCCACGCATCTGTAAAAGATGCGACTGGCATTGCGAAAAAACTCCTGCACTCTGGTAAGTTTCAATCCACGCATCTGTAAAAGATGCGACTTGACGAGGACGGTAATGCTTATAAGGTTGATTTCGTTTCAATCCACGCATCTGTAAAAGATGCGACATTATGGGATTATTGTATTCCTTTTGAGGGCAATGTTTCAATCCACGCATCTGTAAAAGATGCGACGTAGACGCCAAAAGCGCGCCATTGCTGCACAAGTTTCAATCCACGCATCTGTAAAAGATGCGACTTGGTTTTGCCGGTGACTGTCCATGCTTGGTCGGGGTTTCAATCCACGCATCTGTAAAAGATGCGACTTTAGCTGATCCACCATAATTACGATTCGAATTAGTTTCAATCCACGCATCTGTAAAAGATGCGACAAAGGCCTTGGATTTTGACCGTATATATATTCGTGTTTCAATCCACGCATCTGTAAAAGATGCGACGTGTTCTAAAACTCCTGTTATTCTTACTTTTAAGGTTTCAATCCACGCATCTGTAAAAGATGCGACTAAAAAGACTTATAATCGTTTTATCACTAATGACGTTTCAATCCACGCATCTGTAAAAGATGCGACTCTTACCAAGTTCAGGCGCATTTTCAAAAGAGCGGTTTCAATCCACGCATCTGTAAAAGATGCGACCTATTGTTGACGGTAAACGGACAAAGCGAGGCGTTTCAATCCACGCATCTGTAAAAGATGCGACGCCGAGCAGGAGTTACGCTCTTTATATTGATTGTTTCAATCCACGCATCTGTAAAAGATGCGACTTCCGAATTTAAGAGATAACAATGTTCTATATCCGGTTTCAATCCACGCATCTGTAAAAGATGCGACCATGGTTACGAGGATACTCTTTGCTTCAACTTCGGTTTCAATCCACGCATCTGTAAAAGATGCGACCCAAGGCCAGAGGGTTTCAACGCACCACCTTCTTGTTTCAATCCACGCATCTGTAAAAGATGCGACCGTATTATTTATTCTACATCTCCTACTCCTGTTGTTTCAATCCACGCATCTGTAAAAGATGCGACCAAAACGTGACCGTCAACGTCAAATTTAGACACAGTTTCAATCCACGCATCTGTAAAAGATGCGACCATGGTCACAAGGATACTTTTCGCCTCGGCTTCAGTTTCAATCCACGCATCTGTAAAAGATGCGACTTAGGCGTGGCGAAATATACCAAATGAGCGTCAGCGTTTCAATCCACGCATCTGTAAAAGATGCGACCATCGGTTCTGCCTATATCCGAGCTCGAAAAGACGTTTCAATCCACGCATCTGTAAAAGATGCGACCAAGACCAGCTTGAGAGCCCAAAGAGCCTACATAGGTTTCAATCCACGCATCTGTAAAAGATGCGACTTCATGCCCATGATGTTTCCCATTCAGACTAAAATGTTTCAATCCACGCATCTGTAAAAGATGCGACAGAGAGGGGTTACTTAAAATCTCATCCTTTCGAGTTTCAATCCACGCATCTGTAAAAGATGCGACACGACGTTTAGCAACTTGAGAAAGCTCCCAAAGAGTTTCAATCCACGCATCTGTAAAAGATGCGACTGCAGGTCCTATTATGGGTACCCCTACTATGATGGTTTCAATCCACGCATCTGTAAAAGATGCGACAAAGCCAACATTATTAAACTTCAAAGTATGGTGTTTCAATCCACGCATCTGTAAAAGATGCGACTTGCCGTCCTGTACGGTAACCTTCTCGGTCCAAAAGTTTCAATCCACGCATCTGTAAAAGATGCGACTAGGCGTGGCGAAATATACCAAATGAGCGTTAGCGTTTCAATCCACGCATCTGTAAAAGATGCGACTCCATGTTTGTGAAAAGCTTTATTGATGACACTTTTAAATTGTAATTTTGCGAATGATAAAGTAGAAAAGCAATAAATGTTCATATTCTCTAAATAAATCTATAAGTGTATGATTTATAGAGGATGCGAACATCCAACGTTTTTTACAATTACTTAGGGTTCGCGTTTTTGTTATTGAAACATAAGTGTAATCATGTTATTTCTAAAGTAATCTGTAACTTTGCTGACAAAGTTAGGAATAGTTTTTATAGATACGATAAATAATGAATAAAAAGATACTTCAGTTAGCGCTTCCTTCTATTGTATCCAATATAACGGTTCCTTTGTTGGGATTGGTCGATGTGGCGATTGTCGGACATTTGGGGGCCGCTTCCTATATCGGGGCGATTGCGGTAGGGGGGATGCTGTTCAATATTATTTACTGGTTGTTCGGTTTCTTGCGGATGGGAACGAGTGGGATGACTTCACAGGCTCTGGGGAGACGGGATCTCCTGGAAGTAACGAGGGTTTTGTTCCGGTCGGTCGGTGTCGGGATTCTGATTTCTCTGGCTCTGCTTCTGCTCCAGTATCCGATACGGGAAATAGCTTTCTTACTATTGGATACGACGGATGAGGTAGAACGGTTGGCTTCCTTATATTTCAATATTTGTATTTGGGGAGCGCCGGCTGTGTTGGGATTGTATGGTTTCTCCGGTTGGTTTATCGGAATGCAGAATTCCCGTTTCCCGATGTTTATTGCGATCACCCAGAATGTCGTGAATATCGTGGCGAGCCTGATCTTCGTCTTTGTGTTCGGCATGAAGGTGCAAGGGGTTGCGACGGGAACGCTGATCGCTCAATATGGAGGCTTCGGGATGGCTGTATTCCTGTGGTTCGTATTCTATCGGAAGCGGTTGAATATTCGTGTTTGCTGGCATGAGGCCATGGATAAGGTCGCTATGCGTCGTTTCTTCCAGGTGAATGGCGATATTTTCTTTCGTACGCTTTGTTTGGTGGCGGTTACTACATTTTTTTCTTCTACGGGTGCGAGACAGGGCGATATCGTTTTGGCTGTTAATACATTGCTGATGCAGTTGTTTACGCTTTTCTCCTATATCATGGACGGTTTTGCCTATGCGGGCGAGGCTTTGGCGGGACGTTATATCGGTGCTCGGAACAAAACAGCCCTTAGTCGGATGATCCGTTTGCTGTTTGGCTGGGGGATTGGGTTGTCCCTTTCGTTTACCCTGCTTTATGGAGTAGGCGGGAAAGGTTTTCTCTCCCTCCTGACGAATGACTCTGTTGTCATACAAGAGGCCGGAACCTATTTCTATTGGGTGCTGGCTGTTCCGCTTGCCGGCTTTGCCGCCTTCTTGTGGGATGGTATCCTGATCGGTGCGACAGCTACCCGCCTGATGCTTTATTCGATGTTGGTCGCTTCCGGCACTTTCTTTTTGATCTATTACCTCTTTTTCGGAATGATGGGAAATCATGCATTGTGGATGGCATTTCTGATATATCTGTTGCTTCGTGGTAGTATGCAATGGGTATTATGGAATCACCACAATGAATTAGCGTAATCGGTCGTATGCCCATTGTGCCGGATTGTTTAATATATAATTGGATATATTATGATACGCTTTTTCATCCTGTATGATATGTTCATAATAATTACGTTGCCATAATTTTTGACCGTGTAGATTAATCATTTTTGTCGATTGATATTTAAAATATCCCACAATATGCCCCAGTGTCACCACGTAGGGGCGGGGTTCGCCCGCCCTAAATGCATCCCGATCGATTTTTATAATCGCATGGAAATGATTTGGCATAATAACATATTCGCAACATTCGATATTGGGGTATTTGTGTTCCAAATCCCAATAACATTGTTGGATTATTTCACCATATGGGTTTAATATCATTTATAACCCTTCCTGTGAATAATCATATCCTTTCAAACGGATACTGTGACGATGGTGGATGTCTGGATTGTACTGTTTCATAGTCGATGGTTGTCTTATTGGCTTAATACGAGTCTAAATATAAGGAAAAAGCCGGAAATCAAGAGAAGATATCCGGCTTTTATGAAATTAGATACGCTCTATTATTGTCTGTAGCTTGCTAATTCGTCGGCATTGAATTTCAAGATAAAGCTGCTGTGTTTTTCCACTTCCGCTTCGACATAATTCAAGTATACGACAGCTGATTTGGCAAACATTTCAGGAGTCTTTGTCGCGTCTTGGATCAGCAGGTGAGCCATGATGCAGTCGGCTGCCATTTCATAAAGGCGACGGGCAACAAAGTCCTGCAATTCCTGGTTCTGCGCTTCCTTCACCTTGTTCATGCAGGCTTCGAACTTATTGGCCATTTCAACCAGGCGGCCTTTCAGCGGTTCCATTTCAGGAGAACACGGGATTGTTTCGAATTCTCGGATGGTAGCCAGATAGGAACCGTTGGTCACGTAACGGATGGCTGCAACTGTCTGCAATTGCGTCGTTCCTTCGTAGATGGAGGTGATGCGGGCATCCCGGTAGATACGTTGACAAGCATATTCCAGCATGAAGCCTGAACCACCATGAATTTGGATACAGTCGTATGCGTTCTGGTTGGCATATTCGGAGTTCATACCTTTTGCCAGCGGGGTGAAAGAGTCGGCTAGTTTGGCATATTTTTTCTGTTCCTGACGTTCTTCCGGAGTCAGCTTGCGTTCACGGGCGATGTCGTCCAGTGCTTTGTAGATATCTACATAACGGGAAGTCTGATACAGTAAGGCACGGCCGGCATCCAGCTTCGCTTTCATGATAGACAGCATGTCGTAAACAGCCGGGAATTCGATAATTGCTTTGCCGAACTGTTTGCGTTCCTTTGCGTAAGCTAACCCTTCGTTGTAGGCGGCCTGGCTCAGACCGACAGACTGTGCGGCGATACCCAAACGGGCACCGTTCATCAGCGCCATCACATATTTGATCAAACCTAATTTGCGATCTCCGCAAAGTTCGGCTTTCGCATTCTTGTAAACCAGTTCGCAGGTAGGCGAACCGTGAATACCCAACTTGTTTTCAATACGGCGGACATCTACGCCACCCTGGCGTTTGTCATAGATGAACATAGACAGGCCACGCCCGTCTTTCGTCCCTTCTTCCGAACGGGCCAAGACCAGATGAAGGTCGGCGTCTCCGTTTGTGATGAAACGTTTCACACCGTTCAGACGCCAGCAATTTTCTTTTTCGTCGAAAGTCGCTTTCAGCATCACGGACTGCAAGTCGGAACCGGCATCCGGCTCTGTCAAGTCCATAGACATCGTTTCACCGGCGCAGATACGCGGAATGAAACGGCTGTGCTGGTCTTCGTTTCCGAATTCATATAATGTCTCGATACAATCTTGCAACGACCAGATGTTTCCGAATCCAGCATCGGCAGCGGCCACGATTTCGGCGCACATGGTGTACGGCGTGATCGGGAAGTTCAAACCGCCGAAACGGCGCGGCATCGTCATACCGTTCAGGCCGGCTTTCACCATTGCATCCAGATTCTGCTTGGTCCCGGAAGCGTATTCCACACGTCCGTTTGCGCAGTGGGGGCCTTCTTCGTCAACTCCTTCGGCATTGGGAGCGATGATCTCACCCGTGATTTCGCCTGTGATTTCAAGCACTTTGTCGAACGAGTCCATTGCATCGGCATAATCCTGCGGTGCATAGTCGAACTCTTCTTTATCTCTGTAATTGCGTTCTTTCAGTTCGCAAATACGTTCCATCATCGGATTGTTCAAGTGATACTTGAGTTCCGGAATGTCTGTATAATAATTTGCCATCTCTTTACTTGCTGTTCTGTTTGTAATACTTAATCATCTTCGGAATCACCTCCTCAACAGTGCCGTTGATCACGTAGTCGGCAATCGTGTTGATCGGAGCGTTCTCGTCGTTGTTGATAGAGATGATGATACCTGCATCCTGCATACCTGCGATATGCTGGATCTGTCCGGAGATACCGCAAGCGATATACAATTTCGGACGGACCGTCACACCTGTCTGGCCGATCTGGCGGTCATGGTCACAGAAACCGGCATCAACGGCTGCACGGCTGGCGCCTACTTCGGCATGAAGTTCCTTTGCCAGTTCGAACAACATATCGAAACTTTCCTTGGAACCCATTCCGTAACCGCCGGCTACTACGATCGGAGCACCTTTCAGGTTGTGTTTGGCCTTTTCTATGTGGCGGTCGATGACCTTTACGACATAATCCGTTTCCGGAACATATTTGGCGACGTCGTGTTTTACCACTTCGCCTTTATAACCGGCGTCCAGAATTTCTTTTTTCATCACACCTTCGCGAACAGTCGCCATCTGAGGACGGTGTTCCGGATTGATGATCGTCGCTACGATGTTACCACCGAAAGCGGGACGGATCTGGTATAACAGGTTTTCGTATGTTTTACCAGCTCTTTTGTCTTCGTGCGAGCCGATTTCGAGGGATGTACAGTCTGCTGTCAGACCGCTTGTCAGTGCAGAAGAAACACGGGGGCCTAAGTCACGGCCGATAACCGTTGCTCCCATCAGGCAGATCTGCGGTTTTTCTTCTTTGAACAGATTGATCAAAACAGAAGAATGAGGAAGGGAAGTGTACGGGAACAGACCGGGAGCGTCAAAAATATGCACCTTGTCCACGCCATAAGGCATCACCTGCTTTTCAATCCCTTCCAGTCCGGAACCGGCCACAATGGCTTCGAGTTGGCAGTTCAACTGGTTGGCTAACTTGCGACCTTTGGTCAGCAGTTCGAGGCTTACATCGGCAATCGTTGTACCTTCAAGCTCACAATATACAAATACATTATTCATATTGTTCAATCTTTTTTACCGTATGAATTGTCAATTATCAATTGTCAATTATCCGATAGTGTGGTTAGCTAACAGTTCAACAATCAAATCTTCCACATCCTTGTCTGAGCCGGTCAGCGTCTTGCTTTCCTTTGCCTGGAACACGATGTTCTGAATCGCTTTGACTTTTGTCGGCGAACCGGACAAACCGCATTGTGCGAGATCTCCGTTTACATCGGCAACACTCCATTCCGGAATATTCAGGTACGGGCGCTTTTCATACAGTTCGGGGTATGGCAGTGCCGATACGCCTTCCGGATGGCAGGCGGGAGCAGGAACTTTTTCCTGCGCGCCCAATGCCCGTTTGTATTTCATCACCAACTTGGCATTACGCGGACGGCAGGGGGCAGCCGAACCGTTGACCGTAATCACGATAGGCAGCGGACCTTCCACTGTTTCGACACCACCGTCGATATGCCGTTTCACTGTGATACTGCGATTCTTTTCGTCTACGTTCAGGATTTCTTCGGCATATGTGACCTGTGTTAATCCTAACTTTTCAGCGACTTGAGGACCTACCTGTGCTGTATCGCCGTCAATAGCCTGGCGTCCTCCGATGATAATATCGTAGTCACCTATTTTCTTGATTGCTGTGGCAAGCGCATAAGACGTTGCCAAAGTGTCGGCACCGGCAAATGCACGGTCGGTTAGCAGATAACCACCGTCTGCTCCCCGGTATAAACCTTCACGAATAATTTCAGCTGCACGCCCCGGACCCATTGTTAACAAGGTTACCGTAGTTCCCGGATAGGCGTCTTTCAAGCGGAGGGCTTGTTCTAATGCGTTCAGATCTTCCGGGTTGAAGATTGCGGGAAGTGCGGCTCGGTTGATAGTTCCGTCCTCTTTCATCGCATCCTTTCCCACATTGCGTGTGTCCGGAACCTGTTTCGCCAATACAATAATTTTTAAACTCATATTATAGGAATATTAGATTTCTATATTGGATATTTGTTCGAATTAACCTTCTGAATACTGACCTGCAAAAGTAATCAAACATTCTTTATATCAAAGAACTTTCGTCTGGAATCTGCACACTTTAGGTTTTTTTGAGCATATCCTTTCTTTTTACTTACCACCTTACTAATCACCATAATTTAGGCACGGATTACACGGAAAACACGGAAAGAAAATAAATTTATCCGTGTCAATCCGTGAAATCCGTGCCTGAAAGATCGTGATAAAGGTGCTTTGGCACCGTTTTGTCAAGTCGAAATCGAGTAATAGGTTTGCGCCGGTTTATATTAAATTTCGCATGCACAAAGTGTTGGAATCAGGTTGCGGTCGCCATACGCATTGTCTACGCGGGCTACATTCACCCAGAATTTGCTGTCGTGCAACCATTCCAGCGGGAAGGCGGCCTTGCTGCGCGGATACTCGTGTTTCCATTCGTCGGCCGTTACTTCATATTCGGGATGAGGAGCGTTCTTTAATACGTTGTCTTCCTTTGAAGCCTTGCCTTCTTCCACTTCCTTGATTTCGTTCCAGATACATTCCAGCACCTCGACGAAACGATCCAGTTCGGCTTTGCTTTCGCTTTCGGTCGGTTCGACCATCAGAGTGCCGTGAACAGGGAAGGAAAGAGTTGGAGCGTGGTAGCCGAAGTCCATCAGGCGCTTGGCGATATCGCCTTCATCGATGCCCGAACGTTCTTTTACCGTGCGGCATTCCAGGATCAGTTCGTGACCGACGCGACCTGTAGCACCTGTGTAAACGATTCCGTAAGTATCTTTGAATTTGGCTGCCAGATAATTCGCATTCAAGATCGCGGTCTTGGTGACCGTTTCCAACCCTTCTGTTCCCAACATGCGGATATAAGCATATGTGATCGGCAGAATGCCCGCGCTACCGTAAGGTGCGGCGGAGACTGTGTTCAGGTCGCTGCCCCATAATATCGGATGCTGTGGCAGGAACGGGACGAGATGTGCGGCAACGCAGATCGGACCGACACCGGGACCGCCTCCTCCGTGAGGAGAAGAAAAGGTCTTATGCAGGTTTAGGTGGCAGACGTCTGCACCGATAGTACCCGGATTGGTCAGACCGACTTGTGCATTCATGTTGGCGCCGTCCATATACAGCTGACCACCGCAAGCGTGAACAATGTCGCACATTTCCTTGATGTCCACCTCGAAGATACCGTGAGTAGACGGATAGGTGATCATGCTGGCTGCTAAGTTGTCCTTGTTGGCTTCGGCTTTAGCCCGGAAATCTTCCAAGTCGATATTTCCTTTGTCGTCACATTTCACCGTAACGGTCGTAAAACCGCATTGAACCGCACTTGCCGGGTTCGTACCGTGGGCAGAGGCAGGAAGCAGGACGATGTTGCGATGTCCCTGCCCGATGCTTTCCAGATAAGCCCGGATTACGCGCAGACCTGTATATTCGCCGGCTGCTCCGGAATTAGGTTGCAGCGTACAGCCTTTGAATCCGGTGATCTCACACAAGTAAGCCGATAAGTTTTCAATCAGTTCCGTGTAGCCTTCGACCTGGTCTTCCGGTGCATACGGATGTATATTCATGAATTCCGGACGGCTGAGTGGAAGCATGGTCGATGCCGGATTCAGTTTCATCGTACAAGAACCTAAAGAGATCATGGATTGGGCCAATGAAACATCCTTTCGTCCCAGGCGGGTGATATAACGCATCAGTTCCGTTTCGGTATGATATTTTTTGAATACGTCTTCTTGCAGGAATTCGGAAGTACGGGCGAATTTCGGATCGAAATAAGTTTTCTCAGGAACGGCTTCTTTCAGCATGTAGTCCTTTCCGGCTGCCCCTGCGAAGATATACAGCAATACGCCGATATCGGTCGGTCCGGTCGTTTCGTCCAAGCTGATGCCGATCTGTCCGGCATCGAAGTAACGCAAGTTCACCTTACATTCCAATGCGATCTCGCGGAGTGCATTGATGGATACATGTTCCGGCAACTGGATTTTCAGTGTGTCGAAATAGTTTTTGTTCAATTGTTTGTAGCCTAGTTTTTCCAACTCGCCTGTTAGGAAACCTGCAGAAGCGTGGATACGACCTGCGATGTTCTTCAAGCCTTCGGCACCGTGGTAAACGGCGTAGAAACCAGCCATCGTGGCTAGCAAGGCTTGGGCGGTACAGATATTGGAGGTCGCCTTTTCACGTTTGATATGTTGTTCGCGTGTTTGCAAAGCCAAGCGGTAAGCCGTGTGTCCATAGGCATCTTTGGAAATGCCGATGATACGTCCGGGGATGGAACGCTTGTATTCGTCTTTCGTGGCGAAGAATGCAGCGGACGGACCACCGTAGAACATCGGGATACCGAAACGTTGGCTGCTTCCGAACACGACATCTGCGCCCCATTCTCCCGGAGGAGTCAGCAGGACAAGACTCATCAGGTCGGCAGCAACGGCGACACGTGCTCCACCGGCATTGGCACGTACGATGAATTCTTTATAATCTTCGATCGAACCGTCGGCATTCGGATACTGGACGATAGCCCCGAATACATCCGGTGTGAATTCAAATGTTTTGTAATCACCCACAACGACCTTGATGCCTTGCGGGATCATGCGAGTGTTGATAACGGCCAGTGTAGAGGCGAATACGTTTTCGTCGACAAACAACGTATTGGCTTCTGCTTTCACCTGTGCACGGCTACGGCTACCGTAGAACATGGTTGCCGCTTCGGCTGCTGCTGTCGCTTCGTCCAGCAGGGAACAGTTGGCTAGCGGCAGGCCGGGCCGTTCAGCGATAAAAGTCTGGGAATTCAACAACGCTTCCAGACGTCCTTGTGAAACTTCTGCCTGGTACGGAGTGTAGGAAGTGTACCAAACCGGATTTTCAAATACGTTACGTTGGATAGGAGCCGGACATACTGTGTCATACCAACCCATTCCGATATAAGAAGTGAAGACTTCGTTTTTGGATGCCAACTCCGAGATGTGTTCTGCGAACTCACGTTCCGTCATGGGTTCGGGAAGGTTAAGCGGTTCTTTCAAACGGATGTCGGACGGGATGGTCTGATCGATCAGTTCGTCAACCGACTTGACGCCGATGGCTTGCAGCATGGAAGGAATGTCTTCTGCCGAGATACCAACGTGGCGGTTTACAAATTTATTTGTGTCCATAATATTGTGATTTATGATTTATGAATTAATTCTTAATTGTCAATTACAAATAGGGATTGTTGAACTTCTCATCGATGACTCTTGTTTCCGGTCCATGCCCCGGATAGATTACTGTCTCGTCGGGAAGTGAAAGGAGTTTGTCGTGGATGGCGGCAACCAATACCTCCTGGTTTCCACCCCAAAGGTCGGTACGGCCGATACTTCCGGCAAACAGTGCATCGCCGACGATCGCAAAGCCGTTCTTTTTGTTATAGAAAGCGATGCTGCCGGGTGAATGTCCGGGAACTGTCAGCACTTGAAGTTCGGATGTGCCGAACTTAATGATCTCGCCTCCTACGATATATTTTTCAACCGGGACGTTCTCGACATGCTGACGGAGTCCGAACAACTTGGCCTGTTCGTCCGGAGAGGGTAGTTTCTCGACATCCTGCTTGTTCGCTTCGGGTTTCAAACCGTATGTCTTATATATAAAACCGTTTCCAAATACGTGATCCACGTGCAGATGAGTACAGAGCAAATGCTTTAATGTCAACTTGTTTTCGAGGATAAAGTCGGTTAACTCCTTTTCTTCTTCCTTGCGACAGCAACCACAATCGATCAGTACGGCCTCGCGTGTATCATCATACAGCAGGAATGTGTTTTCCTGGAAATAATTGAACTCAAACGATTTTATTGTAATCATAACGGTACGTAAACAACTTTTTTAGTTTGGAAAAATTCTTCTTTAAAATGGTCACTCAGGTTGAGGCTGACAGCTTGCTTGTGGAATGGCAATATTTCATGCTGCAACTCTCCTCCTTTCAGACAAATCAAACCGTTAGGAAGTGCATTTTGTTGTTCCTTCTTTATATTCTTACGGGCGATTTTTACCAGATCGGCCAGTGGCATGACGGCACGACTCACGACAAAGTCGAATAATTGTTTTTCCTCTTCGGCACGACAATGGCGGAAAGTGACGTTTTTCAGACCGATCGCTTCGGCTACAGCTTGTCCGACCTTGATTTTTTTTCCGATACTGTCTACCAAATGAAACTGTACTTCAGGGAGCAGGATCGCAAGTGGTATGCCGGGAAAACCGCCTCCCGTACCGATATCCATAATTGTCGATCCTTCTCTGAATTTCAGCATTTTCAAGATACCTAACGAATGAAGTACGTGGTGCAGGTACAGGTTCTCTATATCTTTGCGTGAAATTACATTGATTTTGGAATTCCAGTCTGAATACAAATCAAACAGGGCGTCTATCTGTTGCTTTTGCGCATCGGTTAGCGTTGGAAAGTAAGACTTTAGAACCCCCAATTGACAATTGACAATTGACAATTGGGAGGATATTGTTGCACTGTTATCCATAAATTATATGTATGGGATTATTGTTATATTTTATTTGTCAATTGTCAATTAGTTTCGCAATTGGACTGTCTTTTTTCAATAGATATAGGATTTCCGCATAGGGTAAGAATACGTTTGTTTCCCTTACCACGTAAGCGGCGATCTCATATTCATTAAAGGTATACGTGATGCCGTCCTCGTCGACCAGGAAATTACCGTTCGGAAAAATTTCTTCGACACTGAAAAAACCGATGTTTTCCAAATCTTTCGGATTCTCCACCTTGTTTTGTTTGGCAATATGATCGATCAATATCTGTGCGAGGCTGTCCTGGAAGTTCTCGATGAAAATATCTTCTTCTGTGATTGCATTGCCTGTTTTCAAGTTGATCACGTGATTGTTGTAGGCATGCGAACCGTGTGCACCGCCTGTATAGTTTTCGAAACTTACAGTATAGCTCAGAATGTCATTCTGGTTGTAGACGATTTCATCCGATGACATTTCGAAATAAGAGAACCAGGCTCCGACCGGCAGATCGTCCTTCTTTTCCAACTCTGCCTTGAAATCGGCTTCCAGTTCTTTATAGTTGTTCAGATAGTCTTCCGTGTACTTGGCGACCGCCTCTTCTGGAGACAGGTTCTCATAATTCTCGCCGAAGTAGGAGAGGACAAAGTCATTCTGTATCTTTTTCAGAATCTCCTTATCGGAAAATTTGGCAGGATAGGTGAAGTTCAATTGCAAGTTGCAATTGGGATTATCGGGATTATTCAGCAGATGATAGGTCCTATCCACCCGGATAGAATCGAATTTAATATCATTATCGGCCGTTTGCTTCGTGTTAGTATTGCAACCGGTTACGAACATTCCTAAAAAGAAAAGCGCTATCAGGCTTTTACTAATTTGTGTACTCATCGGAATCATAGATTTTAGATAATACTTTTAGATGCAAATGTAAGCTATTATCTTGTAATAAACGAATGGCTGGTTTCTTTTTTCAGCCTCGGAGGCATCAAAAGGGTGAGGAGATAGCAGTGCTGGTGTTGTTTCCTGCCTATGTAACGGTCGTTCCCTACCTATGAAACTACTGTTTCCTGCCCATGAAACGGGAGTACCATGCCAGTGGAACTCTTGTGCCAATAAAATGTAACAGGCTTGGCACTGCGTTCTGGCTTATCATCCGGAAAAGGAATTCTGCTTGGCGAAGGTTGAGTTGTAATAAATGTTTTAAACGAAAATAAACGCTAATTAGGCAACCTTTTGAGAAAAAGGTTGCCTAATTCTATTTGTGAAACGAACAAATCCCCTATATTTGCAGAGTGTGTACGCACACCTCTTTGAACCATGTAAAAAATAACAGGTAACAAATGGCTTATTCTAACTATTATGCGGCTTCTGGGCTTTTCCATGGATCTATGTCGTCGGTAATGGGAACGCAGTTTGACATCTTGATGGTCGGCAGTGATCCCCGCCTTCTTGGTACGGTCTGGGAAAAGGTCGAATCGGAAGTGCAGCGATTAGATAAAATGCTGAACCGGTTCGATCCGGAGAGTGAGGTTTCATTTGTTAACCGGGAAGCCGGACACTATCCGGTGACGGTGGGGGAAGAGCTTTGGAATATATTGTTGAACTGCAAGCGTTACAATGAGCTGACGGAAGGATATTTCGATATAACTTTGCAGGGATTCGACCAGGTATTGCTGACGGAAGAAGATAAAAGCATTTTTTTCTTTTCTGAATCTTTACACATTGATCTCGGCGGGTACGGGAAAGGATATGCGCTTGCTAAAATACGGGAACTGTTGGAAGAAAACGGGATTGGTAAGGCGCTTGTCAATTTCGGAAATAGTTCGGTTCTGGCGGTCGGTACGCATCCGTGCGGCGAATATTGGCCGGTGGGTCTTGACAATCCGTTTACGAAAGAGCGGATTGCCGATTTGAAGTTGAGTGATAGTTCGTTATCGATATCGGGAAATATGCCTTCCCATCCGCGCCATATCGTGAACCCGCATACGGGAACATTCGTGGAGGATAAGAAAATGGTGTCGGTGGTGGCGAAAGATCCGGTGGTGGCGGAGATTCTGACAACTGCCTTTATGATCTGCGGCGACGAGCGTGTTCCGGTAATCGCGTCTCAATTTGATATTTATGAAAAACATGTATATAAGTTATGAAAAATGATGAGAATTCAGTCAATTTAAGCCGGCGGGACTTCTTTAAGGAGTTGGGAATGATTGGTGGAGGCGGTGTGCTGCTTTCCGCGTTTCCCTGGTTGCAGTCCTGTAGTGCCGACGATAAGGTGCAGATCGCAAAGGAAAAGGTGCGGATCGGATTTATCGGTACAGGTTCGCGTGGACAGTACCATTTGAATAACCTGAAGACGATTCCGTATGCCGATGTGGTTGCCTTGTGTGATAATTATCCTCCCCACCTGAAAGAGGCTTCGGCTCTCTATCCGAAAGCCAAGACATATGACGATTACCGGAAGCTTTTGGATGATAGAGATATACAAGCTGTCATGATCGCCACTCCGCTGTACGAACATGCGCATATCACAATAGACGCCTTGCATGCCGGAAAGCATGTCTTCTGCGAGAAATCGATGGCGATGACGTGTGCTGACTGTCTGGATATGTATAATGTGTTTAAGGAATCCGGCAAGGTGATGTTTATCGGCCAGCAGCGCTTGTATGATCCGAAATATATAAAGGCGATGGAAATGATCCATGCCGGCTTGTTGGGAGAGATAAATTCGATACGGGCGTATTGGTTCCGTAATAACGACTGGCGCCGTCCGGTCCCTTCTCCCGATTTGGAACGTAAGATCAACTGGCGTTTATATAAGGAATATTCATGCGGCTTGGTAACAGAATTGGCAACCCATCAGTTGCAGGTTGGAAACTGGGCGCTCCGGATGCTTCCCGAAAAGGTAGCCGGCATGGGAGATATCGTCTATTGGAAGGATGGTCGCGAAGTGTATGACAGTATCAATTTGATTTATCATTATCCGAATGGTGTGAAGATGACCTATGAGTCGATGATTGCCAACAAGTTTTATGGCCTTGAAGAAGAGATTATGGGAAGCAAGGGCACGATGGAACCGGAAAAAGGTAAATATTATTTTGAAGATGTCGAACCTGCTCCTGGTATCATGCAGTTGATCAACCAGATTGAACATAAGATCTTCGATAATGTTTCATTTGCCGGTCCGAGCTGGGTTCCTGAAACTGCATC
>ENA-OQEY01000571-OQEY01000571.1-human-gut-metagenome-genome-assembly--contig:-NODE-571-length-22558-cov-7.014990_pt1 | contig 22558 bp, 19 predicted proteins | sample MGYA00242801_ERZ504647 | MGnify/ENA primary metagenome ERZ504647 (study PRJEB26092, sample SAMD00036204) | human gut metagenome | host: Homo sapiens | study: EMG produced TPA metagenomics assembly of... | reverse complement strand
GGGGGGCGAACCCGGGGTGGCCGGGGTGGGGGGGGTTGGGGGCCAGGCCGGGTTGGCAAACCCCCGCCGTCACGAATCCCGCCGAAGACAGGTCGGAGGCCATGTCGCCGAAGGAATTGTCGCAGGTGCCATAGCCGGCGCCGTGCATGAAAACCACACCGGGACGTCCGTTCCCAGCCCCTTTCGGTTTGCGGATCAGCACTTTGATGTTCTGTATCTCACCGGTGGAAGGCCGTTTCGCTTTGATGGTGACGTACCGTTTCGCCACCTCGTAATCGCCTTTTTTCGCCAGTTTTTCGCCGGATGGATTGGCGAAGGTCACGGCGGTGCTGGCGTCAAGCGTTTCGATGGTCTGCTCGGTCGGCTCGTAGTTCCATGTGGATGCCGTCAGATTGGCCACGGACACCAGAATGCCCAGCAGCATGATGAAAATAGGCAGGTTGACCATGAGTCGCCGCCCGCGCGTCCACGGTTGATGTTGCGGTTGCGGACGCGCGGGCGATGAAGCCGATTCTTGCCGTAATGATTGGCTGGCGGCTGATGATTGACGTTCCTGCTCTGACACGCCGCTCATTCTACCGGCCTTTGCTGAGAAGCCTGCGATTGCATGCTACCGACGGCACGCTGGAACATGGCTTTCAGCAGTTGCCGTTTTGCGTCACCGGCACGACCACCGGACCGGTGGCGGTGGCAGGCAACTGGCCGTCGGCCTCCATCTGCGCGGCGATCTCCTGCGCCTTGGCGAGCAGGGTTTCCACGATCTGGTCTTCCGGCACGGTCTGGATGACCTTGCCCTTGATGAAAATCTGCCCCTTGCCGTTGCCGGAGGCCACGCCCAAATCGGCTTCGCGAGCCTCGCCCGGACCGTTGACGATGCAGCCCATGACGGCCACGCGAATCGGCGCGGTCACGTCCTTCAACCCTTCGGTCACCGCGTTGGCCAGCTGAATCACGTCCACCTGGGAACGGCCGCAGGACGGGCAGGAGATGATGTCGAACTTACGCGGGCGCAATCCCATGTATTCCAGCAGCTTGCAGCCCACCTTCACTTCCTCCACGGGAGGCGCGGACAGTGAAACGCGGATCGTATCGCCGATGCCTTCGGCCAGCAGCGCGCCGAATGCCAGGCAGCTTTTGATTGTGCCCTGCCAGGTCGGGCCGGCTTCGGTGACGCCCAAATGCAGCGGCCAATCGCCCTTGGAAGCCAACAGACGGTACGTCTGCACCATGGTGACCACATCATGGTGCTTGACGGAAATCTTGAAATCGTGGAAGCCGACGTCTTCGAACATGCGCGCTTCCTTCATCGCGGACGCCACCAGCGCCTCCGGTGTCGGGCCGCCGTATTTGGCGTACAGCTCCTTATCGAGCGAACCGGCGTTCACGCCGATGCGCAGGGAAATGCCCGCATCCGTGGCGGCCTTGCAGATCGAAGGGCCGACCTCGTCGAATTTGCGAATGTTGCCGGGGTTCACGCGCACGGCCGCGCAGCCGGCGTCGATGGCCTGGAACACGTACTTGCTTTGGAAGTGGATGTCGGCAATCACCGGAATCGGCGATTTTTTGACGATTTCCGGCAATGCGTCGGCATCATCCTGGCTTGGCACGGCCACACGCACGATATCGCAGCCGGCCGCGGTCAGTTCCGCGATCTGCTGCAGGGTGGCCGGCACGTCAGCCGTCAGCGTATTGGTCATGGATTGCACTGAAATCGGCGCTCCCCCGCCGACCGGCACCGGGCCGACCATGATGCGGCGGGACTTGCGGCGCGGATGCAGCGGGCTTTCGCTGATGGCCGCGTCACCGGTTTTGCGGAACGGTTTTTCGATTTCTGGCATACGTGATCCTTGCATGTGCGAGGCGCGTTATGCGCCCCGCGATGGTTCTTACGGCTTGTGCTCTTTACTTGTTTATCAGCTTGTCGGCGCGGGCGCGAGCCTCCTGCTCGAGTCGGCTCATTTCCTCCACGGAAGCGAACAGCGGGTTGCCGCGCAGTTCGGCGTCCATCTCGTCAAGCACTTCGCGCACGGTGTCGACGATGCCGAGGTATGGCAGACGGTGTTCGAGGAACGCGTGGACGGCCTGCTCGTTGGCCGCGTTGAGCACGGCCGTATGCTTTTCGGACGATTCGAGGCAGTGACGTGCCAGACTCACCGCGGGGAATGCCTCGTTGTCGAGTGGTTCGAACGTCCATGTGGCTGCCTTCGTCCAATCACAGGCGGCCGCGACGTCACCAAGACGCTCCGGCGCGGACAGGCCGAGGGCGATCGGCAGGCGCATGTCCGGCGGCGAAGCCTGCGCGATGGTGGCGCCATCGCGGAATTCCACCATGGAATGCACGATGGACTGCGGATGCACGGTCACGTCGATGCGGCTCGGTGGCACATCGAACAGTCGGCTTGCTTCGATGACTTCAAGACCTTTGTTCATCAGCGTGGACGAGTTGATGGTCACGACCGGCCCCATGTTCCATGTGGGGTGGTTCAAGGCCTGTTCCGGCGTGATGTCGGTCATTTGGTCGCGCTTCCAGCCGCGGAACGGACCGCCGGACGCGGTGACGACGAGCTTGGACACTTCGCCGTGCGTGCCGGAACGCAACGACTGCCAGATGGCGGAATGTTCGGAATCGACCGGATTGATCTGCTTGTCGCGTACCTGCGCGCTAAACAGCAGGTGTCCGCCGGCCACCACGGATTCCTTGTTGGCCAATGCCAGCTGGGAGCCTGCCTGCAGTGCCGCGATGGACGGTTCGAGGCCGATGGAGCCGGTGATGCCGTTAAGCACCACGTCGGCGCCGGAGCCTGCCATGGCGATCACCGCGTCAGGGCCGGCTGTGATGTTGACGTTGCCTGCGCCGGCCTGTTCCAACGCCTCACGTAGCGCGGGGACGGCTTCCTTGTAGAAGATCGCGACGGTTGGCACATGAAATTTCGCCGCCTGCTGCGCAAGCAGTTCGACATGTGCTCCGCCCGCGGCGAGACCCGTCACGGTGAAGCGGTCGAGATGACGTGAGATGACGTCAAGGCCTTGGGTGCCGATGGATCCGGTGGAGCCCAGAATTACTACGGTTGATGGTTGCATGGGTTATGCGCTGCTCTCCGTATGATATGCCGATGTTCCGGCATTGGTTTGGACTATGTAAGTTGGGACTGTGTAGTCGAGGCTGTGTAGTTGGGATTGTGTAAACGCGAGAACAGGCTGACGATTCCGCCAGCCTGTTTATTACCGTTGGTTCACTCGAAGGACGGGAACGACAGATCCGGAATATCGAGATTGTCGTCGTTGCCCGACGCCGGGAAAATCGACCTGAAAGCCGGGCTTGGTTCCGGCTTTTTGTCCTCCTGCTGCTTGTTCGCATCGGGTTCGGCGGACGGTTCAGTTGCCGGGGCAACTGCCGGTTCTACGGCAGGTTCAGCCGGAGCGGCCGGCTCGGCCGGAGCGGCCGGCTCGGCCGGAGCCTGTTCAACAACCGGAGCCGGAGTGACAGTTGGGTTCGAATCCGGAGCCGGAACGGCCGGTTCAGGCGTGAAGGATGGCGGCACCGAGGCTGCGAGGGAGCTCAGGCTCGTCGAACCGGTGGTGACCTGAGGCAAGTCGGACGCGGACAGGCTCGGAACCTGCGGCGTGAACGTGTTTTCCGTCTGGTTCGTCTCATTGATGGTGTGGGCCAGATGCGCCAACGCGGCCAAAGACGGATCCTGCTGCGGCTCGGGTTCAACCGGAGCCGGCGGGAATGCCGGAGCGGCTGGAGCCTGCGAATCGGTCGTGGTCGGAGCCGGAGTCTTTGGCGCGGCATCTTCCATCGCATCATCGGCAAGCGGATCGAACGCCTGGGTCTCTTCAACGGCGCTCGGCGCGGAAGAAGCGGAATCGGTCTGCGGCTGGAACACCGGAGGAACCACCGGAACCGCAGGCGGAGTGTTCATCGGCGTGGCAGGCACGCTCACCGGAGAGGTGACCGCGGACGTGAAGATCTCATGCTCGGCCTTGTTCAGCGCGTCGAAGGAATCCTCTTCGCTCGGCGTGACGGTTGGCACAGTAGGAGGAACCGGAGCAGCCGGAACCGTGGCGGAAGGAGCTGCGAACAGCGGTGCGATCATCTGGGTTTCGCCAGCTGCGGAATCACTGGAAGCCGGGGCAACGGACGGTGCGGCCGCGGCCATCGCCTCTTCGGAGGGTTCACCGACGAAATCCGCGACGCGCGCATACGATTCGAGTCGGGTCAGCAACTGCGCGCAGGCGGCCAGATAGTAATCCACCTGACGTTCGTCGTATCCCCTCTTGCCTTTGCGCTGAGTGAAGATCACGTTGCTCAAGGTCTGGGAATTCGTGTCGGCGATCGCCTTGGCGTCCGCTTCACTGACTTCCTCGACACCCAGCTCGCCGGCGGCTTTCGTCAGGCACTTGTCGATTACGCTGTCGACCTGCTTGCGGTCGTAGCTCGGATTCTTGCCCTCGCCCGGCTTGAACCGTTGGCCGTGCTCGCGTTCGGCATGCGCGTCGAGCTTCTTGAACAGGTCCTCGGTCTGCGCCTTCCATGCCACACGGCCATGCTGGGAGATTTCCCACGTGGTCTGCTTGTCGACCACGGCACGTTCCAGACGGGCAAGCGCGGCATCCACTTGGGCGATCACATAGCCGCCCTTGACCAGTTCGAAGGAGACGTTCTGAATATCATGCTGGGTGAGTTGCGCGCCCTCACCTTCATACAGCATGTGCGCACGTTCAAGGAAAGCATCCACCTGTTCCGCATCGTAGCCCCACTTTCGCTTCGCGGCATGAGCGATTCCCGATGCGTTCTTCTCGGTTTCAGGTTCCTGTGCCATTGGCGTTCGACCTCCTGCTACACGTATTAACGTCACTACTTTACGTGATTGATTCGACGCAGACGCCGTAAAAGATGAAAATTCAGTGAATCGACACGTGCGGCTCATGGCCCACACGGCGGTTTCGTACCGATCAAGCGGCATCATATCCGCCATGCCGACACACGAGTGCGGCTCATCGCGCGGATACGGTACAGTAGTTCGTTGCGGGCGATTAGCTCAGTTGGTTAGAGCGCCACCTTTACACGGTGGATGTCGGGGGTTCGAGTCCCTCATCGCCCACTTTTCGCAACGCCGTGAAAAATCAAGGAATCGCATATCATCCCGCGTAATATCAACGCGCGCACCCGTGTTTTGCCCACATTCCGCCCACGTTTTGTTTGTGTTTTGCCGGAAAGTCCACGTAATAGCGAAATCCCCCAAACCCAATGGGCCCGGGGGATTTTCGTATACGCGAGAAAAATCGCGAAAAGTCTTGGTTTACTTGCCCTTGCCGAACGCGCGCAGGTGAATACCGTTCCAATCGGAGCTGACGGTCAGCGGAGTGGCGGCGTTCATGCCGGCGGTCTTGGCCGCGGACTGCACGGTGCTGGAGCTTGCGGCACCCGGACGTCCCGGCTTCGGGGTGAGCACCCACAGCGGGCCGTCATCGCCGAGAACCGCATAGGCGTCGACAATGGTGTCGGCCAGTTCGTCCTCGTCATCGCCATCACGCCACCAGATGATCACACCGTCGACTGCGGAGTCATAATCCTCGTCGACCAGCTCCTCACCGGTCAGTTCCTCGATCTTGGCGCGGATCGAGTCATCCACATCATCGTCCCACAGCCATTCCTGTACCAGGTCGCCGGCGTGGAAACCGAATTCTTCAGCGTTATCAGATGCCGTTTGATTCACGTTCGTCAATATACCAACACTGCTCGAACATATACGTTACGAACGCCGGAATCGCCCACTTTTCGAGATGAAACGGCGATTTCCGCCTGTATCACGCCTATCTCCTTCCGCCGCACGCTCATTGCTTGACGGTGCATTGCGGCAGTGAACCGCCTTTACCATCGCGGATGGCGACCAGCGCGTCGTACGCCTCGTCCAACGTGCCCACCTTCACCACGTGGAGGCCCTGTGGCACGTGCCCGACCACGTCGGAGCAGTTGGATTCCGGGGCAAGGAACCACGTGGCCCCGTCACGCTTCGCGCCGATCATCTTCAACCGGATGCCGCCGATCGCGCCAACCTTGCCTTTGGCGTTCATCGTGCCGGTACCCGCGATGGTCTTCCCGCCGGAAAGCTGCTCTCCGGTCACCTTGTCGATCAGACCGAGCGTGTACATCATGCCCGCGGACGGGCCGCCGATGTCATCGACGTGCATGGACACCTTCATACCGGACACGTCATAACCGTGCGCCTTGAGGAACCGCTTCGCGGCCGTGGCCGCGGCGTTCTGCGATGAGGACATCTCCTTGTTGCTTTCCTTCGCATAGTCCTTGGCGCTTTGTCCGACGGGGAACACGGCCTCCTGCGGAATCACCGTGGCCTTCGGATTGCCCCATGCCAGCAACGCCTGCGCGTTGGTCACAGGATATCCGGGAACGCCTGAGGCGTTGACGGTGACGAGCAGTAGTTTGCCGGAGTCCTTATGCGTCTTCACGCCGGACACGTCGATGACCTGCTTGCCTTCGACTTTTCCGAGCACGTCCTGGGTCGGTCCCGGCTCCTGCACCACGTACGCGCTGGGCGCAATAAGCACTAGCACGCAGAGCACGGCCACGATCGGTCCGGCGAGATATCGCCAAGGGCGAACATCGAACCACCGTCCGACCTGACGCCAACGTCGTCTGATACGTGGCAGAAGGCCTTGAGACGACCCGTTACGTGTGCTTTTGGCGTGAACTCGCTGTGTTTCCTGCATATCGGCCATGCCTCCCATACTATGGAAGGCAACGAACTTAACAATCGCGTGGAACAAAGGCAGGAAACGGTATGGATGAGAATGCGATCCGCCAGTGGCTTATCGATTGCTTCGGACCGATTCAGGGCGAGATGGCATGGAACCAGCTTTCCAACATGCCGGAAGCCGTACGCGACCAGCTGATGAGTCAGGATCCGAGCACGCTGCCCAAGCCCGAAGAGGTCAAGTCCATGATGCAGGCGTTCACCGCCGGCGGGCTCAACACCATGGGAGATATGCAGCAGGCCGTGGAACAGGGGCCGATCAACATCAAACTGGCGAAATCGCTCGCGTTGCAGCAGGCGAATGGTGCCGGATCGGACAGCAGCGTGAACGCCGAAACCGGCGAAATCGCAAGACGTGCCATCAGCGAGGCGAACCTGTGGCTTGATACCGCTTGCGAATTCAACCCGGCGCAAGGCGAGACGCAGCTGCTCACCCGCGCCGGCTGGGTGGAGGACACAATCGACGCGTGGGCGCAGTTCGCCTCCCCCGTGGCCGAATCGATGAACGACGCTCTGGCTTCGATTCTGTCGCAGCGTTTCGGCGACGGCGAAATCCAGACCGAGATTTCCGGGGTTTTCGCAGGCCCCATCGAAATTCCGATTCCGGACGAAATGAAAAATCCGGCGAAGCTGATGCGATTCGTCGGCAACACGTCGTTCGCCATGCAGTTGGGGCGTGCCGCCGGCGACCTGTCCCATGAGGTGCGCGGCAGCTTCGATCAGGGCATCGCGCTGCTGAAGAATCCCGCCGGCGGACTGATCGTGCAGAACGTGACCGAATACGCGAAGTCGCTGGACATCGACGTGAACGAAGTGATGGGCTATCTTGCGCTGCAGGAGCTTGCGCATGCCAGGCTGTTCGCCTCCGTGCCGTGGCTGATGCCCCGCTTCGAGGCGCTGCTGGGCAAATACGCGCGTGGCATCACCATCGACATGGATGCCATGGAGGAGCAGATCCGTGAGGCGGAGTCCATCGATCCGGATTCCATGGCCAGCGCGGTGAACATCACCAAGGTGGCGTTCCCGGACACTCCGGAGCAGAAGCAGGCCATGAAGGCGTTGGAGAATCTGCTTGCCTTGGTGGAGGGCTGGGTGGATGCCGTCGTGTGGCGTGCGGGCATGGCGCATATTCCGCATATCGAACAGCTTCGTGAGATGTTGCGCCGCGAACGCGCCATCGGAGGCCCTGCGGAACGCACGTTCGAAAGCCTGATGGGCATGCAATTGCGCCCCAAGCGCATGCGTGAGGCGGCCGCGCTGTGGGAAAGCATCGGCGCGCAGGAAGGCCCCGAGGCGCGCGACGCGAAATGGTCGCATCCGGATCTACTGCCGCAACTGCCGGACGAACAGTCCGAGGATAGCTCCAACGAAGAGAACGGCGCCGCATCCGCCACTACCGGTACGGAACAGACCACGGCGCAACAGGATATTCCGGACAGCATCGATTGGGATGCCGAACTGTCCAAGCTGCTCGACGAGGAAGAGCACAAGGGCGATGACGCCGATGGCACGAACGACGCCGACGGTACAGATGACGCCGGCGATACGAACGCTTCCGGCGACCCGCAGTCACCGGAAGAAGCGTGATTTCCTGCGCCCGCGATCAGACCCATCGTCTTCGCGGGCGCGCGCATAGGACACGTCGAGTGTGTCTTCGGCACGCGTGACCGCCACGTACATCAATCGCCGTTCCTCTTCCAGAAGGTCGCCTTCGGGCGGTGAACCGTATGGAATCAGCCCTTCGGAGCACCCGATCAGGAACACGTGTTTGAATTCCAGGCCCTTGGAGGCATGGATGGTGGAGATGGTCACGCCTTTAACGTCGCCGCCTGCGCCAAGTGCTTCCAACATGGCCAAGCGGGTCTGAGCGTCATCCGCGAGCGCGGAGTTCTGCCATCCGCTGTCTCGTTTGACGCGGTAGCGCAGGTGTTGTTCGCCCAGTGCCCGGCAGAGGATTTTCTGCTGCGCGTTGACTCGGGTGAGGATGGCGCAGTCGCCCGGAGATGCTCCCTCATCCACGAGTCTGCGGATGCGTGCAGCCACGCCCCGGGCTTCTTCGAGATCGCTGTTGTAGACGGTTTGCGCGACTCGGCGGCCTTGGTCTCGCTTGGAGTTGAGTTTGAGATAGTCGGCGCGTTGCGGTGAGGCTTCGAGCACGCGGTTGGCGTAGTTGACGATCTGCGGGGTGGAACGGTAGTCGTTGTTGAGTCTGACGTCGGCGGTGAGGGGTCCGAATTCGGAGGCGAAGTTGAGCAGGTTGTAGCTGCTGGCTCCGGCGAACGAGTAGATGGTCTGTGCCGGGTCGCCGACCACGCAGATGTTGCGGTTGTCACCGAGCCATCGGGTGAGCAGCCGATGCTGCAGGGGCGAGACGTCTTGGTATTCGTCGACGGTGAGCCATGTGATGCCGGAGCGGATGCTGGCCGCCACGTCTTCGTCGCTTTCGATGAGGTGGCAGGTGATGAGCAGGATGTCGTCGAAGTCGATTTCGTTGCGATTGGTTTTTTCGGTTTCGTAGGCTTTGTAGACATCCACGAATTGGCTTGGTTCCAGTCCTGCCGGCGGCTGGTGGTGGATGGCCGCGCAGACGCGTTCATAGTCTTCCGGCGCGATGAGCGAGATTTTGCACCAGTTGATTTCGGCTTGCAGGTTGCGCACGGTGTCGTCGTCCACCTGCTGGGTGGTGACTCGGCGTAGGGAATGTTCCACGATTTCGCGCGGATTGCGTGAGATGAACGGCATGGGCCCTTCGCATACGTCTGGCCAGATCCGACGGAGTTGGTGTAGTGCCGCGGAGTGGAAGGTGGCGGCTTTGACGTCGGATGCGACGTCGAGTTGGGATAGTCTGTTGCGCATTTCCGCGGCCGCTTTGACGGAGAAGGTCACGGCGAGCGTGGCGTGCGGATCCCATGCCTTGATGGCGCATGCGTAGGCGATTCTTCGGGTGACGGTCCGCGTTTTGCCGGCACCTGCGCCGGCGATGATACGGACGGGATCGCGCACGGCGGTCGCCGCCATGCGCTGCGCATCGTCCAGTCCGTCGAGAATCGCTTCCGCTGTTGCATCCATATGCTCCATTGTGGCAGATTGCGTGACGATACGGACGCCATCGGCGCGATTAACCGTGAATTCGTGGCAAGTCGCGCCCTTATTGGCCTTCAGTGTGTATTAAGGTTGGAATTGTGACCGAACGAAGCAGATTTATGATGGCCGCCTTGGCGAGCGCGGCGATGCCGAACGCCACCATCGCTGGCACGCGTGACAGCGAGCAGGTCAACGCCACCGACAAGGGGTATGGCATTGATCATGCCGTGGTGCAGGACGCCGCGGGCAAGTTGTATGACACGTTCGCTTCGAACACGCCGAAGGGACGCAAGCGTCTCGCTGGTCGCGTGCGTGCCGCGCAGACGTTGATGGGCAACCGCGAGTTGGGCGGATTGGGGTTCGACGTCGATCGCGTTCTGGCGTTCTCCAACGGCGAACAGGAGAGGTCCGTCACAGGAGACGTTTCCGTGATGATCGCCACGCATCATGATGGTCAGGCGCGTCCGCTGACGCTGCTGACGTTGGACGACTGTGCCAGCGTGGGCACCGCGTTGGGCGCGATACACCGTCTTCGTCCGGATTTTCTGCAGGAGGCCGGCTATCCGGTGTTCTCCACGGGGCAGATTCGCGCGCAGCTGACCGCATGGATCAAGCGTTTGCGTCAGGCTGGCCATGTGCCGCAGGAGATCACGACGAGCTGGTCCGACGTTCTTGAAACGGACGGCCTGTGGTCGTTCGCCACTTGTCCGGTGCATGGTGGCCTGTCCGACGGCGATGTGCTGTTCTCGGGCTCGTCGATCACCGCCATCACGAACTGGCAGGATATGCAGGTCAATGATCCGGCACGTGATTTGGCGTGGATTTTCTCCAAGCTTGACGAGAACCACCGTAATGCGCTGCTCAGCGCGTATGGACGCATGCTGGGCAATCGTCTGGATGATCTGATCATGCTGCGTGCCAACCTGTGGCTGCAGATGGAACAGGTGGGCGATTTCATCAGCGCGTTGAATCAGGCCGATAGCGTCAAGATCATGCAGTTCAAGGCGCAGGTGGAGCGTTTGGCTCACCAGTTGGGTATGCTCACCGCGAAGAACCATAGGCCGAGCGAGACGCGTCAGGACGAGCAGAAGGCCGGCAACCGTCCGCCGAGCACCATCACCGTGGGCACGCTGTTGGACGAATCGGAACGTCGCAGGCAGGCGGCGGCGCAGCAGAATAACGATGCCGACGCGACCGACGAACGTCATATCGACGCGACCGATATGGATGATGACAGGACCGGCGATTTCGACGTCACCGGCTCCCAGCCCGTCCGTAAGACGAAGCAGATCGTCGATGACGCCACGGAAGCGTTCGATGTGACCGCCGCCGAACATATCGCCTCCGCCGGCATGGTTTCCGGCAATGCCGATTCGGACGATACGAGCGAACGTGAGGAATCCCCCGTCAGCACGTTCGTTCCGGAGCAGTCCGCGAGGGAGCGTCACGAGTCGTTGCCGTCCAGTTCGACCATTGTGATCAGCACGTTGCAGACCGCCGATGGCAGCGACGACACGAACGAGGAGGAAATTCCTCAAGCCCATAGCGAAGCGGCGACCATGCTCATTCCGCTGCTCGAACGCGATGAGGCCACTATGCAGAAGGCCAAAGCGGAGGTCGACCGGCTGCAGGCCGAGGACGCCACCGATGAGAAACCGCGCGTAGAATAAGCGCATACATTGCAAACGACTTTGCACACGAACACCCTTACAAGGAGCATCATGGATATCGAACTGGGCATTCAGAACGTGGCGCGCACCGTCACCTTCAGCACCGAGCAGAGCGCCGACGAAGTGAACAACGTCATCGCCGAGGCCGTGGAGAATGGCAAGACCATCAACCTGACCGACGACAAGGGCCGTCGCATCGTGGTGCCGGCCGGTTCTCTCGGCTATGCCATCATCGGCTCCGAAACCAAGCACGCCGTCGGCTTCGGCAATCTCTGATCGCCACCTGCAAACGCGTTGGACACGTTCCAAATGAAAAAGACGTCGGACCATATCAGGTTCGACGCCTTTTTCATATTCGATTCATGTATCCGGTTCACGCTTGGAAATTCCATATCCGGATTTCATGCGGCATGTGAGCTGCCGACGCGACCGATCAAATCCACACCCCGGCACAAGATTTCGCGTACGGTGTCGTCGTCGGTAAGGTTCTCGCCCAGACCGTTCGGCTTGCCTTTGCCATGCCAGTCCGAGCCGCCGGTCACCAGCAGATCGTGCCGTGCCGCAATCGTCAGCAATCGTTCGCGCTGTTCCGGAGGATTGCCGCGATGCCATACTTCCAAGCCGTCCAAGCCGTCGGCGATCATCGCGTCAAGCTGCTCGTCGGACAGCAGCCGGCGGTTGCGTTGCGGATCGCCCGCATGCGCGGCGACCACCACACCGCCCGCCCCCTTGACGGCGGCGATGACCTCGTGCGTCGACGGCGACGGCGTGGGAATGTAATACTTGGATTTGGCGCTCACCGCGTCGGCGAACGCGTCGGAACGCGTCTCGTACACGCCCGCCGCGACCAGCGCGTCGGCAATGTGCGGACGGCCGATTGTGGTGCGCTCCCCTTCCTTCACTTGGGCGAGCACATCGTCCCACGTAATCGGAAAATCCTGCGACAGCCGCTCAACCATGCGTTTCGTACGCCGCAATCGCGCCGCACGCGTGTTGGCGAACATGCTGGAAATATGCTCGTTGGACGGATCGTATTGGAAGGCGAGCATGTGCACGGACACATCTTCGTCGACGGCGGTGATTTCCGTGCCCAGCAGTAACGGCAAACCGATTTCCTCCGAGGCTTCCGTCGCCTCGTCCCAGCCGGCGGTGGTGTCATGGTCGGCAATCGCCACACCATGCAAGCCAAGCTTCCTTGCCTGCTCCACCAGCGTGCGCGGCGTCTCCGTACCGTCGGAAAAGACGGTATGGCAATGAATATCCCAACCTTGTGCGGGTGGTTCCGCGTAACTCACGTGACTCATATGACTATCGTAAGCTCGAATCCGCGGTTTTTCGCGTAGACTGAGACATGACAACGTTTGTATTTTGATTTTCCAAGGATTGACGATGAGCGATTTTGAAGGCCAGGCCGCTGTGGACGCAGCCGATGACGAAACGAGCGTCGGCACAGCCGTCGCCATGGACGACGACTACACGAAGCCGCGCGGATGGCGTCACGGCGCAACGTGGACGTATCTGATCATGCTGCTCGCTTCGGCGGTGGCATTGCTCGTATCGTTCATTCTGTCGGCGGACACGCTGAAAATGGCACGCAATCCCGGGCAGAAGCTCAACTGCGATGTGAACGCCGTGCTGTCCTGTTCCACGGTGGCCGAATCCTGGCAGGCGGAAATCGTGAAGTTCGCCGGATTGAGCTTCCCGAACGCGTTCTTCGGCATTGCCGCCGAATCGGTGTTCGTGACGATCGCGGTGATCGGACTGGCCAAGGTGGCCGTGCCACGTTGGTTCGCGCTGTGCACATGGCTTGGTGGCCTTGCCGCGTTGGCGTATTCGTATTGGCTGACCACGCAGTCGCTGTTCGTCATCAACGCGATGTGTCCGTGGTGTCTGGTGCTGATGTTCTCCACCACCGTGCAGTTCATGGCGTTGTCGCATGCCACGGTGGCCGTGCAGGATATGCCGTCCGGCCATGCTGGATTGCGCAAGTATTACCGGCTGAATTTCGATCTGATGGTCGATGTGGTGTGGATTGTGGCGTTGATCGTGGTCATTCTCGTCAAGGATGGCCCGATGCTGTTCGCCTGATACGGTTTGCATCGAGCCTTTTACGATGAAGGCCGACCCTGCGGGGCCGGCCTTTTGCCTATCCGCTTTTCGTTTGCTGCCGCAGCGGTTACAGCAGTTCGATTTTGCCTACGATGGTGGCGCTGCCGGTAAGCTTCACGTCTTCGTCGGTCACGTCGACGCGCAAGGTGCCGCCACGTACGGTGATGGTCCAATGGTCGATGCCGGTTTTGGCGCGCAACGTGATGGCGGTGGCACATAGGCCCGTGCCGCACGACAAGGTTTCGCCACAACCGCGTTCGTTGACGCGCATGGTGGCCTCGCCCGTATCGTCGCCTTCGCTTTGCTCGTCGATGCGCACGAACTCCACGTTCTGGTCCGACGGAATCTCGGGCGCGACGACCGGCTTGGTGACCAGATCAAGGTCTTCAACGTTCGGCAGGCTGGCGAATGCGTCCTCAAGAACGGCCACGACGTGCGGATTGCCCATGTCCACGAACGTGCCACGTGCGGAACCGGACGTGCCCGGAATGGTCACTTCGTAACCGTCGACGTCGCCACGCTTCCATGCGCCCATCTCCACCTGGAACACGTCCTTGCCGAGGCCCGGCACATCGCCGAGCGAAGTCAGGATCTTCACGCCGGCGCGGGTGCCGAGATGGAATGGCTTGCCGCCCGGCTGGTCGGCGATGCCCCGCCGCTGCGCGAACAGCGTGATCGCACGTGTGCCGTTGCCGCACATCTCGGCCAGCGAGCCGTCAGCGTTGCGGTAGTCCATGAACCAGTCCGCATCGCCCGCCGCGCAATCGGCGATCTGCCTTTCGTTCACATCGGACACCGCCTGCGGATGCGCCAGACGGATCAGGCCGTCGCCGCCGATGCCGAAATGGCGGTCGCACAGGAATCGCACTTCATCGGCGGTCGGCTCGTGCGTACCGTCTTCGTCGAGATACACCACGAAATCGTTGCCGGTGGCGTGCGCTTTGTAAACAATGCTTGGAATGCTCATACCAGTTCACTCTACACGCGGTAGGCTATTGAAAGCGTTTGGCGTATGCGCCTGCGGGCATGCGCGCGATGGCAAAGGAGGACGTATGGCTTCAACGGCACCTATCGGCGTTTTCGATTCCGGTTTGGGGGGTATTTCCGTGGCGCGTGAGATTCGACGCGACATGCCGAACGAGCATGTGCTGTATTTCGGCGACTCCGCGAACGCTCCGTACGGCACGAAATCGCCCGAACAGGTGCGCGAACTGTCCGACGTCATTGTGAAACGATTCGTGGAACAAGGCGTGAAAGCGGTCGTGATCGCCTGCAATACCGCCACTTCCGCCGCAGCCAACGAACTGCGCGACACATACGACATTCCGATCATCGGCATGGAGCCGGCATTGAAGGTGGCTTGCGACCGTGGTCACGGCAAGCGTCAGCGCGTCATCGTGGCCGCCACTCCCCTGACGTTGCGTGAACGCAAGTTCGCCGTGCTGATGGACCGTTTCAAGGCCGACCATACGATTTTTCCGGAGCCCTGCCCCGGTCTGGTGGAAATCGTGGAGCATGGGCAGCTTGACGACCATGATGTGGTGATGCGCACGCTGCACCAGTATTTCGACCAATACGATCTGTCCACGATCGACTCCGTTGTGCTCGGCTGCACGCATTTCGTGTTCTACCGCGATTATTTCCGCGAACTACTGCCCGATACGGCGGCGATCATCGACGGCAACGAAGGCACTGTACGTCACCTTGGCGTGGTGCTCGAATCGTTGGGCAAGCTCGCTCCGGAAGACGCGGAAGGCAGCATCGAGCTGGCCAATTCCGACACTTCCGCACGAATCGCGCAGTTGGCGCAGTCGCTGCTTGATCGCTGAGCGCGAATGTCCCGACAGACCGCGTAAAGTCGAATGAAACCCGGCAAAAGGGACGGACTTGCGAAAGGACGGGCGCATATGGCCAACAGGACAGCGATGATCGACGTCGGCGGCGGTTTCCGCGCGATTTACGGCGCGGGTGTGATGGACCGCATGCTGGAGGACGGCATACATGTCGACCATTGCTATGGTGTTTCCGCCGGCAGCGCCAATATGGTTTCCTACATTTCCGGACAGCACGGGCGAAACCACACGTTCTACACGCAGTACGCGTTCCGTAAGGAATACGCGAGCTTCGACAGCTATGTGAAGAACCACAATTACGCGAACCTCGATTATGTGTACAGCACGCTGAGCAACCACGATGGCGAGAATCCGGTGGATTACGAGGCGTTTGCGGCGAATCCGACCGAATTCACCGTGGTGGCCTGCAATGCGGACGATGGTTCCACGAAGTATTTCGACAAGTCAGATGTGGGCTACGACAATTACGACATCATGAAGGCGTCATCGGCGGTGCCGGTGGCGTGCGAACCGTATGTGATCGACGGCGTCCCGTATTACGACGGGGGCATCGCTGATCCGATTCCGGTGCAGAAGGCCATCGATGACGGCTATGACCGCATCGTGGTGATCCTCACCCGTCCGAAAGACACCGTACGCGAACAGAAGAAGGACATCGGCCCGGCCACGATTCTGAAGCGCACGCACCCGGAGGCCGCGGAAAAGCTGATGAACCGCTATCAGACGTACAACGACGAGGTGGCGTTGGCCAAGGAATACGAGAAGGATGGCCGTGTGCTCATCCTCGCGCCGGAAAGCATGTACGGCTTGAACACGCTGAGCAAGTCGTTCGAAGGTCTGGAACGCATGTACCGCGCCGGATATGCGGCGGCGGCCGCGATTCCAACGTTCTTGGAAAGCTGAAATCCGTTCTTCCGCAGCGCTGTCATGCGTTTCCAACGGCCCTAACGGCAACCGTATGACAGTGATCGCATGACAGCAATCGCACATACGACGATTACATGGCAGCCGTCATATGTGCGTTACGGCATCGCAACACGCGTAACCGGGCGGCGGCTATGCTGGAACGCATGGAAAAGCAGAATCGTATTTTTTCCGGCTTTGATGCCGATGCCATCGATCGCACCACCGCCGCAGATCTGGCCGAAGTCGGTTCCGACAAGTGGACCCGCTACCCCGGCTGTATCGGCGCGTTCATCGCGGAAATGGACTACGGCCTGGCGCCGTGCATCCAGCAGGCCATCGACAGCGCCTGCGACCATTGCAAACTCGGTTACATTCCCGAACCGTGGAAGCGCCGCGTGGCCGAGGCGTGCGCCGGCTGGCAGAAAAGCCACTACGGCTGGGACGTGGATCCGGACATCATCCGCGTGGTGCCGGACGTGTTGGAAGCGTACGAGATCTTCCTGCGCGAGCTGGTCGGCGCCGGCAATGCCGTGGTCGTGCCGACGCCCGCGTACATGCCGTTCCTGAGCGTGCCGAAGCTGTACGACGTCGACGTGATCGAAATCGAAATGCTTCAGGGAACCGGCGAAACGACCGGCGAGCGCGAATGGCTGTTCGATTTCGACGCCATCGAACGCGCGTTCGCGGCTGGCTGCCATGCGTTCGTGCTGTGCAATCCGCACAATCCGATCGGCAAGGTGCTTACGTTGGCCGAGGAGCAGCGGCTGTGCGAGCTGGCGGAACGGTACGACGTGCGTATTTTCAATGATGAGATTCACGCGCCGTTCGTGTTCGAGGGGCGTCATATTCCGTATCCGACCATCAGCGAGGCGGCCGCGCGGCAGTCTATGACCGCTACCAGCGCGTCGAAGTCGTTCAACATTCCGGGTACGAAGTGCGCGCAGGTGCTGCTGACGAATCCGGCGGACCGTGAGATGTGGGCGGAACGTGCGGAGTGGAGCGAGCATCAGACCGCCACGATCGGTGCGATCGCCACCACCACCGCCTACAACGAGGGCGATCCGTGGTTCCAGGACGCGCTTTCCTACGTGCGACGCAATCTTGGGTTGTTCGACAAGCAGATGCGCACGCGGTTCTCGGGCGTTGGCTATATTCGCCCGCGCGGCACGTATATCGCATGGCTGGATTTCGGCCCGCTTGGCATTGACGATCCGGCCGCGTATTTCCTTGAGAAGGCGAAGGTGGCGCTGACCGACGGCCGTTCGTGCGGCCGCGCGGGAGCCGGCTGCGTGCGCGTGAACATGGCGATGCCGTATCCGCTGCTGGTGGATTGCCTCAACCGTATGCATGACGCGTTGCAGGCGGACGGTTTGCTTTAAAGTTTTCCGTCTTTCGTGTGTGACCGACGCTATGGGCGGCCACACACGCCATATTGCGGGAAAATCCGCCGAATCATTGCGATTGCAACGGTTGCGCTATGGGCGAATAGCAGCATGTTACGATGGCCGCACACCACCGTCGGTGGACGCGCGACGCGAATCCAGCGTATGCGTTTCATTGAGAAGAAGGCTTTACGAATATGCGATTCCCCTACAGCGGCAACGGCACATGGACGCCCGACTACCACTGCGGTTTCATTGATGCCGTCAAACGTTTTTTCATCGGCTACATGGAGTTTCGGGGGCGTTCCAGCAGACGCGAGTTCTGGCTCGCCATGCTGTTCTTCATTCCGGTCAGCGTGCTGATATTCCTTATTCCGGCTGCCGGAACGGTGTCCGGAATACTGTGGATGCTGGCCACCATGGTACCGATCATGGCCATCTCCTTCAGAAGGCTGCATGATGCCAACCGCACCGGCTGGTGGTTTCTGCTTGGGCACGTCGGCACCATTCTGGCCCTTGCGATGCTGGTCGTCATTGCGTTCGGCCTGGTCATCATCGAAATCGGCATGATCATGGTCATCCCCCACGAGCCACCGAAACTCGACTTTCATGACCCGAACAGCTTCCCGGGAATGCTGCTCACGCTGTTCTATGTCAGCCTCGGCATGGCCGGCATCTCGCTGATCATCCAAGCATTCCTGTACTCGCTGCCCAGCAAGCCCGAGGGCGTCCGCTTCGACTGATGTTCTCAGCGGCATCCCGCCCCTCTTCCCTCCCTGCATTACCCTCTTAGCCCTTTTGTATGGAAACGTTCCATCTCACATTGAGACAGAGCAGTGAGCTCGGTTAACAAAACTCCTATAATCACGTCTATTGTCTTTCCGCCGTCATAAGCGACGGAATGTCAACATCAGAGGAGAAAACAATGAAGAGAAACATGCTCCACCGCCTGGTCGCCATGGCCGCGGCGGGAACCATGCTGATGTCGGTCGCCGCGTGCGGCTCGTCATCCGATGACAACGCCGCCACCAGCAATTCCAGCGACACCTCGCTGATTTCCGTGAACAACAGCGAGCCGCAGAACGGTCTGATTCCGAGCGACACCAACGAAATGGGCGGCGGCAAGGTCATCCGCTACCTGTTCGAAGGTCTGGTGAGCTTCGACGCGAAGGGCAAGCAGCATCTTGAAGTGGCCGAAAGCATCACACCGAACGAGGACGCCACCAAGTACACGATCAAACTGAAGAAGGGGTGGAAGTTCACCAACGGTGAGGCTGTGACCTCCCACTCCTTCGCCGACACGTGGAGCTTCGCGGCGAACGTGAAGAACGCGCAGAAGACCGCAAGCCGCTTCTCCACCATCAAAGGCTATGACGAGCTGCAGGATCCGAACGTCGATCCGAAGGCCACACTTTCCGGCCTTTCCACCCCGGACGACTACACGCTGGTCGTCGAGCTGAACAAACCGGATTCCGTATTCCCGACCAAGCTCGCGCACCAATCCATGTTCCCGCTGCCAAGCGTGGCATTTAAGGACATCAAGAAGTTCGGTCAGGCTCCGATTGGCAATGGTCCGTACAAGTTCAAGTCCTGGTCCCACGACAAGAACATCATCATCGTGCCGAACAAGGATTATAAGGGCAGCCGCAAGGTGGCCAACAACGGCATCGAATACCGCGTCTATACGAATGAGGATTCCGCTTACTCCGACGTGCTGTCCGGCAACCTCGACGTGATGGATCAGATTCCGCAGTCCGCGGTGAAGACCTTCCGTCAGGATTCCGGCGTGATCGCCTACAGCCAGGCAGGATCCTCATTCCAGTCCTTCGTCATTCCGGAACGTCTTGAGCATTTCGGCAACGACGAGGAAGGCCAATTGCGTCGTCAGGCCATTTCCATGGCCATCAACCGCGACCAGGTCGTCAAGAAGGTTTACAACAACACGAAGACCCCGGCCACCGATTTCACTTCACCGCTCGTCCCCGAATATGTGAAGAAACTGGAACAGAACGGCAGCAACCTGAAATACAACGCTTCCAAGGCCAAGGAACTGTGGAAGAAAGCCAATGCCATCAAGCCATGGTCCGGCAACTTCCGAATCGCATATAATGCCGATGGCGGCCATAAGGAATGGGTCGATGCCGTGTGCAATCAGATCAAGAACACACTCGACATCGACGCCGCTGGCGAGCCGTACGCCACGTTCAGCGACGTGCGTAACCAGGTGACCAACCGCACCATCAAAACCGCGTTCCGTGCCGGCTGGATGCTGGATTACCCGTCCGCTGAAGATTATCTCAATCCGCTATATGCCTCCAGCTCCGCTGACGGTCATGGTTCGAACGATGGTGATTACAAGAGCGCGGAATTCGACAAGCTCCTGAACGCCGCGCTCGCCCAGACCGACGTAAAGAAGCGCACCGAGGACTTCACCAAGGCGCAGGAAGTGCTGGCCAAGGATCTGCCGGTGATTCCGCTGTGGAACGACAACGTCGCCGCCGCGTCCGCGACGAACGTGAAGAACGTATCGTTCGACTACACCAACCTGCCTACCTACAACACCATCACCAAGTGACGGCTTCGTTGTGACGTTTCGCTGCCAATCGGCAACGAAAAACGAGTGGGGGTTCGAATCCTTAATGGATTCGAACCCCCACTCGGCGTTTTGCAGCCGTTTCGTTTATTTGCTTACGGCGTCAAACCTATGGCGTCAGCTCTGCACGTAGCTGCCCTTCGGGGACTTCCAACCGCAGTTCATCATCTCGCTGTTGAACACCATCGCACCGTCGCCATGGGCGGGGACGACGATCATGCCACCGTCGCCGTGGTGACGGGCCACACCGTCCAGCGCGGCCTTCGCAGCCTCGACCGGATCTTCCTTGGCATACAGCACACGGTCGGAAACCTGGTGCGCGGCGACTTCCTTGACGAACGCCTCACCGATGCCGGTGCAGGAGATCGCAACGGAATCGTTGTTGGCGTAGGTGCCGCAACCCGGCAGTGGCGAATCGCCAACACGGCCCGGCATCTGGTTGGTGATGCCGCCAGTGGAGGTGCCGGCTGCGATATTGCCGGACGCGTCACGTGCGACGGCGCCGATGGTGCCATGCTTCTCCCATTCGTCGCCATTGGACTGCGCCTCACGCAGGGATTCCTGACGAGCCGGGGTGATGAAGTACTCGCTGTCGCACAGTTCGATGCCCCACTCCTTGAGCAGGTTATCGCCCGGCTTGGCGAACATGACGTGCTTGGTCTTCTCCTTGATGGCGCGCGCCACATTGATCGGGTTCTTGGACGTGGTCAGACCGCATGCGGAGCCGACTTCGCCGTCAACGCCGGTCATCAGGCAGGAATCCATGGACACGATGCCTTCGCTCGTCAACGCGGCGCCACGGCCAGCATTGAATTCGGGAGCATCCTCCATGACACGAATGGCCGCGCAGACGGCATCCTCGGCCGGAGCGCCCTGTTCCAGCAGCGCATAGCCGGCTTCAAGGGCCCTGTTCAGATCCTGCTCCACCTGGGCGCGACGTTCCGGCGTGTCCTTCTTGCCGCGATTGCCAGCGCCTGCGTGGATCACCAGAAGGATTCCATCCGGATCAGCCTGGGCAACCCGGACCGTCGACTGCGGCAATGCTGCTTCGTTTGTTGACATCTTCTCTCCTTCAGATATCTCGCTTATGTTTGACATTCGCAGATATCTTACGCCGGTTGCGGCAACGAAGCGCCCGACATGCGCAAAAGCGATGCCGTCGCGCCGTTACGCAATCAAAAACATATCGAAGCGCGACTGCGTCCTTTCTTACGTTTCATACTTTTGCAAATCGCAATCTCGTATTTCATGGTGCTCCTCCGTTGGTAGTGCCAGTATGTGTCAAGCGCATCGTTCCCCGGACAAAATCACGTTCTTAAGCAAAGCCACGCTTGTAAATCGGAAACACAAGTCGTTGTGGCCCCTACGGATTCATGTATATCGAAATGGCTGAAATTATTATCCATCGCAAAAACTCTCGTAAGCAACACCTATCGAGATAAATGTAGCTTATTTTAACGTTAGCTACACTTATGCGGATAAGTGTAGCTAACGCACATGCGATGCGACTGATAGATTGGCAATAAATGGATATTCGTATACTTTTTATGCGTTTTCAAATCTCGCAGAGGAGAAACATGTCAGCCGCATCGATCCTTGACAGCATGGTCTCCGTCACCAGCCTTAACCACGGCGGAGCAAGCAAAGCATTAAGTCAGGTGGGCGACAACCATCCAGTCGTCGTACTCAAAAACAATCAGCCCAGCGCGGTTATAATCACGCCCGCCGACTATCGCCGGCTCACTCAGGCTGAAGAAAATTTCGCGCTATACCGCAAAGCCGTGGAACGCCTACGCAACGATGACAGCACACTGCTTGATATGAACTGATTTTTGTTCCGCATTTCCCCTAACTCGATGGGAGGATGATGGAACCATGGCAAAAGGAACGAGACACACGCCGGAGTTCAAGGCGAAGGCCGTCAGGCTGTTGACCGAGTCGCGCGGCTCGTATTCGTCGGAGACCAAGGCGATCGAACAGGTCGCCAAGGATCTGGGGGTCGCGCCGGAGACGCTGCGCCGTTGGCGCAACAAGACGGACGCCACGGTCGCGGCGGAGACCAAGCAGTCGGCCGAAGACGCGATGGCGGAGTTGAAGAGTTCGCGGGCCGAGGTCGCGCGATTGAGGCGGGCGAACGAGATATTGACGACGGCGTCGGCTTTTTTCGCGGCACGGCTCG
>ENA-OQEY01000566-OQEY01000566.1-human-gut-metagenome-genome-assembly--contig:-NODE-566-length-22749-cov-8.690808_pt1 | contig 22749 bp, 20 predicted proteins | sample MGYA00242801_ERZ504647 | MGnify/ENA primary metagenome ERZ504647 (study PRJEB26092, sample SAMD00036204) | human gut metagenome | host: Homo sapiens | study: EMG produced TPA metagenomics assembly of... | reverse complement strand
AGGGACTCCTTTCCAGTTCCCGATTCTATTGTTAGCTGACTTGTGCGTAACCCTTTCAGTTACGAACGTGTCGCACTCTTCCCAGCCCCAACTACATGCGCAAGCAGGGTGTTGCCGCCGTAGAGGATATGGGCAATGGCGTTGACTTGATGCGGTCTGAGAGTGATCTCGGGGTTGATTCCCACGAAATTCAGGTGGCTGCCGTCATACGCACGGGGGCGAATGCTGTTGAACTTCTCGTTATACAGCTTGGTCAGCTGCTCCCGGCGTTCCGGATCGCTCCAAATCCAATCAGCAAAGGCCTGCTTAATAAGCTCTTGCTTGCCCTGGGCGATGGCGGTTTCTTTCTTATTGAGCACAGCCGTTTTTCTGCCGTTTCCGTCCTCGATGTAGTCAAAGATTCTTACATCTCGGAGGTTCAGGGTTTCCTCCATGATCTTATAGCCATTAACTCTGCCGGTGCCGTAGGTGTTGTGGGCTTTTACATTGCTGCGGTCATAGGATTTTCCCTCCACATTCCATTCGCCGGTGTACTGTGCGTAGTGAACATGGATGTTCCATTGGCAGTAGCGCGGGGTGCTGAACAGCTCAAACATGAACTCCTCGATGGTTTCCGGAGGCAGCCATGTTGCGCCAAGCCTCACGGAAATTTCACTTGCCGTCAGGTCAACCGGCTGTACCGCCTCAAGAGCACGGACATTCTCTCCGTAATCCTCGGGGTAGAGCTCCGCACTCCGCTTTGCCCAACGGAGCTTTTCGCGGACATTGCCGGAGAGATATTCATCGGCAGGGAGATACTTCGGCTTGCCGTCCTCTTCGCTTATGTGCATGGGGTTGAGGAAAATAACACCCTTCAAATCCTCGAACAGCTCCTGCTCGGTTTTGCCGGTGAGCTGCGACATATACGGCATATCGATTCTTGCTTTTTCTGCAAGGGACAGGGCATAGGCCTCGGAAGCCGTGTCAACCGACTGCACCGTTACCTTCTGCTTGATGGTTCGTTTGGAGAACATATCTGCCTTGCGGAGGAAGTTGCCCTCATCGTCCAGCACCTCCAATGAAGCAAGCAGGCAGTAGGAGCTGTCGGAATTGAATGCCGAGTTGTTGGCTCTTGCGCTGATAAGCCCATTTTTTTTGCTGAAATCATCATAGAGGCGATTGAGTTTTTCCTGCTCTGCCTTGATATCGGCATCGGGATAGTCCTCCGTCTGGTACTCAATCAGCGTCCGGACACAATCACGGATGGCAATCATGCCTTTGATGCGGCTTTCGGCAGTCGCGGAAACATCCACGGGATTCATGCGGCTGTTTTCACGGTAATAGATTTTACCCTCCACCACCGTGAAGCTGAAATTGCGCACATCAGGGTCAGCGGGAATAGAAAGGTCCTCATCCTCCGCTTCAAGATCGTCAATTTCAAATTTGGTAATCTCGGCATGAATGTTCTGGATGGCATCCCGCAAGAGGTCCCCAAGCTCTGCATTTTCATAAGCAATACAGGCGGACTCCATGCCGTGAGGCCCGCTGACCATCTGCATGTCGCCCAACACCATTTCAGGGTTGTCCACAAAATAGGCGTTCATCCGGATTCCATTGGCGTCGGTGGCCAGATGCACCCAATCGGGCTCAATATCCACCAATCGGTCACGCTTTCGGAGGAAGATAATGTCCGATGTGACCTCTGTGCCGGCAGCGGCCTTGAAGGTATCATTCGGCAGCCGGATAGCGCCGAGCAGGTCGGCTCTCTGGGCAATATACTTTCGGACATTGGGATTTTCCTTATCCAGCGTACCCTTTGAGGTAATGAAAGCGATCACGCCGCCGGGTCTCACCTTATCCAAAGTGCGGGCGAAGAAATAGTCGTGAATGAGGAAGTTTTGCTTGTCATAGCGCTTGTCTGGTACCTTGAACTGCCCGAAGGGGACATTGCCGATTGCAGCGTCAAAGAAGCTGTCGGGAAGGTTTGTATTCTCAAAGCCCTGCACCGCGATGCTGTTTTTCTGATACAGCTGCTGCGCAATTCGTCCGGAAATGTTGTCCAGCTCCACGCCGTAGAATTTCGCACCATTCATGCTTGCAGGAACAAGCCCCATAAAGTTTCCGATGCCGCAGGAGGGCTCCAGTACATTGCCGGCCTGAAAGTGCATGTTCTCCAAGGCGCTGTACACGGCCTTGATCACTACGGGCGGCGTATAGAAGGCCGTCAGCGTGGATTCTCTCGCCGACGCATATTCCTCATCGGAAAGCACTGCCTTCAGCTCGGTATAATGGGGATTGTCCTCCTTGAAGAACTCAGAGAGACCGCCCCAGCCCACATAGTCGGCAAGCACACGCTGCTCCGTGGGTGTCGCCAATCGACTTTCCGCATCCAGCTTATTCAGAAGCTGAATGGCACGGATATTGTGATAGAACCGTTCCAGCGGCGTGCCCACGCCGATATCATCGCTCTCGATTTGAAAGTTGGTTCGGTACTCGGTGCTGATTTCCGGATGCAGCACATGAGGCGCAACCCTGGAGGATCTTTTCACCTGCGGAGGCGGAGCGAGCGCTTCTTCCTGGTCATCCAGCAAGGCTTCCGCTTTGGGGTAGGTCACGACCTCGCCGTCTTTGACGGTGTTGATGGGCAGAGCATCCAATTCTTCGTCCGTTAGGCTCTCAATTTCGGAATCGTCTTCTGCCAAATCTTCCGTTTCTCTGAATACCCGTGTGCCGTCTGCACCAAACTCCGCCTCATAGCGGTCAGTCTCTCGCGCTGCTTCCCGGTCTGCCTCTAAAGATAGAATATCCTCGTGAATCTTCAGGAGGTTTTCCGGCGTGAACTCGATATAATCGCAGTCCATCTCATAGTCATTTTCAGCTTCCATGAAGAACGGAGTATTGATGTCCGCAAGGAACTGATCCGACATTTCTTCAAGGTCATTTCGGAAGTCGGCGGCGTTTTCCGGATGGTTGGCAATGTCATACTGCTCGACAAGCTCTTCAAAAACAGAGAAATCAAGGTCACCGGAAACATACTGTCCACCTGCATCTGCATCGGGATTGAAGTAAATCCAGTGAACCTTGTTACTGCCGGTGTCAAGGGATATTCTCGCCTTCGTATTGTCTGCGACAGGGAGTTCTTCCACGACTTGCAGCAGCCTGTCATTCAGCGGATTTTCTTTGAGCCGGTTATCGAACTCTTCACGAGTCAGCTCCTTGTTAAACAGCGGGAACTGCGTATCAAAGAGGACGACCTTCTTCTCATCAAAAGACAGCAGCTCGTATTCCTGTGTGCCGATATAGACTGCATCGCCGAGATGATAGCGGTATTCCTTCCGGGGCTCCGGGGGAGGGTTCAGCTCATCAAAGGTCGGCTCAAGCGGCTTTGCCACATCGCTGTTCAACGCTTCCAGCATGGCTTCGCACCGTGCGGTCAAGTGGGTGTTGTCCGCAATGATCGTATTCATTGCTTCGCGCATCATGGGGAGGATGAAGTCACCCTCCGCAGTACGGGCGTGCATTTTCTTTTCGCCCACGCTGAGCGCACCCCAGCAGCTTGACAAATAATACAGATTCAGCGCTTTGCTTTCCTCACCAAGCTGCGCCACAAAGTCATTGTAATCATAGACAATCGACCGGAACTCCTCAGAGATTTCACCTCGTTTCCTCCGAGCTTCTGCCTGCTCCCGGTAGGCAGGATAGTTGTCCTTTTCTGCTTGGCTCAGATAGCGGTCGGCTCGGATCAGCTCCCCGATCCGCTTCTCGGCCTTATTCCACCGCAAAAGCATTTCTGCGTCGGGCTGGGAGATTCTTCCTCTGCTGATTTTGATGCCTTTAGCGTCGTGGTTCTCGTCGAGATTTCTTCCGGAAACGGCAGGATAGGCTCCGCCGATGCCGTATTCGTTTTTCAAAAAGGCGATATTGTTCTCGGAAGAATCCTGTTTGAGAAACTGCTCATAGATGCGGAATTTGCCCTGATGGATGCCGCTGCCCCGTGTCAGAATGGCGTCGATGTCCTCCTGAGAAATAGAAAAAGCGGAGGATTTTTCTTCCTCCGCTTCTGCGATAATTTCCTGCTGCTGTTCAACTGTGGGGAGCGTTACGCGTAGATCAGGTCGTTCAGAATCACTTCCTCCGCCGAGTGACGAATGGAATTCATCATCTGCACCCATTTCATCTGATCTTCCGCTTTCAGGCGCTCCGTCACGCACTGCTTCTCTGCCATCTGTCGGGTCAGGCGTTCCATCATCTCGTTGGCTTGCCGGTCCACTTCCTCCAGATGACTGTTCAGTGTTCCGTTCAGCAGCATCCCGGTGTAAATCCCATCCCGGTGTTTGCGGAGGAATGTCCGCCGCAGCATTCCATACTTCCCAAGCTTCGGGCTCTCCGGCACGGTCAGATCGGGAATCAGATAGTCCCCCTGCATCGTATAGGTCAGTTCCATGTTCGTTGCTCCTTTCCTTGTTTTCTGTTCGGTTCTTATGATACGCAGAAGCACCCTCCTGTGCAAATGTGCGAATCTTCCGTCTTTCTTCCTTCTCCATTTCCTTGACGGTTTCTCCCATTTCACGGATGACCATCTCAGAAATATCGCTGACGGCGGCACCGAGCACGGAGATAACCTCCACGGTGTTGAAGTCAAAGAGGTGGCTGAAATCCTCCCGGTCAAAATACTGCCTAGGCTCATACCCTGCACGGGAGAGCGCCATAAAAGCGACGCTGCTTTTCAGCGTGGTTTTCAGCCACGCTTCAAGGCTTGTGTCGTCCAGCTCCTCCAGAAAGCTGCCGGCTTTGACAGCGTTCAGTTCCATGAGATAATCTGAAAGATTATCCTCCACGGCATAACCGGAAATATCTATGAGAAGGTGCGGGAAATCTCGCGGCTCCTCCACATCACCGAAGCTGGCCTGAAGGCTTTCCGATACCGCATATTCGTACTCCGGCTTCATCTGCCAAAGGGTGATGTTCCTTCCGGCACGGCTGTTGGTGTCGGAGATATCAAAGACATGTCTCAGCTTGTAGGGAACATCTCTGTCGATCAGCAGCGCGATGCCTTTCGTGCCCTTGTTTACCCATCTGCCGAGTTTATTCCATGTGTCGATTTCCGCACACGCCGTTGCATCTGGTTTCTGCGCATGGATGAGCAGTTGCTCCTTAAAGCTGTACTTGTAGTTGTTTGCCGCCGTAATCAGAAAATCGGTATATCGGTCGGCATTGGAGGCGATATCCCTGGCAGTCTGGGACGCCATCTCCAAAATGATTCTGTATTTGCTCGGCATGGGAACTCCCTCCTTATCTTACTTTGATCGTGACCTCAACGGTCTGCGCATTCTCTCCGAGGATCGATGCAAATAAAAGCCCGGTTCTGGCGTTGGACACCTTCGTCACAAGCTCATTCAACCGGTAGACGGTGGTATTGATCTCTTTCTGGTTATCTGCGTAATAGTAGCCCGTTTCATCGCTGCAAATAGGAAAGCCATCCTGCCGCAAGGCACTGATCTTGCGGCGAATATTTCGTCCGTCAAGCAGAAACAGCTTTTCAAGCTCCTTGCTGTGGATGGCATTTTCTTTGCCAATATGATTTTTACGGAGATACTCGCAGATGGCTTTCTTCTTATCCATAGCTTCTCCTTATCTCGCAGGTTCGTGGTCTTTTTGCTTATGAACCGCCGGTGGATTCTTCTCCATGTACTCCTTCACGGTAGTAAGCGTGCCCTCATAGTTCCAATCGTTTTCAGGATCAATGTCGCGGTAGGCGTTTCTCCCATCCGGTCGGGGCTCCAAGCGAATGGGTCTATTGGAAATCAACGTTCCCCAATGATTCACCATGATCCAGTTGGCAATCTGAACCGGCTCGCCCTGTTGGTCATCATCGTGGCGAACCTCGTACATGTACATGCCCTGTGGAACGGTATCGCGGTCTACCCGCAGGCAGGTAAAAAGCATGGGATGCCCCAGAACCGTCACATCCTCAAACTTCTCTGTCATGGCATTTACCCTCATCGTGCTTCACCCCTTTCCTTCGGCTTTCTGGGGGAACTGTCCTCTATGAAAAGTCCTTTTGGCAGTGTATCCAAGTCGTTCAGAAACGCACGAGAAATCGTCTTGCCGTTCCGGTCTCGGTAGAGAACGACGCACAGCGGCTCTCCGTGATAGAGCGACTCCTTCAGGTCTTCCAGGAAGCGCTGCTCGTCACTGTACTCAACGCTGCTGCAAACTTTTCCGTTGAAAGCCAAATAGTCCAGTCTGGCAATATAACCTTCGCTCGGCAGTGCGTGGTTCATCGTGCTTCACCTCGCTCTCTCTGCCTGGTTGGAAAGCTCCAGCCGTACACTTTTCCGATCTCATCGCCAAGCCTGCGGGTGATGCGGGCAATGTCTGCCCTGGTGGCTGTGCCGTTGTAGATTTTTTCCTTGAGCCGGTCTTTCTGCGCCTGGGAAACATTGTCCTTATATACCCGATAGAGATAATGGTTTGTACCGTCATGGTGGGTGTCATCGCACCGAAGATCTCCGTTTCGGTCCACATACCATGTGGTGTAGTCGTAATCAGAGTAAAGGCAGTCACGGATATTGCCGCTGGGAATTTCTTTGTATCCCGTGCGCCTGCCATTCCAAAGCCCCAGATCGGCAACGACCAGAATGGGCTGAGAAAGTTGAATGTCCAGATTGAGCCGTTCGTCCTCAAGATAATGCCCATTTTCCTCATACATCATGGTGACGCGCTCGTCCTCGGAAAGCGTCGGATATTCTTCCTCCATCCAGTCTTTCCACTCCTCATAGTCAAGGTCAGCATTGGACCAGATGCGATAATCGTCCTTACTCATCGTGCATCACCTCTGTCCTTCGGCATCACAGGTTTTCCGTCCGCATCGTAATTTCTAGGGTCTGCGGCGGGCACCTGAAAGCCGAACATGCTCATCACATCGGGATAGTCTTTCAGCATGAGCTTGTAGGCATCGCGTTGGGAAATGGTTGATGCGGTATTCACCCGTCTCACCTCCACAAGATTTGTTTTTGCCTTATCAGCAAAAGGATAGGCAACAGTCCTTTTTGAGTAGACTGCTGCCCATAGTTTTTGATGATAAAGCCCTTTCGGGCGTTTTCCTATGAAAAAATGGAGGCATGGACTGCCAACTTTGAGGAAGAGTTTGTGAAATGGAGTCCCTACCACATCGAATGCAATCTCTATAACGGAAACTATAACGCAGGAAGCAAGATCCGCTTCCGCGAGATCGTCATGGGGCTGGACTACGATGTGACCGGCACAATTACGGAATGCGAACAGGATGAGAACCACTTCCGCATTGTATTCCGGAGCGACAAGAAAACGGTGTTCATCACCTTTGAAGGGAAAAGAACCAAAACAGGATGCCATTTCTCTCACACCGAGGCTTTCGGCATGACCACGCCGGTAATTGGGGCGATCATGAACTTCCTGATCTTCAAGGTGTTTTTCAGGAAAAAGGCAAACTGAGACGAGATTTGTCAAGGGTATTCTCTTCTCGAAAATACAATTTCAAAATCATTATATGAATGAGTCAGTCCTCTTTCGGGTCTGACTCTTTTTTCTTAAAGACTTATACAATCTTAGTTTCGATTGCAGGACCCTTTTCCCCACTTAATACTTTAAGCGGTATTATGGCCTTGCAAGAAAGAAATGAGGTGAACAATTATGAGCATTACAAATGCGGCGAGAAGATTTGAGCAGAGATTTGACGCAAAAGCGGAGCGCTTTATTTGGCATCATCCGCTACTTGGCTTCATCTCCATCTTTGTTGGAATGCCATTACTGGTTTTGGCGTGTGTCTGTATCAGTACGATTGTTATCGCCTTTCCTATGGCATGGCTTTTGGGTTGGTTGTAATCTTTATTTCATCTTTAAACGCACAAAAGATGACTAATGCCATTTTTAGAAGAAAGGTTTTATGATATTGGGGACAGCAAAAAAGGAGGATGAATCTTATGCAAATGCTAATTGCACTCATAGGTGTATGTGCGGCAGCAATGCTGCTGTGGTATGTCTATATTTTAATGAAGGGAGATGATCAGTCATGAGCACCATGATTCAGTATGTTTTATACCTTGCCATTCTGGTTGTTTTGACAATTCCGCTGGGCGCATACATAAAAAACGTCATGAGCGGCGAGAAAACTTTTTTGTCCAAAGTTCTGACACCGTGCGAAAACCTGATTTACAAGGTTATGCGTGTAGACAGAGAAGAACAGATGACATGGAAAAAATATGCGGTAAGTGTAATGATTTTTTCCGGTATCGGGCTTGTTTTTCTGTTCCTGCTTCAACTTCTGCAGGGAGTTCTTCCCGGAAACCCGCAGCATCTTTCCGGTGTGAAATGGGATTTGGCATTTAACACTTCTGCAAGTTTCATTACCAATACAAACTGGCAGGCATATTCCGGTGAATCCACATTGAGTTATCTCACTCAGGCTTTAGGTCTGACTGTTCAGAACTTTGTTTCCGCAGCCACAGGTATCGCCGTTCTATTTGCATTGATCCGTGGCTTTATCAAGGTGAAATCCTCCGGGTTGGGAAGCTTTTGGGTGGACTTGACCCGCATTGTGGTTCACATCCTGCTCCCGCTGAATCTGGTCATTTCTCTGTTGCTGGTAGGCGGCGGCGTGATTCAGAACCTGAAAAGTGCAGAAACAGTATCCCTTGTAGAACCGATTGCCGTCAGTGCAGAAGGTGAAATCCTTGAGGATGCGGTAATTGACTTAGACACCGAAACCGTCACTGTAGATGGCGAAATCGTTTCGAATGCACAGGTCGTCACCGAGCAGTTCGTACCGATGGGTCCTGCGGCCAGCCAGGTCGCAATCAAACAGACCGGCACCAACGGCGGCGGTTATATGGGCGTCAACTCCGCACATCCTTTGGAAAATCCCAATGCCTTTACCAATCTGATCGAAATGATTTCCATTCTGCTGATTCCGGCGGCACTGTGTTTCACATTCGGTTCTGCGGTAAAGAACAAGAAGCAGGGTATTGCAATCTTTATGGCAATGTTTCTCTGCCTGGTTGTTGCCTTGGGCTGCATCGCCGTTACGGAACAGGTTGGAACATCCCAGCTTGCACAAAACGGCGCAGTCAATATGTCAATGGCAGAACAGGCAGGCGGCAATATGGAGGGCAAGGAGACTCGCTTCGGCATTGCAGCGTCCTCTACCTGGGCAGCCTTCACCACAGCAGCTTCTAACGGCTCTGTAAATTCCATGCATGACAGCTACACGCCGCTTGCCGGTATGGTGACTATGCTGCTGATGCAGCTCGGCGAGGTTATTTTCGGCGGCGTGGGCTGCGGTCTTTACGGTATGCTTGCTTTTGCCATTCTGGCGGTGTTTATTGCTGGCCTGATGGTAGGCCGCACTCCGGAATTCCTTGGAAAGAAAATTGAGCCTTATGAGATGAAATGGTCGGTACTGGTTTGCCTTGCAACGCCCATTGCAATTCTGGTCGGCAGCGGCCTTGCCGCTGTAGTACCCTCTGTCATGGATAGCCTGCATAACGGCGGTGCCCACGGTTTCTCTGAAATGCTGTATGCCTACTCATCCTGTGGCGGCAATAACGGCTCTGCCTTTGCCGGTTTCAATGCGAATACCGTATTTCTGAATGTAAGTCTGGGACTGATGATGCTCTTTGCCCGGTTCCTGCCCATCATCGGCACACTTGCAATCGCAGGCAGCCTGGCTGGGAAAAAGAAAATTGCCACGACTGCGGGCACCTTGTCTACCACAAATGGAATGTTTGTTTTCCTGCTGATTGTTGTGGTATTGCTGATCGGTGCGCTGAGCTTCTTCCCGGCGCTTGCCCTTGGTCCGCTTGCTGAGTTCTTTGGCAGCATTGCGTAAAGGAGGTTTACAGATATGCGTACAAAACAGAAAAGCGCTTTTGCCGACCGGAAAATGCTCGGCAGGGCAATGAAAGATTCTTTTGTGAAATTAAGTCCGAAAACACAGGCAAAAAACCCGGTCATGTTTCTGGTTTTTGTGTCTGCAATCTTGACCAGTATCCTTTGGGTGGTATCCCTGTTCGGGTTAAAAGACGCTCCAAGCGGATATACACTGGCGATTGCCATTATCCTTTGGTTTACCGTGCTATTTGCCAATTTTGCCGAGGCCATTGCAGAAGGCCGTGGTAAAGCGCAGGCAGATTCTCTCCGGGCATCCCGAAAGGATGTGGACGCACATATAATTCCCTCCGTATCGCAGAAGGACAGCGTGACTGTGGTTCCATCCGCCCTGCTGAAAAAAGGGGAACTGGTGATTGTCAAAGCAGGAGAGCAGATTCCGGCAGACGGAGAAGTCATAGAAGGTGCGGCATCTGTGGATGAAAGCGCCATCACCGGCGAATCCGCTCCTGTAATTCGTGAGGCAGGCGGCGACCGCAGCGCTGTAACCGGCGGCACCACTGTACTGTCGGACTGGATTGTTGTCAGAGTGACCAACGAAGCCGGAGAAAGCTTTCTGGACAAGATGATTGCGATGGTAGAAGGTGCTGCCCGAAAAAAGACGCCCAACGAAATTGCTTTGCAGATTTTTCTGGTAGCCTTGTCCATCATCTTTATCTTGGTGACAGTCTCTCTCTACACTTATTCCATTTTTTCTGCAAAGCTGGCGGGAATTGAGAATCCCACCTCTGTAACAACTCTGGTAGCGCTGTTGGTGTGCCTTGCGCCTACTACCATTGGTGCCTTGCTTTCCGCCATCGGTATTGCCGGTATGTCCCGACTGAACCAGGCAAATGTTCTGGCCATGAGTGGACGTGCCATTGACGCCGCCGGTGATGTAGACATTCTGATGCTTGACAAAACCGGAACAATCACCCTGGGCAATCGACAGGCATCGGAGTTCATTCCGGTAGATGGTGTGGATATTCAGGAACTGGCGGACGCCGCTCAGCTTTCTTCTCTGGCCGATGAAACCCCTGAGGGCAGAAGCGTTGTTGTGCTGGCAAAGGAGCAGTTTGGAATTCGTGGCAGAAGCCTTCAGGACAAGAATATGCACTTTGTCCCATTTACTGCCGTGACTCGTATGAGCGGCGTCGACTTTGACGGCAACGAAATCCGAAAAGGCGCAGCAGATGCCATGCAGAGTTATGTGACCCATGCAGGCGGAATGTATTCTCCAGACTGTGATCGAGTTGTCAAGTCTATTGCGTCCAAGGGCGGCACACCTCTGGTTGTGGCTAAGAACCACAAGATTCTCGGCGTTATCTATTTGAAGGATATTATCAAGCAGGGTGTGAAGGAGAAATTCGCAGATCTGCGGAAAATGGGCATCAAGACCATTATGATCACCGGCGACAATCCGATTACTGCTGCGGCCATTGCTGCCGAGGCCGGTGTGGATGACTTCCTTGCGGAAGCAACGCCGGAAGGAAAGCTGGCAATGATCCGTGATTTTCAGGCCAAGGGTCATTTGGTCGCCATGACAGGCGACGGCACCAACGACGCTCCGGCTTTGGCACAAGCAGATGTTGCAGTTGCCATGAACAGCGGCACACAAGCGGCCAAAGAAGCAGGTAACATGGTGGATTTGGACTCTTCCCCCACAAAACTGATCGACATTGTTCGCATCGGCAAACAGCTTTTGATGACACGAGGCAGCCTGACTACCTTCTCCATTGCCAACGATGTGGCAAAATACTTTGCCATTATTCCGGCGCTGTTTATGGGACTTTATCCGGGACTGTCTGCTCTGAATATTATGGGGCTGCATTCCCCGCAAAGCGCTGTCCTCTCTGCGATTATTTATAATGCACTCATCATTATTGCGCTCATTCCGTTGGCACTGAAAGGTGTGAAATATCGTGAAGTTGCTGCCGGAAAGCTGCTGTCACGGAACCTGCTTGTTTATGGTTTGGGCGGTCTGGCGGCTCCCTTTATCTTTGTGAAACTGATTGATGTTCTGCTGGTGTTCACCGGCCTGGTATAAGGAGGGGATATATCATGAAAACAATAAAAAGTGTATTACCAAAGGCAGGTATGATCTTTTTAATCTTTACTCTGCTGTGCGGCGTGATCTATACGGGTGTTGTCACAGGAATTGCTCAGCTAATTTTCCCGGACAATGCAGACGGAAGCATCATTGAAGTAGACGGGAAAAAATATGGCTGTGAATTACTTGGGCAGCAATATACAGATGAAGCCCATATGTGGGGGCGCATTATGAATATCGATGTTTCTACCTATACAGATGAAAACGGAAAGACACTGATGTACGCCGCTCCCTCCAACCTCTCTCCGGCAAGTGAGGAGTATGCACAGCTCGTGGCAGAGCGGGTGGAAAAGCTCCGGGCTGCTGACCCGGATATGGATGAAACAGCCGTTCCGGTGGATCTTGTTACTTGTTCCGGCAGTGGGCTTGATCCCCATATTTCCCCGGCGGCAGCGGAGTATCAGGTAGCACGTATTGCAAAAGCGAATGATATGACCGAAGATGAAGTGCGTGAGATCATCCAAAACTGCACCGACGGACGATTCCTTGGCATCTTTGGCGAAGAAACCGTTAATGTGTTGGAGGTCAATCTGATGCTGGACGGTATTCTGGAGGGGTGAAATGAACATAGCTAAAATCATGATTCCCAAAATCTCCACTGTATTTCTTCATGAAAAGGATACGATTCGTCAGGGATTGGAACGGTTTATGGTACATGGCTATACCGCTGTCCCGGTACTGAATGATCAGGAACAGTATATTGGAAGCGTGACGGAGGGAGATTTCCTCCGCCACCTTCTTGTTTGCCAGACAACAGACTTGAAAGTACAGGAGGGATACCGACTTGGCAGCATTGTTCGCAGGAATTTTTGCCCTGCGTTACAAATAGATGCAGATTTCGAGCAGGTTGTAACTTCAATGCTGAATCAGAATTTTGTCCCCATCGTTGATGGCCGGAATGTTCTATGCGGGATTCTGACAAGGAAACGGCTGATTGAATTTCTGGCACAAGCTCATGATAAAAAAGAATAAGTCCTGCATCTTTAGACGGCCTTAATACAGATACGCATTCTCTTTTTCCTTCTTTACTCCCTTTGATTTATGATTAAGGACACATAAAGGGGTATAAAGGAGGATTGCAGTTATGGGAGTAATGTTGTTAAAAAGGAAGTTGACTTCGTTTCAAATTATCATCCTCGGTTTTTCCGGTGTGATCCTTTTCGGCACCTTCCTTTTAATGTTGCCGTTTTCCAGTCGCAGCGGACTGGCGACGCCTTTCTCGGATGCATTGTTTACTTCTACCTCAGCAGTTTGTGTAACCGGACTCATTATACATGATACGGCAACATACTGGTCGAGCTTCGGCCAGCTTGTTATTTTACTGCTGATTCAGATTGGAGGCATGGGGGTTATTACCGTAGCCGCATCCTTTGCAATGATTTCCGGCCGGAAGATTTCTTTGATGCAGCGCAGTACCATGCAGGAGGCGATTTCAGCGCCAAAGGTAGGAGGAATCGTTCGCCTGACTGGCTTTATCGTCAAGGTGACACTGGTGGTGGAACTGCTGTGTGCAGCCGTGATGGCGCCGGTGTTTTGCCGTGATTTCGGGAAAACGGGACTTTGGATGGCACTGTTTCATTCCGTGTCCGCTTTTTGCAACGCAGGCTTTGATCTGTTGGGTGTGCGCACTCCCTTTTCCTCCCTGACCAGCTATGCAGCAAATCCAGTCATAAACTTTACGATTATGTTCTTAATTGTGTTTGGCGGCATCGGCTTTCTGACTTGGGATGATATTCGGACAAATCGATTGCATTTGCGCAAATACCGGATGCAGAGCAAGGTGATTCTTTGTACCACAGCGGTTTTATTGATCGCTCCGGCAATGCACTTTTATTTTTTTGAGTTTGCTGATCTTACCCAAAAGGAGCGGCTTTTATCTTCCCTTTTTCAAGCCGTGACACCACGAACGGCGGGTTTTAATACGGTGGAATTAACGGATTTAAGTGAGGCGGGACAATTTATCACCATTGCGCTGATGCTGATCGGCGGTAGTCCCGGGTCTACCGCAGGCGGTTTGAAAACAACAACCATTGCTGTTTTGTTTACTACTGCAATTTCCACCTTTCGGCGCAGAGAAAATGCACATCTCTTTGGACGTCGCATCGATGATGATGTCGTAAAAAATGCAGCGACAATTTCGCTTATGTATATCACGCTATGTTGTACCGGTGGCCTTATCATCAGCATTTCCGAAGGACTTCCCATGCTTCCCTGCCTTTTTGAAACTGCCTCGGCTGTTGGCACAGTCGGCCTGTCTCTGGGGATTACACCGGAACTGAATCTGCTCTCACGGAGTGTTTTGATTCTGCTGATGTTTTTTGGACGAGTCGGTGGCCTTACATTGATTTTTGCGGCCTTGTCCAGTGCACAAAAGAAAGTTTCAAAACTACCAAAGGAAAAAATAACAGTAGGATAAAGGAGACATTATGAAATCAATTCTTCTAATTGGTCTGGGGCGATTTGGAAAGCATATTGCCCTGCACTTAAATCATTTGGGTCATCAAGTGATGGCGGTAGATACTTCGGAGGAACGTGTAGAGGCTGTTCTGCCCCTTGTTACCAGTGCACAGATTGGAGACAGTACGAATGCCGATTTCTTGGAATCTCTCGGTGTTCGCAACTATGATGTATGCATTGTGGCCATCGGCAACAACTTTCAAAGTTCATTGGAAACAACTTCTCTGCTCAGTGAATTAGGAGCGAGGTTTGTAGTTTCCAGAGCTGCAACTGATGTTCAGAAAAAATTTTTGCTTCGTAACGGTGCAAACGAAGTAGTCTACCCGGAAAAACAGCTCGCAAAGTGGACAGCAATCCGTTACAGTGCGGATCACATTCTCGATTACATAGAACTGGATGAAAATCATGCCATGTTTGAGATTCCCATTCCCAAAGATTGGGCGGACCATTCGATTGGAGAGCTTGATATTCGCAAAAAATTCTATATTAACATTATGGGAATCAAGAAAAGCGGCAAGCTGGAGTTATCTATTTCTTCAGACACATTGCTGAAAGCAGGAGATACCATGTTGGCGTTGGGAAGTAACAGAAATTTGCAAAAGTGCTTTCATACTTGATTTTAAGGCAACACCGCATAATTTGACAAGAAGGCTCAGCCAGGATTTTTGTCCCAATTCAAAGTTTGGAAAACGAAGGAATACTGTATGTATTTCTCGTTTTTCAAACTGAAGAAGTGTGGCAAAAAGACGGCTGAGACTCGCAGGCACAATTGTGCGGTGTTGCCTTAAGAAAAATCAAAGGAATTGGGGGGTGAATCCATGCAGGATGTTATTTTACTTGTAAGTACATCAGCCATATTTATTTTTGGGTATTTTCTGATGAGAAAACTGGATGTTTTTCTGGAAAACAATCGGAATAGACAAGAAACTGCTCTGACTTACGGCGAAAACAGCTTGCGAATTGGTTTTTCCAACCCATTCATGGCAGGCGGTCTCGCAGATGCTTTCGAGACTTACGGAAAGCAGCATCCGGATGTCTCTATCTATATTTTCAGCGGAGAAGAAAGTGAATTGTGCAGAGAACTGAAAACACAAAAATTGGACATCATTTTTTTACCGGAGAATACAGACATATCAAAAAAAACTCATTATAATGTACGGATGGTGCTTCTTCGTTGCGCCCCGGTTGTGATGGAATATGCTGGCTTGCCCATTGAGCCGATTACCCAGAATCAAATCACACAAATAGCACTATGGAGGGATTCCAAAAAATCACCTGTCGTCGATTTTTTCATTGGATGCCTGAACAAATTTGCCGTGGATCCGTCGCAGATGTAGGTTTTGACGTTGTGTGTTATAATATTAAAAAAGGGAATCGCTTTTACTTGAGTGACAGATAGGAGGGTTAAAATGGAACTGCCAAGACAAGATCCGGATCAGCTTCTTCGTGCGATCCGTAACGATGCATCCACTAAGAAAAGCGGAAAACTCAAAATCTTTTTCGGTTATGCCGCAGGTGTCGGAAAGACCTATGCCATGCTTCAGGCGGCTCATCAGGCTAAGGAGCGTGGCATCGATGTGGTTGCTGGATACATAGAACCCCATGCCCGACCCCAGACGATGGCACTTCTGGACGGCTTGGAGCAGCTTCCTGTGAAACAAGTTGCTTACGAAGGAATGGCCCTTCGTGAATTTGATATTGATGCTGCGCTCAAGCGAAATCCCCAGCTCATACTGGTGGATGAGTTGGCCCACACCAACGCCGAAAGCAGTCGGCACACGAAACGGTATCAGGATGTTCAGGAACTGCTAAATGCCGGAATTGATGTCTATACGACTGTAAATGTCCAACATATCGAGAGTCTCAACGATACAGTAGCCTCTATCACCGGAATTCTTGTGCGGGAGCGCATTCCGGATTCCACCTTTGATCAAGCAGATCAGGTAGAACTGGTGGATATTGAGCCTGCGGAGTTGCTGGAACGACTGGCAAGTGGAAATGTGTACCGGGAAGATCAGGCGCAACGGGCAACAGTTAATTTCTTCACGCTGGAAAATCTCACCGCATTGCGGGAAATCGCCCTCCGTCGGTGCGCCGACCGGGTGAACTTGCTGACGGAAAGCGCCAGAGTACAGAGCCGAGGCGATTACCATACAGACGAGCGCATTCTGGCATGTCTTTCCTCGTCGCCATCCAACGCAAAAATCATTCGGACTGCTGCAAGGATGGCAAGAGCCTTTCGGGGAACATTTACCGCTCTTTATGTGGAAACGCCAAATACAGCGGCGATGAGTGACGATGATAAAAAGCGTTTGCAGGATAATAAGCGTCTGGCCCAGCAACTTGGCGCTGCGATTGAGACAAGTTATGGCGATGACGTGCCTTATCAGATTGTGGAATTTGCCCGCCTTTCCGGCATCTCAAAAATCGTAATTGGACGAAGTACCATTGCACGAAAGAATATTTTCAGCAAGCCCACCTTGACGGAACGCCTGATTTCCAGCGTACCTAATCTGGATATTCATGTGATACCGGATGCCAGCACAGAAACCAGCTATCAGGAAAAAAAGAGTAAGGCGCAGGTAGATGCGATGCCCCTGCGTGATGTTCTGAAGAGTATCGTCGTATTGCTGGTAGCTACACTAATTGGCTGTGGCTTTGACGCTCTTGGGTTCACGGAGAGTAATATTATCGCAGTTTACATATTAGGCGTACTTGTGACCGCTGTAATCACAACCAACCGACTGTGCGGGATTCTGACCTCGGTTGTCAGTGTGCTGGTTTTCAATTTCTTTTTTACCACTCCGAGACTGACATTCCATTTTGACGATCCGAACTATATTGTTACCTTTACCATTATGTTTATAGTAACACTGCTTTCCGGATCTCTCGCTACCCGGCTGAAAGAAAATGCGAAACAATCTGCCCATACAGCTTACCGTACAAAGATTCTTTTTGAAACCAACCAGCTTCTGCAAAAAGAGCAGGATGAGAATGCGGTAATCACCGCTACGGCAGGGCAGCTCATGAAGCTGCTGAAAAAAGATATTGTCGTCTACCTGTCTGATGGTAAAGAACTTGCCACCCCTAACGTTTTTCGTGCTGTTAATAGCATTCAGGAAGATTTAATTTCTGAGAACGAGAAAGCAGTCGCCGATTGGGCCTTCCGAAACAATAAACACGCCGGTGCCACAACAGATACATTATCCAGTGCAAAGTGTTTATACCTTGCGATTCGGGTCAACCAGCATGTATATGGAGTGGCTGGTATTGCGGTGAACGGTATTCCGCTGGACTCTTTCGAAAACAGCGTACTCCTCTCTATTCTGGGCGAGTGCGCTTTGGCACTTGAAAACATCAAAAACGCCAAAGAAAAAGAGGAAGCGGCTGTTCTGGCGCAAAATGAACAGCTTCGTGCTAACCTGCTGCGGGCAATCTCTCATGATCTTCGAACCCCTTTGACAGCGATTTCTGGCAGCGCAGGCAATTTGCTTGCAAATTATAAAAAGATGGACGATGCATTGCGGGAGCAGACCTTTACCGATATTTATGACGATTCCATGTGGCTGATTAATCTCGTTGAAAACCTGTTGGCAGTCACACGAATTGAGGGCGGACAGGTCAATCTAACTCGAAGTATCGAACTCATGGATGAGGTCGTTTCTGAAGCACTGAAGCACATCAACAGAAAGAGTAAAGAACACACCATTCGTGTGACCAGCGGTAAAGACTTTATCCTTGCCCACATTGATGCGAAGCTGATCGTTCAGGTTATTATCAATTTGGTGGATAACGCCATCAAATATACCCCTGCCGGTTCGGTAATCGAAATACACACTGAGCAGAAGAACAAATGGGTCATCGTTTCAGTTGCCGATAATGGGCCTGGGATTCCCGATGAGCAGAAGCCTCGTGTTTTCGACATGTTTTATAGTGGGGCCAATAAAGTGGTCGACAGCCGCAGAAGCCTTGGATTGGGGCTGTCCCTCTGTAAGTCCATTGTGACCGCCCACGGCGGCACGATTTCCGTATCAGACAATCAGCCAAATGGCACTGTGTTCACATTTACATTACCCGCCGGGGAGGTAGAACTTCATGAATAAACCTTTGATATTAGTGGTTGAGGATGACCCATCTGTACGAAATCTCATTACAACCACATTGAAAACAAATGATTATCGTTATGTGGTAGCGCCCAATGGCTCGGCAGCCATTACGGAGGCCACATCGCACAATCCTGAAATCATCTTGCTGGATTTGGGCTTGCCGGATATGGATGGCGTTCAAGTCATTCAGACGGTTCGCTCTTGGTCCAATGTTCCGATTATTGTAATCAGCGCCCGAAGCGAGGATAACGATAAAATCAAGGCGCTGGATGCCGGAGCGGACGATTATTTGACAAAGCCCTTTTCAGTAGAAGAATTATTGGCCCGACTCCGAGTGACGCAGCGCAGACTCGCCATGATGACTGCGGAAATGGCAACCGCCAGTTCTGTATTTGTGAATGGTAAACTGAAAGTGGATTATGCTGGGGGGTGCGCTTATCTGGGAGAGGACGAACTGCACCTGACGCCCATTGAGTATAAGTTGTTGTGCCTGCTGTCCAAGAATGTTGGCAAGGTACTGACCCATACCTTTATCACACAAAATATCTGGGGCCGCAGTTGGGATAACGATGTAGCTTCTCTGCGGGTATTTATGGCAACACTGCGGAAAAAGCTGGAGCCAACAGAGGAGTCCCCGCAATACATCCAAACACATATTGGTGTGGGCTATCGTATGATAAAAGTAAATTAATGATATGAGGTCGGCCAGTGTTCGCACATGGCCGGCCTCGCTAATTATTCTTCTTGGGCTGGTTCCTACGTCCCTTATTATCCTTATGATGGTAATGCTACATGGCATCCTGGCGATTACAATGTAATGCCTTAACCCTTTTTTGTCTTTGCAGATACCCACAATTTTTGCCAAAATGACTACAATACACGCAAACAGACAATACCGCAAACGATATACAGTCCATATAAGACAAAGGATTGCGGAATTAAATATTAAACTGCTTATTTTTTTATAATGTACCTCCAATAGTCTTTTATATATTATAACGCTTCATAATTTCTTTTTTGGACAGTCATAAAAATTTAACAAATAAAAAGACCACGGCTACTACTCTTTACAGAGCAACAGCCGTGGCTTTCTTTGTCAGCGGACAGATTTCTTTTCCTGTTCCTGCTCTTTCTGCCTGTCGATATTCAAAATCGTTTCAACCGTCTGCTTGGCAATTAGCAGTTCTTCTTTCTCTTTTCTGATCTGACGATACTCAGCGTAGTCCTGTTTCTTCTGCACTGCCAGCTGATGAAACTCCTCATACAACGATTGCATAGACGGGAGCTTTGTGATCTGCAATTCGTCAAAGGCTTGCTTTGCCGCTTTATGAATTGTGATTTCCTGACGGTGTTCCTCAAAGAATTTTTTGCTATATCCAGACTTGCGGTACTCGATATAGATTTGCCTTGTGTTGCGATAATTTTTGATGTGCTGCTGCAACGCCTGAACCTCAACCATTCGCTTCTCTGCGGCCTTGATAGAATCAGAAAGAGCATCGAACCGGGCAGACAGATTTTCAATATGAGCAGACAAAATCCGGCAAGATTCGATTAATATTATTCCACAAAATGTTGTCGGATTTGTCAATATGACGCGCTCTGATTGCCAGAAAAAGCGCGGGGATGGGGAAACTGAGATTTGGGAGCAAGCACAGCCGCTGTCCGGACACGTGGCGATTTTGGGATAATCCCAAGCCCTTTGCATTTGGCTCGCAGCCTTATATTCAGGAGGCAGCCGATCATGAATCATTCAGTGGTTGGTGCTTGCTTTCTTCATGAACTCCAGATAAAGACTATACAGCACGGCGCAGACGGGAACGCTGAACAGCATCCCTAAGATGCCGAATGCTTCGCCGCCGATTGTAACAGTCATCAGCACAAGCAGTCCGGGAAGCCCAACGGACTTGCCGACCACCTTGGGATAAATCAGATTACCCTCCACCTGCTGCAAAATGAGCAGAAAGAGAATGAACCACAGAGCCTTGCCGGGTTCTGCCAGCAGGATCAAAAACGCGCCAAGGCCGCCGCCGATCCACGCGCCAAAAATCGGCACCAGCGCAGTAACGGCCACAAACGCGGAGACCGCACCGGCATAGGGAATCCCAAGAATCAGCATTCCAAAGAAGCACAGAACGCCGATGATGACCGCTTCGGTAAGCTGCCCGCTGACAAAATTTGTGAAGGTCTGGTTGGCCAGAGAGGCAATACTCAGAAGCCGCTGTGCCTTCTTTTGCGGAAGGACTGTCACAATGAGTTTTTTCAAATGTGCTGCAATGACTTCTTTCTTTGCAAGCAGATACAGCGCAAAAACAAGTCCCAACAGAACATCCACCAAAACCGACAGGACAGAGGTTGCCGCGCCCCACGTCACGGTGAGGATGCCGCTTCCCTCGTCGCTGAGCAAGGCGGTGACCTTCTCAATCAACAGGTCGGGGTCTATGGCGTATTCAGGCAGTACAATGTTATATTTTGCGGCAAACCGGACAACGCCTGCCCACCACTGCCCGATTTCCTCCACATAGGCCGGAATGCTTTGAATAAACTCGTCGCCGGACTCCCGCAGGCTGGGGATCATCATAAACACCACGGCAAACAGAATCCCAAGGACGAGTACGGTGCTTGCGGTCAGGCACACGGGACGGGTCAGCTTTGCAGGAGCTTTGCGGCATACCTTGTTCCAGCAGCATTCCAACGGCCGAAGGACTACGTTGATCAAAAAAGCAATCGCGCCGCCGATCAGAAACGGAGTGAACAGCGCAAGCACCTTGCCAAGAAAACGCAAAACAGCGTCAAGGTTTACCAGTGCCCACGCAAATACAATCAGCAGCACCAATGCGCGGATGATGTAACGAATAATCGCCTTGTCCGGCCATTTGCGTTCCTGCGGCGCGGAATCCTCGTTTTTGTTACTGGCTGTGTTTTGCGGTTTCTTCGCCATGTTTCTTCCTTTCCGCTATTGTGCGCAGATCCGTTCAAATCCGAAAGCACTTTTGCAGGGCTTTATACTCACCCAATGCCAAGATCGTAATGTCATCGGACAATATGGTGTCCGGCGTAACAGAAACATCCGTTTTTCCTGCACGTTTGATGCCGAGAATGGTGATGCCGAACTTCCTGCGGACATCCAGCTCGCCAACGCTTTTCCCAATCCACGTCTCCGGCACTTTCACTTCAAAGATAGCGTGCTGCGCGTCAATCTCTATATAGTCAAAAATATGATCGGAAGTATATCGAATCGCCGCCCATTTTGCCATCTGTTTTTCAGGGTAGACCACTTGATCTGCACCGTTGCGGAGCAGAAACTTCGCCTGCACATCGCGTTCGGCACGGGATACCACGCATTTGGCACCCAACTCTTTCAGCAGCGAGGTGGTTTCCAGCGAGTTCTGGAAGTTGCCGCTGATGGTCACAAAGCAAACATCAAAATTTCCGATGCCGAGCGAACGCAGAAACTCCGCGTTGGTGCTGTCACCGATCTGCGCGTTGGTGACAAACGGAAGCACATCGTTGATCCGTTCCTCATTGGTATCGACTGCCATGACCTGATGCCCCAGTTGAGAGAGCTGCATGGCGATATGCCGCCCAAAATGGCCTGCTCCAATCAATAAAACATTTTTCATGGGATAGATGCTCCTTTGCTTATCCAATCGTGATTCTTTCCTGCGGCAGCTTTGCATTGCCGCTTTTTTTGCTGGACACCGCCGCATAAATGAGCGTAAGCCCACCGACTCTGCCCAGATACATCAGTGCGATCAATACCATTTGCGAGGGAATGTGCAGCTGCGGCGTAATACCCAATGTCAGTCCCACGGTGCCTACTGCCGACGCTGTTTCATACAGGCAGGAGGACAGTGGGAGATTCTCATATACGCTGATAAAAACGCCTCCGCCAAAGAACAGCGCAAGGTACATCGACAGAATGGTCGCGGCGGTTTTGACGGCACTGCAATCGACTCTGCGCCCAAAGAATTGGGCGCTGTCCCGCTGGCGGAAGGTCGCGGCAGCATTGGCAAGCAGAACTGCCAGCGTGGTGGTTTTCATGCCGCCTGCCGTGGAGCCGGGAGAACCGCCGATGAGCATCAGAAGGATCATCACGCCCAACGATGCGCCGGACATGGCGGGGAGAAAGCATCCTGTTGAGCCCGCCGGTCCCCGCGCGGGCGCGTGGGGAAAGGGGGCCCCAACACCCCC
>ENA-OQEY01000562-OQEY01000562.1-human-gut-metagenome-genome-assembly--contig:-NODE-562-length-22901-cov-7.593367_pt1 | contig 22901 bp, 18 predicted proteins | sample MGYA00242801_ERZ504647 | MGnify/ENA primary metagenome ERZ504647 (study PRJEB26092, sample SAMD00036204) | human gut metagenome | host: Homo sapiens | study: EMG produced TPA metagenomics assembly of... | reverse complement strand
TAGCGATGGCCTGAACCTATCGGCAGCGCCTGCAATGCCCTCTCAGTCACCTTCGGTGACAGCTCTCCCAGAGGGAGAGCCAAGGGCGCTTCGCGCCTCGCAATGACACGTCAGGGTGGTGCGGCGGTGCACCAGTGCCCTTGCGCGGTTGAATAGGCCCCTACCGGGCGTTCACAACCCGCAAGGGGCACGCCGCATCCGTAAGGCGGCAAAGCCGCCAACGGCTGCGCAGTGAGCGCCGCTACATTTTCTCTCGCGCGACGGCCTTGCGCAACGAGCGCCGCTGCAGTCAAATTTGGTGGCGATTGCGTTCGGCGGCACGCTGTGTATATCGGCAGTGCCTTCCCGAGATTGCCACGTCGCTTCGCTCCTCGCAATGACAATTCGGGAGCGGTTACCATTTTAACGGAGGCCTGTTTCGCTCGGCAGTGCGCAGCCGGGCCCGGCTGTCCCCGCCCCTACAGCGCGCTATCGATGTCCGCGCAAAAATTTATAAATTACAGCGCTTCCTTAAAATATGCCGCAAGCTCCTGCATCCGGCTCTCGTCAAACGGCGAGGTCAGGCTCCCGTCCTGCAGCATGGCGAGGAACGTCGACTCCGGCGCGGCATACAGCAGGTCGCTGAAGGCTTTCAGACCCGCGCCGGGCGTTTCCTGCTCCAGCTGGTAAATTTGAAGGGCAGCGTCGTTCGAGACGCAGTAGCTGATGACATAGTACGGCGCGGAGAAAAAGTGCTGCACGTCGATCCAGCTGCGCGCGGCCTGCTTCGCCGACGCCTCGTCAAACAGGCCGAAGTCCACGCAGCATTCCGCAAACAGCTCATTGAGCTTCCCGACCGTCAGCTCACTGTCCGGCAGGGCATAGGCCTTGCACTCAAAGGCATAGTAGCACGCCTGCGTGAGGAAGGTCTCGAGCGAGTCATAGAGCTTGTACTGCCGCAGCTCTGCCGCGCGGGCGAAGCCCAGCGACGTGCTGCCGAGCGTCAGGTACTCCAGCGCCTGCGAGAAGACCTCGGAGCAGTCGATGGAAAACGTCTGGTTGCAGTTCACATAGCCGTCGACAAAGTGGCCGTATTCGTGCGCGGCCGTCAGCAGGTCCGCCAGCGTCCCCTCGGGCGAGATATAGATGTAGGGCATCTCGTAGGACTCAAGGTACGTTGTGTATGAGCCGGGCATTTTATTCGCGGAGCTCGTGATGTCATAAAGCTCGTAGGCATCAAGGAAGCCCATGGCCGTCTGCACCTCGCCGCCGAGTGTGTCGGCCGCCTCATGCAGGTGCTGCATCGTCTCGTCGGCGGAAAGGGCGGAAAGCTGCATCGGCTCGGCCGCCTCCGTGTAGACGGGGGCCAGCTCCGTGCGCACGCGCTCGATATAGCGCTCGGCCTGCGCCGGGGTGTAGTCGCGGTAATAGAGCGCGTCATAGGCATAGTCGGCGTAGCTGCCGTAGCCCAGCCGCCCGGCAAGCTCCCGGCGCGTCTGGATGAGCTTGATGTAGATCTCGCCCGCCTGCGCGCCGTAGGCGTCGTAATACGCACCGAGGACCTCGTAATAGAGGTCGGCCGTCACAGCGTTTTCCAGCAGCTCCGAGACGGAGCGCACTGCGCCGTTCCACTCGATCGACGGGTCGTTCTGCAGGGCGACATACTGCGCCTGCAGTTCGGATTCCTGCTGCAGGAGGGCGACGGTCCGGGCATCGGAATACACGCCGTCCGAGTCGTAGGACGCAAAGAAGTCCTCGCCGAAATACTGCTCCTCGAGCGCGCTGCGCAGGCTGCTTTTGGCCATGGTCGTGTAGCAGTCCTCCATGGCCTTTTCCACGCGCGTCGTCTGGTCCGTGCACCAGGTGTACTCCGCCTCGTAGTAGCTGTCGCTCAGGTCGCGGGTGTAGCGCAGGTAGGCAAGCTCGCCCATGGTGTTGAAGAGCACATAGTCGTCATAGGCCGCGTCGAACTGATTGATGATGTCGGCCGCAGCGGCCTTGCCGCCGGTCGCGGATGCGCCGATGGACTTGAGCGTGCTGCAGAGGCCGTCGACGTCCGGGCGGACGTATTCGATGTCCGGCTCGGCCGTGTATTTCACGCGGGGCTGATACGGCCGCTGAAACTCGCGGTACGAGATCGCGCCGTCCGAATAATCCGGGCGGGTATATTCGCCGCGCGCGGCGGAATAGAGGTCAAACAGGGGGCTGCAGCCCGTCAGCAGCAGGGCAAGGGCCAGCAGCAGAGCAAAGCAGCGCTTTTTCATGCGTCGCCTCCTTCCCGGATGCGGCGGGCGGCGGCCAGCAGCTCCGGATGATTCACGGCATTGCCCATGGCAACGGAGCCGCGCTGCGTCAGGGCCAGCGGGCTGCCGTCTAGCTGAGTGGCGATGCCGCCCGCCTCCGTGACGATCAGGCCTCCCGCGGCATAGTCCCACGGGCACAGTCTGCACTCAAAAAACAGGTCTGCCCGGCCCGCGGCCACATAGCAGCAGTCCAGCGCGGCCGAGCCGCCGCGGCGGAAATCGAGGCAGTTCGGCAGAAGGGCCTCGACGAAGCGGAGCGTCTCGGGGATGGTCTCGCGGTAATAGATGGCGCTGCCGAACAGCACGAGGCTGTCGTGGACGGCGTGCTGCGTGACGTGCAGGCGCTGGCCGTTGAGCCACGCGCCCTTGCCGCGCTGGGCGGAGAACATCTCGTCGTAATAGGGATTGTAGACCACGGCGTGCGTCACGACGCCGTCGACCGCCAGTGCGACGGAGATGGAGCTGTGGTGCAGGCCGCGGATAAAGTTCATCGTGCCGTCGATGGGGTCGACGATGAACAGCTGGCGCCTGCCCGCAATGTCATGCGTCGCGTCCTCCTCCCCGAGGAAGCCCGCCTCCGGCAGCAGCGTCAGCAGGCGGCTGCGCAGGAATTCCTGCACCATGGGGTCATACAGCGTGACGAGGTCGACATGCGAGGATTTTTCGCGGATGCCCATGGCGGCATCCTGCGCCGAACGGACCGTCGTGCCCGCCGAGCGGACGATGTCCTTCAAACGTTCCAGAAGATGGATGTCCATAGTTTTTTCGCTCCTGATCCAGATTCTAAGGCGGCAGCGCACCCTCGGCCTTCACCGAAGGCTCTCACGGCATTGTGCGGTGCTGCCCTGATTCCAATTTATCATAATTTATCATACCATATTTCCCGGGAAAAGGGAAGAATCGTGCGGAAAAGTTCCCGCATTCCTTTCCAAATGCCGGGCCGGGCAGCCGGGAAGGGGCGGCGGCCGCATTTCCCGGAACAACAGAATTGCCGGAACGGCAAAAAACATCCCCCGCTTGTGTTGGGGAACTTCATTCTACCATACGGGAAGTCACTATGGATTTCTTTTTCTCAGGTATCCAACTTCATTTTACACCCGGTCACTATTTTCATAGTTTTGCAACCAATCATTTATATTTTTTTCATGATTCTTCACTGTTTTGAACAAATTATGCAGTTCCGTTATTTCGTCCCGGCTGCAGCTTATTCAAAAGACAAATACAGGCTCCTGTTCCGTGAAAGCAGAGTACCTGCGTTTTTTCCCGTTTCATTGCCGGGGGTGAGTCCGACGCAGGAATCTCCATCCGTGGCAATCTCAGGGAGGCTGTCAAGAATTCGCCGGGACTTTCCTGTTGCTGCGGGCTGGTACTGCGAGATTGCAACAAGGGCACTTCCTCGCGCTGCGCGCTCAGGGCGCCACGCCTTGCGGCGCAATGCGCAAAACCCCCATGTGCCGGAGGATGGCACATGGGGGTTTGAAGACCTTCAGGAGGACCGGACTTCCATTTTCTTTTGCCGGGGCGCTTCTGCGGCGCCGGCCGCGCGGCACACGCGGAAGGCTTACGGATGGATCACGACCTTGATCGAGTTCTCCTTCTTATGCTCGAAGATATCAACAGCCTTTTCATATTCCTCAAGCGGGAAGGTATGTGTGATCAGCTTTTCGCCCTGGATCGCGCCGGTCGAGAAGAAGTTCAGCACTTCCTCGGAGACGTTCGGGTTTGCCTTGGAGCCGACAATGCGGATCTCGTTGAAGTTGACCGTGTTGACCGGGATCAAGACGTCCGGATCATGGTAGGTCGCAATCAGTGCGACGCTGCCGGTCTTGCGCACGAGCTTGCAGGCCTTCATGGGAGAGTCGGCAGCGCCGGAGCACTCCATGACTTCGTCCGCGCCGACGCCGCCGGTCAGCTCCAGAACGCGCTGAACAGGATCCTCTTTTTCGAAGTCGATGCAGACGTCTGCGCCGAGCTCGCGTGCCTTTTCCAGCTTCTTGCCGCGGCCGATCATGATCACGCGGCCGGAGCCGAGCGCCTTGCACTCCTGCATGGCGCAAAGGCCGATGGGGCCGGGCCCGAACACCACGCTGGTGCCGCCGGGCGTAACGCCCGCGAGCTGCACACCGTGGAAGGCAACGCCCGCGCAGTCGCACATGGAGGCAACATCGTAGCTCACGTTGTCGGGAATCCGGTGCAGTGCGCTGGTCTTATAGACATTATATTCGGCATTGGCGCCCTGCCAATAGAAGCCGTAATGACGATGGCCGAGATCCAGGCCGCCGTCGTGGCCATCATGACCATAGTTCAGGCAAACGGTGTAATGGCCGCGCTTGCAGTTATCGCACTTGCCGCAGCCGACATGCGCCTCACCCGCGACGCGGTCGCCGATCTTGAAATCCTCAACGCCCTCGCCGAGTGCAACAATCTGACCGGCCCATTCATGACCCATGATAAACGGGTAATAGGGGGGCCAGTTGGTGAACGCATAGCCGCCATGGATCATCTTGGGATCCGAGCCGCAGATCGCGACAGACTTAACCCTGCAAAGGACCTCGCCGGGGCCGGGCTGGGGGACCGGAACGCTTACAAGCTCGAGATGGTCATAGGCAGTCAGGGTCATTGCTTTCATCATTTTGGGGATACTCACCGGAAAAACACTCCTCTCGAAATCTGTGCTGCTCCCGCAGCGGTTGAAGCATGGAATCGTCGTATACGAATGAATGCGGTTACGGATGACGTTGACCCCATATTAACACAATATTCCACACAAGTCAATAATAAACGCAAAATAATTTTGTGTAATTTAGTGAATTAAATGGATTACAGTGTGAAATTCGGGGAAATTCGTTTCTGTTCTCAACAGAAATCCAATTTCACGATTGACTTTTTCAGCATATCACGATAAAATGAGCAGGAATACAGCTCTGCAGTGCGCGGAGCAGGAGGAGTGAAAACGATGCTGCGACATATTGTTTGCTGGAAGCTGAAGGGAACGGCGGAGGAGCAGGAGCGCGTGGTCTGCCGGTTCCGCGAGATGATGGATGACCTGCAGAAGATCCTTCCGGAAATTCTCAGCTGCTCCATCGGCGTAAACCTGCATGAGGGCGAGGAAGCATTCGATCTCTGCGTCGACGAGACCTTTGCCGATCAGCCGACGCTGGAGTACTATCTTTATTATCCGGATCATGTGGCGATACGCGATTATATGAGCGCCTCTTCCTATGATAAGATGGTGTTCGATTTCCTCTACTGATCCAACACGGCAGAAACAAAAGCGGGAGCCGCGCGTATGCATACGCCCGGCTCCTTTTTCATGATTCCTGTTTTTATTCTGCCTGCTGCTCCTCTGCAGGGGACGCAAGCGGGGCGGCAGTGTCCAACTCGTCATAGGCATAGGTACTCAGGCCGGATTTGGAAAGGAAGGTACGCCATTCTTCCGACGGGATATGATCGGTGATCAGACCGGTCAGTGCATCGAAATTACAGATGCTGACAAAGGAATTCGCACCGAATTTGGACGAATCCACGCAGAGATAGGCCCGGTCCGACTGATCGATGATCATCCGACGGATATCAGAGGTCTTTTCATTGGAATCCATTACGCCGGATTTATAGTTAATCGAACGGCAGGAGAAGAACGCCTTGTCCACATGGTACGATCTGACAAATTCCAAAGCCCGCGTTCCATAGAAGGACTGACTTTTCTTATCGAAGTTGCCGCCGACCATAATCAGGGAGATCCCGGAAAAGGAGGCCAGCGTATTGATGATCTGAATGGAATTGGTCAGGACCGTCAGACGGTAGTTGGTCAGCTTTTCGGCAATATAATTCGCCGTGGTGGAGGAATCCAGGAAGATGGAATCGCCATTCTGGATGATTCTTTCACAGACCGCGGCGATCTGCTGCTTCTGCGCCGAGTGCGTCGTGCGGCGCAGGGAAATATTAATCTCATTGGTTGTTCCGCCCTCGATATATGCTCCGCCATGAACGCGGCTCACGAAGCCCTCCTCCTCAAGTGCCAGAAGGTCACGCCGTATGGTCTCGTTCGTCACATTGAAATACTCCATTAATTCCAGAACGGTCACGCTCTTTTGTTCGCGGAGAATTGCCTTGATCTTTTCGCGGCGCTGCATTGGAAGCATAGAAATCTCTCCTTTATCGTTTGGTACCTGTGGATTTTTGTGCAGCAGGCAAACCGGTTCGTTTCTGCAAAGGGGCTTGGATATGTGGATATTCTCGCTGTTTCTGTTGCTATAGTATCAGATACTTGCAGAAAAAGCAAGCAGAAATCGAGGTCTTTTCTCACCATAAATGTCGTAAAAAATGACGAAACCTCTTCTGTGACCCCTGATTTTCGCCGGATATAGAGAGGATTTCTGCCTCAGGAATGCGGCTTTTCGTGGATATCAACAAAAATTCCGCGATATTTTTGTTTAATCCAACGAAATCCACCCTTAAATCCCTAATATTCCAATTTCCAAGTTGACAACGTTGGAAATCCATGCTATTGTTGAGAAAGTCAAAGGGAAATGTGAGTTTCCCCAAACAAATACGGATGACCCAAAGCGTTAACCCAAAGCACTGTGCAGACCCAATCAGACCCAAAAACAAAAAGGAGTATTGAAAGACCATGAAAAAGATTACTGCAATGATCCTGTTACTGGCGATGGTCCTTGCACTGGCTGCCTGCTCGGGCGGCACCAATGCAGACGACAAGAACACAGATTCCAGCGAAGACACCTATACCATCGGCGTTCTTTATCTGGACCAGGAGGTCCTGCTGAGCGAGGCCACGGCCGGCTGCCAGGCCTATGCTGCAGAGCATTCCAATGTCAAGCTGATCGAGTACAACGCAAATAAGGACGTCAGCACCCAGCTCAAGCAGTGCGAAAACCTGATCTCCCAGAACGTTGACGCAATCGCCCTGACCCCGGTCGACGGCGCAGGCTGCGACCAGATCATCAACGCCTGCAAGGATGCGGGCATCCCGCTGATCTGCTTCCATGCCAAGGTCAAAGGCGCTCCCATCACCAACATTCTGTTTGACAACGTCGGCTTCGGCAAAATGCAGGTCGACTACGCCATGGAGATCTTCGAGAAGAACGGCGGCGACATGAATGGCACGATCAACGTCGGCATCGTCACCGGCAAGCTGGACAACCAGAACGCCGTGGAGCGCTGCCAGGGCTACGAGGAGCAGCTGAAGAACTACGCAAACGCAACAATCGTTGACGAGCAGGTCGGCAGCTGGAACCGCGACGACGCCATGGCCATCGCAGAGAACTGGATCACCTCCGGCCGCGATATCGACATCATCCTCTCCAACAACGACGCCATGGCTATCGGCATCTCTCTTGCCTACGCCAACGCGAACGTTGAGCGCCCGATCATCATCGGCGTCGGCGGCACCGAGGAAGGTCTGACCGCGATCCTGAACGGCGACTTCGACGGCACGGTCTTCCAACCCGCATATCAGAACGGCTATGATGCAATCGACTTCACCGTCAAGTATCTGAACGGCGAAACGCTGGAGGAGAGCTATGTGACGGAGGGCGTTCTGGTCACGCCCGAGACCGCACAGGCTACGCTGGACGATCTGAATGCAATGCTGAACAGCTGATACGGCTTCGCTGCACTACCGCGGGGAGGAAGGGAAAGTCCTCCCCGCGGAAGAAAATAAGGGAGAAATCGTATGAGTGAATATATCTTAGAGATGGATAACATCTGCAAAAGCTTTTCCGGTGTACAGGTTTTGCATCATGTTAATCTGAAGGTCAGGAAGGGAACGCTGCACGCACTGATGGGAGAAAACGGCGCCGGGAAATCGACACTGATGAAGATCCTGATCGGCGCGCATCGCGCAGACTCCGGAACGATCCGGTTCAACGGAGAAGACCTTGAGCCATCCACGCTGACGGTCCATCAGGCACTGGGAAAGGGCATCTCCATGATCTTTCAGGAGCTGTGCCTTGTGCCAGACATGAGCGTGGCTGAAAACATTTTTATCGGGCGTGAGCCGAAGATCGGCAAGACTGGAATCGTCGATCGCAAGAAGCTGATCAGGCAGACGCAGGAGCTGCTGGACAGCTTTGAGATCACCTTCCTTCGCCCCACGGATTCGCTGCGGGGCATGAGCACTGCAAAAATGCAGATGATTGAAATCTGCAAGGCGCTGTCCTATCACTCGAAGCTGATTATTATGGATGAGCCTACCTCCTCCCTGACGGAGGACGAGTGCAAGACGCTGTTCCGCATCGTGGAGCGGCTCAAGCGCGACGGCATCACCTTTATTTTCATTTCCCACAAGATGGATGAGATCTACACCGTGGCTGATGAGATGACCGTCCTGCGTGACGGCATGACGATCGACTGCAAGCCGGTCAACGAAATGCCGATGCAGGAGCTGATCTCCAAAATGGTGGGACGTGAAATATCCACGTTTTTCCCGCCGCGGGATTCCCAGTGCGGCGAAAAGCTGCTGGAGGTCCGCGGCCTGACGAAGGCCGGAAAATTCCAGGACATCAGCTTCTCAGTCCACCGGGGTGAGATTCTGGGCTTTGCCGGACTGGTCGGCGCGGGACGCACCGAGATCATGGAAGCGCTGTTTGGCTATAATCCGGCCGACAGCGGCGATATCTGGCTGAAGGGTGAGCAGGTAAAGATCACCCGCCCCAGAGATGCCATTAACCGCGGCATGGTCATGGTCACGGAGGACCGCAAACTGACCGGCCTGTTCCTCGGTCTGAGCATCAGTCACAATATGGTGATCCCGAACCTGAAGTCCTATCTCAAAGGGATTGCCGTGAGCAATGCAAAGATCAACCGCACCTGCAAGGAGGGTGCGGATAAGTTCCAGGTTAAAATGGCCTCTCTGAATCAAGAGGTCTGCCATCTGTCCGGCGGCAATCAGCAGAAGGTGGTCCTGGCGCGCTGGATGATGCTCGATCCCGATATCATCATTCTGGATGAGCCGACACGCGGTATCGATATCGGTGCAAAAACGCAAATCTACCACCTGATGCGCGAGCTTGCCAAGCAGGGCAAGGCAATCATCATGATTTCCTCGGAGCTTCCGGAGGTCATCGGCATGAGCGACAACATCGTCGTCATGTTCGAGGGTAAGATCACCGGGACCTTATCCGGGGACGGAGCAACACAGGACGAGATCATGCGATATGCGGAGAACGTCGGATGAAAGGGGAAAGAACAGTGGAAAAGCGGCGAGAGCGGAACACCAAAAAAACGCTGCTGGATATTTACAGCAAGTATGGTATCATTCTGATTCTGATTCTGATCATGGCCTTCCTGACCATTCGGACCGGAGGAACATTCATCGGAAAAAATAATCTGCTCAACATTCTGAAGCAGATCGCCTGTATCGGCGTGCTGGCCTGCGGCCAGACGGCGGTCATCATTGCCGGCGGCATGGATCTGTCGGTCGGCTCAATCGTCAGCCTCGTTTCCGTCCTGGTGGCATCGACGGCACACCCGGGCGACTTCCCGCTGATCGTGCCGATCATGGTCGGCCTTCTGACCGGTCTGGTCTGCGGCCTGATCAACGGCCTGGCAGTCGCCAAGCTGAAGATTCCGCCGTTCATCGTTACCATGTCTACCATGACGATTTTCGCAGGCATCGCTCTTCTGATCACGAAGGGCACCCCAATCAATCACTTCAGCGATGCGTTCAACTTCATCGGCGGCGGCAAGCTGCTTGGCATCCCTGCCCCGATTTTTGTGCTGCTGCTCGTGGTCCTGCTCAGCTGGTTCCTGATGCGCAAGACGACTCTGGGCTACCACATCATTTCGGTCGGCGGCAATGAGAACGCCGCCAAGATGGCCGGCATCAACACCGTCTTTACCAAGATCGTTGCCTATTCCTTCTGCGGCCTGATGTCCGGCGTGGGCGGCATTCTGCTTACCTCCCGCGTGCAGTCCGGTCTTGCAAACCTGGGCGACGGCCTGCAGATGGAAGCCATCGCAGCTGCGGTCATCGGCGGAACGAGCCTTTCCGGTGGCAAGGGCAACGTGCTATATACCATCGTCGGCGCCTGCATCATCGGCGTGATCAACAACGGCATGGATCTGCTGCGCGTGAATATGTACTGGCAGGATATTGTCAGCGGCGTCGTGATCATGCTGGCCGTGTTCCTGGATATCCAGAAGAACAGAGGTAATCAGTAATATGATCGAGGAGCTTGTCCTCCGCCAGCATCATGTCGCCGTGTTTGTGGGTGACATGGAACGGAGTATCCGATTTTATCAGCGCTGCTTTGGCTTCCGGCTTTGCCTCACCGGCTATGTGGAAGCGGCGCATGAGCGGGTCGCCATGCTGAAGCTGAAGGACATCGTGCTTGAGCTGCTGTCCGTGGACGAATGGCCCACCGAACGTCTGCGGACGGCATGTCTGAACACAAACACCCACTTTTCTATCATGGTAAGCGACGTCGCCGAAGCGCGGCGGCGTCTGGAGCAGGATCCGGAGCTTACCTTTGAGGAGGCAGATATCCGCCGGGTCCCAAACGTCGGCCCGATGGATCTGCTTGTTGCCTTCCTGCGCGGCCCGGACGGCGAACGGATCGAGCTGCTGCAGGATCGGAACAACGCAGTCCTCTGATCTGAGAAAAGCAAGTTGATTTAAATTTCTATATTGAATGGAGAAAACAAAATGAGCATTACAATCACCCCGCTGAATTCCGGTATGTGCACGTCGAATCCCAAGACCTACCACTACCACCCTTCAACCCACAAGTACTACGCCAACGTGAGCAACGAGGATAAGGCCCTGCCCGTGTTCTGCTACCTGCTGAATACCGGCGACGAGCTGATCCTGATTGATACCGGCATGTCCGACACCGACCGTGCAAACACGTACCATCATCCCGGCTCTGTCCAGCTTCCGGACGAGGCCATGCCGCGTGCGGTGATGAAGGCGGGCTACAATCCCGATGATGTGACGAAAATCATCTTCACGCATCTGCACTGGGACCATACCTTCTATATGAAGGACTTCAAGAACGCCAAGTACTATGCTCAGCGCAAGGAATATGAGTTCGCCATGAACCCCATCCCCCTGTACTACAAGTCCTATGAGTACAAGGACCTCGGCATCGAGGCTCCGTTTATCGGCGTCAAGTTCGAGCTGATTGACGGCGAAGCCGAGATCGTTCCGGGCGTCCGCGTCTACCCGACGCCGGGTCATTCCCCCGGACATCAGGCCGTTGAGGTCGACACCAAAGACGGCACCTATCACTGCGTCGGCGATGCGATTTTCCTGCTCGACAACCTGAAGCCGGTTCCCCAGATCCACTATGACCTGACGCCGACCGCCCGCTTCGCCAACATCGTCGAGTGGTGGGAGAGCGTGCGCGAAATCAAGCGCCGCTGCCCGGATGTCAAGATGGTGCTTCCTGCCCATGAACCGACGCTGATCGAGCGCTTCAAGGAAACCCCGGTTCTGGGTCTCTAAGGTCAATACTTTGTCAAACGGCGCAGATCTCTGCGCCGTTTGGCCGGAAAGAAGGCATGAATTATGGCAGTGATTGCTGTGATCGCGACGCTGGACACCAAGGGTGCAGAGGCCGCATTTTTAAAGCAGACGATTGAGAAGATGGGCTGCTCCGTACTGCTGATCGACTCCGGTATGGGCGCCGCCCCGACCATCACGCCGGATCTTGCACGGGATGCCGTGTTTGCAGAGGCAGGCGTCAGCGACTGCCGCGCCTATCTGGCGGAGCAGGGAAAGGCCGCAACACAGGACAAGATGCGCGAGGGTCTGCAGAAAACGCTTCGCAGGCTGCATGACGAAGGGCGGATTCAGGGCATTCTGTCCGTCGGCGGCGCACAGGGCACTGCAATCTCCACGGCCGCCATGCAGGGCCTGCCGATCGGCTTTCCGAAGGTCATGGTATCTACCGTAGCCTGCGGAAGCGCGCAGTTCGATGACTATGTCGGAAACCGCGACATTGCGATGATTCCCTCCATTGCAGATATCTGCGGCCTGAATTCCATTACCATTCCAGTGTTCGCCTCCGGCTGCGGCGCTGTCGTCGGCATGGCGCAGGCGCAGGCATCCGTGCAGGTGCCGAAGGGAAAGCCGGTCGTAGCCCTGACGATGGCCGGCGTTACAACGCCCTGTGTGATGGGGGTCAAGCAGCAGCTCGACGCGGAAGGGTATGAGACAATCGTGTGCCATACCAATGTAATCGGCTCCGAGGTCGTAGACGAGCTCGCGCAGGAGGGGAAAATTCAGGCCGTGCTGGATATCACGACCCATGAATGGGGCGGCTTCCTGTTTGACGGCCTGATGAAGTGCGGCCCTGAGCGCTTTTCCCACATTTACAACAGTGAGATTCCCCTGATCTCGCTGCCCGGCTGCATCGATGTCATGCTGAAGGGGCCGTATAAGGATCTGCCCGCCGCGCTTCAGAGCCGCGCGCACTATGCCCACACACCCTTCCACACCCATCTGCGCACGACCGAGGCAGAAATGTATGCGGCAGGAAAGCTGATCGCAGAGAAGCACAACCTGTGCCGCGGGAAAAATGCGATCATCATTCCGCAGGGCGGCTACAGTATGCAAAATCGCGTGGGGCACGTCCTGTATGACGCGCAGGCCAATGCAGGATTCGAGAAGGGCGTCCGGAATACCGCAGCGGAGACGGTCGAATGTATCACGACACCGGCTCATATCAATGATCCGGCCTGTATCGATCTGATCGTGCAGGTATTAAATCGCTACATGAAAGGAACTTTTTGATGAATACCTATGAGATGCTGGAAGAGGCTGCTCACCGTGCCTATACACGCGGGATCCAGACGGGAAACGGCGGCAATCTCTCCGCAAGAGCGGACTTCGGCATGATCGTAAAATCCAGCGGCGGCTCCTTTGCCGACTGTCTGGCAGACGGCACCGGCTTCGTAGAGACGGATCTGGACGGCAGCGTTCTTTCCCCGTCCGGCAAGCCCACAAGAGAGGTCGTTCTGCACGGCTTGATGTATAAGCTCTGCCCGGAATGCGGCGGCGTAATGCATTGCCACAGCCCGTGGTCCGTGGCCTGGGCCTATTCGCACGACGTTCTTCCGATGACGACACTCCATGTGCAGCTGAAGATCGGATATGACATTCCCGTATTCGACATTCCGAGCGCCAACGTGCGCCCGATCGACGCGCCTCTGCTCGAGGCTGCTTTCCGGGCCAATCCGAAGCTGCGTGCCTTTATTCTGCGCGGGCACGGCATTGTCGCTCTGGGCAAGGATGTTCTGGAAGCGGAGCACACCGCCGAACTGATTGAAGAGACGGCACAGATCGCGACGCTGAAGGCCATGCAGGAGCAGCTCGTACAGCCGGTCCACGGATAATTTCCTGAACCGGAAGAATTCTGTCATTGCCGCGGCACAAACGGGCCCACTTCGGAATGCGTAACTTCCGAAATTTCATACTAGAATCTGATAAAAAGCTTTAAAAGCTTTTTATAGCGCCGAGGGCGCGTCAGATTCTGCATGAGACGGCGCAGCGTGCGTCAGCACGATGCGAGTGTGCGTAGCACACGGGATTCCTGATGAAATGTTTTAATCAGAAATCAGTATCAGAAATAGAATTCTCTTCTGCCGTACATAAGAATCGTGCCGAAGAGCAATCTCCGACACGACTTACAATTATTTGTTTTTTGCCTCTACCCCAACTATTGAACATAGAGCCAAAAATCCGGGGCTGCGATTTGCAGTCCCGGAGATTTTTTGCGGTTTTTCGATCAGGCCTTACCGGCGCAGCCGAGGACGTCCTTGAGCTTATGCTCGACGAGGGCCTTGATGTTGGCGCGGGCGGGCTTGAGGTACTGGCGCGGGTCGAAGTGATCCGGATGCTCGTTGAAGTAGGCGCGGATCGTGCCGGTCATGGCCAGACGCAGGTCGGAGTCGATGTTGATCTTGCAGACGGACAGCTGAGCGGCATGGCGCAGCTCCTCTTCCGGCACGCCGATGGCGTTGGGCATGTTGCCGCCGTTCTCGTTGATCATCTTCACATACTCCTGGGGCACGGAGGAAGAGCCGTGCAGGACGATCGGGAAGCCCGGCAGACGGCGGGAGACCTCTTCGAGGATGTCGAAGCGGAGGGGAGGCGGCACGAGAATGCCGTCGGCATTGCGGGTGCACTGCTCCGGCTTGAACTTATAAGCGCCGTGACTGGTACCGATGGCGATGGCCAGAGAGTCGACGCCGGTCTTGGTGACGAATTCCTCGACCTCTTCCGGTCGGGTGTAGGAGCCGACTGCGTGGCTGACCTCGTCCTCGATGCCGGCCAGGGTACCGAGCTCGCCTTCGACGACGACGCCGTGGTCATGGGCATACTCGACGACCTTGCGGGTCAGGGCGATGTTGTCCTCGAAGCTGTGGGAGGAGCCGTCGATCATGACGGAGGTGAAGCCGCCGTCGATGCAGCTCTTGCAGGTCTCGAAGTCGGGGCCGTGATCCAGATGCAGGACGATGGGGATATCCGGGTTCTCGATGACGGCAGCCTCGACCAGCTTCACCAGATAGGTGTGGTTGGCATAGGCGCGCGCGCCCTTGGAAACCTGCAGGATGACGGGGGCCTTCAGCTCGCCGCAGGCCTCGGTGATGCCCTGCACGATCTCCATGTTGTTGACGTTGAAGGCGCCGATGGCGTAGCCGTCGGCATAGGCCTTCTTGAACATCTCGGTACTGGTAACGAGAGCCATTGTGAAAACACTCCTTTTTTGTATTTTCGGCAGTGCGGGCAGTGGAAGGGCCGCATGCCGCTATCGTTGCGGGGCACGGTGTTTTCTTCCCGAAAATGCGCCGCCGCAGAGTTTTACCGCTAACATTATAGCACAGGTGAAAGAGAAATCAAGTGGGGAAAATCACTGCATTTTGTTCGAAAAACACCACTGAATTCAGCGAGATTAGCCGATGGAGATGGAGCGAATGTTGGGGAGGGGACAGCCCGGCCCGGCACTGCCGATTTGTACCGGCCACCGTTAAAACGGTACCGGCCAATGTAGGGGAGCGGCATGCCGCTCCCGGCGACGCACTTGCAGTCCGTACAAACCGCCGTCAAAATGGCAACAGCCTCCGATTTGTCATTGCGAGGAGGCCGCAGGCCGACGTGGCAATCTCGGGAAGGCAGTTACGTTTTCGCCGAAAGTGTCCTGTTATCCACCCCGGTTCTGCGAGATTGCCACGGGCGCAAAGCGCCCTCGCAATGACAAGTCGGGAGACTTTACCGTTTTAACGATAGCCGGTACGGGTCGGAAGTGCACAGCCGGGAGGGGACAGCCCGGCCCCTACAGTGGTGCACACCATTTAACGACAGCCGGTACGGGCTGCAAATGCCTTCCCGAGATTGCCACGGGCGCAAAGCGCCCTCGCAATGACAAGTCGGGAGACTTTACCGTTTTAACGATAGCTGGTACGGGTCGGAAGTGCGCAGCCGGGAGGGGACAGCCCGGCCCCTACAACGCATTACCGCTTCTTGGCCAGTGGGGTGGATTTTTCCTGCGCGTCCTGCAGGGCGAGGATGATGCGGTTCGAGACGAGCCAGCCGCGCGGGGTCAGGTACCAGCGGGAGCCGCTCTGCGCGGCGAGGCCGTGCCCGGCAAAGCGCTCGAGCAGCTGCTGCAGCGGCGCGAAGGGCAGCAGATAGCTGCGCTCGTACTCCTGCGCGTCCAGCCCGGAGACGATGCGCGAGCGGAGCATGACGTACTCCCCGGCGCGCTCGCGCGGGGGGATGGTCTCGCACTCCGAGAGGACGGAGCCGTGGTGGGCGATGCCCTCGACATAGGCGCGCAGGTCCGGCTCGATGGTGAAGCGCTTGCCCGCGAAGTCCGAGGCCGCGCAGGGACCGAAGCCGAGATATTCGCCGCCCGTCCAGTACTTCAGATTGTGGCGGGAGCGGAAGCCGGGCTTGGCAAAATTGGAAATCTCGTAGTGCTCGTAGCCGTGGTCCTGCAGGATCTCCGAGGCGGCAAGGTACATATCGGCCTGCACGTCGTCATTCGGGAGGTTGGCACAGTCGCGGTACTCCCACAGGGGCGTGTTCGGCTCGACCTTGAGGGCGTAGCAGGACATGTGCTCCGGCTTGAGGCGCAGGACGTTCTCGAGCGTGTCGCGCCAGCCGGTGAGCGTCTGGTTCGGCAGGCCGAACATCAGGTCGAGCGAGAGGTTGGCAAAGCCCGCCTCGCGCGCGCGGACGACGGCCATGCGCGCCTGCTCGTAGGTATGCGGACGGCCGAGGCGCTTGAGCATCTCGTCCTGATCGGACTGCACGCCGATGGAGATGCGGTTGAAGCCCGCGCGGACCAGCCGCTTCAGCCCCTGCGGCGTGACGCTGTCGGGGTTGGCCTCGAGCGTGATCTCGGGGTCCGCGCCGAAGTGGAAGCGCTTCTGCAGCTCGTCGAGAATTTTTTCCAGATTCTCCGCGCCGAAGAAGCTCGGCGTACCGCCGCCGAAGTAGACGGTGTCGACCGTGTAGTCCGGCGCGAGGCGGCCCGTTTCGCGGATGTGGTCGGCCAGCGCCTGCAGGTACTGGTCCGTCGTGCGGCGGTCGCGGCTGCCGCCGAGGGAGTAGAAGTCGCAGTATTCGCACTTGCTCTTGCAGAAGGGGATGTGGACGTAAATGCCCAGCGGCTTGCCGGAATTGCTGCGCATGATCAGCCCCCGATCCTTTCGGAGATGAACGTGCGGAATTCGTCCGGCGTGCCCTTCGTAAAACCGGCCTTATTCACAAAGTACCACTGCTGGCGGCCGCAGTGCAGGAGGAACAGATGCTCCGTCTCGCGCAGCTCCGTGATGGTGGAATAACCGGCATCGAGGACCTCGCCGTTCTCCTGCAGGGTCTGGGCGAGGGTGAGGTCATAAAAATCCGTGTGCAGGTGCAGGGCGTTCGAGCCGTACTTCGACTGGATGTTCTGCTGCCAGCGGCGCAGGGCCGTGCGCGGGCCGCGGAGCTGGTTGAACAGGGCATAGCCCACCACGAGCACGAGCAGAAGGGCCAGCACGAGATGCATGGTGTTCTTCGTCATAACGTACTGCCAGACCATGATACCCAGCAGCACGACGGACAGGCCGAAGCAGACCCACGTCAGCAGCTGCACATAGCGCGGCATAAGGCTCTTGGACGCCTCATACTGGATATCGGCGTCGATGGTCGTGTCTACAGAAAATCTCGATTCCATGGATGATCCTTTCCCGTGCCTCAGCGGCACTTCGGGCAGGGCTTGAGTCCCAGCTCGTTTTCGGCATAGGCCGTGTTGAAGATGTAGAAGGCCTGACGGTCCCAGTCCTCGCAGGCGTAGGTGTGGTAATAGTCGTTGCCGTCGCTGGCGACGCAGGCATTGCTGTTGTAGAACTCTGCCATATCGGCAAATTCGTTGTAATTTTTGGACAGCTCGTCATAGGCGTCGGACAGGGCATCGTACTGGGCCTGCAGGTCGGAGACGTTCTCGTTCTGCTGCTGCAGGAGGGAGTATTCCTGCACGAGGTCGTAGTAGTCGTTATACAGGGCGTCATAGTTTTCGTTGGACTGGTCGAGGGCGTCCTGCAGGTCGCTCAGCTGGGCCTCGGCCTGACTCTGCTCCAGCGCATGGTCGGAGCGCTCGCGCTCGAGCTTGGCGTTCATGCCGTGCCACAGCAGGAAGCCGCCGACGGCCGCGCCGACGACCACAACGCCCAGCGCGATGAGTGAGACGAGCATACCGGTATTGCGGCGCTTGCGCGGGGCAGCTTCCGGGATGGGAGGCATGTTGGAGACGGGCGGCTCCGGGGGAATGGGGGGCATGTCGGAGAAGGCGGGCTCCTCGGGGACAACGGGCTCCTCGGGGACGACGGGCTCCTCGGGGAGAACGGGCTCCTCGGGAACGGCGGGCGCTTCGGGGACGGCGGGCGCTTCGGGGACGACGGGCTCCTCGGGGACGACGGGCTCGTCAGGGACGACGGGCTCCTCGGGAACGGCGGGCTCTTCAGGGATGACCGGTTCGGCGGGGATGGGGGGCTCGTCCGGCACGGGAGCCACGGGCGGGATCACGCCGGGAACGGGCGGTTCGACGGGAGGCATTTCCCCGGCATTCGGGACTGAGCCGGGCGTTTGCGGCTCGACAGGAGCAGGCGGGACAGGACGGCGCACCGGCGCACCGCAGAACGTGCAGAATTTCGCGTCATCCCGGATCTTGTTTCCGCATTTCGTACAGAACATGGTGTGATCTCCTTTTTATGTGTAGTTTTGGATTGAGAACGGGAATGGTGAGTGGTTGTGGGGGAATGCGCCCGCATTTGGCAGGTGCAGTCGATGCGGCAGGCCCCCAGGTTTGTCATTGCGAGGAGGCCGCAGGCCGACGTGGCAATCTCGGGAAGGCACTGCCCTTCGGAACGAGCCATCGTCAAAACGGCAACCGCCCCCGACTTGTCATTGCGAGGAGGCGCAGCCGACGTGGCAATCTCGGGAAGGCACTGCCCTTCGGAACGAGCCATCGTCAAAACGGCAACCGCCACCGACTTGTCATTGCGAGGAGGCGCAGCCGACGTGGCAATCTCGGGAAGGCACTTCCAGTTCGTACAAGGTACCGATAAAAACGTACCAACCAATTGCGTCTGTAGCGGCGCTCACTGCGCAGCCGTTGGCGGCTTTGCCGCCTTACGGATGCGGCGTGCCCCTTGCGGGTAGTGAGCGCCTTGCAGCCTGGCAATATTCAGGGCATGTATTTTATGGCATGAGACCCCCAAGTTTGTCATTCCGAGGAGCGAAGCGACGTGGGAATCTCAAGCAGGCACTTACGATTTCGCCGGGGCTTTCTTGTGTTCCGGGCGTGTACTGCGAGATTGCCGCGGCTCCTGCGGAGCCTCGCAATGACAAGTCAGGGGGGCTTTCCCCACCCGGAGGGGCGCAATGACAAATCTGAGAACCGGTGCGGTCGGAGGGCAGCCTCGGCGAATCCATATGCCATTTCCGGGAATTGCTACATTTCCCAATCAGCAGACAAATCCACCCATTTGGGATTCATCGTCTCTATCAGCGCATCTTTCCTTTTGCGGGACCAGCTCTTTATCTGCTTCTCACGCTCGATTGCTGCTCTCACATCTGGTGTTGTTTCAAAATAAACTAATTTATGAACATGATATTGCTTTGTAAAGCTCTCTACAGGGCCTTCGCGGTGTTCGTACAATCTTCTTTGCAGGTCGTTTGTCATGCCGGTGTACAGGACAGTATTTCCTTTGTTGGTCAAAAGGTAGACATAATACTGTTTCATGCTTTGACTGCCTTTCTGGGGGTCGAATTCGCCGAAGCTTTTCTGTTATCCGAGCGAGTACTGCGAGATTACCACGTCGGCCTCCGGCCTCCTCGCAATGACAAATCGGAGGTGCGTACCGTTTTTACGATGGCTCGTTCCGAACGGCAGTGCCTTCCCGAGATTGCCACGTCGCTTCGCTCCTCGCAATGACAAATCTGGGAGCCTGCTTCACCCGGAGGGGCGCAAGGGCAAGCCTGAGAGTGCCTCCCTCCCGTGTCATTCCGAGGAGCGAAGCGACGTGGGAATCTCAAGCAGGTACTTACGATTTCGCCGGGGCTTTCCTGTGTTCCGGCGTGTACTGCGAGATTGCCACGGCTCCTGCGGAGCCTCGCAATGACAAGCTTGGGGGACTGTTTCGTTCGAAGGAGCGCAATGACAAAGCGGGGCGTCTTGCGCGATTTTCTTATTCTTCCCCGGTTTCCTCCGTATTGGAAATCGCCTCGACACCGATGACGCGGTTGCCCTCTTCGATGCGCATGAGGATGACGCCCTGGGTATCGCGGCCGTAGAGGTTGATGCTGGCGGCCGGAGTACGCAGCACGACGCCGCCGGACTCGATGAGCATGACGTCGTTCGTATCGTCGACGATGGCCGCGCCTGCGACGAGGCCGGTCTTCTCGGTCAGGCGGTAGTTGCGCAGGCCCTTGCCGCCGCGCGTCTGCGGCTGGCGGTCCTCGCCGCGCAGGTAGGCCTCGACGGCCGTTCGCTTGCCGTAGCCGTTCTCCGTGACGGTCAGGAGGCTCTTGCCCTCGGCGGCCACGGCTGCGCTGACGACCTCGTCGCCGTCGTCGAGGCGGATGCCGCGCACGCCGGCCGCGTCGCGGCCCATGGGACGGACGTCCGTCTCGGCGAAGCAGATGGCCATGCCCTGCCGCGTGGCAAGGAGAATATTGTCGCTGCCGTTCGTCTTCAGGACGGCGATGAGCTCGTCGCCGTCCTCAAGCGACAGGGCGCGGATGCCGACCTTGCGGGCGGTATAGAGGGCGTCGAGCCGGATGCGCTTGACGGTGCCGCCGCGCGTGACCATCATAAGGTACTCATGGTCCGTGAATTCGCGTGTCAGCAGCATGGCCGTCACGCGCTCGCCCTGCTCGAGCGGCAGGATATTGACGATGTTCGTGCCGCGCGCCGTGCGCCCGGCCTCCGGAATGAGGTAGCCCTTCTTGCGGTGGACGCGGCCCGTGTTCGTGAAGAACAGGACATAGTCGTGCGTCGAGGCGATGAAGAGGTTCTTGACGTAGTCCTCCTCCTTCAGGCTCTGGCCGGAGACGCCGCGGCCGCCGCGGCGCTGCGTGCGGTAGGTATCGACGGGCAGGCGCTTGATATAGCCCGCGTTCGAGAGGGTATAGCAGCAGTCCTCTTCTTCAATGAGGTCCTCGATGTCGATCTCGTCCTCTACATCCTGGATCTCGGTGCGGCGCTCGTCGCCGTACTTGTCGCGGATGGCGGTCAGCTCGTCCTTGAGGATGGACTTGACAAGGCCCATATCGCCGAGCACGCGCTCGTAATAGGCGATGCGGTCCTCCAGCTCCTGATATTCGTTCTGGAGCTTTTCGCGGTCGAGGCCCTGCAGGGCCTTCAGGCGCATATCGAGGATGGCTTGGGCCTGGATGTCGTCGAGGCCGAAGCGCTGCATGAGGTTTTCCTTTGCGTTGTCGTAGCTCGTGCGGATGATGCGGATGACCTCGTCGATGTTATCCTGCGCGATGAGCAGGCCCTCGAGCAGGTGAGCACGCTCCTGTGCCTTGCGCAGGTCATAGCGCGTGCGGCGGAGAATGACCTCCTCCTGATAGGCCAGATATTCGTCCAGAATTTCGCGCAGGGAGAGGACCTTCGGCTGGCTCTGGTTCTTCACGAGGGCCAGCATATTGATGGCGAACGTCGTCTGCAGCTGGGTCTGGGCAAACAGGCGGTTCAGGACGACCTGCGCGTTTGCCTCTCGCTTGAGCTCGATGACGATGCGCATACCGGTGCGGTCGGATTCGTCGCGGATGTCGGAGATGCCCTCGAGGCGCTTCTCGTTGACCTGATCGGCCATATTCTTGATGAGCATGCGCTTGTTGACCTGATAGGGGATCTCCGTGACGATGATGCGCTGACGGTTCTGGCCGAATTCCTCCAGCTCGGTGCGGGCGCGCATGGTCACGCGGCCGCGGCCCGTGGCATAGGCGGCGCGGATACCGGCACGTCCGAGGATGAGGCCGCGCGTCGGGAAATCCGGGCCGGGGAGGTGCTCCATGAGGTCGGCGAGCGTGGCCTCGGGGTTATCGAGGACGCACAGGCAGGCGTTGATGGCCTCGGTGAGGTTGTGGGGCGGGATATTCGTTGCCATGCCGACGGCGATGCCGCTCGAGCCGTTCACGAGCAGGTTCGGGAAGCGGCTGGGGAGCACGCGCGGCTCCTTGCGCGATTCGTCGAAGTTCGGGTCCCAGTCCACGGTGTCCTTTTCGAGGTCGCGGAGCATTTCGTTCGAGATTTTCGAGAGGCGGGCCTCGGTGTAGCGGTAGGCCGCAGGGGGATCGCCGTCGACGGAGCCGAAGTTGCCGTGGCCGTCGACGAGCATATAGCGCATGGAGAAGTCCTGCGCCAGACGCACGAGCGCATCATAGACCGACGCGTCGCCGTGCGGATGATAGCGGCCCAGCACGTCGCCGACGCAGGTCGCGGACTTTTTGAACGGCTTGTCGGCCGTCAGATTATCCTCATACATGGCATAGAGAATGCGGCGGTGCACGGGCTTGAGGCCGTCGCGCACGTCAGGCAGCGCACGGCCGACAATGACCGACATGGCATACTCCATGTAGCTGGTTTTCATTTCATGCACCAGCTCGGAGGTCACGATCGCCTGATCCGGGAATCGGATGTCCTCCGGCTGGTAGTCCTTTTTATGATGTGCCAAGGTTTTTCCTCCTTGATTTGGTTTGCTGCTTATCTGAAGGGGTTTTTATTGTGTTATTGCGGGGAGCAAAGCGCCCATGGCTCTCCCTCTGGGAGAGCTGTCACCGAAGGTGACTGAGAGGGCCCTGCAGGCACTGCCGATAAGCTCAGGCCGTTGTTCAAATGGTACGCACCTCCGACTTGTCATTGCGAGGAGCGAAGCGTCCTTGGCTCTCCCACTGGGAGAGCTGTCACCGAAGGTGACTGAGAGGGCCCTGCAGGCACTGCCGATAAGCTCAGGCCGTTGTTCAAATGGTACGCACCTCCGACTTGTCATTGCGAGGAGCGAAGCGTCCTTGGCTCTCCCTCTGGGAGAGCTGTCACCGAAGGTGACTGAGAGGGCCTTGCAGGCACTTTTGAATGGCAATAGCAATCAAGGGGAGGG